>Ga0182793_1000277_pt1 | contig 44245 bp, 45 predicted proteins | sample Passage237A_FD_130498 | JGI IMG/M metagenome (GOLD analysis project Ga0182793, IMG submission 130498) | Cellulose adapted compost microbial communities from Newby Island Compost Facility, Milpitas, CA, USA - Passage2 37A (version 2) (version 2) ... | reverse complement strand
CCGTGCTGTCGTTACCCACCGCAACGGCCACATTGCGGTTTCCGCCGTCCGCGGTGGCGGTGGCGTTGGCGCCGCGGGCGATCGCTCGGGAGTTGGTTCCGTTGGCCGACGAGGTCGCGGTGCCGTGCTGAATGATGTTCTTCCCGTTGACCGAGACGCTGACGCTCTTGCTGTCCTCGATCCGCTGCTTGGCGGCGTCGAGCCTGTCCTGCGCATCCTGGGGCAGCGCCGAGGCCGTCCCCGGCGCGGCGACCACCCCTACACCGACCCCCAGTGCCACCGCCAGCGCCCCGATCCGCCCGATGTTCTTGTCCATACCCATCTCTTCTCCTATCTCTACTTTTCGATTCCGCTCGCGGTGGTCTGGAGTGAGTCAGCCACTACTCATGGCTGGGTGTTCACGTTGTTGTCGCCCAGCCGGCGATCGCGATAAGGAAATCCCCTGTCGCGGACGCCAAGTTGTTGTTGCCGCGCAACCACGCCCACGCCGACCTCAATGCGACTGCGAAAGCTCGTCCGACAGGCGCAGCAACGTTCATTTGCTGGATTACTCTCGAATCTCGATAGGCGATGCCAGATTTTGTTGCTACCGCGTGAGAATAGCGTGTCAGGGCAGCGATCGACACAATTAGTAATTGCTGCTCACGTCAGTTTTTGTCTGCACCGCAGCGTGATTCGCGAATTGTCGCTACCGAAGCTTACCTTCGCTCGCGCAAATAACTCATTTTATGAATGGTGTTAACCAGCGCGATTGAGGTGAGACGCGGGTGCCGATGGTTGGTGATCGGTGGCGTTGCCCCGGTCGCCGCGGCCAATCCGTCGCCGAGGCCTGCGCCGGCGTGGCTGTCGTCGCCGTCGACGCGTGCCTCGTTGTCATCACCCGGTCCGGCGGTCGCCGAGCTGGCGGTGCCCCGCACCGCGGTGTTGCCGACGCCTCCGTGCGGACGCGACGTTGTCGCCGACTCCGGCGACAAGCCCCGCGATGAAATCACCCAGGGCATCGGCGAAGCTTGTTGTTTCCATACACGGCAACCACCTAGCTGGGGTCACCCCGGACCCGAAACAGCTTGCGCAACACTGCTATTTCCGATCGGCACCGCGATGTTGCGAGTGCCGCCGTCGGCGACGGCGACCGCGTTGGCGCCGCGCGCCTGGGCCCGCGAGTCGGGACCCGCCTGCGACGAACCGATCTGCACCCGAGTTTTGCCGTTCACCGACACGCTGACATTCAGGCGGTCCGTCGCCATCGGCGTCGGCTCTGCCGTCGCTGCCCACGGCAGGAACGCGACGGTACGAGACCGGCGTCCTCGATTTCGGTTCTCAGGCTTCTTCGGCCGCCCGTTTGGCGGCGCGGCGCCGTTTGTACCACTCGATGAACATCGGTGCGACGGACGCCAACACGATCGCGACGAAGATCGGCTCAAGCAGCTTCTGGATGATCTCGAACTGCCCCAGCCAGTACCCGATGAGGGTGATGCCGACGCCCCACACCACCGCGCCGAGAATATTGAAGATCGCAAACACCGGATAGTTCATCCGGGCGGCACCCGCGGTCAGCGGCGCCAGCGTGCGCACGATCGGGACGAACCGCGCGATCACGATCGCGAACGGACCGCGCTGTTCGAAGAAGGCATGGGCCTCGTCGAGATACCGCTGTTTGAGGAACCGCGCGTCCGGCTTGAACATCGCGGTGCCGATGTTGCGTCCGATCCAGTAGCCGACCTGACCGCCGAGGATGGCGGCGATCGGAATGAACACCAACAACTGCCAGAGCTGGAAGTTGATCGGCTCACCGCCCTCCTCGGCCAGCGCCGCGGGGCCCGCGGCGAGCATGCCGGCAACGAAGAGCAACGAGTCGCCGGGCAGGATGGGGAACAACACGCCGGACTCGACGAAGATCACGACCAGCAGTCCCACCAGCGCCCACGTGCCGAAGTAACCGAGCAGCTTCAGCGGATCCATGAAATCCGGCATCAAAGCCAGCGAATCGGCGGTCGCCGAGAGGGCCGTCGTCGTCACAGGGCCCAAACTCACAGCGCCCAAGATACCGGCCGTGCGACGGCGCGCGGGCACCGCACACTGTCAATAGGATTGCCGTATGCCCACCCATAAGGCGGTCCAGGTCCCCAACGCCGGCGCGTCGTTGACCCTCACCGACGTGCAGACCGCGCCACCGCCGCCGGGGCACGTGCGCATCGCGGTGGCCGCCTGCGGGGTGTGCGGCACCGACCACGCGGTGGTCAACGGCCAGTTTCCCGGCATGACGTTTCCCGTGACACCGGGTCACGAGGCCGCGGGCACCATCGCGGAGGTGGGCGACGACGTCGAGGGCTTCACCGTGGGGGAGCGGGTCGCGGTGGGCTGGTTCGGCGGAAACTGCAACGTCTGCGGGCCCTGCCGCAGGGGCAAGTTCATGCAGTGCGTCCGGTTACAGGTGCCCAGCTGGCATTACCCCGGCGGTTACGCCGAGTCGATCACCGTGCCCGCCACCGCCGTGGCCCGCATCCCCGACGGGCTGTCCTTCGCCGAAGCGGCGCCGATGGGGTGTGCCGGGGTGACGACATATAACGCGCTGCGCCGCACCGCGGCGGTGGCCGGCGATCTGGTCGCGATCCTCGGCATCGGCGGGCTCGGGCATCTCGGCGTCCAGTGGGCCAGGGCGATGGGGTTCGAGACCGTCGCGATAGCCCGCGGTGCGAACAAAGCCGACGATGCCAAAGCGCTTGGCGCACACCACTACATCGACTCGACCACCCAGGATGTCGCGGCCGTGCTGCAGGACCTGGGCGGCGCGGCGGTGGTGCTGGCCACCGCGGCCAACTCCGCGGCGATGGCGCAGACCGTCGGCGGGCTCGGCCCCGAGGGGGAACTGGTGATCGTCGGCGTCTCCTACGACCCGCTGCCGATCAGTCCCGGTGACCTGATCTCCGGGGGGCTGCGGATCAGCGGGCACCCCTCGGGTACGTCGCGCGATGTCGAGGAGACGATGCGCTTCGCGGTGCAGTCCGGGGTCCGCGCGCGCAGCCAGGAATTGCCGCTGGCACAGGCCGCCGAGGCGTACGCGGCGATGGAGCAGGGCCGGGCCCGCTACCGCATGGTTCTCACCATGTGAACTCGCCCGATTCCTGGGACAATCCCCTCATGCCCATCGCAACGCCCGAGGTGTACGCCGAGATGCTGGCCCGGGCCAAAGAACACTCTTTCGCGTTCCCCGCGATCAACTGCACCTCGTCGGAGACCGTCAACGCGGCGATCAAAGGTTTCGCCGACGCCGGCAGCGACGGCATCATCCAGGTGTCCACCGGCGGCGCCGAATTCGCCTCGGGCCTCGGCGTCAAGGACATGGTCACCGGGGCCGTCGCGCTGGCCGAGTTCACCCACGTGATCGCCGAGAAGTACCCGATCACCGTGGCGCTGCACACCGACCACTGCCCGAAGGACAAGCTCGACACCTACGTCCGGCCGCTGCTGGCGGTCTCGGCGGAGCGCGTCGCCGCCGGCGACAACCCGCTGTTCCAGTCGCACATGTGGGACGGGTCGGCGGTGCCGATCGACGAGAACCTGGATATCGCGCGTTCGCTGCTCAAAGAGGCGGCGGCGGCCAAGATCATCCTCGAGATCGAGATCGGCGTCGTCGGCGGTGAGGAGGACGGCGTGGCCCATGAGATCAACGACAAGCTCTACACCACGCCGGAGGACTTCGAGAAGACCATCGACGCGCTCGGCGCGGGCGAACACGGCAAGTACCTGCTGGCCGCCACGTTCGGCAACGTGCACGGTGTGTATAAACCCGGCAACGTCAAACTGCGCCCCGAGGTGCTGGCCGAAGGGCAGCGCGTGGCCGCCGCGAAACTGGGATTACCCGAGGACGCAAAGCCTTTCGACTTTGTCTTCCACGGCGGCTCCGGGTCGCTGAAGTCCGAGATCGAGGACTCGCTGCGCTACGGCGTCGTCAAGATGAACGTCGACACCGACACCCAGTACGCGTTCACCCGTCCCATCGCCGGGCACATGTTCACCAACTACGACGGTGTGCTCAAGATCGACGGTGAGGTGGGCGACAAGAAGGTCTACGACCCGCGCAGCTACCTCAAGAAGGCCGAGGCCTCGATGACCGAACGGGTGATCGAGGCGTGCCGGGACCTGCACAGCGAGGGCCGCTCCGTCAGCGCCGGCTAGCCCGCGTTACAGTCGGCGCTGTGACGCGCCGAATCCTGATCGCCTGCGCCGTGTCGTCGGTCGCCCTCGGGTCGGTCGCGCTCGCGCCTGCCGCGCACGCCGATTGCCCGCACGGCACCGTACCGACCCGATTCGAAGGCGTGTGCGTCAAGGGCCAGGGCAGCGCCCCGCCCCCGGCGATCATCGTGCCGCCGCAGGGTGCCGACATTGCCGTGCCGCCGGGCAGCGCACCCACGGTCAGGGGCATCCCGTGCAACGCGAACAACGCGGGTACCTGCCGGGCGATAGTGATGCAGGGCTGACCCACAAAGATCTGTCTCCCAGTTGGTTTACGGCTGGGTGACGACGGCTCCTCCACCGGTCGCGTTGGCAAATAATCCGTCACCGTTCACCGTAGCGACGTTGTGGTCGCCTTCGGCGGCGATGGCCTGGCTGTTATTCCCATTCACCGTGGCGGTGTTGTTGTTCCCGTAGAACGCGCCGGCGCCACTGCCGTCTCCAACGACTGACGCGACATTGTTGTTGCCCTCCGCCGCCACGGCGGCGCTGTTGTCTCCGGTGACGGTCGCGGAGTTGTTGTCACCCTCGGCGATGGCAAGTCCGTGATCACCATCAATCGTCGCGACGCTGAAGCTTCCCTCAGCGTTGGCGCCGCTTTCGTCGCCCGTGACGATCGCCTGGCTGCCCGTTCCGGATGCGCTGGCGGCACTTTCATCACCGGTGACATCGGCGACGTTGCCGTATCCGTCCGCTTTGGCGGAACTGTCGTCGCCCCTGACGATTGCCTGATTGGCGAATCCGTCGGCGGTGGCGTTGCTGTTGTCGCCGATGACGTATGCGTAATCGAAGATCCCCGTGGCGGTGGCGCTGCTGTTACTGCCAGCCACCTCGGCGGTGGAGGAATCGGCAGCGGTCGCGGTGCTGTGGGAGCCCTGGGCCAACGCTAGCGCGTCGGAACCGGTGGCGGTGGCGGTGTTGTTATCGCCTTGGCCGGCGCCTGCCGCCGACGAGGTTCCGTAGATGGTGACCTTGTTGTTGTTGCCGATACCGGCCTCGGCCAGGTTTTCATCGCCAATCACGGTGATGCTGTTGTTGTCACCGGAGGTGATTCCGGCCTGATTCGCGTTGCCGCGAATAATGGTTCGGTTGTTGTCGCCGAACATCGCGACGCCAAGATTGTCATCGCCGTGGACGACAACACGATTGTTGTTGCCTTCTACGGCCTCGGCCGTGCTGTTGTTGCCAACGGCGACCGCGACATTGCGGGTACCGAAGGTGGCGGACGCGGCGGCGTTGTCGCCACGGGCGATCGCTCGCGACCCCGCGCTCGACTCTGCGTGCGCGTTACCGATCTGGACCACGGTCTGGCCGTTGACCGAGACGCTGACGTTGAATCTCTTTGCCGCGGCCTCCTTCGCGGCGGCGATCCGGTCCGCGACCGGGTCGGCCGGTTGCGCCGTGGCTGTCCACGGCGCTGCGGCCATACCGACGCCGAATCCCAGCGCTACCGCGAGCGCCCCGATCCTGCCGATGTAGTCGCTGAAATTCGACATCTCGTCCCCCTGTCAAGGAGTTCAATATTGCTGGCGGGGCTACGGTAAGCACGGTTGCGCAGCGGGTAATGAGTATTTGACTACTCTAAATGCGCTGGTAAATAGCCTGAGTGTCAATAAGCAGGTGGCTAGCTCGACGATTTTAAATTCGCGATGATTTACGTTGCTGTCGCAAACAAAAACGTCAGCTCGACGGGGCCTGGCAGATCTTCCACTGGTTGTCGTGGAACTGCAGGTCGAAGCTGCGCGTCGAGCGCGTTTGCGGCGCAAACGCCATGAACGTGGTGACGTTCGCCTCGGCGTGATCGCCGTTGATCACCACCTGATCGATGCTGGCGACCACCGGATACTGTTTGGCCGCGGCCACTCGGGCGTGCGTCTCGGCCCAGGCGCGGTCGTCGTACTTGACGTAGTTGTCGCGGGTAGCGCCGCAGGTGATGCTGCGCAGCGTGGCCAGGTCGCCGCTCTGCACCGCGATGTCGAAGTTCTGGATGGTCGCGCGGACCAGGTCCTCCTGTGATACCTCGGGCTCCGAGGCGCGCGACAACAGCACCGTGCCCAGGATGGCCACCGCTACCAGCGCCGCGATGACGAGAACCAGCGCGATGACCCAGCCCCAGCTGCGCCGGGTGGTCGGCGGCTTAGGGGCGTCTCCGCGCGGCGGAATGACTTGTGGCCCACCGGCTTTGGGATCGGTACTGGCGGCAGGGGGAAACACCTCGGTTTCCGGATCGGGCGGGGTGTCGATCCGTTGGGTCACGCCGGCGTCGAATGCCGACGGCGCGGTGAACCGCCGCTCGCCTTCCTGCGTCCCGGGCGTCGCCTGATCGGGTTCAGCGGGCGGCATGATCTCGGTCTCGGGTTCGTGGTCGGCGGTGGCCATCACCTCGGTGGCCGCGTCGGACTCGTGCGGCGCGTCGCCGGCGGACCCGCCGTCGGCAGCCGCGGTGACACCGCCGAGCTCATCCTGCTCGTCGGTGGCGTCCTGCGGCCGGTCCGGCCCCTCTGGGTTCGACATCGCGCTGCATTCCCCTCGTGCGTTGCTACCGCGGGAAGCTTAGTCACCGCCACCGGTCCCCGCCGCGACCCATGCCGTGCGCGCCGGGAGGCGATCGCACGGCACAATGGGGTTCATGACGCGGATGGGCGATCTCCTCGGACCCGACCCGGTACTGCTCCCCGGTGATCCCGCGGCCGAAGCCGAACTCGCCGCCGACGAGAACCCCGCCATCGTCGCCGCGGCTCACCCGGCGGCGTCGATCGCATGGGCCGCACTGGCCGAAGACGCGCTGGCCGACGACCAGGCCATCACCGCCTACGCCTACGCGCGCACCGGCTATCACCGAGGCCTGGATCAGTTGCGGCGCAACGGATGGAAGGGGTTCGGGCCGGTCCCGTACAGCCATGAACCCAACCGCGGGTTCCTGCGCTGCGTGGCGGCGCTGGCGCGAGCCGCCGACGCCATCGGCGAGGACGACGAGTGCCAGCGCTGCCTCGACCTGCTCGACGACTGCGATCCCCACGCCCGGCGGGAACTCGGGTTGGCCTGAGGTTTCAGCCTTCGGTGTCGCACCCGCAGTCGGCGGCGGCGTCCGGCGGTTCCACCTGCACCGTCGCATGGTCCAGCCCGCGCGCGGTCAGCACGGCGCGGGCGTCGTCGAGCACCTGCGCGGAGTCCCTGGTGCTGGTCAGATGCGCCGTGACCATGTCTTTTCCGGGCACCAGTGTCCAGACGTGCAGATCGTGCACCTCGGTGACGCCCTCGACGGCGCACAGCGCCGAGCGCAGTTCGTCGACGTCGATGTGACGCGGCGAGGTCTCGGACAGGATCCGCAGCGCCGCGCGGGCCAGCGAGATCGCGCGCGGCAGCACCCACAGCGCGACCAGCACCGCGACCACCATGTCGGCGTACGGCCAGTGGGTGGTGAGGGTGATGAGGCCGGCGATCAGTACGCCGATGCTGCCCACGGCGTCGGCCACCACCTCCATGTAGGCACCCTTGACCGCGAGGCTCCGTTCCGAGTGCGACCGCAGCAGCAGCACCACCACGACGTTGGCGGCCAGACCGGCCAGGGCCACCAGAACCATTGGCAAGCCTGGGATTTCGGGTGCGTTCCCGAATCGCTCCACCGCCTCGTAGAGGATGAACCCGGCGACACCCAACAGCAGCACGGCGTTGGCCACGGCAGTGAACACCTCGGCGCGGTGCCACCCGTAGGTGCGGGCCGGTGACGCGCGGCCGTGGCGCGCCAGCAACACCGCGGTCAGCCCCATGAACATGGCGACCAGGTCGGTGAGCATGTGGCCGGCGTCCGACAGCAGGGCCAGCGAGTTGATCGCCAGGGCCGTGACCAGCTCGAGGATGAAGAACGCGGTGAGGATCGCCGCGGCGACGACCATCCGGCTGACACGGGCGTCGGGCGAACTGTGATCGTGGCCCGCACCCATGCGTGCAATATATGCGTAGTTCTGCATATATCGCAAGGGGTCAGAACCAGGCGGACCAGAACCTCGTCAGCTGGCTACCCGCGGCGACCAGCCCGCGCGGCACCCCGGACAGATCGAAGAACCACAGCACGATGCTCCAGAACCACTGGTTGAGCCCCGGCGTCAGCAACAGCACCAGCAGGATGAAGAACCCCCACTGCTTGGCGGGCTCCAGTGAGCGCTGGGTCTGCGGGCTCAGGTGCGGTTCCAGAACGCTGTAGCCGTCCAGGCCGGGGATCGGCAGGATGTTCAGCACGAACGCGGTCACCTGAAGGAAGCCCAGGAACGCCATCCCGCTCCAGAACACCTGGTGCTCGAGATCTGCCATCGTCGCGGTCAGGCCCAGCAGCAGCGCGGCGAAGCCGAGGTTGGTCAGCGGGCCGAACAGGCTGACCAGACTCTTCTGCCGCTTGGTCATGAACGAGGTGCGCACGTACACCGCGCCGCCGGGCAGGCCGATCCCGCCGATGGCGATGATCAGCACGGGCAGCCCGATCGACAGCAGCGGGTGCGAGTACTTCAACGGGTTCAGCGTCAGGTACCCGCGCACCTCGACGTCGTGATCGCCGAACCGCCACGCGCTGTAGGCGTGGGCGAACTCGTGCAGGCACAGCGAGACCACCCAGCCGGCGATGACGAACACGAACACCCCGACGTAGGCCAGCGGCCGGTCGGTGTCGGTGCACAGCCACGCCACCACCCCGCCCGCGGCGGTCAGCGCGACGATGAGCAGAAAGATCGGGCTGGGCCGCACCGATTGATGAAGCGGTCGGACAGTCACCGCTCGAAGGTACCGCTTAGCCGACCCGGCGCCAGCCGTGAAAGTGCCGGTAGAACGTCGACCGGCGCACCGGCCGCGGCCCCGGCGCGCCGTCGCGCACCACCATCGCCCCGGTGGTGCCGAGCTGCACCGCCCGGCCGGTGATCCACCGGCGCGGCCGCATCCGGGGCGACAGCACGGCCGCCCGCAGGCCCGGCATCTCGTCGATCGGTTCGACGCGCACCGCGGTCACCTCGCCGTCGAACAGCAGCGTGTCGTCGACCGTGGCCTCGCCGACGATCGTGGTCGCGTCCTCCGACGGCGGCAGCCAGTACCCGGCCTGGGTGATCACCGCGCCGGTGTCGTCGCGGATCAACGGCACCAGCGTGGCGGTGCCCCTCAGGGCCCGCCGGGCCGAGCCCCAGCGCCGCACGTGCGCCACCTCGACGTCGAGCCGGTCCTCGCGCAGCAGCCGGGTCAACACGGCCGACAGGTCGGCGTGTGAGCCGACCACGATCACCCGGCGCGCGGTCGTCACCCCGTCGAGGTCGACGGTCGGCAGTTCCCGCAGCGCGCGCGGCATCCGTCGGCGCGCGTACACGGCGACGTCGGCGGTCGGCGTGGCCCTCACGTCCGCGCGGACCCCGCGTCGTCGGCTGGGATAGTGTTGCTCACCGGCTGGAACACACCGAGCAGGAGAAATGCCATGCCGGCAATTGTGCTCATCGGCGCGCAGTGGGGCGACGAGGGCAAGGGAAAGGCCACCGATCTGCTCGGTGGCCGGGTGCAGTGGGTGGTGCGCTACCAGGGCGGCAACAACGCCGGCCACACCGTCGTGCTGCCGACCGGGGAGAACTTCGCGCTGCACCTGATTCCGTCGGGCATCCTGACCCCGGGTGTCACGAACGTCATCGGCAACGGGGTGGTTGTCGACCCCGGCGTGCTGCTCACCGAGCTGCAGGGGCTCGAGAAGCGCGGGGTGGACACCGAGCGGCTGCTGATCTCCGCCGACGCGCACGTGCTGATGCCCTATCACGTCGCGATCGACAAGGTCGTGGAACGGTATGCGGGCAGCAAGAAGATCGGCACCACCGGCCGCGGCATCGGCCCGTGTTACCAGGACAAGATCGCCCGGGTCGGCATCCGGATGGCCGACGTCCTCGACGAGGGGCTGCTCTCGCAGAAGGTCGAGGCCGCGATGGAGCTGAAGAACCAGGTGCTGGTCAAGATCTACAACCGCAAGGCGCTGGACCCCGAGGAAGTGGTGGCCAACCTGCTGACCCAGGCCGAGGGGTTCAAGCACCGCATCGCCGACACCCGCTACCTGCTCAACAGCGCGCTGGAGGCGGGCGAGACGGTGCTGCTGGAGGGGTCGCAGGGCACCCTGCTCGACGTCGACCATGGCACGTATCCCTTTGTCACGTCCTCGAATCCGACCGCGGGCGGCGCGGCCGTCGGGTCCGGCATCGGCCCCACCCGCATCACCACCGTCCTCGGGATCCTCAAGGCCTACACCACGCGCGTCGGGTCGGGCCCGTTCCCCACCGAGTTGTTCGACGAGAAGGGGGAGTACCTGTCCAAGACCGGTGGGGAGTTCGGCGTCACGACCGGGCGCCGCCGCCGGTGCGGCTGGTTCGACGCCGTCATCGCGCGCTACGCCACCCGGGTCAACGGCATCACCGACTACTTCCTCACCAAACTCGACGTGCTGTCCACCCTCGAGACGGTGCCGGTGTGTGTGGGCTACCGCGTCAACGGCAAGCGCGTCGACGACATGCCGATGACGCAGGCCGACATCGCCAACGCCGAGCCGATCTATGAGGAACTGCCCGGCTGGTGGCAGGACATCTCCGGCGCCCGCGAATTCGACGACCTGCCCGCGAAGGCGCGTGACTACGTGCTGCGCGTGGAAGAGCTTGCCGGAGCGCATGTTTCGTGTATCGGTGTCGGTCCGGGACGCGACCAGACCATCGTGCGCCGCGACGTCCTGGCGACGAACCGGTGACCGCCGAAGATCCGCGGCTGGTCGACCCGGACTACTACAAGCACGGTGGGTTTCCGGAGTTCGAACCGGCGGAACCCGGGCCCGGGTTCGGGCGGTTCCTGGCCGCGATGCGACGCGCGCAGGACCTGGCGGTCAGCGCCAACCCGGACAGCGACACCTGGGAGCGGGCGGCCGACCACGCCGAGGCCCTGGTCGAGTTGCTGGGTCCGTTCGAGGCCCCCGAAGGCGTGGGCCCGGCCAACCGGGTGCCGAGCCTGCCCGGCTCGGGCAGCCTGCTGATGCCGCCGTACCGCGTGCACAAGTTCGACGCCGAATCCGTGGAACTGACCGTGCAGTTCAGCCGCTACCACGTGGGCGGCAACTACGCGGTGCACGGTGGTGTGCTGCCGCTGATGTTCGACTCGATGTTCGGCATGGTGATCCACGCGGCAGGCAGGCCGATCAGTCGCACCGCGTTCCTGCACGTCGACTACCGCAAGGTCACGCCGATCAACACCGACCTGGCCATGCGTGGCTGGGTGCGAGAAACGCAGGGCCGCAAGGCATTTGTCAACGCCGAGATGCGCAACCCGGATGGCGAGCTGACCGCCGAGGCCAACGGTCTGATGATCCAGTTGTTGCCCGGCCAGCCGTGATGCGGCGCTGTCAGTCCACCAACCGCAGCGCCTGAGACGGGCACAGCTTGACCGCCTCGCGGACCCGGTCGAGTTCGTCGTCGGGCACCTTGTCGACCAGCACCACCACGATGCCGCCGTCGTCCTGATCGAAGACGGCGTCGGCAACCATCACGCAGTTGCCCGCCTGAATACACACGTCGCGATCGGCCTGCACTCTCACCTCTGCCATCCTCACCAGGTCACCGGCAACTTCACCAATCCGTAGATGAAGTGAAACGACCGGAACTGTACGTCCGCGAAATCCTCGGCGAGCGCCAGCGTGGGGAACCGGCGCAGCAGCGCTGGAAACGCGATGCGCATCTCCATGCGGGCCAGTGGTGCGCCCAGGCAGTGGTGCACGCCGTGGCCGAACGCCAGATGTCCGGGTGCGCCGCGACCGATATCCAGTCGCTCCGGCGCGTCGATGAGGGCCGGGTCGCGGTTGCCCGCCGGCAGCGAGACGAAGACCAGTTCCCCGGCGGGGATCCGCACCCCGGCCACCTCGGTGTCGGCGGTGGTCATCCGCGGGATCGCGCTGTGCACGATCGACAGCCAGCGCAGCAGTTCCTCCACTGCCGGCGCCGCGGCGTCGGGATCGTCGCGCACCGCGGTCGCCTGCTCGGGATGCCGCAGCAGCGCAAGGGTGCCGAGCCCCAACATGTTGGATGTGGTCTCGTGACCGGCGAGCAGCAACAGTCCGGCGATTCCGACGAGTTCGTCGTCGGTCAGTTCGGCGCCGTGCTCGCGCACCAGCATGCCGAGGATGTCATCGCCGGGTCGGGCCCGCGCGCGCTCGACCAGCGATCCCATGTAATCGCGTGCCTGCCGGCCCAACTCCAATCGCTCGGCAACGGGCAGCGACAGATCCAGTTGGCGCGCGCTGCGGCGTTGGAAGTCCTCTCGGTCCTCGTACGGCACGCCGAGCAGCTCGCAGATCACCAGCGACGGGATCGGCAATGCGAAGGACTGCACCAGATCGACTGGGGGACCGGATTTCTCCATCGCATCCAGATGCGCGTCGACGATGTCGGCGATGCGTGGCTGAAGCCGCTTCATCCGGCGGATGGTGAACTCGGGGGGGAGCATCCGGCGCACCCGAGTGTGCTCGGGCGGGTCGAGGGCGAGCAGGTTGCCCGCACGGGCGCTCGCGAGTTCCTCGTCGGAGATGTCCGGCGTGCCGGGCACGCGGAAGTCGGCAGGTCGGCCGTTGGCGAACGTGTCGTGGTCGGACAGCACCTCTTTGATGTCTTCGTAGCGGGTGACGAGATAGACGCGCATGCCGAAGCTGTTGGTGATGATCGACACCCCGGAGTTCTCCCGGATCTCGCGCAGCTCCGCGGTGGGGTCGAAGCCGTCGCGGCGCATGTGCAGGGGCAGCGCAGCGGCGTCGGTGCTCGCCATGCCTCGACGCTACCCGCGCTCGGCGGAACCGCTAGTGCGCGCGCAGCGCGGGCCACCAGATGCGCGGCCCGATCAGGGTGAACAGCGCGGGAATGATCACCGTGCGCACCACGAACGTGTCCAGCAGGATGCCCAGGCCGACGATGATGCCCACCTGGGTGAGCACGATCAGCGGCAGCACACCCAGCACGCAGAACACCGCGGCCAGCACGATGCCGGCGCTGGTGATCACCGCCCCGGTCGCCGATACCGCCCGCACGATCCCGTCGCGGGTGCCGTGCTGCGGCGTCTCCTCCCGGGCGCGGGTGACCAGGAAGATCGTGTAGTCCACACCGAGCGCGACCAGGAACAGGAACGCGAACAGCGGCGCGGTGTTGTCCAGCGCCGGGAACCCGAACAGGTGCACGCTGGCCCACCCGCCGAGTCCCAGCGCGGCCAGTGCGGACAGCACCGTGACGGCCACCAGCACCAGCGGTGCGAGCGCCGAGCGCAGCAGCACGTACAGCACCGCCAGTACCACCACGAGGATCGCCGGGATCACCACCGATCGGTCGCGGCTGGCCGCGGCCGCGGCGTCGCGGGCGGTGGCGTCGGATCCGCCGACCAGAGCCTCGGGGTCGGCCGCATGGACCGAATCGCGAAGGCTGTCAACGATTTCGAAGGCCTGGTCAGAGGCCGGCGCGGCGTCGATAACGACCGACCACTGGGTCAGGCCGTTCGACTCGGGGCCCGCCGCCGTCGCGGACACCACGCCGGGTGTGCCGTCGATCGCGCGCTGGACGTCGGCGGCGCGGTCCGTGTGCGCGATGACCCGGGTGGGGTCGGTCAGGCCGCTGGGGAAGTGCGCGGCCAGCGTCTCGTACCCGCTGACCGACTCGGCCTGCACCCGGAACTGCTCGGTCTGCGACAGCCCCACCGGGGTGGCGAACAACCCGGTGCACAGCAGCGCCAGTGCGGCGATCGCGATCGTCGACACCCGTGCGGGCCGACGGGCGACCGCCTCGGCGATGCGATGCCAGATGCCGCCCTCGGTCAGCGGCTTGGCGCCGGGGCGCGGGATGAACGGCCAGAACAGCCGTCGGCCGAACAGTCCGAGCAGTGGCGGCAACACCAGCAGCACAAAGACCGCCGCCACCACCAGGCCGGCGGCCGCCTGCACGCCGAGGCTGCGCACGCTCGGCGACGTGGCGAACAGCAGGGTCAGCAGCGCGAGCACCACGGTGGCGTTGCTGGCGATGATGGCCGGACCCGCGCGGCGCACCGCCACGTTGAGGGCGTCGCGGTGGTCGCCACCGATCTCGGTGCGGCCCAACTCTTCTCGGTACCGCGAGATCAGCAGCAGCGCGTAGTTGGTGCCGGCGCCGAACACCAGAACGCTGGTGATGCCCGACGTCGACCCGTCGGGCGTCATGCCGAGCCCGCTCGCGACCGCGGTGCCCACCACCGCGGCGACCCGGTCGGCGAAACCGATGACGGCCAACGGCACCAGCCACAGCACCGGCGAGCGGTATGTGACGATCAGCAGCAGCGCCACCACGGCCGCGGTCACCGCCAGCAGCGTGATGTTGGCTCCCGAAAACGAGTTCGCGATGTCGGCGCCGAACGCCGGCCCGCCGGTCACCTCGGCGCGCAGGGTGTCGGGCAGTTCGTCGCGAACGGTCTGGCGCAGCTCCGCGACGGCGTCGGTGAGCTCGAAACCGGTCAGCCGGCTGTCCATCGGCACCACCGCGATGGCGGCCGCGCCGTCGGCGGACGGCTGCAGCGGCCGGGTGCGGCCCGCCGCGGCGAGGTCGGAGGGGGTCAGCGGCGCCCCGTCGGCGCGGGTGATCACGATCAGGGCCGGCACCTGGTCGCCGCCCTCGAACTGGCCGCGCACGGCGTCGGCCCGGGCGGACTCCGCGCTGTCGGGCACCGGCACCGGCGAGCGGCCGCTGGAGTCATCGGCGCCGATCAGCGCCATCAGCGCCCCGGATACCGCGACCACCACCAGTGCCAGTACCCAGGAGAGCCGTCGCGACATGTCCCCAAATATTTCAGAAACTTAATAATTAAGCAAACTAACTTCTTGTATCCTCGGGGCGTGCCAGCAGACCGCCTCGCGTTGGAATCGGCCCTCGCCGACGACCTCCGGGCGATGAACGCCGAGTCCGATCGCATCGGACGCCATTTCGCCGCCCGCCACGACGTCACGGTCAACGACTTCCGCGCGCTGCTGTACGTGACGGTGGCCGAGACCGCGGGCACGCCGCTGACCGCGGGCGAGTTGCGCAGGCTGTTGGGGTTGTCCGGCGCGGCCATCACCTACCTGGTCGATCGGATGATCGACGCGGGGCACTTCCGGCGCGAATCCGACCCCGCGGACCGCCGCAAGGTCATCCTGCGGGTGGCCGACCGCGGCATGGCGGTGGCGCGCGGATTCTTCGCGCCGTTGGGTCGGCACACGCACCGCGCGCTGGCCGGGCTGCCCGACGCCGAGCTGGCCGCTGCGCACCGGACGTTCACCGCGCTGATCGACGCGATGCGCGCGTTCGGCGCCGAACTCGACGGTGGCGCTACCTCGAGTTGAGGGTGGCCTCCTCGAAGTCCAGCGAGCGCAGCATGGTGCGCAGCGTCTCATCGTCGATGCGGCCGGCGTCACGTTCTTCGATGTACGTCTTGCGTTCCGCGGCAAGCATTTCCAGCAGCAGGTGATGCAACGACGCGGTCAGGTCTTCGCCGAGTTCCTCCGCGGGCCGCGACAACCGGTCCCAGGTCCGATGGATCCGGCGGGTGTTCCAGTGCTTGAGAATCTCCGACGCCCGCTCGGGCAGGTCCGACTGCGCCGCGTCGGCGAGCAGTTCGTCTAGCCGGTCAGAGGCCGCGCGGGTGGCCCGGTCGCGGGCGCGCTCGGCGGCGAGCCGGACCTCCTCGGGGTCGTCACCGCGCACATGCAGTCGGCGGATCACCCACGGCAGCGTCAGTCCATGCAGCAGCAGCGTGCCGACCACCACGACGAACGTCAGGAACATCACGTGCGGGCGGCCGGGGAACGGCGCTCCCGACAGCGTGGTCAGCGGCACGGCGGCCGCGGCGGCCAGCGACACCACCCCGCGCATGCCCGCCCAGCCGAGGATGAACACCTGCGACGGCGGCAGCGCGGGTTCGCTCTCCCGCAGCCGCCGCCACACCAGCCGCGGCACGTAGGCGAACAGGTACATCCACACCAGCCGCACCACGATCACCGTGGCGAACACCGCCGCCGACGAGACGATGAGCACCGTCGCCGGGATGCCGTGCAGTTCGGCGATCACCCGTGGCAGCTGCAGGCCGATCAACAGGAACGCGAACGACTCCAGGATCAGCACCACCGACTGCCACAGCGCGAAGTCCTGCAGCCTGGTGGCGTAGCCCGCATACGCCGATCGCTGACCCAGGATCAGCGCGGCGACCACCACCGCGATGACGCCCGAGCCGTGCACCGATTCGGTGACGAAGTAGATGCCGAACGGGGCGAGCAGTCCGATCGCGCTCTCCACCACCGGATCGTCGAGCCGTGATCGGATCGCCGAGATCAGCGCCCCGAACCCCATCCCCAGCGCGACGCCGCCGACCGCGGCCAGGGCGAAGGTGCGCGCGGCCGATTCCCAACTGCCCGCGATGCCGATCGCCGCGCCCAGCGCCACCTTGTAGGCGGTCAGCGCCGTCGCGTCGTTGAACAGGCTTTCGCCGCCGAGCAGCGTCATGATGCGCCGGGGCAGCCCCAACCGGCGGCCGACCGCGGTCGCCGAGACCGCGTCGGGTGGCGCGACGATGGCCCCCAGCGTGAAGGCCGCGGCCAGGGTCAACTCGGGCACCACCTGGAACGCGACGATCCCGACGGCGAACGTGGTCACCAGCGGCAGTCCGACCGCCAGCAGCGAGATCGGCCGCAGGTGTTTGCGCAGCGCCACGTAGCTGGACTCGCTGCCCGCCGACCACAGCAGCGGCGGCAGGATGACGTAGAGCACCAGTTCCGGATCGAGTGCCACGTCCTTGAGTCCGGGCAGCGTGCTGGCCGCCAGCCCCGCGATCACGAGCGCCAGCGGCGCCGACACATCGAAGCGGCGGGCCAACGCCGCCAGCATCGTCGCCGCGACCAGCACGGCCAACATCGATGCCGCCAATGCCGGCTCCTTCCGGTCGGTGTGCCCAGCGTTGCGTAACGCTACGGCGGGAATCGAGTCAAAATCTCGCCACAGCGTTACGCAATGCGGAAGCTGGGCCCGCAATTGTCGCGGGAGTTCGATCTGCCAGTCGAATCTGGCAGGCTGGAACTCGCGATGACTGACACCGACGAGTCGGCTCCGGCCACCGAAGCCACGTCCGATCGCGACCAGAACTGTTCGGTGCTGCTGCTCGGCGCCGGCGAACTGAGCCGAGAGTTGGCGCTGGCGTTTCAGCGGTTGGGCGCCGACGTGATCGCCGTCGACCGGTACGCCGAGGCACCGGCCTTCCACGCCGCCGACCGCACGGCGGTGGTCAAGCTCAGCGACGCCGACGCGCTGACCGCGCTCATCGAGAAGGAGCGGCCGCGCTATGTCGTCGCGGAGGCGAACATGATCGCCGCCGACGCGTTGATCGCGGTCGCCGAACGCGGCGACGGCGAGGTCTTCCCGACGCCCCGCGCCACGCGGCTGTCGCAGGACCGCGAGGGCATGCGCCGGCTCGCAGCCGACGAACTGGGCCTGCCCACCGCACCGTTCTGGTTCGCCGGCTCCGTCGCAGAGCTCACCGCGGTCGCACAGCATGCCGGATTCCCGTTGCTGGTCAAGCCGATCGCCGCCGCGGCGGGCGAGGGTGAGTCGGTGTTGCTGCGCGAGGAGGACATCGAACCGGCGTGGCATCGGGCGATCGCGGCCGGACGGATACCGCACAGCCGGGTGATGGCCGAGACGGTGGTCGACGTCGACGTCGAGGTCACCATGCTCACCGTCCGCACCGTCGGACCGACGGGGCCGGCGGTGCACTTCTGCGAGCCGATCGGCCACCGCAAAGGTGACGGCGTGCTGGAAACCTGGCAGCCGCAGCAGTTGTCGCGGCCGGCGCTGGAGGTCGCGAAGTCGATCGCCGCGCGAATCGTCAACTCGCTGGGCGGTCGCGGGCTGTTCGGCGTCGAACTGCTGGTGCGCGGCGACGAGGTCTACTTCGACACCGTGCGGCCGCGACCGACCGACACCGGTCTGGTGACGCTGCGCTCGCAACGGCTTTCGCAGTTCGAGTTGCACGCCCGGGCGATCCTCGGGCAGTCGGTCGACACGATCATGATCTCCCCGGGCGCGGCCGAGGTGAGCTATGCCGACGCGACGCCCGGGACGGGGGCCGACCTGCGCGCGGTGCTCGGCGAGGCGCTTGCGGTCGCCGAGAGCGACGTGCGGGTGTTCGGCCGGCCGGACGAATCCGACACTGTCCGGCGACTCGGTGTCGCGCTCGCGACCGCCCAGGACGCGATCATCGCGCGCGACCGGGCCCGCCGGGTCTCGACGGCATTGCGCAGGTTGTGGTGAACGAGCCGGACGACCGCCCGACGATGGTGCCGTTCCTCTCGGCGCTGGCAATCGTTGTGTTCGTGCTGATCGGAATCGCGGTGAGCAACCTGGTGCGCAACGACGACCTGCCGCCCGACCAGCAGGTGGGCGTCGCCGCCGTCGGCCAGAACGACGCCCTGCAACGGCAGAACTACGCCGACTTCATCAGGTACACCTGCACCGAGCAGCTCGGCACCGAGGCTGAAATGCTTGCCCGGCAGCGCGATTCGGTACACCAGCGCGGTGAGCGGTATGTCGACGATGTCACCGACGTCAAAATCGACGGCGACCGCGCCACCGCCACCGTGACCTACCATTTCGACAAGGCGCCCGACAAGAAGACCGAGGTCGAGATGAGATTTGTCCGCGAGGACGGGGCCTGGAAGGTCTGTTCGACCGGCCCCCGCTAGCTGTGGGACACTTCGGAACCGTGAGCTACGCCGGAGACATCACGCCTGAAGAGGCCTGGAAGATGCTGGTCGACGACCCGAACGCGGTGCTCGTCGACTGTCGCACCAGCGCCGAATGGCGGTTCGTCGGGGTGCCGGATCTGTCCAGCCTCCAGCGCGAGGTGGTCTACGTCGAGTGGAACACCACCGACGGCAAGCACAATGACGCGTTCGTCGACGAACTGAAGGAGAAGATCGGCGACGGGCCCGGCGAGCGGCCGGTGATCTTCCTGTGCCGCTCCGGCAACCGCTCGATCGGTGCCGCGGTGGCCGCCACCGAGGCCGGCCTCACCCCGTCCTACAACGTGCTGGACGGCTTCGAGGGCCACCTCGACGAACACGGGCACCGGGGCGGAAGCGGTTGGAAGGCCGTCGGACTCCCGTGGAGGCAGTCATGAGCTCCGAGAAGCCGTCGGTCCGCGTCCCGGCCCAACTGCCCGACGGGGTCAGCCAGGCCACCATCGGCGTGCGCGGCGGGTTGCTGCGCTCGCAGTTCGAGGAGACCGCCGAGGCGATGTACCTGACGTCCGGGTACGTGTACCCGTCGGCGGCCGAGGCGGAGAAGGCGTTCACCGGGGACATCGACCGCTACGTCTACTCCCGCTACGGCAACCCGACGGTCTCGATGTTCGAGGAGCGGTTGCGGCTCATCGAGGGTGCCGAGGCCTGCTTCGCCACCGCGACCGGGATGGCCGCGGTGTTCACCTCGTTGGGCGCGCTGCTCGGCGCGGGCGACCGGTTGGTGGCCGCGCGGTCGCTGTTCGGTTCGTGCTTCGTGGTGTGCAACGAGATCCTCCCGCGCTGGGGTGTGGAGACGGTGTTCGTCGACGGCGAGGACCTCTCCCAGTGGGAGGAGGCGCTGTCGGTGCCTACCCAGGCGGTGTTCTTCGAGACGCCGTCGAACCCGATGCAGACGCTGGTCGACATCTCCGCGGTGTGCGAGATGGCCCACGCCGCGGGCGCAAAGGTGGTGCTGGACAACGTCTTCGCCACGCCGATCCTGCAGCAGGGCATTCCGCTGGGCGCCGACGTGGTGGTGTATTCGGGCACCAAGCACATCGACGGGCAGGGACGGGTGCTCGGCGGCGCGATCCTCGGCGACAAGCAGTACATCGACGAGCCGGTGCAGAAGTTGATGCGCCACACCGGGCCCGCGCTCAGCCCGTTCAACGCGTGGACGTTGTTGAAGGGTTTGGAGACCCTCGCCGTACGCGTCCAGTATCAGAATGCGTCGGCGCACCGCATCGCGGAGTTCCTCGAACAGCATCCCGCGGTGAACTGGGTGCGCTATCCGTTCCTGGAGTCGCACCCGCAGTACGACCTGGCCAAGCGCCAGATGACCGGCGGCGGAACGGTTGTCACCTTCGAACTCAAGGGCGGCACCAAGGAGCGGGCGTTCGAGGTGCTCGACAAGCTGCGGATCGTCGACATCTCCAACAACCTCGGCGACGCCAAGTCGCTGATCACCCATCCGGCCACCACCACGCATCGCGCCATGGGACCCGAGGGCCGCGCCGCGATCGGCCTCGGCGACGGGGTGGTGCGAATCTCGGTGGGATTGGAGGGGACCGACGACCTGATCGCCGATCTCGACCGGGCCCTGAGCTGAGTGTCCAAGAAGTCACAGGCCAAGAAGGAGCGGCGCAAGAAGCGTCGCGCGGCCCGCGACGCGCGCTGGCTTCCTGATCAGGTGTTCGACGGGCTGGCCGAGGACATCGAGGTGGCCGCCACGCTGGAGAGCTTCGACGCCCGAATCACCGAGCGGGGCTGGGTGTTCGACGAGGAGGCCTCCGACGACGAATCGGCGTTGTGGACCTACCCGCCGTCGGCGTTCGAACTGGCCGGCGAGGACGTCGCCCCGGTGACGACGATCCTGCTGCTCGCCGACGAGGACGCCGAGATCGCGCATGTGGTGTTCGCCGGCACCATCGACGACTACCAGTTCGAGTTCGACGAACTGTTCGCCGTGCTCGATCGGATCGAGGCCTACCGCGTCGGCCAGCAACTCCCGCAGTTCGACTGAGGCTACTACTTGTCGGGGCCCTCGACGACGCCCAGCGCGGCGCGCGCCCGGTCCTCGTAGGCCTTGCGGGCGCTCTTGTCGAAGTCGAGGAACACCGTGTCCAGGCCGAGCTTCTTGTTCAGCCAACGGCGGCCTCGGGGCCCGAGCAGCTGCGCGGCCTGGGCGGTGAACCGCAGCGGAGTCGGCACGGACACATGGGTTTTCGGCTTGTCGAGCGTCTTGACCACCGCAGCGGCGATGTCTTCGGGCTCGACCGGTTTGATCGCGCCGCTGCCCCTGGTGCCAGAGATCAGTTCGGTGTTGGTGAACGGCGGCATGATCACCGACACCTCGACGCCGTACGGCGCGAGCTCGTCGGCGAGTGCGGCGGACAGCCCGACGACGCCGAACTTCGACGCGTTGTAGACGACCTGGCCCGGCACCGGGATCAGTCCCGACAGCGACGAGATGTTGATGATGTGGCCGCGGCGCCGCGCGATCATGTCCGGCGCCACCAAACCGCAGCCGGTGATCACGCCGTAGAGGTTCACCTCCAGCGTCGAGCGGATCGACTGCTCGGTCTCGTCGACGAACGGGCCGATCGGCATCACGCCGGCGTTGTTGATCAGCACGTCGACGTGCCCGCCGCCGTCGGTGCGGGCCTTGTCGAGGAAGGTCGCGAACGACTCCCGGTCGGTGACGTCGAGCGGGTAGCCCGACACCGGGCCCATCTTGGTCAGCTGCGCGACGGCCGACTCCTGGAAGGCGACGTCGCGGTCGCCGATGACCACCCGCGCACCACGGGCCAGCAGCGCCTTCGCGGTCGCGAAGCCGATGCCGCGGGCCGCGCCGGTGATCGCGATGGTCCTGCCCCTGATGTTGTCCATGCGGCCAAACTTTACACCTGTCAAGTTTGGCTGGACCCGCGGTGACTTCAAATCACGGCGAGCGGATCGGAAATGTGTCGCGAGCACAGGCGTTAGACAGTTAAGTGATGACCGTGCCCGCCGTAGGTGACCTGCGCTTCGTGGCGGTCGGCCAGCACGACCCGCTGGCCGAACCGCTGCTGGCCGAGCTCACGGTCGAGTACGCCAACCGCTACCACGCGCCGCAGGGGGCGGTGTCGTCGTGGCTGCGCGGGCACCCGGCCGAGAAGTTCGCCCCGCCGTACGGCGGCTTCCTGATCGGGCTGCGCGACGGCCTGCCGGTCACCGGCGGCGCGTTCTGCCGCTTCGACGACACCACCGCCGAACTCAAGCGCATCTGGACCGACCACCGGTTCCGCAGGCGCGGGTACGCGGCGAGGCTGCTGGCCGAGCTCGAGGCCGAGATCGTCGACCGCGGCTACCGCGCCGCGTACCTGACCACCGGCGACCGCCAGCCCGAAGCCGAGGCGCTGTATCTGGCCTGCGGCTACACCCGGCTGCCCGGGCCGCTGCCCACCGACCGCGACGGCTACCCGATCGCCTTCCGGAAAGAGCTGCGGTGAGCGGGCGGCTGAACATCGGCGTCGCGCTGGAGGGCTACGGGTGGCATCCCGAGGCCTGGCGGCACACGCCCGAGGCGGCGCCGATCACCAGCGGGCGGCACTGGACCGACCTCGCGCTCACCGCCGAGCGCGGCCTGCTCGACTTCGTCACCTTCGACGACTCGCTGTCCGCGCAGCGCCGCCGGCGGCCGGAGATCGAACCGCGGTGGCTGGCGGGACGGCCGGACGCGGTGCTGGTGGCCGCCCGGGTCGCCCCGGCCACCAGCCACATCGGGTTGATCCCGGTCGCGACGGTCACGCACACCGAACCCTTTCACGTCTCGAAAGCCATTGCGACGCTTGACTTCGTCTCCCACGGCCGGGCCGGATGGCAGGTGCGCGTCAGTTCCGCGCCGCACGAGGCCGACCTGTTCGGTCGCCGCGACATCACCAAGGTCGACCTGTTCGAGGAGGCGACCGACGTCGTCGAGGTCGTCCGCAGGCTGTGGGACAGCTGGGAGGACGACGCGGTCATCCGCGACGTGGCCACCGGACGGTACGTCGACCGCGACAAGCTGCACTACGTCGACTTCGTCGGGAAGTACTTCTCGGTGAAGGGGCCGTCGATCACCCCCCGCCCGCCGCAGGGGCAGCCGGTGGTCGCCGCGCTGGCGCACGCCCAGCCGATCTACGAGTTCGCCGCGCGCAGCACCGATCTGGTGTTCATCACGCCGAAGGACGACGACGCGGTGACGGCCATCCTCGGCCAGATCGAGGACGCGGGCCGCACGGACCTGAAGGTCTACGCCGACATCTTCGTCGCGTTCTCCGGGCTCATCGACGAGCGCTCCGACGCGCTGGTGTTCGACGGCCGCCCTGCCGAACTGGCTGAGCTGATCGAACACTGGTCTGCGCTCGGCGTCGACGGGGTGCGGCTGCGTCCGGCGGTGAACGCCGTCGACCTGCCGAGGATCGTCGACGCGGTGATCCCGCTGCTGCAGCGCGCGGGCCGGTTCCGCACCGCTTACCGGGCGGGGGAGACGCTGCGGCACCGGCTGGCGTTGCCGATCGCGGTCAACCGCTACGAAAAGGTGCGTCCGGCATGACGATTCCGCTGTCGATCCTCGATCTCGCGCCCATCAGCGAGGGCTCCGACGCGCCCACCGCGCTGCGCAACACCATCGACCTGGCCCAGCAAGCCGAACAGTGGGGCTATCACCGCTACTGGGTGGCCGAGCACCACTTCGTCGCCGTCGCCAGCGCGCAGCCCGCCGTGCTCATCGGCCAGATCGCGGCCGCCACGTCGCGCATCCGCGTCGGCGCCGCCGCGGTGCAGCTCGGCCAGACGACCGCGATCGCGGTGGTGGAGAGCTTCGGCATGCTGGAGGCGTTCTACCCGGGCCGCATCGATCTCGGTGTGGGCCGGTCGGGACAGCGCAGGCGCGAGGCACTCAAAGAGCGGCCGCCGAAACCCAGGCCGCCCAAACAGTGGCGCGAAGTCGACGGTGTGGTCATCCCGCCGCCGTTCGATATCGGAGCGCTGATGCGCAACCCGCGGATGCGGGCCAAGATGTCGGTGCTCAATCAGCCCGGGGCGGCGCCGCCCGACTTCGGCGAGCAGGTCGGCGACATCCTCGCGCTGCTGGAGGGCTGCTACTGCGTCGATGGCGTCGACGCGCACGCCGTCCCAGGGGAGGGCTCGGGCCTGCGGCCGTGGGTGTTCGGCAGCACCAAGGGGCAGAGCGCCCGGGTGGCAGGCGAATTCGGACTGCCGTTCGTCGCCAGCTACCACATCACACCCGCGACCGCACTGGAGGCGGTCGACGCCTATCGCGCCGCGTTCAAGCCGTCCGCCGCGCTCGCCGAGCCCTACGTGGTGGTCTCCGCCGACGTGGTAGTCGCCGACGACAGCGCGACGGCGCGGCATCTGGCGTCGACTTACGGCCACTGGGTGTACTCGATCCGCGCCGGCGACGGGGCGATCCCGTATCCGGATCCGGACACCGCGCAACCGTTGACCGAGGAGCAACTCGCGGTCGTGAAGGACCGCACCGCAACACAATTCGTCGGGGACGCCGATGAGGTGGCCGAGGGCCTGGACCGGCTGCGCCGGGTCACCGACGCGGACGAACTGGTGGTCACCTCGGTGACGCACCGGCACGCCGACCGGTTGCGTTCGCACGAGCTGCTGGCCAAGAGGTGGGGATTGTGACCGCGGCCATCAGGGTCCGGGAAGGCAAATACCGCAAGCCGATTCACCTGGCCGCGCACTTCCCGGGAGTTAACAACACCACGGTGTGGTCCGATCCGGACTCGGGCAGCCAGATCGAGTTCGATTCCTTTGTGCACCTGGCCCGCACGGCCGAGCGCGGCCTGTTCGACTTCTTCTTCCTCGCCGAGGGACTGCGGCTGCGCGAGCATCGCGGACGCATCCACGATCTCGACGTCGTGGGCCGGCCGGACACGTTCACCGTACTGGCCGCCCTGGCCGCGGTCACCGACCGGCTCGGGTTGGTGGGCACCATCAACACCACCTTCAACGAGCCCTACGAGGTGGCCCGCCAGTTCTCGACGCTCGATCACCTGTCCGACGGGCGCGCCGGTTGGAACATGGTGACCTCGTCGGACGCGTTCACCGGGGAGAACTTCCGCCGCGGCGGCTTCCTCGACTACTCCGACCGCTACAAGCGCGCCGAGGAGTTCATCACCGTGGCCCGCAAGTTCTGGGACAGCTGGGCCCCGGATGCGGTGGTCGCCGACGTCGAGCGCGGAATCTATGTCGACGCAGGCCGGATCCGCACCGTCGAGCATCACGGTCCGCAGTTCGACGTGCGCGGTATCGGTGCCCTGCCGCCGCCCCCGCAGGGCCAGCCGGTGCTGCTGCAGGCCGGCGACTCGTCCGACGGGCGGACATTCGGCGCCAAACATGCCGACGCGTTGTTTACCATGCACTCGGCGTTGGACGCGGGCCGAAAATACTATGCCGACGTCAAGGGTCGCGCCGCGTCGTACGGACGAGATCCAGAGCAGCTCAAGGTGTTTCCGGCCGCCACGTTCGTACTGGGCGACACCGCGGAGGAGGCGGCCGAGAGGGCCCGCCACATTCGCCTTCAGCAGGTGAGCCCGCAGACGGCGATCACGATGCTCGAGCAGGTCTGGCAGCGTGACCTGTCCGGCTACGACCCCGACGGCCCCCTGCCCGACGTCGAACCGGCCGACGACCCGACCATCACGCAGGGCCGGGTGCGCCACGGCGATCCCAAGGCGCTGGCGGCTGCCTGGCGAGAGCGCGCGGCCGCGGAGAACCTGTCGATCCGCGAACTGGTCATCGCGGTGACCAGCCGCCAGCAGTTCGTCGGAACCCCAGAACAGGTCGCCGACGAGATCGACCTGCACGTGCAGGCCGACGCCTGCGACGGGTTCATCCTGGTGCCGCACCTGACGCCGCGCGGCCTCGACGAGTTCGTCGACAAGGTGGTGCCGCTGCTACAGGAGCGCGGTGTCTTTCGCACCGAATACCGCGGGCCCACCCTGCGCGACCATCTCGGTCTATAGGCTCGTCGAAGGTGTCGCGTGATGCCGGGATTCATGCCGGAAGTGGTGTTGTCGATGACCCAGACGACGGTCGGGTGGCTGCTGCTGGCGGCCGCCGCGGCGACCCTCGTCCTCGGCGGAGCGTCGCGGGCGTTCGTCGGTCGGCGGCGCGAGACCAGGGCGGTCCGCGGGTTGGTGCACACCTTCCGAAAAACGGGCGTGGCAACGGTGCTTTTCGGCCGCTTCGAGGACGATGTGCTCGACGACGAGGAACTCGACAGCATGATCCTGATGCCTACCGTCGTGGTGACCTGCGGGCTCTGCCTGACCGCGATCTTCCTGCTGGGTTACCAGTCGCTGGCCTGACTCGCCTGTTCGGCGGCCTCGCGAATCGGACCGCGCCACACCGGGCCGTGACCCGGCAGCAGTACGTCGGTGTCCAGCAGTCCCAGGGCGGCCAGGCTGCGCAGGCAGGCCTGCTGGTCGTGGTTGAACAGCGTCGGCAGCAGCTGTGGGCCGCGACGCGTCGAGACCGGATGGCCGGTAACCAACGCGTCACCGACCACCAGCACCCCGTCCACCACGAACGAGCAGTGCCCACCGGTGTGCCCGGGGGTGGGGATCGCCATCGGCTTACCCGGCAGCTGCGCGGCCACCTCCTCGGTCAGCGCTGCCGCGGTCGGAATGCCGTCGCGCACCAGGCCGCCCTTGCGGGTGATCGCGGCCGTCCACGTCAGAAACCGCGGCTGCCAGATGCGGGTGGCCACATCGAACACCGACACCTGCTCGAGGTACTCGCGTTTGGTGTGCCCGACCTCGGCGGCGTGGCAATACACCGGTGTGCCATGGGTTTTCGCGAACCAGATGGCCGAACCCAGATGATCGACATGGGCGTGGGTCAACAGGATCGCCCGCAGATCGCCGACGCCGTAACCCAGCTTGTGCAGCGAGGCCAGCACATCGTCGCGGTGCCCGGGGAAACCGGCATCGATCAGCATGACGCCGGTGTCGTCGGCCACCACCGTCCAGTTGACCAGGTCGGTGTAGGCGAAGTGCACGGTGTCGGTGACGGTGCTCAGGACCGGTGCCATGGTCGCGAGTGTAGGCAGCGGGGTAGAAAGTAGACGTGGCTGAACTCAAACTCGGATACAAGGCGTCGGCGGAGCAGTTCGCGCCGCGCGAACTCGTCGAACTGGCCGTGGCCGCAGAAGAGCACGGCATGGACAGCGCCACCGTCAGCGACCATTTCCAGCCATGGCGCCACGAGGGTGGCCACGCGCCGTTCTCGCTGGCCTGGATGACCGCGGTCGGCGAGCGGACCAAGAACCTGATCCTCGGCACGTCGGTGCTCACTCCGACGTTCCGCTACAACCCGGCGGTGATCGCCCAGGCGTTTGCCACCATGGGCTGTCTGTACCCCGGGCGCATCTTCCTCGGCGTCGGCACCGGTGAGGCGCTCAACGAGATCGCGACCGGATATATCGGCGAGTGGCCCGAGTTCAAGGAGCGCTTCGCCCGGCTGCGGGAGTCGGTGAGGCTGATGCGCGAGCTGTGGCTCGGCGATCGCGTCGACTTCGAGGGCGAGTACTACCACACCAAGGGTGCGTCGATCTACGACGTGCCCGAGGGCGGCATCCCCGTCTACATCGCCGCCGGCGGCCCGGTGGTGGCCAAGTACGCCGGCCGCGCGGGCGACGGCTTCATCTGCACGTCCGGCAAGGGCGAGGAGCTGTATAAGGACAAGCTCATCCCGGCGGTCAAGGAGGGCGCCGAGGCCGCCGGGCGCGACCCCGACGACATCGACCGGATGATCGAGATCAAGATCTCCTACGACACCGATCCGGAGCTGGCGCTCGAGAACACCCGGTTCTGGGCCCCGCTGTCGTTGACCGCCGAGCAGAAGCACTCCATCGACGACCCGATCGAGATGGAGAAGGCGGCCGACGCACTGCCCATCGAGCAGGTCGCCAAGCGCTGGATCGTCGCCTCCGACCCCGACGAAGCGGTCGAGAAGGTCAAGGACTACGTGGACTGGGGCCTGAACCATCTGGTGTTCCATGCTCCCGGACACGATCAGCGACGCTTCCTCGAGCTGTTCAAGCGGGATTTGGAGCCCAGGCTGCGCCGCCTCGGCTGATACGTTTTCCGCGTGGCAACACCCACGCCGCCATCGCGCGGGCGCACCTCCGCGGTATACGTCGCGTCGCCGGAGGGCGACACCGGTAAGTCGACGATCGCACTGGGCATCCTGCACCGGCTCGCCGCGACGGTCGCCAAGGTCGGGGTGTTTCGTCCGATCACCAGACTGGGTGAGCAGCGCGACTACATCCTGGAGCTGTTGTTGGCCCACACCACCGCCGGGCTGCCGTACGAGGAGTGCGTGGGGGTCAGCTACCAGCAGCTGCACGCGGATCCCGACGCGGCCATCGGCGAGATCGTCGACCGCTACCACCGGGTGGCCGATCAGTGCGACGCGGTCCTGGTCGTGGGGAGTGACTACACCGACGTGGCCGCGCCCAGCGAACTGTCCACCAACGCGCGCATCGCGGCGAACCTGGGCGCCGCGGTGGTGCTGGCCGTCAAGGCCAAGGACCGCACCCCCGAGCAGGTCGCGCAGATGGTCGACATCTGCCTCGCCGAGATCGCCGGCCAACACGCATACACCGCCGCCGTGGTCGCCAACCGCTGCGACCCCGAGCAGCTGGCGGCGGTGACCGCCGCGCTCGAACCGCTCGCCCCCAAGTGCTATGTGCTGCCCGAGGAGCCGCTGCTGGTGGCGCCGTCGGTGGCCGAGCTGCAGGAGGCTGTGGACGGCACCCTGCTCAGCGGAGACCCGGCCCTGCTGGCACGCGAGGTGATGGACGTGTTGGTGGCCGGCATGACCGCCGAGCGGGTGCTCGAGCGGTTGACCGAAGGTGTCGCGGTGATCGCCGCCGGCGACCGCTCGGACGTGGTGCTTGCGGTCGCCAGCGCGCATGCCGCCGAGGGCTTTCCGACGCTGTCGTGCATCATCCTCAACGGCGGCATCGAGCTGCACCCGAAGGTCGCGGCGCTGGTCGCCGGCCTGCGGCTGCGGCTGCCGATCATCGCCACGAAATACCGCACGTTCGAGACGGCGAGCCGGGTGGCGGCCACCCGAGGCCGAGTGACGGCGAAGTCGCTGCGCAAGGTGGATACCGCGCTGGCGCTGATGGAGGAGTACGTCGACCTCGATGACTTGTTGGCGCAGTTGACGATTCCGATCCCGTCCGTCGTCACCCCGCAGATGTTCACCTACCAGCTTCTCGACTGGGCGCGGGCGGACCGCAAACGCATCGTGCTGCCGGAGGGCGACGACGACCGCATCCTCACCGCGGCCGGACGGCTGCTGCAGCGCGGCGTCGCGGACCTGACCATCCTCGGCGAGGAGAACCAGATCCGGGCTCGGGCAGCGGAACTGGGAGTGGACCTGTCGGCGGCCACCGTGCTCGACCCGCAGCGCAGCGAGTTGTGCGACAGGTTCGCCGAGCAGTACGCCGAACTGCGAAAGCACAAGGGCGTCACCGTCGAACAGGCGCGCGAGACCATCAACGACGTTTCCTATTTCGGCACCATGCTGGTGTACAACGACATGGTCGACGGCATGGTGTCTGGTGCGCGTCACACGACGGCGCACACGGTGCGACCCGCGTTCGAGATCATCAAGACCCTGCCGGACGTGTCAACGGTGTCCAGCATCTTCCTGATGTGCCTGGCTGACCGGGTGCTCGCCTACGGCGACTGCGCGATCGTTCCTGACCCGACGGCCGAGCAGTTGGCCGACATCGCGATCTCGTCGGCGCGCACCGCGGCGCGGTTCGGGATCGATCCCAGGGTGGCGATGCTGTCGTACTCCACCGGCACCAGCGGCTCCGGCGCTGACGTTGACAAGGTGAGGGCGGCAACGGAATTAGTGCGCCAACGCGCACCAGAACTGCCGGTGGAAGGGCCGATCCAGTACGACGCCGCCGTAGCACCGTCGGTGGCGGCCACCAAGATGCCCGACTCAACGGTGGCGGGTCGGGCCACCGTGCTGATCTTCCCAGACCTCAACACCGGCAACAACACGTACAAGGCGGTGCAGCGCAGTGCCGGGGCGATCGCGATAGGCCCTGTGCTGCAGGGCCTGAAGAAGCCGGTTAACGACCTGTCGCGCGGCGCACTGGTCGAGGACATCGTCAACACCGTGGCGATCACCGCCATCCAGGCACAGGACGGGAACGCCGCTGAGCGGGGGGTGGCGTCGTGACATCGCGTCGGGTGTTGGTGCTGAACTCGGGTTCGTCGTCACTGAAATACGCGGTGATCGACGCGGATTCCGGCACCACCGAGGCCGAGGGCATCGTGGAGCGCATCGGGGACAGCGAGGGGGCCGACCACGCCGCGGCGCTGCAGGTGATGTTCGACGAACTGGCCCAGGAGATGTCGAACCTGGTGGCCGTCGGGCACCGGGTCGTGCACGGCGGTCCGAACCTCTACCGCCCCACCGTCGTCGACGATGCGCTGATCGACACGCTCAACGAGTTGTCCGCACTGGCGCCGCTACACAATCCGCCCGCGGTGCTCGGCATCGAGGAGGCCCGCAAGGCACTGCCCGACCTTCCGCATGTGGCGGTGTTCGACACCGCGTACTTCCACCAGCTGCCCGCTGAGTCCGCGACCTACGCCATCGATCGAGACCTGGCCGCGCGCTACGACATCCGCCGCTACGGGTTCCACGGCACCTCGCACCAGTACGTCAGCGAGCAGGCCGCCGAATTTCTCGGGGTGCCACTGGAGAAGCTGCGGCAGATCGTGCTGCATCTCGGCAACGGCGCGTCGGCGTCGGCGATCGACGGGGGCCGTCCGGTCGACACCTCGATGGGTCTGACGCCGATGGAGGGTCTGGTGATGGGCACTCGCTCCGGCGACATCGACCCCGGCATCATCAGCTACCTGGTCCGAAACGCGGGAATGAGCGTCGACGGCATCGAGGAGATGCTCAACCGGCACTCAGGCATGCTGGGCCTCGGCGGTGAGATCGACTTTCGGATCACCCATAAGCGCATCGAATCCGGCGACGCGGCCGCGAAATTGGCCTACGACGTGTACATCCACCGGCTGCGCAAGTACATCGGCGCCTACCTGGCGGTGCTCGGCGGGGCAGACGCGCTGGTGTTCACCGCCGGTGTCGGCGAGAACGACTCCGCCGTGCGCCGCGACGCGCTGAACGGCCTGGGCCCGTTGGGCATCGAACTCGACGAGCAGCGCAACGCCGCCCATTCCGATCAGGCCCGCCGCATCTCCACCGACGAGTCTCGTACCGCGGTCCTGGTGATTCCGACCAACGAGGAACTGGCGATCGCCCGCGCTTGCGTCGAAGTGACCTAGGGCCATAGGGCAACTCGACGACAAGATCGCGATCGTAACCGGAACCAGCCGTGGCGTCGAAGTCGGCATCGCCCACGAGTTGCTGCGAGCTCGGCGAAGTGCTTCGAGAAGGTGCCGTTCAGACGCGGCATCGGGGACAGCGGATTTCGTCATTTCGTCAACGCCACCACCATCGAGATAGACGGTGGCATGCTGCCGGGCGTGCGCTACGAGGCGGGGTTGAAGACGATCACCGATCTGCTCTGAGGGTCGTCGAGCGTCGACTGTGCGGCCTCCAGCGGCAGCACATTGTCGGGATCGCAGACCGCCAGCAGGCGACGGACCTGCCTGCCGGCCCGCATCAGCCAGACGATGCCGTGGCGCGAGCACATCACGTTGACGTTGTGCAACGCGGCGAAGGCGGCCGTGCCGAAGAAGTCGACCAGCCGAAGGTCGAGCACCAGTCGGGCGCAGCCCGCCGCCTGTCGCTCGATGTAATGGGCCAGACTCCTGCCGTTGGTGGCATCCACCTCGCCCTGCACCGTGACCAGCACCGTGCCGTCAGGCAGGTGGGTGGCCGCGAAGCGGGCGCAGTGGTGGACTTCCTGCCTGTCGAGAGATTCCGGTTCGCCCCGAAAGACTCGGGAGGTGCTGATATCGGACATTCGGGCCTCTTTGATCGCGGATTCATCGGCGGATACGTCAGGGGTGGGCCCTGGAGACGTCACCAATCAGCTGTCGACTCAACCTGGTTCGAACGCTATACGGGATCCGTGGTCAATACCATCGCATTTCACTAAGACTTCGCGATCCGACCGATCAGAACGTGCTGGTCGGTCGAACGCTGTTGGCCAGGTCCACCAGCGCGTAGCGGTGCGCCTGGGTGGGCGCCACCCTGGCCAGGCTGCGCAGCGACGACTCCACCCCGAGCGCCAGCCCGTGTTCGGTGAACGGGAAGCCGAGGATGTGGTTGGTGCTGGCGGTGTGGTCGGCCAGCCAGTCCATCGCGGTGCCCAGTACCAGCGCCCGGATCTGCAACACCCGCGGTTCGGTGTCGGGCAGCGCCTCCACCCGGCGCGCGGCGTCGCGGATGTGTTGTTCGGTGATCTCGCTGGTCGACCGCCCGGACAGCAAGGTCACCGCGCTGGTCAGTCGAGCCGTGGTGAAGTGGCGCGACATCGCGGGCACCTTGTCGAGGGTGCGCACCGCGGCGTCACGGTCACCGGCCGCCGACTGCGCGCGGGCCAACCCGAAGCCCGCGGAGATGATGCCGTTGTCGGTGGACCAGACGGTCTCGTAGAACTTGCGTTGTGCACCGTCCTCGGGCGCCGCGCCGGCCAGTTCCGCGGTCGCGGCCAGTGCCAGCTTCGGCGCCAGTTCACCGGGCAGGGTGTCCAGCACCTCGGTGAAATGTTTTGTCGCGGAGTCATAGTCGGCAGTTAGCAGCTCCGACACCGCGCGGAACCAGGCGATCCGCCACGTCCAGCCGATCCGGTCGGTGAGGTCGTCGAGCTTGCGCGTGGCCTTGGCGACGTCGCCGAGGTCCAGCAGCGCGCGCCCCTCCATCAGCGGCAGCTCCACCGACTCGGACAGGTCGATGCCCTCCGAGTCCAGCGCGCCGTGGCGGGCGGCCCGCAACTGGTCCAGCGTCTGCACCGGCTGGCTGAGCACGCTGGCCGACAGCACCGGCGCACCGACGTCGGTGGGGTCGACCAGCGGCACCGGCAGCGCACGGACGATCTCCTGGGCGGTCAACCGCTCGGAGTGCACCTGCCCGTCCAGGTAGACGTCGGTGTGGGCGACCAACAGGTCGATCCCAAACGTCGATCGGGTCGGGGAGAACACCGTGGACAGGCCGGGACGCGGGGTGCCGGTGTCCTTGGCCACCACCTCGCGCAGCACGCCGAGCAACTGGCTCGACATCTCCTCGGCGCTGGTGAACCGGCGCCGCGGGTCGGGGTCGATCGCGCGGCGCAGCAGTCGGCCGAACGAGTCGTAGTTCTCCAGCACCGGATCGTCCTCGGGCAGCCCGTCGACGTAGCGGCCCTTGCGGGTGCGCAGGTTGAGCGTCAGCGCGGCCAGGGTGCGGCCCACCGTGTAGATGTCGGTGGCCACCGTCGGTCCGGTGCGCACGATCTCCGGCGCCTGGTAACCCGGTGTGCCGTAGAGGTATCCGAACGAGTTGATGGTCGAGACCGCGCCGAGGTCGATCAGCTTCAGCTGCTCCTCGGTGATCATGATGTTCTCGGGCTTGAGGTCGTTGTAGGCCAGCCCGATCGAGTGCAGGTAGCCAAGGGCGGGCAGGATCTCGAGCATGTAGCCGATCGCCTGCGCGACCGGGAGCTTCTGGCCCCGTTCCTGTTTGAGCGAGGTACCGCCGACGTACTCCATCACGATGTAGCCGACGGGGTTGCCGTGCTTGTCCTCGTGCTCGACGAAGTTGTAGATCTTCACGATGCCGGGATGGGTCACCTCGGCGAGGAACCGGCGTTCGGCCATCGCGATCTTCTGCGCCTCGGCGTCGCCGGAGTGCACCAGGCCCTTGAGCACGACCGGGCGTTCGTTGACGTTGTGGTCGAGCGCGAGGTAGACCCAGCCCAGCCCGCCGTGCGCGATGCAGCCCTTGATCTCGTACTGGTCGGCAACCATGTCACCCGGACTCAGTTGCGGCAGAAACGAATACGGGCTGCCACAGTGTGGGCAGAAACCCTCCGACTGCGCGGGCGCGTCGTCCGACGAACGGCCCACCGGACGTCCGCAGTTCCAGCAGAAGCGCTTGGACTCGGCGACGACCGGGTTGGTCATCAGCGCCTCGAGCGGATCCTTGGCGGGCACCCGTGGGATCTCGACCAGGCCGCCGCCGAGGCGGCGGGTGGGTGACAGTGCGCGCGTGGCGGTCGTCGTGTGGTCGTGCGGTTCGGTGTCGCCGGTGACCAGGATGCCGTCGGAGTCGTCGTCGAACTGAGGGCGGAACACCGCCTGGGTGGCCATCGGACGCATGGTCGACACCGAATCCATACCGAGGTCCTCGAAGCTGGCCGGTTGGGTGCCGATCGACGGCTCCGCGGCCTCCGCTGCGATGAAATCGTCGCGCTGTTCGTCAGCCATCAGCCGACATACCTCGCGACCGGTGGTGCCGGGGCCGGGCCAAGCACCGTTAACCACTTGCGGTACAGCGTGTTCCACGTCCCGTCGCGGCGGATCCGCTCCAGCGTGCCGTTGACGAAGCGCACCAACTCGGTGTTCTGCTTGTTGATCCCGATGCCGTAGGGCTCCTGGTTGAGACTTGGCCCCACGATATGCAGGTACGGGTCCTGGGCGACCAGGCCGGCGAGGATCGAGTCGTCGGTGCTGACCGCCTCCACCTGCCCCTGCTGCAGCGCCACCAGGCAGTCGGCCCAGGTGACCACCCCGACGATGATCGGCGACGGGGTGATCTCGCGGATGCGCTCCAGCGACGTGGTGCCCTTGGCCACGCACACCCGCCGGCCCGACAGATCCGCCGGCTGCGAGATCGTCGAGTCCCGCGGCGCCAGGATGCGCTGGTTGGCGTTGAAGTACACCGTCGAGAAGTTGACCAGCTTCTTGCGCTCACAGGTGATGGTCATCGTCTTGACGACGACGTCCACCTGATCGTTCTGCAGCGCGGCAATGCGGTCGGCCGACGACAGGATGCGGTACTCGACCTGCGCCGGGGTGCCGAAGATGTCGCGGGCGATCTCGCCGGCGATGTCGACGTCGAAGCCGGTGATCTGGCCGGTGATCGGGTCGCGGAACGAGAACAGATTGCTGCCGATGTCGAGGCCGACAATCAACCGTCCCCGCGCCTTGATCTTGGCGACCGCGGCGTCGGCCTCGGCCTTGTTGGTGAACGGGCGCAGGCTCGCAGTGCGGTCGCAGTCGTCGTCAGACCGGTCCGGCATCCGCGCCGGTTCGGGCGGCAGCTCCTCCATGCCCGCCGGTGTCGGCGGTGCGAGCGTCACAGTGGGCGTCGGCGCTACCGACGAGGCCTGCCCGCAGCCGACCAGAAGGAGTGCCGCCGCTGTCAGCAGCGCGCCGAGTTTCGTTGCGCGGGGGGCCATCACCGGTACTCGCTAAGTCGTGGCCACAACCCCAGCGCCACCGCGATGGTGGCGATCACGCTGAGCACCGCGACGCCGATCGTCGCCCCCGACAGCACCCGGTAGGCGTTTCGGATGTCGTCGCGGAGTTGGTTGCGGCTCTGTTCGATGCCCTTGGTCAGGGCCGCGTCGAGCTTGTCGAACGCCGGGGTGGAATCGTCCTGACCGGTGCCCAGGGCCACCCGCGTCGCGGCCTGGTAGTTGCCGACCGCGATGTAGGCGTTGATGCGGTCGTCGGCGGCGCGCCAGCGCTTCAGCAGTTGCTCGGCCTCCTGCAGGTCGGTCTTGTCGATCACGTCCTCGCGGTCGAGGTAGTCCGACAGCTGCTGCTGCATCATGTCGATGCGCTGGTAGTACGACTGCTTGCGCACGGTCTCGTCGCCGCGCCGGATTAGCGACAGTGTTTCATCGGCGCGGGCCTGCTGCGCGGTGATGGCCAGCGTGGTGACCGTCTTCAACGATTCGGCGGCAGTGCTCTTGGCGCTGCGCCCCTCCAGCGTCGAGATGACCAGCGCCGTACCGACCCAGAACAGCATCACCGCCACCGCCAACCCGCCGGCGACGAATCCGATGTTGATCCGGCGCCGGGTGCGCTTGGCCAACCACCGGTTGGCGAACGCGCCGAACAACAACATCGCCAACACGATGAGAATGACCGGACCGGGGATGCGGGTCGACGCTGTGGTCTCCTGGTCCACCCGGTTCGAGAGCTCTTCGTAGAGGTGCTGGGCGTTCGGCAGGATCTGCGTCTGCATCAGCGCCGACGCCTCGGACAGATACGACGAGCCGACCGGATTACCGGCGCGGTTGTTGGTACGCGCCGTTTCGACCAACCCGGTGTAGACCGACAGCTGGGCGTTGAGCTTGCCCAGCAACTGCACCAGCGATTCGTCGGTCAGCCCGCTGGAGGCCCTGGTGACCGCGACCGACGCGTCGGTGATCGCCTGCTCGTAGCGCTGTCGCACCGGCCGCGGCTCGGTGCCCGCGATGAACGCGGTGGCCGCGGCGGCGTCGGCCACCGACAGCGTGGTGTAGAGCTGCCCGGCGGCGAACGCCAGCGGTTCGGTGTGGTTGAGCACGGTGGTCAGCGCCCGTTGCCGGTCATTGATCGTGGAGACCGTGGCAAACGCGCTGGCGATCACGAGCGCGCACAAGACGATGCCGATGGTCAGGATCCGGCCGGGGGTGGTCCACAGGAACCACCAGCGCTGCTGCGTTGGGGTGGTGGGTGACCGCGACGCGAGCGGCTCGGTCGACGGGTGCGCCAGCTCCACAGTCACGTATGCGCGGACCTCATATTTTTCGGTGCTTTCCGACTATCGTCCCGACCGATTCCGACTCTATAAAAGAAGTCTAAGAGTTTCCGGCACGGCGCGCGTCCGTATTCTTGAGCCGTGCGAGGCGACGGTGACGGGTGGGTGGTGTCCGACACCGGCGCCGCCTTCTGGGGAAGACATGGCGCGGCGGGCCTGCTGTTGCGTGCGCCGCTGCCGGACGGTTCGGCGGCGGTGCTGCTGCAGCACCGCGCCCCGTGGAGTCATCAGGGCGGGACGTGGGGGTTGCCGGGCGGTGCCCGCGACAGCCACGAGACCGCCGAGCAGGCCGCCGTGCGCGAGGCGCACGAGGAGGCGGGGCTGCCTGCCGACCAGCTGACCGTGCGGACCACCGTCGTCACCGCCGAGGTGACCGGTCCCGGCGGTGTGCAGTGGAGCTACACCACCGTGATCGCCGACGCGCCCCAACTGCTCGCGACGCGACCGAACCGTGAGAGCGCCGAACTGCGCTGGGTGGCCGTTGATGAGGTGGCCGACCTTCCGCTGCACCCGGGCTTCGCCGCGAGCTGGGACCGGTTGCGCGAGGTGGTCGCGTCGATTCCGCTGCTGCTCAACGAGACGGGCTGAGCGCGCCCTTCAGCTGCTGGGCCGCCGCGCGGGGATCGTCGGCCGCGGTGATCGCCCGCACCACCACGATGCGCCGCGCACCGGCGGCCAGCACCTCGGGCAGCCGCTGCTGGTCGATTCCGCCGATAGCGAACCACGGCTTTTCCGTGGGCATCCGCGCGGTCGCCCGGACCAGGTCGAGGCCGGGAGCCGGGCGACCCGGCTTGGTCGGGGTCGGCCAACACGGCCCGACGCAGAAGTAGTCGGCGTCCTCGTCGACGGCCGCGGCGGCCTGCCGTTCGTCGTGGGTGGACCGCCCGATCAGCGGGCCGGGGCCGATGATGTCGCGCGCCACGGACAGCGGCAGGTCGTCCTGGCCCAGGTGCAATACGTCGGCGCCGGCGGCCAGCGCGATATCGGCGCGATCGTTGACCGCCAGCAGCGCGCCGTGGCGCCGCGTCGCGTCGGCCATCACGGCTAGCAGCTCGAGTTCCTGGCGGGCCTCGAGCGGGCCGAATCGCAGCTCACCGGGTGAGCCCTTGTCGCGCAACTGGACGATGTCGACCCCGCCGGAAAGCGCCGCGTCGACGAACTCCGCGAGGTCACCGCGTTCCCGCCGGGCGTCGGTACACAGGTACAGCCGCGCCTCGGCGAGCCGGGCGAGTCGTCGCCTGCGATCGTCATGCACACCGCCGACCGTAGCGGGCCGGGCGCGAAGGCCGGTGCTAGTAGGCTGGGAGGCCGACACGGGAGTCCTGGGAACGGGGACTGAGAGTGGGCACGTCCGACCCTTACCGTCACACCTGATCCGGGTCATGCCGGCGAAGGAAGGGGTTATGTCCAAGCAATCGTTGGCCGTGATCGGCGGCGGCGTCATCGGGCTGGCGGTCGCGCGCCGGGCGGCCCTCGACGGCTGGGCCGTTCGCGTCCACCGCACCGGTGACCCCGGCGCGTCGTGGGTGGCCGGCGGCATGCTCGCCCCGCACAGCGAAGGCTGGCCGGGCGAGGAGGAGCAGCTGCGGATCGGCCTGGAGTCACTGCGGCTGTGGCACGAAGGTTTCCTCGACGGGCTGCCCGCCGACGTGGTGACCGCGCGGGAGTCGCTGGTGGTCGCCGTCGACCGGGCCGACGCCGCGGACCTGAAGACGGTCGGCGAATGGCTGGCGGCCCAGGGACATCCCGTGACACTGACCACCGCCGCGCGTGAGATCGAACCGCTGCTGGCACAGGGTATCCGGCATGGTTTCCGCGCAGAAACCGAACTGGCCGTGGATAATCGGGCCCTCGTCAATTCGCTGGCCCAGGCGTGCGAGGGTCTCGGTGTGCAGTGGGCGCCGCCGGTCGGCGAGTTGTCCGAGGCGGACGCCGACATGGTGGTGATTGCGAACGGCATCGACGCGCCTGCGCTGTGGCCCGGGTTGCCGATCCGTCCGGTGAAGGGCGAGGTGCTGCGGCTGCGTTGGCGTCGCGGATGTATGCCGGTGCCGCAGAGGGTGATTCGCGCGCGGGTGCACGGCCGCCAGGTGTATCTGGTGCCACGGGCCGACGGGGTGGTGGTCGGCGCGACGCAGTATGAACACGGCCGCGACACCGCTCCGGCGGTGACGGGAGTGCGTGATCTGCTCGAGGACGCCTGCACCGTGATGCCCGCGCTGGACGAGTACGAGTTCGCCGAGTGCGCGGCGGGTTTGCGGCCGATGACGCCCGATGGCTTGCCTATCGTCGAGCGGGTCGACGAGCGCGTCCTGGTCGCAGTGGGCCACGGGCGCAATGGTTTTCTCCTCGCGCCGTGGACCGCCGAGCGGATCGCGGCCGAGCTCGCAGCTGTGGTGGGAGCCGCCCGATGAAGGTGATCGTCAACGATGAACACGTCGAGGTGGCCGAGCAGACGACCGTCGCGGAGCTGTTGGATCGACTCGGGTTTCCGGAGAAGGGAATCGCGGTGGCGGTGAACTGGTCGGTGCTGCCGCGGTCAGAGTGGGAGACCACGCTGTCCGACGGTGCGCGGGTGGAAGTGGTGACGGCGGTGCAGGGTGGTTGACACGAAGCTGACGATCGCGGGCCGCGAGTTCGGTTCGCGGTTGATCATGGGCACCGGCGGCGCGCCGAATCTGAGCGTGCTGGAGGCGGCGCTGATCGCGTCGGGAACCGAGTTGACGACGGTCGCTATGCGACGTGTCGACGCCGAGACCGGCACCGGCGTGCTGGACCTGCTGAACCGGCTCGGCATCAGCCCGCTGCCCAACACCGCCGGTTGTCGCAGCGCCGCGGAGGCGGTGCTGACCGCGCAGCTGGCGCGTGAGGCGCTGCAGACCGATTGGGTCAAGCTCGAGGTCATCGCCGACGAACGCACGTTGCTGCCGGACGCCGTCGAGCTGGTGCGGGCCGCCGAGCAGTTGGTCGACGAAGGGTTCGTGGTGCTGCCGTACACCAACGACGACCCGGTGCTGGCCCGTCGGCTCGAGGACACCGGCTGCGCGGCGGTCATGCCACTTGGCTCGCCGATAGGTACCGGCCTGGGCATCTCCAATCCCCACAACATCGACATGATCGTCGAGCAGGCCGCGGTGCCGGTAATCCTCGATGCCGGCATCGGCACCGCCAGCGATGCGGCGTTGGCGATGGAATTGGGTTGCGATGCCGTACTTTTGGCTTCTGCGGTGACCCGCGCTTCCGATCCGCCGATGATGGCCGCGGCGATGGCCGCCGCCGTCAACGCCGGATACCTGGCGCGCCGTGCGGGGCGCATCCCGAAGCGGTTCTGGGCGCAGGCGTCCAGCCCGTCGCTGTAAGTGCTGGGTGGGCGACCTGGAATCATGGCCTTGTGATCGAGCTGACCGGGCTGACCAAGGTGTTCGGCCGTACCCGCGCCGTCGATGGTCTGACCTGCTCGATCGAGCCGGGGGTGGTGACGGGTTTCCTTGGGCCGAACGGCGCCGGAAAGACCACCACGATGCGGCTGATCCTCGGACTGGACCGACCGACATCGGGCAGTGCGACGATCGGAGGGCAGCCCTATCGGCGGTTGCGTGATCCGCTGCGTCAGGTAGGTGCCTTGCTCGACGCGCGCCAGGCGCATCCGAACCGGACGGCACGAAACCACCTGCGCTGGATCGCGGCGACCAACCGTATTCCGAGAAAGCGAGTTGACGAGGTGCTCGAGATGGTCGGGCTATCCGCGGTTGCGAACAAGAAGGCGGGCGCGCTGTCGCTGGGGATGAGCCAGCGATTGGGCATCGCCGGCGCGTTGCTCGGGGATCCGCCGGTGCTGCTGTTCGACGAGCCGGTGAACGGGCTTGACCCGGAAGGGATTCGGTGGGTACGGACGCTGATGCGGTCACTGGCCGCGGAGGGCCGGACAGTGTTCGTGTCCAGCCATCTGCTCGCGGAGATGGCGAACACCGCCGATCGGTTGGTGGTGATCGGCCGCGGCAGGCTGATCGCGTCGACGACGGTGACTGAGTTCGTCAGCCGGTCGGGGGCCGACACCGTGCGGGTGCGCAGTCCGCAACTCGACCAGCTGAACCGAGTGCTCACCGAAGCGGGTTGCGCTACAACGCCCGCCGATTCAGCGCTGTTGGTCCGTGGTGCGCCGATCGAGAGGATCGGCGACTTGGCCGCGCGCAACGGAATCACGTTGCACGAGTTGAGTGCTCAGCGGGCCTCGCTCGAGGATGCGTATCTGAGGTTGACCGACGAGGCAGTCGAGTACCGGACGGCGCAGTCGTGAGTGTCGTCGCACTGCTGAATGCTGAGCGGATCAAGCTGTCCACGACGCGGTCCACGTTGTGGATCGCGGCGGCGGTCGCGGCGGTGAGCGTGGTGCTGGCCGCCGCCCAAGGGGCGCTTGCTCATCCGCTGTCAACGCTGGAACCGGGCCGCACCGCGATCGGGGTGACGGTGTTCGGCATTCCGGTGTTGATGGTGCTGGCGTCGATGACGATGACGTCGGAATACCGCAGCGGGATGATCAGGACGACGTTCATCGCCGCGCCGAACCGGACGTTGGTGCTTCTTGCCAAAGCAGCTGTCGTGTCGGTGTTTTCGGCGATCTACGCGGGTGTGTTGGCGGTCTGCTCGGTGGCGGTCGCGCGCGCGACGGCACCGGCGTCCGCGGCGGCCGGATTGGCGGTCGGTTCACCGGAGGTGCTCCGGTTGGCAGCGGCGGTGGCCGTGTATGCGGCGTTGGCCGCGGTGCTGGGTGTGGGGGTTGGTGCGCTGTTGCGCGCCGCCCCCGGTGCGGTGGCGGTGCTGCTGTTGTGGCCGCTGGTGGTCGAGACGATCCTGGCCAACCTGCCGGATGTGGGCCCGAGGATCGGACCATACCTACCGTTCGAGAACATCTTCGTGTTCACAGAAGTCCCTTGGTTGTATCCGGTTTACGACATGCCATGGGGTCCGGTGGGTTCCCTCATCTACTTCGCCGCTCTGGTCGTGGTGGTCTACGACGCGGCGATCACCGTGGTCAACCTGCGCGACGCCTGAGGGCGAGTCTGCTGTGAGCGAACGTCGGGCGCCGGGCTTTTCGTTCTCTGGCTAGGCGAGTGGACTGCCGACACGGGGATCAGCAACGGCTTCTCGCCATCACATTTGCGGCAAACCCTCCGCCTGGGGGGTGGGGCACCCGGCGCGCGCTGTCAACTTGCGGCGCGGGTGCGGCCGGGGACCATACGCGGCACATCGGCGACATGTATTTAACTGCGGAAACGTCAATACCGGTGTCCTGCACACCTCCGTGCGATAGGTGCACCTGTCACTGGGTTGCCTGAGCGAGCTTCGATCGCAGCAAATATTTCGAGCTCTCGATTGATGCCGTTAGAGCGTTGCTGAAATCTGGCCTCGAGTGGTCGATTTACCCCTTACGAAAGCTTCGCGCCTGGGCAGTGACGCTGTGCTGTGAGGGCAGATCGTTAACGCGAAAATTGCCTGTAATACGACCTAACCTGGGCAAATAGGGTAACGGGGAGGCTGTTTAGAACACGTTGCTGAGATCGCCGCCCCAGGTGGTGGATCGATGGCCGGTGCTAGCCAAATCGCGAAGCATCTGCCCGGGAGACGACTTCGCCTGATGGGGGGTGTGGCGTGCATCACTGGAGTTGTGGCAAAATCGCTGACCGGGACAGGACTCCCATATCTGGGACATGTCTGCCAGCACGGATAAGGGCTCCCACGGAGGAGGGTCGGGTCGATGGGCAATAGCGCACGCGGGCGGCATCGCGCGTCGAAGAGGCAACCGTCGTTCAGCGAGATGACGGATTTCCTGGCGTCGGGCGGTCGACACCGCGCGGAACCGAACCCCCTCTTCCGATATCGCTCGGTCAGCGCGACGTTGTTCGCCGGCGGTATGGCGCTCGCGCTGGGAGCGGCGTACCAGGCGCCGACAGGCGTTTCGATTCAGTTGGTGAACACCGCGGGCAACATCGTTGGTGATGTGCCCTTGGCGCCGGGTGACGGCGAATCCGGCGGTGGAGATGGCAACTCGGGCGACGGCGAAGGCGGAAGCGGTGGCTCGACTGACGGCGCGGGCGGCTCGACCCTTGGTGGTGCCGGCGGTTCGACCGGCGGCACCGACACGGGTTCCACCGACAGCGGTGGTTCTTCGACCCTCGGCGGATCGACCGACGAGACCGACGATGGTGGTGGCCTGATCGGCGACCTTGATGGGTCAACGGATGGATCCGACTCGGGAACGACTGATGACGGGACAGGTCTGGTCGGAGATGTCGATGGGTCCACGGATGAAACCGACTCCGGGACAACCGACGACAGCGGTCTGATCGGCGGTATCGACGGCGCGACTGGGGACACGGATCCGGGCACCACCGACGGCGGGGATGGCTCGCTGGGCGGTGCCGACGGGTCGACGGGTGTAACCGGTCCATCCGAAACGGAGGGGGATGGGAACGACAACGATCCGGAGAGTGCGGCCTCTGAGGTCCTCGGGGGAGGGGTCCTAGCGGATGCCGAACTTCCCGGCGCGGCAACGCTTGGCGGAAACGATTCGAGCGCAAACGAACCCAACGACGATCACTCGGGTTCACTGCTCGACGGCACGCCGACTGCAAACGATGACGCGGCCGTAGGGACCCTGGATGGCGGGGGGTCGCAGGGCGACGATGTCCTCCGCATCCAAGACACCGGCGCGGCCGAGGCAGAAGAGGCCAGTCCGAACATCATCGTGCGAATCTTCAACTACGTCGCCGACATCTTCAATTGGACGATCGACTTCGTCGTCAATCTGATCAAGGGATTCTTCGAGGTTCTGTTCGGGACCCGCCCAGGTACCGACGGCGGGCTCGACGCCGCGACGGATAGCACCACGGACGCGACAACAGACAGCGCGACCGACAGTTCGTCGGACGCGTCTACGGATTCGTCGACCGACGCTTCGTCGGACGCGTCTACGGATTCGTCGACCGACGCTTCGTCGGACGCGTCTACGGATTCGTCGACCGACAGTTCGTCGGACGCGTCTACGGATTCGTCGACCAACGGAGTCTTGGATACAAACCTGCTCGCCGGCGGTGACGGTGTGCTCGACACCGGCCTGTTGAGTGGCGGCGACGACGGAGTCCTCGACACAGGCCTACTTGCTGGTGACGATGGGGTGCTCGACACCGGATTGCTCGCTGGTGATGACGGGGTGCTCGACACGGGTCTGCTCGCTGGTGATGACGGGGTCTTAGACACCGGGTTGTTGGCTGGTGATGACGGGGTGCTCGACACCGGGCTGCTCGCTGGTGATGACGGGGTGCTCGACACGGGTCTGCTTGCCGGTGATGACGGGGTCTTAGACACCGGGTTGTTGGCCGGTGATGACGGGGTGCTCGACACGGGTCT
>Ga0182793_1000276_pt1 | contig 44413 bp, 44 predicted proteins | sample Passage237A_FD_130498 | JGI IMG/M metagenome (GOLD analysis project Ga0182793, IMG submission 130498) | Cellulose adapted compost microbial communities from Newby Island Compost Facility, Milpitas, CA, USA - Passage2 37A (version 2) (version 2) ... | reverse complement strand
CGATGCGCTGCGCATCGGCGCGCACCCGGCCTGGCGGGTCGACGTCAACGAGTCATCGGTGCTGGTGCACTCCACCGGCCGCGACTCGGAGGATCCGCTGTCGGTGGTCCGCGCCACCGCCGCCGCGGTGTGGAATGCCAATTTCGACGGTCGGCCGTTCACCATGACCGCCGGCGACGACATCGCGCGACGCCACCTGCAGCGGTGGTCGCTGCTGGCGCCCCGGATCGACTAGCGTGAGCATCGACATGAGTACCGACCCGGACCAGATTCGCGCCCAGATCGCGGCGTTGCTGGCAGATCTGCCCGATCCCGCCCAGGAGGGCGTCGTTCTGGCCGACTCCGACATCGACCTCATCGCCGCACGGCTCGAGGAAGCCCACGAGCTGCTCGTGGCCGCACTCGAGGCCGTCGAGAAGGGGTGACGCACCGGTGGCGCGGCGGGCACGCGTTGACGCCGAGCTGGTGCGCCGCGGGCTCGCCCGCTCGCGCCAGCAGGCGGCCGAGCTGATCGGCGCCGGCCGAGTCAGCGTCAACGGGCTGCCCGCGCTCAAACCCGCCACCGCCGTCTCCCTCGATGCGAAACTAACCGTCGCCGACGCCGGCGAGCGCGGCTGGGTCTCCCGCGGCGCCCACAAGCTGATCGGCGCATTGGACACGTTCGGGCTGAGCGTGGAAAACAAGCGGTGCCTGGACGCCGGCGCGTCCACCGGCGGGTTCACCGAGGTGCTGCTGGACCGCGGCGCTCGGCAGGTGGTCGCCGTCGACGTCGGCTACGGCCAGCTGGCCTGGTCGCTTCGCAACGACCCGCGGGTCAGCGTCATGGAACGCACCAACGTGCGCGAATTGACGCCCGAGGCCGTCGGCGGCACCGTCGACCTGGTGGTCGCCGATCTGTCGTTCATCTCGCTGACGACGGTGCTGCCCGCGCTCACCGCCTGCGCGTCAGCCGGCGCCGATATCGTTCCCATGGTGAAACCCCAATTCGAGGTCGGCAAGGACCGGGTCGGTGCGGGCGGCGTCGTCTCCGATCCGCAACTCCGCGCGTCCGCGGTGTGCACCGTGGCCCGCCGCGCGGCCGAGTTGGGCTGGCATCCGGTCGCGGTCACGGCCAGCCCGCTGCCCGGCCCGTCCGGCAACGTCGAGTACTTCCTGCGGCTGCGGGCCCAGACCGAGGCCGCCCTGCACGGCGACGCGCTCGAGCAGGCGGTCGCCACCGCCGTCGAGGAGGGCCCGCAATGACACACGATCGAGCTGTCCTCATGGTGGTCCACACCGGGCGCGACGAGGTCACCGAAGTGGCCCGCCGCGTCCAGAAGGTGTTGGGCGACAACGGGATCACACTGAAGCTGCTGTCCGCAGAGGCGGTGGACCGAGGCAACGTGCACCTGGCACCCGAGGACATGCGCGCCCTGGGCGACATCGAGGTCGTCGACGCCCACGAACGCGCCGCGGAGGGCTGCGAACTGGTCCTCGTCCTCGGTGGTGACGGCACCTTCCTGCGCGCCGCCGAACTCGCGCGCAACGTGGAAATCCCGGTGCTGGGCGTCAATCTGGGCCGCATCGGGTTCCTCGCGGAGGCCGAGGCCGAGAACATCGACGGCGTGCTCGAGCACGTGGTCAAGCGCGACTACCGGATCGAGGAACGGATGACCCTCGACGTCGTGGTCCGCGTCGGGGGCGAGATCGTCGACCGCAACTGGGCGCTCAACGAGGCCAGTCTGGAGAAGGGGCCGCGCCTCGGCGTGCTCGGCGCCGTCCTGGAGGTCGACGGCCGGCCGGTCTCCGCGTTCGGCTGCGACGGCGTGCTGGTGGCCACCCCGACCGGTTCCACCGCGTGGGCGTTCTCGGCCGGCGGCCCGATCCTGTGGCCCGATCTGGAGGCAATTCTGGTGGTGCCCAACAACGCTCACGCGTTGTTCGCCCGCCCGATGGTGACCAGCCCCGACGCCGCGATCGCGATCGAGGTGGAGCCGGGCGGCCACGACGCGCTGGTGTTCTGCGACGGCCGGCGCGAGATGGTGGTGCCCGCCGGGGGCAGGCTGGAGGTCACCCGGTGCGGCACGCCGCTGAAGTGGGTGCGACTGGACAGCGCGCCGTTCACCGACCGGCTGGTGCGCAAGTTCCGGTTGCCTGTCACGGGATGGCGCGGGCAGTAGTGCTCTCCGAGATTCGCATCGAGTCGCTCGGCGCGATCAGCACCGCGACCGCGGAGTTCGACCGCGGCCTGACCGTGCTCACCGGCGAGACCGGCACCGGCAAGACCATGGTGGTGACGGGGCTGCACCTGCTCGGCGGCGCCCGCGCCGACGCCACCCGGGTGCGTTCCGGCGCCGATCGCGCAGTGGTCGAAGGACGGTTCACCACAACCGAACTCGGTGAGGGCGTGGCGGCGCGGATCGACGAGGTGCTCGAAGCGTCGGGCGCCGAACGCGACGACGACGGCAGCATCATCGCCGCACGCTCGGTCAGCCGCGACGGGCCGTCCCGGGCGTATCTGGGCGGCCGCAGCGTGCCCGCCAAATCGCTGAGCACCTTCACCACCGAACTGCTTGCGCTGCACGGCCAGAACGACCAGCTGCGGCTGATGCGCCCCGAGGAACAGCGCGCCGCGCTGGACCGCTACGCCGACGTCGAACAGCAACTCAAGCGCTACCGCACGCTGCGCGCCGACTGGCTGGCCGCGCGCCGCGATCTGATCGACCGCACCGAGCGGGCTCGCGAGCTGGCGCAGGAGGCCGACCGGCTGAAGTTCGCGCTCAACGAGATCGACGCCGTGGCGCCGCAACCCGGTGAGGACGAGGCGCTCGTCGCCGACATCCGCCGACTTTCGGAGCTGGACGCGCTGCGGGAGGCCGTGCAGACGGCCAGGACCGCGCTGTCGGGTGCGCCCGACGATCCCGGACCCGATGAGGTGTCTGCGCTGGCCGCGGTGGGCCAGGCCAAGACCGCGCTGGAGGCCACCGACGATGCCGCGCTGCGCGGGCTGGCCGAGCAACTCACCGGGGCGCTCGCGGTGGTCGGTGATGTGGCCAGCGAGCTCGGCGACTTCCTCGACGCGCTGCCCAGCGACGCCAGCACCCTGGACGCCAAGCTCGCGCGCCAGGCCGAGCTGCGCGGCCTGACCCGCAAGTACGCCGCCGACATCGACGGGGTGCTGCGGTGGGCCGGCGAGGCGCGCGAGCGGCTGTCGGCGCTCGACGTGTCCGAGGAGGCGCTCGCCGGGCTCGCGCAGCGGGTGTCGGAGAGCCACGACCGGGTCGTGGCGGCGGCCGCCGACCTCACCAAGGCGCGCACCAAGGCCGCCAAGGGGCTGGCCAAGGCCGTCACCGCCGAACTGACCGGTCTGGCCATGGCAGACGCCAGCTTCGCGGTGACCGTCACCCCGCTGACGGCCCGGGCCGATGACTCCGCGCCGCTGACGCTGCCGTCCGGCGAGGTCGTGCACGCCGGACAGGACGGCGTCGACGCGGTCGAGTTCGGGTTCGCCGCCCACCACGGCACCGACCTGCTGCCGCTGCACAAGAGCGCCTCCGGCGGCGAGCTGTCGCGGGTGATGCTGGCGCTGGAGGTGGTGCTGGCCGCCTCGGCGGAGGGCACCACGATGGTGTTCGACGAGGTCGACGCCGGTGTCGGCGGACGCGCGGCGGTGCAGATCGGCCGCCGGCTGGCAAGGCTCGCGACGACGCACCAGGTCATCGTCGTCACCCACCTGCCACAGGTGGCCGCGTACGCCGACGTGCACCTGATGGTCGAGAGCGGCGGCAGGAGCCCCGGAAAAGACAAGGCGAGCGTGGTGCGGCGCCTCGACGACGAGGGTCGGGTCGCCGAACTGGCCCGCATGCTGGCCGGTCTGGGCGAGTCCGACAGCGGGCGGGCGCACGCCCGTGAGTTGCTCGACGCCGCCCGCAAAGACCGCGACAAAGACCGGGACAAAGCCCGGGCGAGGCCGGGCTGAGCCTGTGACGGGTGTGACAGAACAGAACTTCTGAGGCTCCTGTTACGGCGCGCCTCCGACGGATAAGCGCCGGATATCGACAGAATCGGCGCATGAAGATGTCAGCGCTGCTATCCCGTAATGCCAGTTCACGGCCGGGCATCACCGGCACCGCCCGGGTGGACCGCGACATCGATCGGTTGCTGCGCCGCCTCAACCCCGGCGACATCGCCGTCATCGACGCCCAGGACCTGGACCGGATCACCGCCGACGCACTGGTCGAGGCCGGGGTCAGCGCGGTGATCAACGCCTCGCCGTCGATCTCGGGCCGCTACCCGAACCTGGGCCCCGAGGTTCTGGTGGCCAACGGGATCACGCTGATCGACGACACCGGCCCCGAGGTTTTCAAGAAGGTCAAGGACGGCGCCCGGATCCGGCTGCACGAGGGCGGCGTGTACTCCGGCGACCGGCGGCTGGTCCTCGGCGCCGAGCGCAGCGACCACGAGATCCACGAGCTGATGCACGAGGCCAAGAGCGGCCTGGTGGCCCACCTCGAGGCGTTCGCGGGCAACACCATCGAGTTCATCCGCAGCGAGAGCCCGCTGCTGATCGACGGGATCGGCATCCCCGACATCGACGTCGACCTCAACCGTCGCCACGTCGTGATCGTCGCCGAGGGGCCCGACGCCGCCGCCGACCTCAAGGCGCTCAAGCCGTTCATCAAGGAGTACCAGCCGGTGCTGGTGGGCGTCGGCGTCGGCGCCGACATCCTGCGCAAGTCCGGCTACCGACCCGCGCTCATCGTCGGCGACCCCGACCAGATCAGCGCCGATGCGCTGCGCTGCGGTGCGCAGGTGGTGCTGCCCGCCGACGCCGACGGGCACGCGCCCGGCCTGGAACGCATCCAGGATCTCGGGGTGGGTGCGATGACGTTCCCGGCCGCCGGGTCCGCCGCCGACCTGGCGCTGCTGCTGTGCGATCACCACGGCGCCTCGCTGATCGTCACCGCCGGCCACACCGCCACCATCGAGGAGTTCTTCGACCGCACCCGCGCGCAGAGCAATCCGTCAACGTTTTTGACCCGGCTCAAGGTCGGCGAGAAGCTGGTGGACGCCAAGGCCGTTGCCACGCTGTACCGCAGCCGGGTGTCGGGCGGCGCCATCGCACTGCTGGTGCTGGCCGTGCTGGTCGCGGTGATCGTCGCGCTGTGGGTGTCGCGCGCCGACGCCGCCCTGCTCGACTGGGTGGTCGACTACTGGAACCGCTTCTCGCTCTGGGTCCAGGGTTGGGTCACCTAGGGGTGGCGCCATGATTTCCCTTCGTGCACACGCGATTTCACTTGCAGCCGTGTTTGTGGCGCTGGCCATCGGGGTGGCGCTGGGCTCCGGCCTGCTGTCCAACACGGTGTTGTCAGGGCTGCGTGACGACAAGAAGGATCTGCAGCACCAGATCGACACGCTCAACGAAGACAAGAACGCGCTGAACGAAAAGCTCAACGCAGCAGGGGAATTCGATGCGCTGATGTCTCCGCGCATGCTGCGCGACACCCTGGCCGGAAAGACCGTCGTGCTGTTCCGCACCCCTGACGCCAGCGACAGCGACGTCGAGACGCTCACCCGGCTGATCGGTCAGGCGGGCGGAACGGTCACCGGGACGGTGGAGCTGACCGAGCAGTTCGTCACCGCCAACCAGGCAGACAAGCTGCTGTCGGTGGTCAACTCGCCGATCGTGCCCGCGGGCAAGCAGCTGAGCACCACGCTGGTGGACCAGGGCTCGCAGGCCGGCGACCTGCTCGGAATATCGCTGCTGGTGAACAGGGACCCCAAGGTCCCGATCGTCGACGACACCCAGCGCAACACGGTGTTGACCGCGCTGCGAGACACCGGCTTCATCGCCTACGGCAACGAGCAGATCGGCGCGGCCAACACCGCGCTGGTGGTGACCGGCGGTGACCTGGGCGAAGACGCCGGCAACCGTGGTGTGACGGTGGCCAGGTTCGCCGCCGGGCTGGCCCCGCACGGTTCGGGCACCGTACTGGTCGGGCGGGACGGCTCGGCGACCGGGACCGCGGCCGTCGCGGTGACCCGCGCGGATCCGGCGATGCGCGGGGCGGTCAGCACCGTCGACGACATCGACACCGAATCGGGCCGCATCACCTCCGTGCTGGCGCTGGCGGAGTTGCTCGGCGGCGGCCACCCCGGCCAGTTCGGCATCGGCCCCGGCGCGGACTCGGTCACCGTTGCGCAATAACTGCCGAGCGACTCGTCGGCGCGACGGCGCGTCAGCGACGCCCTGTCGTCTTCGGTGTTAGGGTGGGGTTCCGTGGGTCGGCAGGCCCCAAGCCAGGTCATACATCTGGAAATGCTCGCCCTGCCCGTCGTCACGGAGGTTGCTCTTGCCTGGCCAGTTAAAACCGCTACGCAAGCACCCGCAAACCGCGACCAAGCACCTCTTCGTGACCGGCGGCGTGGTGTCCTCGCTCGGCAAGGGCCTGACCGCGTCCAGTCTCGGACAGCTGCTCACCGCGCGCGGGTTGCAGGTGACGATGCAGAAGCTCGACCCCTACCTCAACGTCGACCCCGGCACCATGAACCCGTTCCAGCACGGCGAGGTGTTCGTCACCGAGGACGGCGCAGAGACCGACCTCGACGTCGGCCACTACGAGCGATTCCTCGACCGCAACCTGTCCGGTTCAGCGAATGTGACTACGGGACAAGTGTATTCGACGGTCATCGCCAAGGAACGCCGCGGCGAGTACCTCGGCGACACCGTCCAGGTGATCCCGCACATCACCGATGAGATCAAGGGCCGGATCCTGGCGATGGCGCTGCCCGACGTCGAGGGAAACCGTCCCGACGTGGTGATCACCGAGATTGGCGGCACCGTCGGCGACATCGAGTCGCTGCCGTTTCTGGAGGCCGCGCGGCAGGTGCGCCACGAAGTCGGCAGGGAGAACTGCTTCTTCCTGCACTGCTCACTGGTGCCGTTCATGGCGCCGTCGGGTGAGCTCAAGACCAAACCCACCCAGCACTCGGTGGCCGCGCTGCGCTCCATCGGCATCACCCCCGACGCGTTGATCCTGCGCTGCGACCGCGACGTGCCGGAACCGCTGAAGAACAAGATCGCGCTGATGTGTGACGTCGACATCGACGGCGTCATCTCCACCCCGGACGCGCCGTCGATCTACGACATCCCCAAGGTGCTGCACCGCGAGGAACTCGACGCGTTCGTCGTGCGCCGGCTCAACCTGCCGTTCCGGGATGTGGACTGGACCCAGTGGAACGATCTGCTCAAGCGGGTCCACGAACCACGCGAGACCGTGCGAATTGCGTTGGTGGGCAAGTACATCGATTTGTCCGACGCGTATCTGTCGGTGGCCGAGGCGCTGCGCGCGGGCGGGTTCGCGCACCACGCGAAGGTGGAGATGCGCTGGGTGGCCTCCGACGACTGTGAAACCGAGGCCGGCGCGGCCGCGGCGCTGGACGATGTGCACGGGGTGCTGATTCCCGGCGGCTTCGGGATTCGCGGCATCGAGGGCAAGATCGGCGCCATTCGCCATGCGCGCAAACGCCAGTTGCCGGTGCTCGGGCTGTGCCTGGGCCTGCAGTGCATCGTGATCGAGGCCGCCCGCTCGGTCGGGATCACCGAGGCCAACTCCGCGGAGTTCGACCCGAACACCCCGGACCCGGTGATCTCGACGATGGCCGATCAGCGCGAGGCCGTGGCAGGGGAGGCCGACCTGGGCGGTACCATGCGGCTGGGCGCCTATCCCGCTGTCCTGCAACCGGATTCGATTGTGGCACAGGCCTACGGAACCACCGAGGTGTCCGAACGCCACCGGCACCGCTACGAGGTCAACAACGCCTACCGCGACCGCATCGCCGAAAGCGGGCTGCGATTCTCCGGCACCTCGCCCGACGGCCACCTGGTGGAGTTCGTCGAGTACTCCGCCGACGTGCACCCGTTCCTCGTCGGCACGCAGGCGCATCCCGAACTCAAGAGCAGGCCGACCCGCCCGCATCCGTTGTTCGTCGCGTTCGTCGGGGCGGCGCTGACGTACAAGGCGGCCGAACGGCTGCCGGTCGAGATCCCCGAACAGCGATCCAACGGCGCCGAACACTCCGAGGAGGTCGGCCAACTGTTGCAAGAACCGGCGAGTCGTGGCTGACCACGAATTTGAGACCGTTGCCTCCGAAACTATCTACGTCGGGCCGGTTTTCGCGGTGCGCGAGGATAAGGTGCGCATGCCGCAGGACCGCACCGCCCGGCGCCAGGTGGTCGAGCACATGGGTGCCGTCGCGGTGCTCGCAATCGACGACAACGCCAACCTGGTGCTGATCCGCCAGTACCGCCACTCGGTCGGGCATCGGCTCTGGGAGCTGCCCGCCGGGCTCCTCGACGTGGACGGTGAACCGCCGCAGCTCACCGCGGCGCGCGAACTCGAGGAGGAGGCCGGCCTCGAGGCCGCGTCGTGGCACACGCTCGTCGACCTCGTCACGTCACCGGGCTTCTGCGATGAGGCGGTCCGGGTGTACCTGGCCACCGGGCTGACGGAGATCGGCAGGCCCGAGGCGCACGACGAGGAGGCCGATCTGACCGTGAGTCGGGTCCCCCTCAAGGCGGCCGTGCAGATGGCGCTGCGCGGTGAGATCGTGAATTCGATTGCGGTGTCCGGGATCCTGGCGGCCGCAGCCGTTGACGACGTGAGCGCGCTGCGGTCCGCCGACGCGCCGTGGCCCGACCGGCCGCGCAGCTTCGCGGCACGGAGGGGCGCCTGATGGCGCTGACGTCACCGCCCGATGCCAAGCGGGTCCGCACCGCCTTGGACGGCCAGATGCAGGGCTATCTGGACCACCTGAGCATCGAGCGCGGGGTCGCGGCGAACACGTTGAGCTCGTATGCGCGCGATCTGCGCCGCTATGACGAGCATCTGGCGGCGCGCGGCATCGACGACCTGGCCAAGGTGACCGAGGCCGACGTCAGCGACTTCCTGGTGGCGCTGCGGCGCGGCGACCCCGACACCGGCACGGCACCGCTGTCGGCGGTGTCGGCCGCGCGGGCCCTGATCGCGGTGCGCGGCCTGCACCGGTTCGCCGCCGCCGAGGGCCTCACCCCGGTGAACGTGGCGTCGGCGGTCAAACCGCCGACGCCGAGCAGGCGGCTGCCCAAGAGCCTCACCGTCGACGAGGTGCTCGCGCTGCTGGAGGCCGCGGGCGGGGACAGCGACGCCGACGGCCCGCTGTCGCTGCGCAACCGGGCCCTGCTGGAACTGCTGTACTCCACCGGCGCGCGGATCTCGGAGGCCGTCGGCCTCGACGTCGACGACGTCGACACGCAGGCGCGGTCGGTGCTGTTGCGCGGCAAGGGCGGTAAGCAGCGGCTGGTGCCCATCGGCCGGCCCGCCGTCGCCGCGCTCGACGCCTACTTCGTGCGCGGCCGCCCGGATCTGGCGCGCCGCGGCAAGGGCACCCCGGCGATCTTCCTCAACGCCAGGGGCGGGCGGCTGTCGCGGCAGAGCGCCTGGCAGGTGCTACAGGACGCGGCCGAACGGGCCGGCATCACCGCCGCGGTGTCCCCGCACGTGCTGCGGCACTCGTTCGCCACCCACCTGCTCGACGGCGGCGCCGACGTGCGCGTCGTGCAGGAACTGCTCGGCCACGCCTCGGTCACCACCACGCAGATCTACACGATGGTGACGGTGAACGCGCTGCGTGAGGTCTGGGCCGGCGCGCATCCCCGCGCGCGCTGACCGACGGGGCGGTCAGTCGCCCAGGTACTCCGACTCGAGCACCAGGTCGGACAGCAGCGACTGGTACTCGACGTGGGTCTTGTGCTCCACGGTGTTGAACAACTTGCCCTGCTGTTCGGCCATGTAGGCGCGGTAGTCCGGGGCGCCCGGGACGCGCACGTTGTCGGCGACGACGATCGACCCCTTATGCAGCCAGCCGCGCTCCAGCACCCGGTGCAGGTCCGGCAGGTACTCGCTCTTCATGTGGTCGATGAACAGCAGGTCGAGGCTGCCGGGGGTGAAGCCGTGCTCGTTGCTCAGCGCGTCGAGCGTCGTGCCGCCGTCGCCGAGCGTGCCCACCACACAGGTGACCCGGTCGTCCACCCCGGCGTGCGCCCAGATGCGCCGCGCCACTTCGGCGTTGGCGGCCGCGAACTCCACGGAGTAGACCTTGGCCGACGGCGCGGCCCTGGCCAGTCGCAGCGAGCCGTAGCCGCAATACGTGCCGAGTTCGAGAATCCGGCTCGGCTGCGCCCGGCGCACGGCGGCGTCGAGCAGCGCACCCTTCTCGTCGCCGACGTTCATCAGCATCGACTTGGTGTAGGCGAACCTGTCGATGGTGGCCAGCACGTCGTCGATGTCGCCGCGGCGGGCGTTGGCCTCGACGAAGTCGGCGCAGGCCCGCTCGCGGCCGTCGCCGATCTGTCCGGTCTTCTCGAAGCCGCGCAGGCCCCAGGCGAACCGCCAGACCGACCAACGGAGGAACGGCAGCCGCCGCGTCAGCGTCATGTCGCCTACCTTAAGGGTTGAGCCCGCGCGACCGGGCGGCCACATTGCTCGCGGGTCTGCCGGACCAGGCAGGTGCATCCCGTTAAACTTGCCCGGATGTCCGTGATGCCTGAGGTCCGCCTGACCAGCGAGGGTCGGATATGAGCGACGACGGGGCGTCGGCGACCACGAGCCTGACCGGGCGGCCCCCGCGGCCCATCCCCACCCCCAAGCCCAAATCGGTGCACGGTCCGGCCAAGGTCATCGCGATGTGCAACCAGAAGGGCGGCGTGGGCAAGACCACGTCGACGATCAACCTGGGGGCGAGCCTGGCCGAGTACGGCCGCCGAGTGCTGCTGGTGGACCTCGATCCGCAGGGCGCCCTGTCCGCGGGGCTCGGGGTGCCGCACTACGAACTGGAAAAGACGATCCACAACGTGCTGGTCGAACCGCGGGTGTCGATCGACGACGTACTGATCAACACCCGGGTCAAGAACATGGACCTGGTGCCCAGCAACATCGACCTGTCGGCGGCCGAGATCCAGCTGGTCAACGAGGTCGGCCGCGAGCAGTCGCTGGCCCGCGCGCTGTACCCGGTGCTGGACCGCTACGACTATGTGCTGATCGACTGTCAGCCGTCGCTGGGCCTGCTCACCGTCAACGGGCTGGCCTGCAGCGACGTGGTGATCATCCCGACCGAATGCGAGTTCTTCTCGCTGCGCGGGCTGGCCCTGCTCACCGACACGGTCGACAAGGTGCACGACCGGCTCAACCCGAAACTGACGATCGGCGGCATCCTGATCACCCGCTACGACCCCCGCACCGTAAACTCGCGCGAAGTGATGGCCCGAGTTCTGGAACGCTTCGGCGACCTGGTGTTCGACACCGTGATCACCCGGACGGTGCGCTTCCCCGAGACCAGCGTCGCCGGTGAGCCGATCACCACGTGGGCGCCGAAATCCGGTGGCGCTGAAGCGTATCGAGCGTTGGCGCGCGAGGTCATCGACCGGTTCGGCGCGTGACCAACGGCGTGGCACCAGCCGGCGCCGCAGACGCGGCGGCACCCGAAGGCGGCGAGGGGGCACAGACGGGCTTTCTGGTCCGCCTGGAGAACTTCGAGGGCCCGTTCGACCTGCTGCTGCAGCTGATCTTCGCGCACCGCCTCGACGTCACCGAGGTGGCCCTGCACCAGGTCACCGACGACTTCATCGCCTACACCAAGGCCCTCGGACCGCAGCTGGAACTCGAGGAGACCACCACGTTCCTGGTGATCGCCGCGACGTTGCTGGACCTCAAGGCCGCGCGACTGCTGCCCAAGGGCGAGGTGCACGACGAGGAGGACCTGGCGCTGCTGGAGGTGCGCGACCTGCTGTTCGCGCGGCTGCTGCAGTACCGGGCGTTCAAGCATGTCGCGGAGATGTTCGCCGAACTCGAGGCGGCCGCGCTGCGCAGCTACCCGCGCGCGGTCACCCTGGAGGAGCGCTACCAGCAGCTGCTGCCCGAGGTGATGCTCGGGGTGGATGCCCAGGCCTTCGCCGAGATCGCAGCCGCGGCGTTCACCCCGCGCCCGGTGCCGACGGTGGGGACCGAACACCTCCACCAGGTGGTGGTGTCGGTGCCCGAGCAGGTCAACAACCTGATGGCCAAGCTGGAGCAGCGCGGCGTCGGCCAGTGGACCTCGTTCCGCGAGCTGGTCGCCGACTGTCAGGAACCGATCGAGATCGTCGGGCGGTTCCTGGCGCTGCTCGAGCTGTACCGGGCCCGGGCGATAGCATTTGAACAACCAGAACCGCTTGGTGCGCTCCAGATTTCGTGGACCGGTGAACGCCCGACAGCACAGCACCTCGCGGCGGGAGACGAATATGACCGATAACAACGGTGCCGACGCGCCCGTCGACCTGGCCACCGAGGATCTCACCGAGGCGTCGCCCGTCGCGGACGCCGGCGACCCGGCCGACGCGGACACCAGCGTCGGCCTGGGCATCGACGTCGCCACCGCCGAGATGGACGACGACGAACTCGAGGCGGTGCTGGAGGCGCTGCTGCTGGTCGTCGACACCCCGGCGACCGTCGAACAGCTCGCCGCGGCCACCGAGCAGCCCGCCTCCCGGGTGGCCGAGAAGCTGAAGGCGATGTCGGAGCGCCTGACCGCCCGCAACAGCGGCATCGACCTGCGCGAGGCCGGCGGCGGATGGCGGATGTACACCCGCGCGCAGTACGCACCGTACGTGGAGCGGCTGCTGCTCGACGGTTCGCGGTCCAAGCTGACCCGCGCGGCGCTGGAGACGCTGGCCGTGGTCGCCTACCGGCAGCCGGTGACGCGGGCGCGGGTCAGCGCGGTGCGCGGCGTCAACGTCGACGCGGTGATGCGCACGCTGGTGGCGCGGGGACTGATCACCGAGGCGGGCACCGATCCCGACACCGGTGCGACGACGTTCGCGACCACCGAACTGTTCTTGGAGCGACTGGGTTTGACGTCGTTGGCCGACCTGCCCGATATCGCGCCGCTGCTGCCCGACGTCGACGTGATCGACGACATCAGCGAGTCGCTGACCGACGAGCCGCGGTTCCGCAAGCTCAGCGGCGAGGAGGCGGATCCCGAGACGCCGATGGAGTTCGACGTGGACCAGGAGTCGGATGGCTGACGTTGAAGGTGTGCGACTGCAGAAAGTGTTGTCGCAGGCCGGAATTGCGTCGCGCCGCGTTGCCGAGAAGATGATTCTCGACGGGCGCGTCGAGGTCGACGGCCGCGTCGTGACCGAGCTGGGCACCCGTGTCGACCCGAACACGTCGGTGATCCGGGTCGACGGCGCCCGAGTGGTGCTCGACGACACGCTGGTGCACCTGGCGATCAACAAGCCCAAGGGCATGCACTCGACGATGTCCGACGACCGGGGGCGGCCGTGCATCGGCGACCTCGTCGAGCATCGGGTGCGCGGCAACAAGAAGCTGTTTCACGTCGGGCGCCTGGACGCCGATACCGAGGGACTGATGTTGCTGACCAACGACGGCGAACTGGCGCACCGGCTGATGCATCCGTCCTTCGAGGTGCCCAAGACCTATCTGGCCACCGTGCTCGGCACGGTGCCGCGCGGGCTGGGCCGCCAGCTGCGCGAAGGTGTCGAACTCGACGACGGACCCGCTCGCGTGGACGATTTCGCGGTGGTGGACAAGGTGCCCGGCCGCACCCTGGTGCGGGTGACGCTGCACGAGGGGCGCAAGCGGATCGTGCGGCGGCTGCTGGCGGCGGTCGGGTATCCGGTGCAGGAGTTGGTGCGCACCGAGATCGGCACGGTCTCGCTGGGCGAGCAGCGCCCGGGCAGCATCCGAGTGCTGACCCAGAAGGAGCTCGGCGAGCTGTACCGGGCGGTGGGCCTGTGAGCGCACCGATGGTCATCGCCGTCGACGGACCTGCGGGGACGGGAAAGTCGTCGGTATCAAGGGGTTTGGCCCGCGCGCTGGGAGCACGCTATCTGGACACCGGCGCGATGTACCGGATCGTCACGCTGGCGGTGCTGCGGGCCGGGGTGGATCCGGCCGACACCCCGGCGATCGAGGCGGCCACCGCGGACGTGCCGCTGTCGGTGGGCTACGACCCAGACGAGTCCAAGGCCTACCTCGACGGCGAGGACGTGTCCCGCGAGATCCGCGGCGACGCGGTGACCAAGGCGGTCTCGGCGGTCTCCGCGGTGCCCGCCGTGCGGGCGAGGCTGGTCCAGTTGCAGCGCGAACTCGCTTGCGGGTCAACCGATGTGGTGGTCGAGGGCCGCGACATCGGCACGGTGGTGCTGCCGGACGCCGACCTCAAGATCTTCCTGACCGCGTCCGCCGAGGAGCGGGCCCGTCGGCGCAACAACCAGAACATCGCCGCCGGACGCGGTGACGACTACGAGGGGGTGCTGGCCGACGTCAAGCGCCGCGACCACCTGGACTCCACCCGGGCGGTGTCGCCGCTGCGGGCCGCCGACGATGCGGTGGTGGTCGACACCAGCGACATGACCGAGTCCGAGGTGGTCGACCATCTGCTGGAGCTGGTGCGCCAGCGCGCCGGGGCGAGGCAATGAGCGACGGCACCTGGTCCGACGAGAGCGAGTGGGAGCTCGGAGCCGACGACGTCGCCGAGGCGATCGAGGAGGCCGCCGCGGCACCCCCGGTGGTTGCGGTGGTCGGCAGGCCGAACGTCGGCAAATCGACGTTGGTGAACCGGATCCTGGGCCGGCGCGAGGCCGTGGTGCAGGACGTGCCCGGGGTGACGCGCGACCGGGTGTCCTACGACGCGCTGTGGTCCGGACGGCGGCTGGTGGTGCAGGACACCGGCGGGTGGGAGCCCGACGCGAAAGGCCTGCAACAGTTGGTCGCCGAACAGGCGTCGGTGGCGATGCGCACGGCGGACGCGATCATCTTCGTGGTCGACGCCACGGTGGGCGCGACGACCGCCGATGAGGCGGCCGCGCGGATGCTGCAGCGGTCGGGTAAGCCGGTGTTCCTGGCGGCCAACAAGGTTGACACGGAAAAGGGCGAGGCCGACGCCGCGGAGCTGTGGTCGCTGGGGTTGGGCGAACCGCACCCGATCAGCGCGATGCACGGCCGCGGAGTGGCCGATCTGCTCGACAAGGTGGTCGAGACGCTGCCCGCGGTGTCGGAGGTGGCCACCGGCGGGGGAGGTCCGCGACGTGTCGCGCTGGTGGGCAAGCCGAACGTCGGCAAGAGCTCGCTGCTCAATCGCCTTGCCGGAGACCAGCGTTCGGTGGTGCACGACGAGGCGGGCACCACGGTCGATCCCGTCGACTCGCTGATCGAGATGGACGGCAAGCTGTGGCGCTTCGTCGACACCGCCGGGCTGCGGCGCAAGGTCGGCCAGGCCAGCGGCCACGAGTTCTACGCGTCGGTGCGCACCCACGGCGCGATCGACGCCGCCGAGGTGGCGATCGTGTTGATCGACGCGTCGCAGCCGCTGACCGAGCAGGACCTGCGCGTGCTGTCGATGGTCATCGAAGCCGGGCGGGCGCTGGTGCTGGCGTTCAACAAGTGGGACCTCGTCGACGAGGACCGGCGCTATCTGCTGGAGCGCGAGATCGACCGCGAACTGGTGCAGGTGCAGTGGGCCCAGCGGGTGAACATCTCGGCGAAAACCGGTCGGGCGGTGCAGAAGCTGGTGCCCGCGCTTCAGAAGGCGCTCGCGTCGTGGGACACCCGGGTCCCGACGGGCCGGCTCAACGCGTTCTTCAAGGAGGTCGTCGCGGCGACGCCGCCGCCGGTGCGCGGGGGTAGGCAGCCGCGCATCCTGTTCGCCACCCAGGCCGCCGCGCGGCCGCCCACGTTCGTGCTGTTCACCACCGGCTTCCTGGAGGCCGGCTACCGGCGGTTCCTGGAGCGGCGGCTGCGCGAGACGTTCGGTTTCGAGGGCAGCCCGATCAGGATCAACGTGCGGGTGCGCGAGAAGCGCGGGGCGCGCAAGCGCTGAATTCTGCGGGCACGGTCGTGGTCGGGCCGCTACCCACAGCCATGACCGCAGAATTGCGGCTGGCAGGCAGGAGCTCGTTGCGGCGGGCCGGATAAGGTCGGTCGAGTGCCCGTCCTCGACATGATCCTGATCGCCTTGGCGGGCGTCGGAGCGGGCGCGATCAACGCGCTCGTCGGCTCCGGCACACTGATCACCTTCCCGACCCTGGTCGCGCTCGGCTATCCGCCGGTGACCTCGACGATGTCGAACGCCGTCGGCCTGGTCGCGGGCAGCGTCTCGGGCACCTGGGGGTACCGCCGCGAGCTGCAGGGCCAGTGGCGCCGCCTGGCCTGGCAGATGCCGGCGTCGGTCGTCGGCGCGGGGTTGGGCGCGTGGCTGCTGCTGCACCTCCCCGAGAAGGTGTTCGAGGAGGTCGTGCCGGTGCTGCTGATCGCGGCGCTGCTGCTGGTGGTGGTCGGGCCGCGGATCCAGGCCTACGCGCGGCGACGCGCCGAGGCGGCCGGCCGCTCGGCGGAGCATCTGTCGCCGCGGCGGATGGCGGCGCTGGTGATCGCGACGTTCGCGATCGGGGTGTACGGCGGGTACTTCACCGCCGCGCAGGGCATCATGCTGATCGCGGCGATGGGGGCGCTGCTGCCCGAGGACATCCAGCGGATGAACGCGGCGAAGAACCTGCTGGCGCTGCTGGTCAACATCGTCGCCGCGGTGGCCTACACGGTGGTGGCGTTCGACCGGATCAGTTGGGCGGCCGCGGGCCTGATCGCGGTGGGCTCGCTGGTCGGCGGCTTCCTCGGCGCGCATTACGGGCGGCGGCTCAGCCCGAACGCGCTGCGCGCGGTGATCGTCGTCGTTGGCCTGATCGGGCTGTACCGACTGCTGACCCTTTAGTGTCGTGGCCGGGGTCTGCGGTAGGCTTTCGACTCGCTGGCGGCGATCCCGGCAGCACCACGGGCTGTGGCGCAGTTTGGTAGCGCACTTGACTGGGGGTCAAGTGGTCGCAGGTTCAAATCCTGTCAGCCCGACCAGCTTGCACAGGTCAGAGGTACTTTCCGGCAACTAGAAAGTGCCTCTGGTTTGGTTGTACACCGACAACAGGTCACCGCTATGAAGTTTGTCGCCCCGATCATCGCGGTAGTTCTCGCCCTCACCGGGCTGGCCCTGACTGCCGTGAAGTTCACCGCCTGGCAGTTCTCCGCAGACGACATCGACGTCAGCGTCGGCATCGCGATCGCAGCGGTGGTGCTGGTCGCGATGGCTGTCGTCGCGATCGTGGCGCATGACGACGAGGCGCGCCGGCCCCGGTAGGCAACACGCGCCTGCCGCGAAAGACGCTGTAGCGAGCCGCCTTCGGTCTACGTGACCCTGGACCCCGGCCTATGGTGACTTAAGGCCCTCCGCGGGCCGCCCCAGGCGGCGCGACACTCAGACCATGACTATCAGGCATGCGGGGGAGTCGTCGTGAAGGCGCTCGTGTACCACGGGCCGGGGCGCCGCGCCTGGGAGGACGTGCCCGACCCGGTCATCATCGATCCCACCGACGCGATCGTGCGGGTGGACGCCGTCACGATCTGCGGCACCGATCTGCACATCCTCAAGGGCGACGTCCCCGAGGTCACCCCCGGCCGGGTGCTGGGCCACGAGGCCGTCGGCACGGTGATCGCCGTCGGCTCGGCGGTCCGCTCGGTCAAGGAGGAGGACCGGGTGTTGGTCTCGTGCATCACGGCGTGCGGCACCTGCCGCTACTGCCGCGATGCACAATCCGGTCAGTGCCTCGGCGGGGGCGGCTGGATCCTCGGCCATCTGATCGACGGCACCCAGGCCGAGTTCGTCCGGGTGCCGTTCGCGGACAACTCGACTCACCGCGTCCCCGACGGCGTCGCCGACGAGCAGATGGTGCTGCTCGCCGACATCCTGCCGACCTCCTACGAGGTCGGTGTCCTCAACGGCAAGGTGCGCCCGGCAGACGTGGTGGCCATCATCGGCGCGGGACCGATCGGGCTGGCCGCCGTCCTGACCTCGCGGCTCTACAGCCCCGGCCACATCGTGGTGGTCGATGTCGCCGACGCCCGCCTCGACGCCGCCCTGAAGTTCGGCGCCGACACCGTCATCAACAGCGCCCGGCAGGATCCGCGCGAGGTGATCGACGAACTCACCGACGGCCTCGGCGCCGACGTCGCGATGGAGGCCGTCGGAATCAGCGAGACCTTCGAACAGGCGGTACGGCTGGCCCGCCCGGGCGGGCACGTCGCCAACATCGGCGTGCACGGCGGTCCCGCCACACTGCACCTCGAACAGATCTGGGGCAAGAACCTCACCATCACCACCGGACTGGTCGACGCGTACTCCACACCGACGCTGATCAACCTGGTCGCCAGCCGGCACCTTGACACCTCGGCGATGATCACGCACCGCTTCTCGATGGACGAGTTCGAGGATGCCTACCGGGTCTTCAGCAGCCCCGGCGACACCGGCGCACTCAAGGTGCTGCTGACACCATCGCGCGGTTGATATCCACCGCGACCGAAGGAGGCGACCATGGATCAACTGCATCACCGCACCCGGCTGTTCTGCCGCGTGATCGGCCCGTACTACACCATCTTCGGCCTGGCGGTGCTGTTGCGTCGCAACGAGATGCAGTCACTGCTGGCCGAGGTCACCTCGAGCCAGGCGTGGGTGGCCGGTGCGATGGTGTTGCTCGGCGGCATCGCCATCGTCGCGTTCCACCAGATCTGGCGGGAGCCGGCCGCGATCATCGTCTCGCTGATCGGCTGGCTCATGCTCGCGCGCGGCATCACGTTGATCGGTTTCCCAGCCGTCGCCACCACGCTCGCCGAACGGATGATCGACTCGGGTTGGCCCTGGTGGCTGGTCTACGCCGGGGTGGCGCTGTTGGGCCTCTACCTGACGTATGTCGGCTGGCGTCTCGAGTCGCCGCTACCCGAAATCAGCGAGAAGCAGGGAAAGCACAGCGCCAGAGGAGAATCCCGTGACGTCGCCGTCTGATGCCCCCGAGTTGACCTACCGCGGTGGCGTTGTCGTCGCCGTCGACGGCTCACCGGCCGCCCGCGTCGCCGCCGACTGGGCGGCCCGCGACGCGGCGCTGCGGCGCGTACCGCTGACGGTGGTGCACATCATCGCCCCGCTCGAACTCGGACCGTGGGTGGATTTTCCACTGCCGGATGGGTTTTGGGATGAACGCCGCCGATGCGCACGGGAGATCGTCGACGATGCGGTCAAGGTGGTGCACGACGCGCTCACCGACATGAACAGGGAGATCCTCGTCGACCACCGCATCGTCGAGGACGCCGTCGTCCCGACGCTGGTTCGGATGTCGAGGCACGCGCAGCTGATCGTGGTCGGCAGTCGCGGCCTCGGCGGGGTGAAGGCGCTGCTGCTCGGATCGGTGAGTTCGGGCGTGCTGTATCGGGCGCACTGCCCGGTCGCCGTGATCCACGACGAGGATCCGCTGATGGATCACCCCGCTCAGGCACCCGTCGCGGTCGGCATCGACGGATCACCGGCGTCGTGGCGGGCGACCGAGCTCGCGTTCGACGAGGCATCGCGGCGCGGGGTGGGGCTGGTCGCCGTGCACACCTGGATGAACCGCGCCGACTTCGACGTCGAGGTGCCCAGCGACGCGTTCGCCGTGCAGGCCGACGCGAATCTGGCCGAACAGCTGGCCGGATACGGCGAGCGCTATCCGGACGTGGTGGTGCAGCGCGTCGTCGCCCACGACAATCCGGTCCACCGGCTGCTCGCCGAGTCCGAACGCTGCCAACTTGTGGTGGTCGGCAGCCACGGACGCGGCGGATTCCGGGGCATGCTGCTGGGCTCGGTCAGCACTCAGGTCGCCCAGTCCGCCCGCATGCCGGTGATCGTGGCGCGCCCCGAAAACGGGTAACACTACGGGGTGATGAACCCCGAACTACTCGCCGCAGAACTCGGTCATCCCGGCGCGCAGGCGCTGTTGTCCAGCGCGATGGCCCGACTGGCCTACAACGGGCGCGACGGCTTTCCGCGCGTCATTCCCGTCGCATTCCACTGGACCGGCGGCCGCATCGTGGTGTCGACCGCGCCCACCTCACCGAAGGCCCGCGCGCTGGCGGCGCGCCCGCAGGTGGCGCTGACCATCGACGCCGGGTCGACCCCGCAGGAGGCGCGGGCGCTGCTGGTGCGCGGTCTGGCGTCGGTGGAAACCGTCGAAGGCGTCACCGAGGAGTACCTCGCCGCCGCGCGGTCGACGATGTCCGGCGCCGAACTGGCCGAGTTCGAAGACAACGTCCGCGCCACCTACCCGGCGATGGCCCGCATCTCGATCGAGCCGACGTGGGCGCGGTTCTTCGACTTCGGCAGGGGCCGCCTGCCCGCCTTTCTCGCCGACCTGCTCAACAAGTAGGCATCACACCACGAACGGCCCCACCGGGCTGATCGTGCCGCACTGCCGGCAGCGAAACGTCCGGGCGTGCGCCTCGGCGCGCTGGATCCCGGTGCAGCGTGGGCATGCGACGGTGACGACCTCCGGGCCGGACGCCGGGACGGCGGGTGGAACGAGCGCGGCGATCACCACGCCGAGCACCGGAAGCAGGAACCCCAGCAGATAGAACAGGTGCGGCGCCCGGTTCTTGCGCCGGGCGATGTCGCCGGCCCAGTATCCGCAGCCGACCAGCGCGGCGAGCACGATCACCCACTCCACCCGAACCTCCCTTACCCCGGGGACAGGAAAATCTTGCCCTCCCGGCAGCGGACTCTGCCCTGTCGGCGATTACCTTCTCCCGCTGCGCTGAGCAGTATTTCCAGTAAGCCCGCCCGCCCGGCCGACCCCATGAAGGAGAACCCATGACCGTCAGCAAGGTCAGGTCCGCGGCCGCTCTGCTCGGCGCGCTCGCCGTCCTCGTCCAGGCTCCGGGGACGGCGACCGCCGGGCCGAGCGGCGCCGGTTGCACCCACACCGACGCCGGTGGACGCGGCGTCGCGCTGGCCAACGGCCAGGACGTGCCGATGGACGGCAAGATCGTGTCCTGCCGCAGCGGCAAGGTGACCGTCACCGACCCGCCGGAACGCAAGCCCAAGAACCCCGGCGCCCAGTCCTGAGCTCAGCTCTGCGGTCCGGGTGTCATCTTGTGGATGAAGTAGGTCTCGTTGCCGGTGGGGTAACCGCCCCCGTCGGTGGCGATGTGCACGTGATCGAAGTGGTTGGCGGTCTCGTTGCCGTAGTCGGCGGTCCAGCTGGGCGCGCCGATACCGGGATAGAAGCCCTGCCGCCAGATCACGTGGATCACGCCCATCCGCTTGGCGTTGGCCAACGCGTAGCCGGCGATCTGGTTGCCGAGCTCGATGCCCTCGGGGGTGTTGTGGTTCGGGATCATCACGTCGAGGGCCAGCCCGTTGGGATGCCATTTCAACGGATCCTGCCGGTATCCGCCGATGGTCTTGATCTCCGGAAACAACACGCTGATCGCGCGCGCCACCCAGATCGTGTGGATCTGCAGGCCCTCCTCGGGGGCGACACCGGGGGGCAGGGCGAACGACAGGTCGGCGCTGGGCGCGGGCGCACTAGCCGCCAACAACTCGGCCTCGGCGGGACTGGCGACGAACGGCGACGGGGGACCGGGCGGCGACGCCTCGGCCTGTCGGTCCGGTGCCGCCGCCGGAAGGTCCTGGGCGGGTGGGGCCGGCTGGCGGCCCTGGACATACAGCAGGGCCGCGGACAGCACGACCGACATGACGACCGCCAACAGGCGGCCGCGTCCGCCGGCCAACCACTTCCTGCCCACTACCAGTACCTTACTTTCGCGATCAACCTCATCCTGGGCAAATGCGCGATGCGCATTCTGCTCCGCGCACGGCACCTTACTTGCTGTCCACGGCGGGACGTGACTGCGACGCGTAGTACTACTCATCCGCGAGAGCGCGCCGGCCCGGCATGCTGAACGCATGACGTCCGCCAAGCCGATGTCCGCGGCGCTTCGACTCGACGCCGACACCCCGCCCGACCGTGACCGCGCTGTCGACGTGGCCCGGCTGGCCGCCCTGGTGGTGGTGATGTTCGGGCACTGCGCCCTGCTGCTCGCCACCATCGATGACGGTGGGGTGCGGATCGGCAACCTGCTCGGCGCGCTGCCCGCGCTGGCCCCGATCACCTGGATCGTGCAGGTGATGCCGCTGTTCTTCTTCGCCGGCGGCGCCGCGGGCGCGTACGGCTGGCATGCGGGCCAGCCGTGGGGCGACTGGCTGTTCACCCGGGCGCAGCGACTGTGCCGCCCGGTGTTCTGGTATCTGGCGGCGTGGGCGGTCGGGTTGGCGATCGCCGCCGCCACGCTCGGCGTCGAATCCGCGCAGGGGCTGGGCCGCGAAAGCGTGGCGCTGCTGTGGTTCCTGGGCGTGTATCTGGTGGTGCTGGCGTTCGTTCCGGCGCTGACCCGGCTGCACAGCGGCGGGACGGTCGCCGCCGTCGTGGCCACGCTGCTGGCGGTCACCGCGGCCTTCGACGCGCTCCGGTTCGCCGTCGGCGAGCCGTTGTCGGCCGTCGCGAACTTCGTCATCGTGTGGCTCATCCCGGTGGTAATCGGCGTCGGCTACGCGCGTCGACTCATCGCTGAACGGGTGGCGCTCGGCGCGGCGGTCGTGGCCCTGGCGGCGCAGGTGCTGGCCTGCGCGGTGGGCCCGTACGAGGTCGCGCTCGTCGTGACCGGCACCGAGCGGGTCTCCAACGTCTCACCGCCGACCCTGCTGCTGGCGCTGCAGTGCACGTGGATGTCGCTGCTGTTCGTGGCCGCCGCAGGCGTCGTCGGGCGGTGGGCCACCCGGCCGCGGGTCTGGTACGTCGTGGCCACCGGCAACGGGGGAGCGATGACGCTCTACCTGTGGCACATCCCGGTGATCGCGGTGGCGGCCTTCGCGCTGCACGCCGTAGGTCTGGACGCGTACGACGTTGATGCCCAATGGTTCTGGGCCTTGCTGGGGCTGCGAGCCGCGGTGTTCGCGGTGCTGATGCTGGTCGCGTTCCGCCTGCTGTCCCCACTGGAGCACCGCAAGCTGTCGTGGTGGGACGCGCCCGCGCGGGCCGAAGGCGCCCGCTCGACCGCCGCGGGGGTGCTGATCGTCCTTGCCGGGGTGGCGGTGGTGCTGCTGGCGAAGAACGGCCTGGCCGGACCCGCCGGGATCGCCGCACTGGCCGGCTTCCTGGTCACCGCCGCCCTCGCGCGGATCAGCGCGTGCAGCTGACAGTTACTGGCGGACAAGCGGTTTCGGCCACGGGGACTTCACCGGCCGTTGCCGGACCACCTGAGGCCACCAGAACCACCTGCCCATGAGAGCGGCGATCGACGGCGTCATGAAGGCGCGGATCACCAGGGTGTCGAACAGCAGGCCCATCCCGATCGTGGTGCCGACCTGGGCGACGATGGTCAACGCGCTGACCGACATCGAGATCATGGTGAACGCGAACACCAGACCGGCCGACGTCACCACCGAACCACTGCCGCCCATCGCGCGGATGATCGCGGTGTTGATGCCCGCGGGCAGTTCCTCTTTCAGGCGCGCGACCAAGAGCAGGTTGTAGTCGGCGCCGACGGCCAACAGGATGATCACCGCCATCGCGATCACCATGAACTCCAGGTCGATGCCCAGGATGTGCTGCCACAGCAACACCGACAAACCGAAGGACGCGCCGAGCGAGAGCACCACGGTCCCGACGATCGTCGCGGCGGCGACCACGCTGCGGGTGATGATGAGCATGATCGTGAAGATCAGCGACAGCGCGAGAATGCCGGCGATCATCATGTCGTAGTTGTTGCCGTCGCGCATGTCCTTGAAGGCGGCGGCGGTGCCACCGAGATAGATCGTCGACCCTTCCAGCGGGGTGCCCTTGATCGCCTCCTTGGCGGCCTGCTTGATCGCGTCGATGCGTTCGATGCCGGCGGCATCGAGCGGGTCGCCCTCGTGCGAGATGATCATCCGGACGGCATGGCCGTTCGGCGAGATGAAGTTCTTCATGCCCTGCTTGAACTCTTCGTTCTCGAAGACCTCCGGGGGCAGGTAGAAGGTGTCGTCGTTCCACGAGTCGTTGAACGCATCACCCATGGCCGACTGGTTCTCCGTCAGCGCCGCCTGCTGATCCTGCAGGCCGCCCTGGGTGGCGTGCATCTTCAGCATCATCTCGCGCTGGCTGCGCATGGTCTCGATCTGCTCGGGCATCAGCGCCAGCAGTTGAGGCATCAGGGCATCCAGCCGCTCGAGCTCCGGTAGCAGTGCCTGCACGTCGTCGGTCATGGTGTCGACACCGTCGAGCGTGTCGAACACCGACCGCAGCGCCCAGCAGATCGGGATGTCGTAGCAGTGCGGTTCCCAGTAGAAGTAGTTGCGGATGGGCCGGAAGAAATCGTCGAAATCGGCGATGTGGTCCCGCAATTCGGCGACATCGAGGGTCATGTTGCGGGTCTTCTCGACCATGCTGTGCGTCGTGGCGTTCATCTCGCCCATCAACGACATCATCCGCGTCATGATGTCGATGGTCTTCTGCAGTTCGTCGGCCTGCACCAGCAGGTCGGCCATCCGGTCCTGCATGTACTTCCGGTTCATCTGCTGATTCACGCCGCTCATGCTCAGCTGAGCCGGAATCGTGCTGAACTCAATGGGTTTGCCCGTCGGGCGGGTGATGGTCTGCACGCGACCGATGCCCGGCACCCGGAACACCGCCTTGGCGATCTTGTCGATGACGATGAAGTCGGCGGAGTTGCGCAGGTCGTGATCGCTCTCGATGAGCATCAACTCCGGGTTCATGGTGGCGGGGGAGAAGTGCCGTTCGGCCGCCGCGAAACCCTGGTTCGCGGGCAGGTCCTGCGGCAGGTACAGCCGGTCGTTGTAGTTGGGCCGGTAACCCGGCAGCGCGATCAGGCCCACCAGCGACAGCGCGACCGTCCCGATCAGCACCGGCCCCGGCCAGCGGACGACAGCGGCGCCGATCTTGCGCCAGCCGCGAATCCGCATGGCCCGCTTGGGCTCCAACAGCTTCAGGCGGGGAAACCGGGTCGCCACGGTGATGATGGCCGGCCCCAGCGTCAGCGCCACGATCACCGCGGTGGTCATGCCCACCGCCAACGGGACACCCAGCGACTGGAAGTACGGCAGCCGGGTGAACGAGAGACAGAACGTCGCGCCGGCGATCGTCATGCCGGAGCCGAGCACCACATGTGCGGTGCCGTGGAACATCGTGTAGTAGGCGGATTCCCGGTCCTCGCCGACGGTGCGCGCTTCCTGATATCGCCCGATCAAGAAGATGGCGTAGTCGGTGGCCGCGGCGATCGCCAGCGTGACGAGCAGGTTGGTGGCGAACGTCGACAGCCCGATCAGGTTGTGGTAGCCCAGGAACGCCACGAGGCCGCGCGTCGCCGACAGCGTCAGCACCACCAGCACCAACACCAAGATCACCGTCTTGATGGACCGGTAGACCAGCAGCAGCATCGTGATGATCACGGCGAACGTGACGTACTCGATGACTCGTACGCTGCGGTCGCTCGCGATCTGCTGATCGGTGAGCAGGGCCGCGCCGCCGGTGACGTAGACCTTCAGGCCGGGCGGCGGTTTCAATTCCTCGACGAACTTCTGAACGGTGGTGATCGACTCCTGCGACAGCTGCTCGCCCATGTTGCCCGCGAGGAACACCTGGACGTAGACGGCCTTGCCGTCGGCGCTCACCGCGCCCGCTTCGGTGAGCGGGTCGCCCCAGAAGTCCTGAACGAACTCGACGTGCTCCTTGTCGGCCCGCAGCTTGTCGATCAGCTCGTTGTAGAAGCGGCGCGCCTCGTCGCCGAGGGGTTCGTCACCCTCGAGGATGATCATCGCCGCACTGTCGGACTTGAACTCCTCGAAGACCTCGCCGACGCGCTGCATCGCGATGACCGACGGCGCCTCCTTCGGGCTCATCGACACCGCGCGCATCTGCCCGACGACCTCGAGCTGGGGCACCGTCGAGTTGAAGACGCCGATCAGCGCGAGCCAGCCGAGGATGATCGGCACCGAGAGCCGGCGGATCCACATCGCGAGGCCGCCTCGGCGGTGCCGGGTCGGCGTCGGAACGGTCGCGGTGCTCATCGGGTGTGGCCTGCTCCGCACGAAACGCACGGCGTGTACCCAGCGTCAGGACTGTTGGGCACCGTGCGGAGCTCCTCCCTACCCAGTCAGGACAGCCTCAGTCCTAATCAGATTAGACGTCCTATCAGATTAACGGGCGGCTCGGTCCGTGCGCGGGTGCCCGGATGGCCCCTCACCGGCTCACAGCCGGTCGGCGGCGAACGCCGCCGCCTGTTCGACCATCCCGGCCCGCAGGTAGGAGACATGCGCGCCCATGTCCCAGCCGCCTTCGAAGCAGATCGGGTCGTTCGGCACGCACAGGTCGATGGTCTTGGCGGCATACGCGGGTGCGATCCGCGGCAGCGGGCCGGGGGCCAGCGAGTCGGCGAAACTGCTCGACGGGCCGCCGAACCGCGCCGCGGCCGCCACGTGTTCGGTGGTGGCCGGCGCCAGGTCGTTGGTGGCGATGTCGATGACGGCGGCCCCCTGCGAGTAGCCGCCGAGCACGATCCGGGTGTCCGGGCAGGCGGCGGCCGTCGCCTGGATATGGGCGGCGGCGTCGCGCGCGCCGGCCGGGGTGCTGGTGACGAAATCGTTGCTGGCCGGATAGTCGACGGCGTACACGCCCACCGAGCGCCCGCCCGCGCGGGCCCGCAGCGCGTCGACGAACGCCTGCCCGATCCCGCCGACGCCCGGCGGTTCGGTGGTCCCGCGGGCGAACACCACCTCGACGTCCGGACACGGCTGGGCGGACGCCGGCGCGGCCGGGCCGAGCGGCACGGCGCCGATTCCCGGGGCCAACAGAACGGCGGACAGGACGAGCCGGGCAGCGGTGGTCTTCATATCGGTTCTGTCGCGCCGTGCGCCGCGGATGTCACAGTGCGGGCCGACAGACTAGCGTGGGACAGATGATGGCGTCACCGCACACAGTCGAGGCGCCGCGGCGCCGTCTCCCCAAGCGCCACCAGCACCTGATCCTCGGGATCGTGCTCGCAGTGGCGGCGGCGCTGGCGGTGGGCCTGACCATCTGGCTGATCGTGGCCCGATCGGCATCCGTGCCGCAACGCCCGATAGTGGTGACGACCACGGTGCCGGCGCCCCCGCCGACCAGCGCGGTCGTTCCGACCGAACCGCCGCCGGTGGAGACCCTGCCCAGCGCAAGCAACGGGGTACCCGGAGAGGCGTCGCGCGGCGCCGACGGAGCGCCAGGAGCGCCCGGTGCCGACGGGGCCCCCGGCCAGGGTGGTGCGGGCGGACAAGGCGGCCAGGGCGGGCAGGGCGGACAAGGCGGGCAGGGCGGCGCCCCCGGGGGACAGGGCGGCGCAGGCGGCCGCGGCGGGCCCGGTGGCCAGGGCGGTAGCGGCGGCTGACCTGCGCTTATCGGATTGACCGTAGCGGCGGGATGGGTGAACTGCAGTCACACCAGTAACACGACGCGCGCTGCGGCGATATACGCCATAGCCTGAGGGTTGTCGTCTTGCCGCGAGGACTCGCCGCCCACGACCGAGCAAACTATGCTCAGTTAGCCGGCGTGCGTGGACAGGACAACGCTGAGGTCGGGTACCTGCGACGAAGGTGGGTCAGCGGTGAAGACAGTACTGGGACTGTCGATGTCCTCCACTGGTCTGGGCTGGGTGCTGCTCGACGAATCGGATACCACCGGCGCGGTCCTGGACCACGATGCGTTCGACTTCGGTGCCGATGCGGTGGGCGATGGGGACGTGTCGCGGCACGTAGCCGCGGTCCGCGGTGCGCAGGCGATCGCCACCTCCGACGGACATCGGATCACCTCGGTCGGCGTCACGTGGACCGATGACGTCGACGGCCAGGCCAATCTGTTATTGAAGTCGTTGCCGGACTTAGGTTTTGAGAACGTCACCGTGGTTCGTCTGCCGCACGCCGCCAGTCAGTGGGCGCGCGCCTTCGGCCCGGTGCTCGGATTCCGCAAGTGCGCGGTGTGCGTGATCGAGTCCGCGGCGGTGACGGTGTTGGCGGCCGGGAACGGCACGGTGCGCACCTCCGTCACGCATATGCGGGAGAGCGCCGACGGGCTCAGCAGGTGGCTGTCGAGCGTGTTCGAGAAGAACGGGTGGGAACCCGATCGGGTGTTCCTTGTCGGTCCGCGCGGCGACCTCGAGTTGATCTCCAGCAGCCTGCAGCAGACGCTGCCGATGCCCGTCGAGGCGTCCGAGGACGTGCAGCTGGCGCTCGCCCGGGGCACGGCGATCGCGGTGGCACCGGACGCGAAGATTATTGACTTGCAAGTCAATTCCGCGGAGGACGACACACGCCACAAGCAGCCGATCTGGCCGCGCCGCAAGCCTCGTCCGCGGCCCGCCAAGAAGCCGGCTCGGCCGGACCTGCCGAAAGCCGACGAGATCGAGGCGTGGACCGCGGCGCTCAAACCGGCGCGACCGAGGCCGGTCGCCCCGGTGCGCGCCCCTGCGGATTCGGTGACCACCACGATGCCCGCCGTGCCGGTGGCGGAGACCGTGGAGCCTGCGCGGGTTGCAGCCGCGGCCGAACCGACGGTCGAGGCAAAAGCTCCCGAAGCCAGTCCCGCCGAGAATGAAGTCGCGGAAGTGAAAGCCGAGGTCGTCGAGGTCCAGGCCGTGCAAGACGAGGCCGTCCAGACGAAGGTCATCGAACTTCCCGTCCCAGCGCCCATCGAACCCGTTGTGGCCGAACCGAAGTCGTCGACCGCCAGCAACGAGGCCGCCGGCGACGAGACCACCAAGATCGACACCGCCGGTGTCGACACTGCGGACGACAAGACCGCCGTCATCGCGACGGTGACCGCGCCTCGCCCGGACCGCAAGCGGAGATGGCCCGCGTGGTACGGACCGCACGCGCGGGCCGCAACCGTGGTCTTGGTGGGCCTGGTCGCGTTCTTCTCGCTGGGCCCGTTGCTGGGTGGGCAGAAGGACACCAAGCCGGCCGAGCAACTACCGGCCTCGGGGTCGGCGACCACGTCGATCAGCGTGCATGCGGTGCCGTCACCGCTGCCGCCGCCGACGGTGGCGAGCATTCATCAGGTGGCGGGCGAACCGCTCGCACCGCCGCTTCCGGAGGCGATGCCACCGGCCGTGCCAGCAATCGAGGCCGCCGCCCCCGTTGACGTGGTGGAGCCCGCCCCGCCCGCCGCCGCGGAACCGTTGCCGACGGCCGCCGAGCCCGTCACCGCCGCGCCGGTGGCGGCACCCGCTGCGATCGCCGAACCCGCGCCCGCCACGCTACCGCCGGCCCCCGAGGCGCCGGCCCCGGCACCGGAGGCACCGGCCGCCGACGCGCCGCCGCCGGGTGAGCCCGTCGCGCCGCCACCGCCGGATCCGATCATGGTGGTGCTGGGCCCGCTGTTCGGCGCGCTGCCGTAGCCGGCGTCAGCCGGCGACCGGCCAGTCCCAGACCGACGGGTTGTGCTCCGGGTAGTTGTGGCACACGTCGGTGCCGTGCGCGGACACGCCCTTGTTGTTGAAGAACAGCTTCGCCCAGTTGGGCCAGCGGAACGCCATCTGCTCGTAGTAGATGTCGGTCGCGATGTTCTCCGAGTACTGCCGCCGGCCCGCGTAATCCATTGAGAAGAACCAGTAGATGCGGTCCCGCGCACCCTGCTGGACGTCCGGCGACTTGTGGCTGTAGTCGATCATGTACCGCTCGTAGTAGATCGGATCGGTATCACGGACCGCGGCCATGTACTGGTCGACCGTGCAGGTCGTCTTCAGCATCCGGTTAGGGATCGGGTAGTCGTCGGTGGCATCGGCGGACGCGGTGGCCGGGCAGAGCACCGCCGCACACCCGAGCGCGGCCATCGCGATGCTGGCTTTGCGTAACATGTTGGCCTCCTCGGCTATTGCTCTGCCGGTAGCAGGATGGACACCTTCTCCGGACAATACGTGCGCAGCGCGGCGGCCAGGAACTGGTAGGCCTGCTCGGTGCTGTTCTGGCCCTTCTGCAACTGGTTGGCGATGAACTGCGCCGACTTGTGGGCGTCGGGGTCCACGCCGGTGTAGAGCCGCTTGCAGGCGATCTTGCCGATCCAGGCGTTGTAGTCCTTCTGACCGTAGATGCCGTAGTTGTGCAACTCGTTGGTGAAGTCGGTGTCGGGGTCGGCCTGCGCGGGCGCCGCTAGCGCCAATGCCGCTGCCGCTGCGGCGATTCCGACGATCACTCGTCTCATGGTTGGCTCCCTTCCGAACCGGACGGCGTCAATTCTTTCGGTGTGGGCCAGCGCGACGGGACCGGCCGTTCGCGGATGCGCTGCGGCCACCAGAACCACTTGCCCATCAGCGCCGCGATCGACGGCGTCATGAAGGCGCGGATCACCAGCGTGTCGAACAGCAGACCCATGCCGATCGTGGTGCCGACCTGTCCGATCACGGTGAGTTCGCTGACGGACATCGACATCATCGTGAACGCGAATACCAGGCCGGCGGACGTGACGACCGACCCGCTGCCGCCCATCGCCCGGATGATGCCGGTCTTCACGCCCGCGGGCAGTTCCTCCTTCAGGCGCGACACCAGCAGCAGGTTGTAGTCCGCGCCGACCGCCAACAGGATGATGATGGCCATCGCCAGCACCATCCAGTGCAGTTCGATACCCAGGATGTGCTGCCACAGCAGGATCGACAGACCGAACGACGCGCCCAGCGAAAGCACCACGGTGCCGACGATGGTGGCCGCGGCGACCACGCTGCGGGTCAGGATGAGCATGATGGTGAAGATCAGCGCGAGGGCCAGGATCGCCGCGATCATCAGGTCGTAGTTGTTGCCGTCGGACATGTCCTTGTAGACCGCCGCCGTGCCGGCCAGGTAGACCTTGGAGCCCTCCAGCGGAGTGCCCTTGATCGCCTCCTTGGCCGCCTGCTTGATCGCGTCGATACGCCCGATGCCCTCCGGGGTCATCGGGTCACCGTCGTGGGCGATGATGAACCGCACCGACTTTCCGTCGGGGGAGATGAAGTTCTCCATGCCCTTCTTGAACTCTGCGTTGTCGAAGACCTCGGGCGGCAGATAGAACGAGTCGTCGTTCATCGACGCGTCGAACGCCTCACCCATCGCGGTGGAGTTCTCCTGCAGCGCCGCCATCTGATCCTGCATGCCCTTCTGGGTGGCATACATGGTCAGCATCATGCCGCGCATGGTCTTCATGGTCTCGATCATCGGCGGCATCAGCGTGACCATCTGCGGCATGAGCTGATCCAGCCGCTCCATGTCCGGCAGCAACTGCTGGATGTCGTCGGTCATGGTGTCGATGCCGTCAAGGGTGTCGAAGATCGACCGCAGCGCCCAGCAGATCGGGATGTCGTAGCAGTGCGGTTCCCAGTAGAAGTAGTTGCGGATGGGGCGGAAGAAGTCGTCGAAATTGGCGATGTTGTCCCGTAATTCGGCGACATCGACCGTCATGTTCTTCATCTTCTCCACCATCTCGTGCGTGGTGGCGGCCATCTGCGCGGTGAGGGAGTTCATCTTCTCCATCGTCGCGATGGTCTTGTTCATCTCCTCGGCCTGCGCCAGCATGTCGGCCATCCGGTCCTGCAGATACTTCTGGTTCATCTGCTGGGTGGTGCCCTGCATGCTGATCTGGAACGGGATCGAGGTGTGCTCGATGGGCTTTCCGTCCGGCCGGGTGATGGCCTGCACCCGCGAGATGCCCGGCACCCGGAACACCGCCTTGGCGATCTTGTCGATCACCAGGAAGTCCGCCGAGTTGCGCAGATCGTGGTCGCTCTCGATCAACAGCAGTTCGGGGTTCATCCGGGCCTGCGAGAAGTGTCGGTCGGCGGCGGCGTAGCCCTGGTTGGCCGGGAGATCGGCGGGCAGGTAGTTGCGGTCGTTGTAATTGGTGCGGTAGCCCGGCAGCGCGAGCAGCCCCACCAACGACAGCGCGATCGTCGCCACCAGGATGGGGCCGGGCCAGCGCACCACCGCGGCGCCGATCTTGCGCCAGCCACGCACCCGCATCGCCCGCTTGGGCTCCAGGATGTTGCCGAACCGGCTGGCGAAGCTGATGATCGCCGGGCCCAGGGTCAGCGAGGCCAGCACGCCGGTGACGATGCCGACGGCCAGCGGCACCCCCATGGTCTGGAAGTAGGGCAGCCGCGTGAAGCTCAGGCAGAACAGGGCGCCGGCGATCGTCAGACCCGAACCCAGCACCACGTGCGCGGTGCCGTGGAACATCGTGTAGTAGGCGGACTCCCGGTCCTCACCGGCGCCGCGCGCCTCCTGGTAGCGGCCGGTCAGGAAGATGGCGTAGTCGGTGCCCGCCGCGATCGCCAACGTCACCAGGAGGTTCACCGCGAAGGGGGTGAGCCCGATGATGTCGTGGTAGCCGAGGAACGCCACCATGCCCCGGGTCGCGGCCAGCTGCAGCACCACCATGACCAGCGTCAAGAGCACGGTGACGATCGACCGGTAGACCAGCAGCAGCATGACGATGATCACGGTGAACGTCAGCGCCTCGATCATCCGCATGCTGCGGTCGCTGGCGATGTGCTGGTCGGCCGACAGCGCCGCGGGACCCGTGACGTAGACCTTCACCCCGGGCGGTGGCTGCATGCCGGCGACGAGTTCCTGCACAGCCTCGACGGACTCGTTGGCCAGCGCCTCGCCCTGATTGCCGGACAGGTACACCTGCACGTAGACGGCCTTGCCGTCGCTGCTCTGCGCACCGGAGGCGGTGAGCGGGTCGCTCCAGAAGTCCTGGACGCTCTGGACGTGCTTCTTGTCGGCCTCCAGCTTGGCGATCATGTCGCCGTAGAAGGCCCGAGTGTCCTCGCCGAGCGGTTCGTCGCCCTCGATGACGATCATCGCCGAGCTGTCGGAGTCGAACTCCTGGAACACCGCGCCGACGCGCTTCATCGCGATCATCGACGGCGCGAAGCTCGGGCTCATCGACACCGCGCGCAGCTGGCCGACTTCCTCCAGCTGCGGCACGGTCACGTTGAGTACCGCGATCAGCGCGACCCAGCCGATGATGATCGGGACCGCGAGGGCGCGGATGGTGCGCGGAATGAAGGGCCGCTTCGCGTGCCGGACGGGTGGGAAGGCGTCGGTTCTCGCCTCGCTCGTCGGCAAACTCATGCGGATTTCACAAAGCAGAAGGTTTGGGCGTTCAGACCGGTGGAAGTGCGCTCGTCCTTGACCTCGTCATCGACGGTGATCCGGCAGGTGATGCTGTTGCCGTCGCCCTGGGCCACGATATTCGGGGCCGCCGAGGGGGCGGTGGTCTGCAGCGTCAGCGACCACGGCAGCGCCGCTCCGTCCACGCGCTGGGGCTTGGCGTCGAGGTCGAGGTAGTTGATGTCGGCGTAGGTGCCGGTCCCGAAGATCTCGTACTTGACCACCTTCGGGTCAAACGGTTCGGGATCCTCGGCGAAGACCTTCGGGGTGACGATGATGCCCTCGGCACCGAAGAAGGTGCGGATGCGGGAGACGGCGAACCCCGCCACCGCGACCACGGCGACGATTACCAGCGGGATCCAGATCTTCTTCGCGAGACTGATCACGCCCATTCCCCCCGGCCAGTGCCACCCATGCGTGTCCTCATGTCCGTGCTCGTCGTGCGCCCAACACCTGCGTCAGTTAGCCTATATAAGTTCTCATTGAGCCCCAGGTTAGCTCAAGTCATTGTGCTAACGCTCACCCCGTGCCGGCCATGCGGTTCAGGTCACCCGCTGCGCGTCCCGGCGGTCGGAGCGCGGGATTTCGAACCGCTCCAGGTACTGCCGGATGAACGCCTCGGCCTCGGCGTGGCCGCGAGTGATGCCCAACCCGCGTTCCAGTAGCAGGATGCGAGCCAAACTCGTGATGATCATAGACATCACCACCGGCGGAAACTCGGCCACGTCGACGCCGTGCGCCCGCATCGCCAGCGCCACCACGCTCTCCTCGATGTCGGCGAATCGCTCGGCGTAGGAGACGATTTCGCTGCGGATGGCCTTGCGGTGGTTGGCCAGCGCGATGAACTCCATGAACAGCCGGGCGCCGTGGGTGCTGTTGAGTCGCCACAGCGCGTGCAACGGCTCGTCGTCGGTCAGCGCCTGACGCTGCCGGGCCAGGTTCGCCTCGGCGCCGTCGCGCAGCACCGCGAGGAACAGGTCGTCCATGCTCGGGAAGTAGTAGTGCACCAGCGCGGGTTTGACGCCGGCCTTGGCGGCCACCCGCCGCGAGGTGGCCGCCGCATAGCCTTCCTCGAGCATGATTTGGGCGGTCGCCCGGATCAGCGAGGCCCTGGTCGTCGACTCCTTACCACCCCTTGACCCCTGGCCATTGGTGCTGCTAGACATGGCCGCAGTGTAGACGCTGGGCGATCGCCCAACAATCGTGAGACGGGAGTGCAATGACCGGTCGGGTAGCGGGCAAGGTCGCCTTCATCACCGGCGCCGCGCGCGGGCAGGGCCGCAGCCATGCGGTCCGGTTGGCCGAGGAGGGGGCGGACATCATCGCCGTCGACATCTGCCGCGGCTTCCAGGATTCGCCCGCGCCACCGGCCACCCCCGAGGACCTCGCCGAGACCGCCGACCTGGTCAAGAACCTCGATCGGCGCATCGTCACCGCCGAGGTCGACGTGCGCGACTTCGACGCGCTGCGGGCCGCGGTCGACAGCGGGGTCGAACAGCTGGGCCGGCTGGACATCGTGGTGGCCAACGCCGGCATCGGCACCACCGGCGTCAAGCTGCACAAGATGGCCGAGCCCAGCTGGGAGGAGACGATCGACGTCAACCTCGGCGGGGTGTGGAAGACGGTCAAGGCCGCGGTGCCGCACCTGCTGGCCGGTGGGCGCGGGGGATCGATCATCATCACCAGCTCGGTCGGCGGGCTGAAGGCCTATCCGCAGGTCGGTCACTACATCGCCGCCAAACACGGGGTCGTCGGGCTGATGCGCACCTTCGCCGTCGAACTCGGTCAGCACTCGATCCGCGTCAACACCGTGCACCCCACCCATGTGTGCAGTCCGCTGCTGATGAACGAGCCGACCTACCGGCTGTTCCGGCCCGACCTGAAGAACCCGGGGCCCGACGACCTGGCCCCGGTCTGTCAGTCGTTCCACTTCCTGCCGATCCCGTGGGTCGAGCCGCGCGACATCAGCAACGCCGTGCTCTTCCTGGCCTCCGACGAGGCCCGCTACATCACCGGTGTGACCCTGCCCGTCGACGCCGGCAGCCTGCTGAAATAGCGCATACAAGGGGACAGTTCATGACCGACACCGCCAGCGACACCGTCTATTACGACCCGTACGACATCGGGATCGTCCACAACCCCTACCCGGTGTACAAGCGGCTGCGCGAGGAAGCGCCGCTGTACTACAACGAGCGCTACGACTTCTGGGCGATCTCGCGGTACGCCGACGTGGAGAAGGCGCTGAACAACTGGGAGACGTTCTCCAATCAGCGCAGCGACATCCTCGAGCTGATCAAGTCGAATTTCGACATGCCGCCCGGCGTGATGATGTTCGAGGACCCACCCACCCACACCATGCTGCGCGGGCTGATGTCGCGGGTGTTCACGCCGCGCCGGATGGCCGAGATCGAGGACCAGATCCGCGCCTACTGCGTACGCTGCCTCGACCCGCTGGTGGGGTCCGACAGCTTCGACATCGTCGCCGAACTGGCCGCGATGATGCCGATGCGGGTGATCGGCATGCTCCTCGGCATCCCCGAGGAGATGCAGATCGAGTTCCGCGACCGCAACGACGCCAGCCTGCGAACCAAGCCGGGCGCTCCGATGAAGGTGGCCAAGGCCGACGCCATCGCCGACGGCACCATGTACGCCGAGTACGTCGAGTGGCGTTCGAAGAACCCGTCCGACGACCTGATGACCGCGCTGCTTAATGTCGAGTTCGAAGACGAGAACGGCGTGACGCGCAAGCTGACCCGCAAGGAGGTGCTGCACTACACGCAGGTGGTGGCCGGCGCCGGCAACGAGACAACGGGCCGGCTGATCGGCTGGCTGGCCAAGGTCCTCGCCGAACACCCCGACCAGCGCCGCCAGATCGTCGAGGACCGGTCGCTGCTGCCGCGCGCCGTCGACGAGACGCTGCGCTTCGAGCCGACCGGCCCGCACGTGGGCCGTTATCTGGCAAAGGATTACCAGGCCTACGGCCAGACGGTGCCCGCGGGCAGCGCGGTGCTGCTGCTGTTCGGCGCGGCCAACCGCGATCCGGCCCGCTACCAGGATCCCGACAGCTTCAACATCCACCGCGAGTACATCGGCCACCTGACGTTCGGCAAGGGCCTGCACTACTGCCTGGGCGCCAACCTCGCGCGCCTGGAGGGCAGGGTCGCCCTCGACGAACTGCTCAACCGCTGGCCGGAGTGGGACATCGACTACGAAACCGCCCAGCTGGCGCCCACCTCGACGGTGCGCGGGTGGGAGAAGTTGCGAATTGTCTTGCCCTGACCAAGGTTTGATTCACCACCGATTTGGGGCAAGCTAGGGGCATGCACAAAATCATTCGTCGCGGCGCGATTCTCGCCGCGGCCGCCGCTCCGATCGCCGCACTGTCCGTTGCGATGTCGGCGACCGGTACCGCGCAGCCGCTGAACTGCCCGGCCGGCCAGTGGTGGGATCCGGGCACGAACACCTGCAAGAACGCGGTGCCGCTGGCCTGCGCGCCGGGGGAGTACTGGAACCCGATCACGAACTTGTGCCGCCCGCTCGGGCAGTACTAGCTCTGCGGATTCGGCGGCGGTAGCGCCGCCTCGACGCGCTCCAACAGCGCCCGCAGCGCCTCGCCGCGGTCTGCGCCGGCGGCGAGTTGGCGGCCGAGCGCACAACCGATCACGAAGGTCGACAGCGGCGTGAACTTGCGCTCGACCCGGTGTGCGACCTCGCGCGCGGTGTCGAGCAGCCGGTCGATATCGGCCGCGGTCAACGGCGTCTCGCCCAGTGCCGCGGCCAGGTCGTCGATCCAGGTGTCCACGCGGGCAGCCTAGGCCCGCTGATACCGGGTGCCGCGCGGTTCCCGGATCCACAGTTCGCCGTCGCCGGCGGTGACCCCCTGTGCGGCCAGTTCGCGTTTGAGGATCTTGTGCGTCGCGGTGGTCGGCAGTGCGCGCGCGATGCGCACGTAGCGCGGCCACGCCTTCGGCGACAGGTCGGGCTGATCGGCGAGGAACTTCTCGAACCCCTCGGGGGTCAGGTGCGCGCCGTCCACCGGCACGACCGCGGCCATGATCTGGTCGCCGACGTGTTCGTCGGGCACCGCGTACACCGCCACCTGGCTGATGTCGGGCAGCCGGATCAGGATGCGCTCGATCGGGGCGGCCGCCATGTTCTCGCCGTCGACACGCAGCCAGTCGCCGCTGCGCCCGGCCAGATAGATCCAGCCGTCCTCGTCGACGTAGGCCAGATCGCCCGACCAGTACATGCCGTGGCGCATCCGCTCGGCGGTCGCGTCGTCGGCGTTGTAGTAGCCGGTGAAGAAGCCGGCGCCGGTGGTGTTGACCAGCTCGCCGATCGCCTCGTCGCCGTTGATCAGCGCCCCGTCGGCGTCGAACTTCGCCCGCGGGCATTCGGTCACGGTGTCCGGGTTGTACACCGCGACGCCTGGAAAGCCTTTGCCCAGTGAGCCTTTCGGGGTACCGGGTTCGCGGGTGATGATCACCGCGTTCTCGGTCGAACCGAAGCCGTCCCAGACGATGCAGTCGAAGCGGCGCTGGAACTCCTCGATGTCGCGGTCGCTGGCCTCGTTGCCGAACGCGACGCGCAGCGGGTTGTCGGCGTCGTCGGGTCGCTCGGGGGTGGCCAGGATGTAGGCGAGCGGCTTGCCGACGTAGTTCATGTAGGTCACACCGTAGGTCCGGATGTCGTCGAGGAAGCGCGACGCGGAGAACTTCGCGGGCACCATCGCAGCGCCGCTGGCGATCGCGACACCCCAGCCGGCGACCAGCGCGTTGGAGTGGAACAGCGGCATCGACAGATAGCAGATGTCGGCCTCGGTGAGCTCGAACCTCTCCACCAGCGCCTGCCCGGACATCAGCACCATGAAGTGCGAGACCCGCACCGGCTTCGGGTTTCCGCTCGTGCCGGACGTGAAGATGAGCATGTAGGTGTCCATCGGTTCGACCTCGCGCAGCGGGGTCAGCGGCCCCACCGCGGCGAGCCTGTCCGCCCACTCGGGCGAGGAGCTGTCCAGGACGGTGGCGCCGCCGAGATCGAGGCCGTCGAGCAGGTGGCGGTGCTCGGCATCGGTCACGACGAGTTGGCAGTCGGCGCGCCGGATGTCGGCGGCGAGCGCCTCGCCGCGGCGGGTGTTGTTGATGCCGCACAGCACGTAGCCGCCGAGGCCGGCGGCGGCCATCTGGTGCAGGAACTCCGGGCTGTTGGCCAGCAGCACCCCGACGTGCATGGGCCGGCCGGGATCGGCGAGCGCCAGCAGGGCGGCGGCGCGGGCCGACGCGTCGCGCAGATGCTCGCGCCAGGTCCACGTGCCCCCGCCGTGCTTGATCGCGATGTCGTCGGAGGTTTCGCGCTCGCGCAGCAACTGCTGGATGGTCTCGCTCGACATGCAGTAGTTCTAGCACCCGCGTGCCGGAGCCGAGCCTTTGAAGTCGCGGCCGGAATAGCTATTTTTGCTATTTTTGGAGCGATCGCCGGGGAGGGTGAGACCCGATGGCTGAATTACCGTGGACGCCGCTTCCGGTGCCCTGGGCCGTGCAACGACCCGATCGCATCCCCAAGCAGCGCTACTACGATGCAGAGTTCTACGCGCTGGAGACCGAGCTGTTCTGGCCGCGGGTGTGGCAGATGGCGTGCCGACTCGAGGAGATACCCAAGCCGGGCGACTTCGTCGAGTACGAGATCCTCGACCAGTCGGTCATCGTGGTGCGCGTCGACGAGTCCACCGTGCGGGCGTATCACAACGCATGCCGCCACCGTGCAATGAAGCTCGTGGAGGGCAGCGGCACCCGGCGCACCTTCGTGTGCCCGTTCCACGGCTGGTGCTGGAACCTCGACGGCACCAACACCTTTGTGCTGCGCGACGAGGAGTTCGACGCCGCCAATCTGGACGCCGACGAGCTGCGGCTGAGCCCGGTCAGGTGCGAACTGTGGGGCGGCTGCGCGTGGATCAACCTCGACGACGACGCGCCGCCGCTGCGCGACTGCATCGAGCCCTTCGCCGGCAGGCAGGACGAGTTCAAGGTCGAGGCGCTGTACACCGAGTGGTGGAAATCCTGCCTGCTGCCGGTGAACTGGAAGCTCGCGACGGCGGCGTTCATGGAGGGCTACCACGTACCACAGACCCATCCGCAGCTGCTGCCGTCGGCGCACAGTCCGCAGCCGACGTCGGTACATCCGGTGGTGCAGGCGAGTCTGTACTTCATGCGGGCACTCGGCTCCGGCATGGGCGGGATGACCCACGAGAACGACATCCGCATCGCCGAGGGGCTGCAGAACATCGAATTGCCCGACGATCCCGCCGCGGCCCTGGCGGGCTGGCGCAGCGCGGTCAACGACGCGGTCACCGCGTGGCACCGCGCCCGCGGCTGCGATTTCCCCGACCTCAACGACCTGGACCGGCGGCAGGTCATCGACCCGATCGGGTTCTGCTTCCCGCACTACTTCCTGTTGCCGCAGTACAGCAGCGCATCGTCGTACCGGATCCGTCCGCTCGGACCCGAGCAGACACTGTTCGAGGTGTGGTCGCTGACCCGCTACCCGAACGACCGCCCGCCCGGGCGTCCGGTCGCGCCCGAACCGCTCGCACCCGACGACCCCAGTTGGCCGACGATTCCCGCCCAGGACTTCGCCAACCTGCCCCGCCAACAGAAAGGTCTGCACGCCAGGGGATTCGAGTACATGCGGCTCTCCGACCGCATCGAGGGTCTGATCTCGAACTTCGAGCGGGTGATCGACGGGTTCCTGGCGGGCCTGCCCTACGAGCGCCTGCTGCCCGCGATTCAGCGCACCAACACCACCATCGACGTGCCGATCGCCGATCTGCAGATGTCCGAACGGGTGTCGACATGAACTTCGACGTCTCGGTCGATCTACTCATCGCGGGCAGTGGCGGGGGAGGGATGACCGCCGCGCTGGCTGCCGCCGACTCCGGGCTCGAACCGCTGGTGCTGGAGAAGCAGGACCTGATCGGCGGCTCCACCGGCATGTCGGGCGGGATGATCTGGCTGCCCAACAATCCGCTGATGCGCCGCGACGGCGTACCCGACTCGCACGCCGACGGATTGGCCTACTTCGACGCCGTCGTCGGTGACATCGGCGAGGCGTCCTCACCCGCGCGTCGCGAGACCTTCCTGACCGCGGGCGCGGAGATGGTCGACTTCCTGATGGCTAGGGGAGTGCGCCTGGTGCGTTGCCCCGGCTGGAGCGACTATTACCCGAACCACAAGGGCGGCAATTCCTCTGGCAGGTCGATCGAGGGCATCCCCTACGACGCCGCGCAGCTGGGCGACTGGCGTGACCGGATCCAGCCGTCGATGGCCAAGAACTACGGGTTCGTGGTGATGACCAACGAACTGCGGGCCGTGCAGTACTTCAACCGCTCCCCGCGGGCGTTCGCGGTCGCGACGCGGGTCTTCGCCCGCACCAGGATGGCCCGATTGCGGGGTCGCGAGATGCTCACCAACGGCGCGTCACTGATCGGTCAGATCCTCAAGGCGCTCATCGATTCCCGTGGCGAGCCGCCGATCTGGACCGGCGCCGCGATGGAGGACCTGCTCGTCGAGGACGGCCGCGTCATCGGCGCGCGGGTGAGCCGCGACGGCACGACGGTGAACGTGCAGGCGCGCCGCGGTGTGCTGCTCGCTGCGGGCGGGTTCAGCCGCAATGCGGACATGCGGCGCCGCTACAGCGGCGATCAGCCCAACGACGGCAGCTGGTCGATCGCCAACGCCGGCGACACCGGCGAGGTGCTGGCGACCGCAATGCGGCTGGGCGTCAAGACCGATCTGCTCGACGAGGCGTGGTGGCTGCCGATGGTCTTCCTCGCCGACGCCGGTGCCGCAGCACTGGGTTCGGGCCGACAGCGGCCGGGCGCCATCTACGTCGATGGGACCGGGAGGCGGTTCTGTAATGAGTCGAATTCCTACGTCGAGGTCGGCAAGGCGATGTACGCCAACAGGGCGGTGCCGTGCTGGCAGGTCTTCGACGAGGGATATGTCCGCCGCTATGTGTCGGGCGCCAACCCGTTCCGCAAGCGCAGCATCTCCGAGGACCTCATCGCCGCGGGTGCCGTCAAACGTGCCGACACCGTGGCCGGCCTCGCCCGCGAGATGGACGTGCCCGCCGAGGCGCTGGTGGACACGATCGAGAGGTTCAACGCGTTCGCGGTCAAGGGGCAGGACCCGGACTTCGGTCGCGGACAGTCCGCGTACAACGTCTGCCTGGGCGATCCCGGCTACCAGCCCAACGCCGCGCTCGGGCCCCTCGATCGGGCGCCGTACTACGCGACCCGGGTGTTTCCCGCCGATGTGGGCACCTGCGGGGGAGTCGTCACCAACGAGCACGCCCAGGTGCTCGACCAGCAGGACCGGCCGATCCCCGGTCTGTACGCGACCGGCAACATCACCGCGTCCGTGATGGGCCGCAACTACCTCGGGGCCGGCGGCAGCATCGCCAGCACGATGATCTTCGGTTACGTCGCGGCCCGGCATGCCGCCGGTTGTTGAGCGTAGTCCCGGTCAGGTGTTCTCGGTCTCGATGAAATCCCTTGGCGTCTTGCCGGATTCGATCATCTCACGGCGGCGTTGCTGTACATCGGAGGCCGCGCCCACCATGTTGGTGAGGATGTGGCTGACCTGCAGATGCACCCGCATGCCCATCAACTCGTAGGCCCGTTTGACGTTGTTCTTCACCGCCATCGACGTGGTGAGTGGGATCTGCCCGATCCTGCGGGCCATGTCCTCGACCGTGTCGTCGAGCTGGTCGCGGGGGACCACTTTGTTCAGCAGCCCCCACTCGAGCGCCTCCTGCGCGGACAGGGTGGGTGCCAGCAGCAGCCAGTCCATGGTGCGATGCCAGTTCATCAGCAGCCAGGGCTCGATCATCGTGTGCCCACCGGGCTCACCGAGGCTCTGCGCGAGCGGCATCTGAAAGTAGGCGTCCTCCGAGGCCACGCAGAAGTCGGTCAGCAGGCCCAGGTAGATGCCGCCGCCCATGCAGTAGCCGTGGATCGCCGAGATCGTCGGCTTCGGAAACTCCCACAGGTACAGCGTCGGCCACAGGAACAGATCCGCGGTGCCTTTGTAGAGATCTTCGAAGGTGTCCCCGAAATCCGGGTAGGGATTCTCGTCGGGACCCCAGCGCGCGACGTGGCCGCCGCAGAAGCCCTTCCCGTTGGCCTTGAGGATGACGACCCGGATCTGCTTGTCGCGGTCGGCTTCCCGTAGACAGAAATCGACCTCCTGCACGAGTTGAGCGTCCTTGGTGTTGGCCTTCTCCGGGCGGTTCAGGATGATGCGCGCGATCGGTGGTTCCCGTTCGTAGATCACCGCGTCCAGGGTGCGCCGCTCGGGTGCCATGCTCGCTCCTCTTACAGAATCGCGCCGATATCCTTGGCTCGGCAGATCTCGTCCCAGTCCAGGCCGAGTTCCAGCAGGATCTCCTCGGTGTGCTGACCGTGCTCCGGTGCCCGGGCCGGCGCCGGCGGGGCCTCATTGAATTGCACTGGTGCCGCGACGATCCGGTATTCGTTGCCTTCGTCGTCGACATTGGGGATCACGTACCCGTTCGGCTCGACCTGGGGATCGTTGAGGGTTTCCTTCGGGGTGGCCAGCGCCGCCCACACGCCGGGCTCGTCGGCCAACGCAGTGCGCCAGTAGTCCAGATCCTCGGCGGCGATCCGGTCACCGACCAGCGCGCACGCCTCGGCCGCGTTGGCGATCAGGTTGCTCGACGGTACGAACCGTTCATCGGTGGCGAGTTCGGGCAGGCCGATGCGTTCGCAGAAGCCGGCCCAGTAGCGGTCGGGTTGCAGGAACACCAGCTGAATCCAGCGGCCGTCTCGGGTCCGGTACCGGTTCACCAGCGGATTAATCGCCAAACCCGGTGGTGCGCCCGGAATCCCGTCCATATCGAACAGGTCGGCGACGCTGATGGACGGCGCGATCGTCCACATCGCCTGCGCCAGCAGTGACGAGTCGACGATTGACGGCTCACCGGTGCGCTCGCGGTGAAACAGCGCGCCGCACACACCGCCCGCGAGCGTGATACCGGCCTGCAGGTCGCCGAAGCCCGGGCCCTGCACGGCGGGGGCGTCGGTGCCGAACGGGGTGAGCGTGTAGGCCACCCCGCCGCGCGACAGGTAGGTCGCCGCATCGAAGCCGCCCTTGTCGCGGTCCGGCCCGCGCACCCCGGTGCCGGTGCCCCTGGCGATGATGATGTCGGGGTTGAAGCTCCGGATGTCCTCGATGGTGAGCCGGGCCCGTTCCAGCGCGCCGGGCAGCCAGTTGGTCAGGAACACGTCGGCGGTCGCGAGCAGCCTGCCGAAGTAGTCACGGCCGGCGTCCGACTTGATGTCGATTGCGATGCTGCGCTTGCCGCGGTTGCCGATCTCGAGGATGAAGTCGACATGTGCCCTGGCGGCCGCCTTGGTGAACCCGCCGATCACCAGTGCGCGACCGGGATCACCGGCCGTCACGTCCTCGACCTTGATGACGTCGGCGCCCCAGTCGGCCAGCGCCGCGCCGGCCGAGGGCACGTAGGTCCACGACGCCAGTTCCACGACGCGCACACCCCGCAGGATCATCGCGACGCCAGCTGTTCGACCAGGTCCGCCCCGACGGCCCGCAGGTAGTCATCGGGTGTCCCGAGGAAGGCGCTCCAGCCGAGCAGCCGCCGCAGATACAGGTGGGCGTCGTGTTCCCAGGTGAAGCCGATCCCGCCGAACACCTGAATCGCGGTGTCGCCGACGGAAGCCAACTGGCCACCAAATGCCTTGGCGCGCAACGCTGCCCGGTGCCGCTCGGCCGCGTCCGCGGCGTCGGCCGCCCACAGCGCGTGGATGACACCGCTGCGGGCGAGTTCGACGGTCTCGTACATCTGCACGCACAGGAGCTGAACGGCCTGGAAACTGCCGATCGGCTGGCCGAACTGTACGCGCGACTTCGCGTAGTCCACGGCCAGCTGCAGCACGGCATGCGCGGCACCGAGCGCGTCGGCGGCGTAGGCGATCGTCACATCGTCGACCACCGCGGCGACGGCGTCGGCGGGTGCGGCCGCGAGGTGGCGCGCGGGCGCGTCGGCGAGCGCGACGTCGAACAACGGCCGAGTCGGGTCGACATCCGCGCACGGCGTGCGGCTGACGCCGGGGGCGGCGGCGTCGACCGCGAACAGCGCCGCGCCGTCGGGCGCGTCGGCGAACACCAGCAGGACGTCGGCGGCGCCGGCATCGGGCACGCGGCGCAGCGTGCCGCGCAACGCCCACCCCTCGCCGGTCGGCGCGGCGCTCGGGCGGCCCCCGTCGAGCGGGGCGGCGGGGGGGGGGGGG
>Ga0182793_1000275_pt1 | contig 44480 bp, 42 predicted proteins | sample Passage237A_FD_130498 | JGI IMG/M metagenome (GOLD analysis project Ga0182793, IMG submission 130498) | Cellulose adapted compost microbial communities from Newby Island Compost Facility, Milpitas, CA, USA - Passage2 37A (version 2) (version 2) ... | reverse complement strand
CGTGCAGATAAGCACCGCCACGCATGGGGGCAAATCCGATCATACGTGTTGTCGCAGGCAGTGCATTTCGCAACCCGCAGAAGGTAGTTCCCGTTCCCACAGCAGCACATACATCGGTAGTCTCTTCACCGATAAACTTTGCTATCAATTCTGCCCCTTCCCTGCCCGGCCGGTTGGCGCCGCCTTCCGGAATGATAAAAGTCCTTCCGAACTGACGCTTGAGTGCTCCGATAAATTTCTCATCATTCTTTTGAGCATATTCTTCCCTGTTTACAAAGACGAGTTGCATACCTGCAGCCATACAATCCCTCAGTGTGTCTGTAAGTACCTGTTCTGCATATTTGCCACGAACAATGCCTATAGACTTTAAACCCTGAGCCTTCGCCGCCGCTGCCGCTGCAACAAGATGATTGGAATGAGCTCCACCGAAAGTCAGGATGGAAGTATAGCCTTGCTTACGTGCATGTTGCAGATTGCGAATGAGTTTATACCATTTGTTGCCGGAGATCACAGGATGAATGAGATCGAGTCGCAGCATCGAGACGCTCTGCACGCTGCGTCTATACCAGTCGGGGTGAATTGGTTGCAGTACGACTTTGGTCTCATCAATTATATCCATACTCACGCAGATGATTTTCGTTGTCGCGCCATTTAGGACGAACCTTTACAAAGAGTTCCAGATGCACTTTTGCCTGCAGAAAATCTTCGATTGCTTTGCGGGCATTGATTCCCAGCTTCTTAATCATACTACCACCTTTACCGATGAGGATAATCTTCTGAGTTTCGCGGGTAACCACTATTTCTGCCTTGATCACATTCAGCGTAGGCTTTTCTTCGAAAGACTGAATGATGACTGCGGTGTGATATGGTATTTCTTCGTGATAAAGTTCGTAGATCTGTCCGCGGATCAATTCGCTCACAAAAAAGCGCACCGGACGATCACTGATGCTGTCTTCCGGATAATAAGGCGGCGCCTGTGGCAAAAATTTGAGAATTACGGGAACGACCTGTGTAATATCTTTTTTCAATGCAGACACGGCAAGTATTTCCCAGTTCGGGAACCGTTCACGATATAAAGCCACTGTTTCTTCCAGCTTTTTTTTACCATGAACCAGATCTGATTTGTTCAACAACAAAATCGTGGGCACTTTTAGTCGCAGGCTGTCGGCTATTGCTTCTATCTCTGCTATAGGCTGTGTGATATCATGCACGAGAATCGCTACATCGGCATCCTCAAGTGCGCTTTTTACATGTCGCATCATTTTCTCGTGCAACTTGTATTTGGGCTCGATGATGCCCGGGGTATCGGAGAAAACAATCTGGTAGTTGTCTTCGTTGAGAATACCCAGTATCCGATGTCTGGTGGTCTGCACTTTGGGAGAAGTAATCACCAGGCTTTCACCTAACAGTGCATTCATCAATGTGGACTTCCCGGCATTCGGCGCACCGAAGATGTTTACAAATCCCGACTGAAATGATTCGTTCATAAGTGTGTAAAAATAAGACACCATGGCGGGTTGACTGACTTTGAAAGCAGTTTTCATGAAAAGCTCCGAATTTCTATCCCAAGCTGCGGGAAAAATGTTGGTATCCTTTTTTGTAGAGACTATAACATGCAACAAAAGCTCACATTAAAAGGCATTTGGAAGATACTAAAAGCATCTGTGGAAGGTTTTATGGAGGATAAAATACCCAAACTCAGTGGAGCACTTGCTTACTATACCGTATTTTCCATGGCGCCATTATTACTGCTGATCATATCCCTGTGCGGATTGTTTTTAGGGCAGGAAGCAGTTGAAGGCAAAGTTTATGCTGCACTTTCTGGTTTTATGGGCAATGATACCGCCGCACAACTTCAGGAGATCATCCGCAACGCCTCACTTAGCGGAAAGGGAACCGTAGCGTTTACCGTAGGTATTGTGACACTGCTGATAGGCGCCACAACGGTATTTGCGGAAATACAGGATTCGATCAATACCATCTGGCGTATCAAACCAAAGCCGAAAAAAGGATGGCTCAAAATGTTGCAGAATCGCTTTCTCTCGTTTTCGGTGATCATCAGTCTGGGGTTTATCATGCTGGTATCGCTGGCATTATCCAGTGTCATTGATGCCTTTTTCGAAGGTTTGCAGGCAAAGTTTCCGGATATCGCCGTTATTGTCTTCTATATTTTCAATCAAATCATTACGCTGATGGTTACTACCCTGATCTTCGGGGTGGTGTTTAAAGTGTTGCCGGATGCGCGTATTCGCTGGAAAGATGTGATGGCCGGTTCTGTCGTAACTGCCCTGCTTTTTATGCTGGGAAAGTTTGGCATCTCTTTTTACATCAGCCAGAGCGATATTGGAAGCACCTACGGCACTGCCGGTTCCTTGGTCATTCTGCTATTATGGACCTACTATTCTTCTATCATCCTTTATTTCGGTGCGGAATTTACCAAAGCCTACGCATTGCAATATGGCGCTGAAATTCATCCGGCTGAGTATGCAGTTACCACAAGAGAAGTGGTGGTGGAAGAAGGAAAGAAATCTGTGCAGGAAGCAGAGGGTGTAAAGCGCGGTAATGACGAATAGAACGCTGATACCAATGATGGTTATGATAAACACAAACCCGTTTACGACAACAGCGTTCTATCTAATAAAATTTAAGGTCTTCGATCCTGAAGTTTATCCTTCGACTTGCGAACGATATTCTCCAGAGCGTCCACAGCTTCTACGATCGCCAGTTCCCAGGTCGTTCCGTTCTTCTTTACAAAAGGATCGTTGCCCGGCATTTCCAGCCTGATCTCACAATGCTTATTGTCGGGCTGGCTTTCGGGACCGATAAACAGCATCACATTTGCCCGTACCACTTCCGGAATCCGTTTATCCAGCTTTCCCAATTTTTCTGCTACATAGTTTTCCAGTTCCGCTCCTGCCTTAAATCCGAGCGATTGCACAATCACTTCCATGATCAGTTTTCCCAACTCAGATAATATTATCATACCATCATGACAGAGACGTTTGTCGTTAAAACAATCGTAGAACCGTAAGAAGGCTTATCTTAGTAGTCAGGCAAACAGAAACATTATGCTCGGTCAGCTCGATCCGGACGAAATTGAAGAACTGCTACGCAACAACATGATAGGCCGCATAGGATGCAGTGACGAAGGTCTGACATATGTGGTGCCCGTGAGTTATCTGTACGACAATAATACCATCCTATGCCACAGCCGCGACGGAATGAAAATCGCCATGATGCGACGAAATCCGAATGTATGTTTTGAAGTAGACGAAATCCGAGATTTCAACAACTGGCGAAGTGTGATAGCCTGGGGTGTGTATGAAGAACTTACTGAAGACGAAGACATTGAATATGCACAGCAATTTTTTACCGATTATATGCTTCAGATGAAGACCGAGGCCACCGCTCCTCCGCCTCATTTACAGGAAGACCGCTTTCGCGAGCAAATGCCCGATTATGTACCGGCAATCTACTACCGGATTCATCTGCAAAAAATTACAGGCCGATATGAAAGACCCCTTTAGTTGCTCTTCGTTTCATACAAAAGCTCAGGAACTGTTTTTGTGATTAGCTTTGCGACACCAATATGGCATTCGACATTTTCATAACTCTGTTTCTTGTGCTTTTGAATGGATTTTTCGTGGCTGCAGAATTTGCCATTGTAAAAGTCCGGTCGTCACAAATTGAAGTACGGGAAAACATCAATAAAAATATAGCGTCTACTGCCAAAAGTATTGTCAACAACCTTGACGCATACCTGGCAGCTACACAGCTTGGTATCACCCTGGCCAGTCTGGGCCTCGGCTGGGTGGGTGAAGAAGTAACAACCAATATTCTACTTAAGATATTCCCTGCAATAGGACTCGAACTTTCCGAATCAACGGCTCATAATCTTGCTGTGCCTATTGCCTTTGCTACTATCACGGTGCTGCATATCATTTTCGGCGAACTAGCGCCAAAATCTATTGCCATACGATACCCTTCCAATACAACCTTCAGCATTGCAGTACCTCTGAAAATCTTTTATGTGGTATTCCGCCCGTTTATCTGGCTGCTGAACGGACTGGCAAATTTCATTTTGCGCATTATCGGCATTCGACCTATACATGGCAGTGAAATCCATACGGAAGAGGAACTCAAAATGATCATTTCCGAAAGTCATGAAGGAGGTGCAATTGAAGAAACAGAACGAGATCTGATTCGAAATGTCTTTGATTTTGATGACCGACGAGTTTGGGATATTCAAACATTGCGAAAGAATATTACCGCTATGGATGTAAATCTTTCGCTGGATGATGCCATTCAGTTTGCCATCAAGGAAGGATATTCGCGCTATCCGGTTTGCGATGGCTCACTCGACGAAATTGTCGGCATCATCTATACCAAGGACCTGATGAAGACCATGGTCGCCACCAAGAAACCTGAGAGTATCCGTCCTCTGCTGCGAAAAGCGATCTTCATTCCTGAAAGCCGGCTGATCAAAGATTTGCTGAAAGAATTCCAGAAGAAACATATTCAAATGGGCGTGGTTACCAATGAGATTGGAGAAGTTTCAGGAATAGTGACCATGGAAGACATTCTGGAAGAACTGGTAGGTGAAATACAGGATGAGTACGACAACGAAACTCCGTATGTAGAAATGACTGCGCGCAACACTTTCATCGTAAACGCACATACCAATCTTTCCGATATCAATAAATATCTTCCCTACCGACTCGAGGAAAGCGATCACTACGAAACGCTTTCCGGACTTATAGCCTATCAGTTTCCGCAGGACTTAAATGAGCAGGACACCCTCACCATCGACCGTTATGAGGTTCGTATCCTGAAAATGTATCGCAATTCCGCAGAGACGGTCGAACTCACCGTTATTGAACCGGAAGGCGACGGGAGTATTCTGTAAATCCGCCCAATCCGTAAATGTTCATTGCATAAAAAAGCGCCGCTGGAAAACGGCGCCCCTAGCTGATATAGCAATGGAGAAAAACTAGTTGGTCGCCACGGACTTGTGTGGCGCAAAACGAATGACTTCGTTCGAAATAGGTTTTACTGTCCGAAGATATTGATATATCGAAGAAAGGTCACTTTCCGTCATATTACTGTACATCACCCAGGGCATTAAGGTGTTATAATCAGTCATTGCCAATTTCGGTGACTGATAAGCAGAGTCCTGATATTGCTTGAACGCCTGGATAAACTTCTCTCTACTCCAATAACCAAGACCGGTTGCATCGGGAGTGATATTAGGCGTGGTGAGGATTCCACCCGGCATTGGGAACTGTCTTCCGCCGCCAAATTCTGTGCCTGCAATCAGCTGTTGCTTCTCGTCAAATTTTGAATGACATTCTACACAACCGGCTGCTTTTACCAGATATCCACCATAGGCTACGCTGTCGGAAGGATCAGGCTTGGGGGTTGGTACGCCTTTGTGAGGGATGGTTCTCATAATAAGACTGAATGGAAAATCCGGGTCGTGCTCAGGCACATCGTTCTTTACACTCGGCAAAGTGCGGACATATGCAATGATCGAGTAAATATCTTCCTGATCGAGCTGACCATAATAATGGTAAGGCATAACTGGAAAAAGCGGCTCGCCATCCTTAGAAACACCGGCTGTGATAGCCCGATAGATTTCTCCGTCCGTCCAATCTTTCAATCCATAAGGTGTGATATTCCTGGAATAAAAATCGCCGGGGAAGCCCATTTTCCTATCGAAAGGTTCGCCACCACCGCCATCAGTACCAGGCACCATAGGACCCGCCCACTGGCTCCAGTCACGTTTTGAATGGCAATCCATACATACCGTTACGGAATTGGCAAGATAACGGCCCCGTTCTACCCGCTCCTGAGTTACTTCAATTTTGAGATCAGGCGCTTCACCTACATCAGGAAGCGTAAATCTGAGATAACCTAGCCCACCAAAGACAATAATGATTACGATGCCGAGCAATATACCCAGCCCTTTTAATAATTTGCGCATAATAGAGGATTATTGAAATATGGCAACAAAAATATATTTCGGCTATCTACATTCATAGAAGCCCGGCGATTTTTTTTTTAATGTTTCCAAACCCTCTATTGATGGTATACCTTTAGTCGTTTAAAACACAAACGGAAGAAAATGAAACTCAGACTACTAGCAATACTCCTTACACTGGGCATGATGTCCCCGGTATTCGGACAGGAAAAAAAGGGGAACAGCCGAAAAGGACAAACGCAGGCTCAAAGCCAGAAGTTGCCCGCAGCATTTCAGTCTAATAAACATCTTTACTTCCCCGATTATTATGCATTTTATGATCCTCAACGTGGATATATTTTCTGGAATGAGGAAGAAAAAGAGTGGAACAGTTCGCTGCAGGTACCAAAATTCATGAGCGAAGTGGACATGTCGAAAACACGGATCCAAATTCTGGAAGGACTCAGTCTGGACCTTCGCCCCGAACAGAACTATCCCAATTACATGAAGCTTTACCCTGCGACCCAAAACAATCCCAAAGTACCTGTGCCGAATAGCACTCGCTAAGTGCACGGAAAGCTCGTAGTGAGAACGCTGATGACGCCAGGATGAACAGCTGTGTTTCATCTTACCAGTGACCGCGTCCACCTCTCTTCAACACCCGGCTTCCTACTTCCCAATCACCAGTCTTAGTTTTTCGGATTTGCTGCAATATTTTTATTCCCAGTTATGATCCACAAAATCCTCGGCGACCGCCCTACCAAGCTTTTTCTGGGAATGTCGGCTTTTTTCGTTGCCAACGCGATGATAGCCGAAAGCATAGGCACCAAGATTTTCTCTTTGGAAAAACTTTTAGGTATTCCTCCGGCAGATTTTACTCTATTCGGGCAATCAGGACTAGGGTTTAACCTTACCTGCGGAGTACTGCTTTGGCCAATCGAGTTTGTCATGACCGATTTGGTGAACGAATATTATGGTCCTCGGGCTGTGAAGCGGATTTCCTATACCGCCGTCATTTTGATTTCCTATGCATTTCTTATGTTCTTCGCAGCCATTGGGGTACCTCCGGCAGATTTTTGGCGAACAATCGGGCACCATGAAGGCGTACCTGATATGCAGGCAGCTTTTCATGCCGTGTTTGGGCATAACCTGCGCATCATTGCCGGCAGTCTCACTGCATTCCTTGTAGCGCAAATGATTGATGTCTATGTCTTTCACCGAATCAAACGAATTACGGGAGAAAAGAAAGTTTGGCTGCGGGCTACGGGCTCTACAATCGTTTCGCAATTTATTGACAGTTATATCGTGTTGTTCATTGCCTTTGCGGGCGTATTCACCTGGCAGCAGATACTAGCCTTCGGCATTTTAAACTACACCTATAAATTCTCCATGGCATTGCTGCTTACACCCGTCATTTATCTGGTGGAAAATCGCATTGAAAAATATCTCGGTAAAGAAACAGCCCACCAGATGAAACTGGCTGCCATGAAAAATAAATAGTCACTTCTTTACCGTAAGGCTCAGGCGGCTTCTTCTTCATTCTCGCGATTAGGGTCTCCGGGAATATCCGGCTTCATACGTGTGCGCTGAATGTCGGTTTCCCAGTCTTCGTAGCGTATGACAGAAAAGCGAACACTTTCATATTGCATATACGTAATAGAAAGTATGTTTTCATCCACTACAAATTTTTCACGAGCTATAGTATTGATGGTATCGAGATCAATCTCTACAAGAGGCGTGAGCGACTGATCATTGAAAAAATAACGACTGTAAACTGAATTGTTGATGACGTTCCGCGCAAAGAACAGACGCTTGTGAGTCAGAATCAGTCTGCCATGCTCCGACAATTCCGTCGAACGGATCCACGTTGCGGGTTCATTTCTCACTAAACCCTCTTCCTTTAATACTTGTTGCAAATTCTCCTTTTCCATACGACACAGTTGACTTGGTACTTCACTCAGGTTCATGATAGTTCTCCGGTTTTACTCAATACCACCTTTCTCTCTGATATAGCCGGGTGAAACCTTCTGGGGGCTAAGCAGTCGCTTCATTTGAAAGGCTACAGAAAGGAGTATGAAAGCCATGCCAACGTAAAAACTCCAGCTCAATTCCTGATTTTCCCTGTAAAGAAGAAATGCTAAAATGATTCCGTAGAGGGGTTCCAGGTTTACGCTGAGGGTAGCAGTAAAGGAACTGATTTGCTTTAGGGCATTCAACGCCAGCGACTGCGCCCAGACCGTACAACAAAGACTCAACACCACCAGCCATAATAAATCACTAGCAGAGGGCATCATGCGTGTTTCCGGAACATAGAATAGTTGCAGCGGGAGCAAAAGCGTGATGAGCAGCCATCCAGTTCCCATCTCATAAAACACCATTGTCCGGGCGGGATACTTGCTCGCGATACGCTTGTTCAGCACGGTAAACAAAGCGCTGAGAAATGCTGCTGCAATACCCGCTAAAATACCCAGGTTGCGGTACGGCAGCGGATCATCCTTTGCCATACCGGCACTCCGTCCTTCAAGTTCCGGTATCAGATACATCAGAAACACACCCAGCAGGGCTAAGGCACCTATGAATAGTTCCTTTGCATCGATACGAATTTTATGGATCAAAGCATCGATGATAGTGGTGAAAATGCTTGCAGCGGAAAGGCAAATCAGCGCGATGGAAGCATTTGACAGCTTGATGGACCCGTAAAATGCCACCCAGTGGATGCCCATCAGGCAGCCTACCAGCGAAAGCTGCAGCATATCCTTCCGCTCAATCCGGCTCCATTGCTTTCGGTAATACAGGATCACAGCCATAAAAAATGCGGTGAGCAGCATCCTGTACCATACCAGCACTGGTGCATCAAGGGCTATCGCGCGTCCAAGTACTCCGGTAAAACCCCAAAGCAGTACAGCGAGATGCATTTGCAATAGTGCCTTCTTCATACAATGATGAGCAAACATAGGTGAAAGCCCCGGCTTATTTCACCCTTTTTTCCCCCGTGAACGCCCCTGCTGTCGTCATAACTTTGTAAAGCTCACGCGCCAGTTTTCTTCATTCTGTAAGGTGTATCTATTTGTTCACCTTAAAACTTTGGATTATGAAGAAAAGCGTTCTGGCATTAACGGTATTACTGGCTTCTCTCTTTTTTTCCTGCAAAAAGTCTTCTTCTGATGTAGATCCCTGTGGACCCACTCGTGTTAAAGAAAAAGAGTTCACCCAAACATCTGCCATCATAACCAACAGCGAGCATTGGACAGAGGACAATATCCTAACCGCACTTTATGGTACGGAACGGACATTTAGTGTTATGTGTGATCTTTCGGAACTGTGTCCGGGAAAACCCGGAGATCTAAGCTTCGAGGTGAAAACCACGGCCGGGCAAACGGGACTGGTTGTGGCAGATATCGAGGGAAAGGCAATTTTGGGAGGATCAACCAAAAAGACTGAACTCTGCAGGAAGTCTGAAGGTAACATCAAGCTCAACCACAGCTACGATTCCTACCTTTCCATCGACTTCAAGCCAACCTTTGGCAGCAATCCCGCTAATGTAAAAGCCGTGCTGACCATTTCCTTCCATTCATTGGGCAGTACCGATCAGGATATAGCCTTCTTTCGCAGCATTTTTAAAGAACTGCGGGTTGGAATTGCAGGCTATGCTTATTAATCCCTTATCCATTATAGCCCTATTAACGCTCGCCCTGAAAAAGGGTGAGCGTTTTGCATCATCAATATCCCCGGAAAAAGATTCCGCCCTTTACAAAATCCGTGCTGTTTAAGGGAAGTCAAATATATGTCCCCTCATTTACGCGTATCTTGAGCAAAAATTGTTAACCAGGGTATAAAATCAATAGACTACCACCCAACGTCTGACCCATAGACGCAGTCTATTACATCGGAACATTTTAAATACCCATTTATTCTTGCCGATAGCTTTGGCATATAGCGTAACAGGACAGACGAGCGAGTTGGAGGAACTCATTCAGGGTTGCATTCGGAATGAACGAAGCGCACAGGAAAAAGTGTATAAACTTTTTTACCCTAGGATGATGGCTCTGGTAAAACGATACATAGATCAGGATATGCAGGCAGAAGAAGTGTTAAACAATGGGTTTCTGAGGGCGTTTCAAAAAGTAGAACAATACACTTTTCAAGGTTCCTTCGAAGGCTGGCTCCGTAAGATTGTTTTTCACGCTGTCTCAGACTATGTGAAGCAAAACACCAAATACAACGAAAAAGTAGTATTGGCTGAAAAAGACCAGCTTATCCATAAAGACCATGCAGACCGTTTGTATTACAATGAGTTGCTGGAACTGGTGCAAAATCTGCCGGGAGCTACCAGAGCAGTTTTTAATATGTATGTGATGGAAGGGTTTTCGCATAAGGAGATAGGAAAATGTCTGGGCATTAGCGAAGGAACTTCCAAATGGCATTTGTCAGAAGGAAGAAGAATATTAAAAGACAAGATTGAACGACTCAATCTGCATTTGAAAAAATAAAATTTTATCCAAATGGATAAAAACATGATTCATATCGATGACCTTGTAAAGCAGCGGCTAACGGGCGGCGAGGAGCGGGAAATGCCCGGTTCCTGGTCGCGCATGCGCGATCTGCTGGACAAGGAGATGCCGCAGAAAAAGCGGGTGGCGGGGTATTACGACTGGCGCAGGATACTCAGCGCGGCTACAGGTATGTTGCTTCTTTCAGCACTGAGTGTTGGTGGCTACCACGTGATTTCCACAAAATTCCGCGATGACAATGCCATTGCCAGGTCGGCAGCCAATAGTCCTGTAGCAAGCCAGAAGCCATCTACCATCTCTGGTCGGTCAAGCCATACCACTCCGGCAAAGACTCCTACAGTTGCATTGGCAAAACCTTCAGGTGAACAATCATCCACATCAACCGGCAAGAGTGCTGTCGAATCTGTAAAACCGGCCAATACAGCAAAAACAAACAACACCGAAAAGACTGTTGCAATATCCACTCAAAAAGCAAAGACTTCCGATGTTGCAGTATCAAAACCCAATCCTGCTCCGGTGAAAACCCTGCAAGAACAGGATGCACCGGCAAATACAAGCCATAGCGTACCAGTGGTTGCTGTTGCAGAAAATACTATCAGCAACTCTTCAAATAACCCATCGAAATCTGATGAAAATCAAAACATTAACAAAACAAAAAACACCCTAAATCTGACGTCAATTCTTCCGAAAGAAAATGCCGAAAGTAATGAACCCGTTGCCGTAAACCCTGCACAACAAAGGCTTGCGGCTTCCGGAAAAGAACATCGTAATCTTTCATTACAACCTAAACCCACCAATAATTTTGCTTCTTCTGTAAAACCGGAAGGAACAAAATCGCAAATGCCAGCCCCTCAAAAACCAGATCTGCCTAAAGATTCACTGAGCAAACTTAGCATTGTACAGCGAGTGACTATCAACCCGCTCACTTTGGAAAGAAAACTGAATGCTGACACTATATCTCTTGAACGTGTGGCCATAGACAGGCCGGCGCTGGCCTCCAACACTTCAACAGAACCTGTAGAAGCGCCGGCAGCCTCAATTGCCCTGACCGCAACCGATGCTTCAGAGCAGGCTTTGGTGCCACTTTCTAATTTCAAGGTGCAGTCAAGAAAAACAAGCAAATGGAACACCCGCAGTTTTGACGAAGTCGTGCGTGATGTAAAATTCAACCTTGCACAGACCAAGTTTTACACCGGCATTTCTGCAGGAGGCAACTCTTACATGTTTGGACCAAACAATATCGGCGGCTTCCAGTTAGGTCTGTTCGGTCTATTTATGTTCGGAGACACCTGGGGTGCGATGGCAGAACTTAAGTATGTTCACAGATTTAATGGCGGTTCTACGCTAAAAGACGACTATGTGAACACAAAGCCAGCGACAAGTGGCGGCTATCTGCAGGCGAATGTTGAGCACTTCTTCAAGTTCACTACGCTGCAGAGCATTGAAATGCCAATAGCCCTACGCTATGCGGCAGGCCGGCTGAATCTGTTTGGAGGTCTAAACTTGGCCTACCACTTTGGTATCAATGCTGATGAGGTGACGCTGAATCCTGTTGACAGTGCCTTTAAGCCAGCAACTTCAGGCATGCAACTTAAAGGTTCTCAATCTGTCCACTACAACGATTTCAGAGCGCGATTTGCTTTGGGTGGTGTCGCAGGTATCAGTTATGAAGTGAGCCCGTCCATTCAGCTGGATCTGAGAGCAACTAAAAATTTCTGGGACAACGCATACGGATTAGGAGCAGAGCAGGTGTCGCGTCAATACTACAATGCGCCATCCATGCAGTTCTCGATCTTCTACAGATTCAGTCAGAAAAACCAGATACCTAAAGCCAAATAATAATTCAGATAAAACAAAGAGAGCCGTTTCCAACAAGAGATGGCTCTCTTTTTAGGTAAAATCCCCGTTTACTTCTAACGATCTGAAAGAAACCATTTTCGTGTTTCAAGGACACACAGATATGACTAGATAAGATGCGGATGACTACATTCTTTCCTTGTGACAGAAAGTAGAGAATCCTCCAAGCTTTTTGTATTTTCCCCATTCAGGGAATTACCTTTGTAGTTCATTCAACCGGATATACATTTATGCTGATGCAAGAGTCTACTATACAGGCAAACAGCCGTCTATCATTCGAAGAGTTCAGACAGGAGGTACTGAGTGATTATCGTCTTGCCATTGCCAGCCGTGAAGCCAGCCTTATCGGACGTCGTGAAGTACTTACCGGTAAAGCCAAGTTTGGAATCTTCGGCGATGGAAAAGAATTGGCACAGATAGCAGCAGCCAAATGCATGCAACCAGGCGACGTCCGTAGTGGATACTATCGCGACCAGACCCTGATGTTTGCCACAGGCATGAGCGATATAGAGAAATTTTTTGCCCAACTATATGCCAACCCCGATGTGACAAATGAACCGGCAACTGCCGGACGGATGATGAACGGGCACTATGGCACCCGTTGGCTGGATGACAATGGTGAATGGAAAGACCTTACCACAGCACCTCAGTCGTCAAGCGATATTTCACCCACCGCCGGCCAAATGGTACGCGCACTGGGGCTTGCTTTTGCATCTAAATGTTACCGCAATATTCCGGAGCTTGCAAAAGGGTTTGAGAAATTCACCAAAAAAGGAAACGAAGTAGTTTTCTGTACCATTGGCGACGCTTCTACCTCGGAAGGATTGTTTTGGGAAACGGTGAATGCTGCCGGTGTTTTGCAGGTCCCGCTGGCCATTTTCATCTGGGACGATGGTTATGGTATCTCTGTTCCCAGAAAATACCAAACCACAAAAAACTCCATTTCGGAAGCGCTTGCCGGAATGCAATACGACAGCAAGAAAGGAGGTATCAATATCTACACCGTAAAGGGCTGGGACTACCCCAACCTTATGCAAACCTTTCAGCATGGCATAGAGCGCGTGAGAGAAACGCACATACCCGCGATCTTCCATGTACAGGAGGTAACACAACCGCAGGGACACTCTACGTCAGGATCGCATGAACGTTATAAAAGCAAAGAACGCCTTGAGTGGGAAAAAGAATACGACTGTATTGTAAAAATGCGCGAGTTTTTGCTTGAAAACGAAATTGCCGACGAGGCACAACTGAGCGAAATCGAAGATGAAGCTCGTCAGGAAGCACGCGAAGCAAAACAACGTGCGTGGGAAAACTTCATTTCCCCCATAAAACAACAAATACAGCATACCACACAACTCTGCAATCAACTGGTATACGAAGGCGGCACACAAGCATCGGCTATCGCCGATCAGGTGCAAAAACTCAATGCGATCAAAGAACCTATCCGCAAAGATGTGATGCAAACCATCAACCGTGTGCTGGGCATGACGAGTGGTAACAGTGAAGCAGTTCGCGCATTGAGAAATTACTATGATTACCTCAAAGAAGAAAACCGCAGCAAGTTCAGTTCGCACCTGTATTCGCAATCGCGTTACTCCGCCATGAAGGTAAAAGAGGTGCCTGCAGTAAACAGCGGTGAAGTTGCCAACGGTTATGAAATTCTCAACAGGTTTTTTGATCTCACCTTTGCCAACAACCCTGCTGTTGTTGCCTTCGGAGAAGACCTCGGCAAGATTGGCGACGTAAATCAGGGCTTTGCCGGTTTGCAGGAGAAATATGGCGAGCAACGGATTTTTGACACGGGCATTCGGGAAGCAACGATTATCGGTCAGGGTATAGGTCTGGCAATGCGTGGGCTCCGTCCGATTGCTGAAATACAATACCTCGATTATCTGCTGTACGGTTTACAACCCTTAAGCGACGATGTAGCTACGCTGCTCTATCGCACTCGGGGCGGTCAGAAATGTCCGCTTATTGTACGCACGCGCGGTCACAGACTGGAAGGTATATGGCACAGTGGCTCTCCCATCGGCATGATTCTCAACAGCATCAGAGGTATGTACCTATGCGTTCCCCGCAACATGACACAGGCAGCTGGTATGTACAATACGCTCTTGCAAAGCGATGAGCCGGGAATCGTGATTGAATGTCTGAACGGTTATCGTCTGAAGGAAAGCGTACCGGCTAATCTTGATAGTTATACTGTACCCTTTGGCGTACCAGAGATCATCCGTGAAGGAAACGATATCACCATTGTTTCTTACGGCTCAACACTTCGGGTTATTGAAGAGGCAGTTGTGAACTATTTGGAACCTCAGGGCATTTCCTGCGAAGTGATTGATGTGCGCACCTTGCTACCTTTTGATATCAATCAGATGATTCTTGAGTCGCTTAAGAAGACAAATCGTATTGTCTTCATTGACGAAGATATACCGGGCGGAGCTTCTGCTTATATGTTCCAGCAAGTTATGGAAAAACAGGGCGGATATCGCTGGTTGGATGTAGCCCCGAGAACCATCACTGCACAGGCGCATCGTCCGGCTTATGCAACAGACGGTGATTATTTTTCAAAGCCAAATGCTGAGGATATCGCAGCAACGATCGCCGAAATGATGGCGGAATAATGCCTGCCTTGCAAATAAAGTGTTTTATCTCATTCCTCCCGACCGGCTCGGGGGGAATTTATTTTATATCCATAACTTACGGCTGAGCCAACTAGGTATCTCGTACCTGTTACTGTTAAAATTCTTGATCCGGATTGGGCCAACTAGCTCATCTGTAGCTGTAGGCATAGTATTTATCGCTTTTTATTGTACCAAACTTCCACACTATGGATACGAATAAGAAGGATAAAAAACGCATTTTGAACCTCGGAATTCTGGCATTTGCACCGCTATTCCTGTTTGCTTTCTGGCTTATCTACTATTTCATCATTTTGGGAGATTATATCGTTAATTATAAACTTGAAAATCACCTCGAAATAGCAGGAACAACAGTGGAATACTACACTCCTTTGCTTATCCTACTGGGCATTAATTTCGTAGTCGCTTTTGTTGCCTTCCTGTATTTTGTATGGAATATCTGGACACGGCCCGATGTACCTGCCGGGAATAAAGTAGTATGGGTAATTTTTCTAGCTACTTTTAACCTTATTGCTTATCCTGTTTACTGGTACATGCACATCAAGAACGACTACGTGAGAAGAAGCAATGCCTCTCCTGCATTAACCTGACAATTAAGACTCTGATAAAGAAAAAAGCGCTCCGAAGAGCGCTTTCGTTATTATAACAACTTTGTTTTAGATCAGCATAGTCACCGGATTTTCCAGATGTGCTTTCAATGTTTGCAGGAAACTAGCTCCTACTGCACCATCAACCGTACGGTGATCGCAACTTAGCGTAAGCTTCAACAACTGACGAACCACAATTTGTCCGTCTTCTACGACAGGAGTCGGCACTATCTTACCCACCGCCAGAATACAGCTATCGGGCGGATTGATAATAGCAGTGAACTCGTCAATATCCATCATCCCGAGGTTGGAGATGGTAAATGTATTGCCGGTAAATTCCGGGGGCTGGAGTTTCTTGTTTCTTGCCTTATCTGCCAATGATTTAGCCTCCTCAGCAATTTGAGAAAGGGATTTCTGATCTGCGAATTTAACTACCGGCACGATCAGTCCGTCTTCTATTGCCACGGCAGTACCCACATGAATATGGTGGTTTTGACGAACAAAATCGCCCATCCAGGAACTGTTCACCTGAGGGTGTTTGCGCAGCGCCATAGCTGCCGCCTTTATAATCAAATCGTTGAAGGAAACTTTTACCGGAGAAACCTCATTGATTGCCTTACGTGCTTCAATGGCTTTATCCATGGTCACGGTCATGCGCAGGTAGAAATGCGGTGCCGTGAACTTGCTCTCTGACAATCGCTGAGCGATCACCTTGCGCATTTGAGAAACCGGCACATCGGTATAACGCTCTTCCCCAGGAACAAACGCAGCCGGTGCACTTGTCGCTTTCGCTCCCGAAGGCTGCTGAACTGCTGCCGGTGAAGGCTTGAAGCTATCAATATCCCGTTTTACGATCCGTCCGTTATCGCCACTACCTTTTACCTGCCGGATATCTATTCCTTTTTCCTGCGCCAGCTTTTTGGCAAGAGGAGAAGCCTTTATACGTTCGCCGGTCTCACCCGAGGACGCCGGAGGCTCTGTTGTTGCAGAGGAAGATCCAACCGCAGGAGCCTGCACACCTGCGAAATCTGTGCTCTTAGGCTGACCTTCAGTTTCCGTATTCTGAGTGGCAATATCGTTTTTCAAGAAAGGAGTAACATCGGTACCTGCCTTTCCAACAATGGCAATGATATCATTTACCTTCGCTGCACTACCTTCTTCTACACCAATATAAAGCAAGGTTCCATCTACGTAAGGCATTACCTCCATCGTGGCTTTGTCGGTTTCCACATCGGCAAGTATGTCGTCACTCTTTACCAGATCGCCCACTTTTTTATGCCAGGCTACGATCTTACCCTCTTTCATGGTATCGCTCAGCAATGGCATTCTAATAACCGTGGCATCGGAAGGATTGGGCATTGAAGCAGCTTCCTGCCTTGCGGGTTGTTGCTGAGCAGGTTGTGTCGGTGCAGTTTCCGGTGCTTTAGAAGTCGACTCTGAACTGCCTTTTTCTTGCAGTAAATGATCGAAATCTTCCCCTTCCTTACCTATTATGGCAATAATGTCATTTACCCTGGCTGCCTTTCCCTGCTCCACTCCTATATAAAGCAACGTACCTTCCACATAGGGCATTACCTCCATGGTAGCCTTATCGGTTTCCACGTCGGCAATTACATCATCGCTCTTTACTTTATCGCCCACTTTCTTGTGCCATGCAGCTATAACCCCCTCTTTCATCGTATCACTCAACAGCGGCATTCGTATCGCTTCAGCCATAGGTACTTTTCCGTTTATAAATTTTAAGGTTCAAAAGTAATTAATTCCTCGATTGGAAAATAGTATTACAGCGGTGCGCAGGCTGTGCTCTATTTTTGTATCATTTCCTTCTTTCCCCTGCAAACAACATGAAAAAATTTCTGGCATTTGCGCTTTCCTTCTTTCCCTGCTTTACCTATGCCCAGCAAGCGGAAAACTTCAGTTTTCTTACCGGTTCCTGTGCCTATGTAGGTTCTGCTGATGGCGACACCTCTCTATATGTATATCGCGGAGAACCCAATATTTTTTATGCAATGTCGCAGAAAGATGCTGACTTTATGCTTTGGCTGGGCGACAACTGGTATCTCGACCGGGTCGACTGGGAAACACCGGAAGGACTCTGGCGCAAGGCTCGCTATGCCCGTACAGTGACCACCACGCAGCCACTGATAAAAAAAGGATTGCCAGAATATGCGACCTGGGATGATCATGACTTCGGTCCCAACCAGAGTCAACAGGACTATCCGCTGAAACATATCAGTCGTGAAATCTTCATAGATACCTGGAAAGACAATCCATCTTTCGGAGAAGACGGTGAAGGTATCTATACCAGTTTCAGAAAACATGACGTCCGTTTCATTCTGCTCGATGACCGCTGGTGGAGAGATTTTGACCGGTTGTGGGATTATAAGTTTTTCAAACCTAACCCAAACAAACGGATGTTTGGCAAAAAACAGATGGAATGGCTGAAGCGGCAATTGCTGGAAGATTCTACGGCTACATTCAAAATCATTGTCAACGGTAGTGAGGTACTCAACCCTTGGGCAAAGGGAGACGGTTTGGTGCACTTCCCCATAGAGTATAATGAACTGCTCGACTTTCTGAAAGAGCACAGGATCAATGGTGTGCTCTTCCTTACCGGAGACGTGCATTATTCAGAGATTATCAAAATCGACAGAGAAGACGGATTATATCCCTTATACGATGTAACCGTTTCTCCGCTTACGTCCACCGTTTCACATCCTAAAGGCTACGAAAGACGGAATAAATACCGGTTGCCGGGTACGCTTATCGAAACGCACAATTTCGCGCGCTTTAGTTTTTCGGGTGACGGATCTAACCGCAAACTACTGGTAGAATTTTTCGACAAAACCGGGAAAATCCTGCTTACCTGGTCGGTGACGCATCAGGAACTTACCGTAAAAGATTAAACCGACGCGAAAATTAATATTCGATCTGCAGGTTCAACGCGTCCTTCAGCAACTTGAGATTTGGGTTCTTTTGCACCATCACCTCATACAGTTCGCTTTTGCTTAACACCGTCGGCTGAAATGTTTGCGTCTGTTCCTCATGCTTTACCTCGGTGGTCACCCGCACCATGATACCGGTATGCGTCCTGAAGTAATCGATCAGTTGGTTGCGCTGTTCCTTTGCATACTCTTCGGTAAGCTCGTTGGGAGCTACCAGTCGAATTTCATCTGCACTAACCATTTCCGCATTCATAGACGAAAACTGCGCATGGAGCACGCTTTTGTTTTCCTTCTGAAGCTTTTGTTTATACTGGTTGTACACCTTTCCTACGATCTCTTGCGTAAGCGACTTGGATTCCACCTGAACGGCAACCGCATTGGTGACAGCGCTTTCTATATCGTTCATGAGGTTTCGACTGATACGTCGGGCAGGTGAAGGTGCCGCCGCTGTCGGAGTCGAAGCCGCTGTTGCCGGTACCGATGAAGGTGTGGGTAATGTTGCAGCGGTAACACTTGAAGTGTTAGCGACTGAAGGCTTGGGAGGGGCCGAAACGGGAGGCGCTGTCGTAGGTGCAACTGGTGACGGTGCAACTGGTGACACTTCTACCCGATCAGACTTTTTTTTTACGTCAGAAGCAGAGGTTGCCTGAAGTAAATAACAAAGTCTTATCAGGCACATCTCAACGTGTAAACGCTTGTTGACCGCAGATTTGTAATTCAGTTCGCTTTCGTTAAGTACATTCAGCGCCGAAAGGATGAATGAAGGTGGTGTCTGGTTTGCCTTTTCGAAATATACAGGCTTATGATCGTTGGGAACATCCAGCAGACGCGCCATCCTTTGGTCTTTGCAAAGCAATAGATTGCGTATATGTTCCGCTAGTCCTTCCAAAATCACATTTCCTTCAAAACCGCGATCCAGCACATTATCGAGCGCCAGCAATGCACCGCTCACATCTTGTGCGAGCAGGCTGTCGGTAAGCGCGAAATAAAAATCAGCATCGAGCATGTTCAGATGCTCCATCGTTGAAGCATAAGTCAGCTGTCCATTGGTGAAGCTGGCAATACGGTCGAGCATAGAAAGGGCATCGCGCATGCACCCCTCGCTTTTCTGCGCCACCACATGCAGGGCTGCTTCCTGCGCCAGCATCCCTTCTTTCGTAGCAATACTGTGAAGATGATGAACGATATCCTCGGTAGTGATGCGCTTAAAGTCGAATATCTGGCAGCGGCTGAGGATGGTGGGGAGTATCTTGTGTTTTTCTGTGGTAGCGAGAATGAAAATGGCGTAGGGAGGCGGTTCTTCGAGTGTCTTCAGAAAGGCATTGAAGGCACTGGGTGAAAGCATGTGCACCTCGTCTATGATATAGATCTTGTATTTCCCTTGTTGAGGAGCAAAACGTACCTGATTGACCAGTTCGCGAATGTCTTCTACACTGTTATTGCTGGCGGCATCCAGCTCGAAAATATTAAACGAAGCATTGTTACGGAAGCTCAGACAACTTGGACAGGTATTGCAGACTTCCATGTCCGGTGTAGGATTTTCACAGTTGATCGTCTTTGCCAGAATACGCGCACAGGTTGTTTTACCCACCCCACGTGGTCCGCAGAACAAATAAGCATGAGCCAGATGCTGATGTCTGATGGCATTTTTCAGCGTAGTAGTAATATGTTCCTGCCCAACAACCGTATCGAAGGTCTGGGGGCGGTATTTTCTTGCAGATACTATGTAGTTCTCAGCCATGTAACGTGCGGTTCAACCAAAAGTAAAAATCGGAAAGGGAAAGAAAAAATGAAGTTAACAACGAACTCTATTGGTACTCATGCACCCGAACTCAATCTGAGCATACGATTATCAATCAACTGAAAGAAATGTTGAGGCTGAAAAGTTCGCCAATGATCGTTTTCAATCATTTTGATAAATCTGTCGATATGCGAACGCTGGAAATCGTACTGAGTCTGTTCCGGCATGTTTACGGAAACAATCCATCCGCCATCATCCTTAATGTCGTCATACCATTCCTCATAATAGTCTGCATCACTGCTGTGAAAGTTGAGTACATTTTCTGTGATAAGAATGAACTTGAAAATTCCCTTTGCAATCATCTCATCGATCACCGAGCGCTTCAGTTGCATGATGTCGTTTTCAATAGCATCATTCCATTCGCCAATCATCTCGATGATGACAAAGTTCAGATCATAGTCGGCAAAAAGCACTTTCAGGTAAAGGGTTCTGCTGCCAAACTCATCCCATTGCGGATGTATGTAGTAGTTGTAAACTGTGTTGGAAAATTCAAACTCGCTGTGTTCCTTACCGTAAAAAGGGGAGTTTTCATCTTCTTCAGCATTGTATAAATGCCTCCAGTTGTAGTATGGTTCTATATCATGCATGACGCTGCCTCAAATCCTATTCTCAAAATCCGTTTCCCGTTGGAAGTAAACTCCCCTGATCATTGTTATTTCCCGAACTTGTCCTGCCACTCAAGTATGCCGCCTGTCAGGTTTTTGCAATTAGAATAACCCATGGTCTCTAAAAACAGACAAGCCTGTGCACTGCGTTTTCCACTGCGGCAATGAACAATAAGTTCTTGATTTTTGTAATCCTCCAATTCATCTACCTGCATACTCAGAATATTTCCAAGCGGAATGAGCTTTGCACCGATATTGTACTCGGCATATTCCTCCGGCTCACGCACGTCAATAATATTCAGTTTTTCTCCGGCGTCGAGACGAGCCTTCAGTTCTTCTACAGTAATGTTTTGCATATTGTTTATCAGAGCTTAACTATTTTTCTGGGAGGACTTACCTGTCCGTCGGCGAAAATACGTACAAAATAGATGCCCGGCGAAAGCGCAGATATATCCAGCGCCCGATGGGAAACAAAGCCACTACGCTGTAAGGTTCTACCCTGCATATCCAGCAGTTCAAATTCAGCAGAAGTATGTCCTTCAACTGTTACTGTCACCTGATTTTCCGCAGGATTTGGAAAGACATTCCATGTCAGGGTTTTATTCGAAGCCGGCTCGTCCACATTTGTACCAATCACCGGCTGTCCCAGCAGCGGTCTGATCATCAATGCTCCCTGTACTATACTTGGCTGCCAGGTACCTGCATCATTTACATAAAGATGGTTACCACCCTGCCTGTTCAGATCAAGTCCGAAATAAAGGCTGTCGCTACCGCTTTGTGCCGGCTGAATAGTTCCCAGGAAAAATGTACCCGCAGGAAGTGCAACGGCAGTATCAAAACGATATACCCAGAAATGGTTGATGGTATCTACATATCCCGGGAAGTTGAGACTTTGCAGATAAATAGCGGTATCGAAAAAGCTGCCAACAGTTATGTGCTTATACACCGCTATATCGAAAAACTTCAGTAAAGCCAGGGGCACTTGCCTTCCAAAATAAATGGCGACACCGCGTAATGTATCCGGCTGGTTGAGGTGAAATTCAATAGCTGTTTTTGCCGGCAGCGTATTTCCTTGTTTGAGAAAATAACTTTTCTCTGCAGTACCGTCATCATAAGCAAGATAGTTGTCGAATACCTGCTCGTAGATGATTGTGTCATTGGCTTTGGGATCGGTACCGCCCGGATCGCTGACGAAATATTTGTTCTCAAAAACCACCCGCGCATAAGGAGAAGGCGCGGTGAAACCGGGACTATAGTTGCCAAACGAGTAGCTTTTGTAAGAATAAGGATCGAGGTTGTCGTTGCTTACAGGACTGGAAGACAGGAAAGTGTTGGATGCTTGCTCCCGCGCGGTATAGCCATAGACCACAGATCGCTGTACACCGTCATAGTTGCGAACGGTAAAAGAATGTTGTGCCGATTGTTCGCCACTCACGTTTGCCATAAACTGGCGATAAGGCATGGAGGTGTAATCGTTGAGTAAAGAGGTAGGCTGGTTCAGCGTGCTGACATCGTTTACCGCCGTATCGTACATATTTCTGTTCGCAGCCAGCCGGATATAGTCAAGATTCCAGATATCGTCGTTCAGGTTTATTGATGCGATATTTACAAAGCGAAACTGAAAAGCTCCATGGAAAAATGCTGGATCAGTTATCGGTATCATCACCTGCCGGAAAGAATCAATAGACGTTCCTTCCTTTGCCCAGACCTTTATCCATGCATCAGCGGTATCTTTTAAATACAGCATAAGCGAATCCTGAGTTTCAGGAGCAAACCCCCTACCCTGTGGCTGATAGAAAAAACTCAGGTAAATACTGTCGGCTGGTGAATACACGCTTAGATCAATGGGCTGACTGGTAAGGCTGTCTGCGTATAAAAGCAAAAAAGGATTTGTAGAGTCATAGGGTAATCCACGATAATCCAGCGCATCGAAAGTAGCCACTCCTCTGCTAACAGGATTTACAGCCATTGTATTGTTGATATACACCGAACGATCTATCCACCTGGAGTTGTCCGGAATAGGACTATTCTGAGCAAAGTCTTCGAAAAAAGGAAGGCTTAAGGTTGTTGTCTTAAACTTGACAGGAGCCTGCAGGCTGTTTTGATGCGGGTTATACAACAAAGGCAATACCATCTCCTGAGCATAGCCCGAAAGATATAGCAGACAACAAAGAACAGATGTAGTGATAAACTTCCTCATGATTATTCCGGCAAAGGTGATCGGTTATTACTAACTGCCGAAGCGGGTCTTCTATTGTATTCCAATTCCTCGTTTGCCGGATTTTGTTTGATGCGGATATCGATCACATCTCCTTCTTTGATGCGGTTGGGCATGTCCAGTTCGTTGTAAGGTGAAGGAGTCTGCCGATAAATGATCGCACTGGCGGAATCATCGATAAAACCGTCCCAGATTGTTGTAACGACAAGTCCGTTTCCGGCGAGAATAGCAATTCCTTCATCTGCGCTCAACCCTATAACATCCGGCACATTTGATTCCACATTTCCAAATCCTTCCCCTATCACGAGATCTATCTTACTGCCCTGCGGAACCATGTCCCCCGGCTTAACAGGTCGTCCCTCGTACAGCATGTCCAACACGGTACCCTTCGCATAGTCCGGACGGTGAATGGTATCGCCAAGTATGAGTCTGCTACTCCCGAGAATGAGCACTGCACTGCGATACGAAAGATCAGTAAGCTTTGGCATGGGTGTCAGCGGGGGCTGAGCTTTGTTGACCGTAAGGAAAATAGTACGCCCCTTCTTCACAACAGCATTCACATCAGGAATTTGCGCCAATACTACAAATGGTTTTTTGTCGGGATCATAAGAAGAATCCACCTCCACTTCAAAGCCCATACTTTCCAGTGATAACTGCGCCTGTTTCAGATCCTTCCCAATGACTTTGGGCACTTTGGCTTCCCTGCCATGTTGAGTAAGTAGTCCCAGGCTGGCGAAAAACACAAAATACAAACCCGCACAAAGCAAGAGGACAACAAACAGGTTGAATAAAAATGAATTTTTTAGGTTTTGATTCATATTCCAGACACAGCAGTTGCAAAGTAAATTTTTTATTACGAATTGTGTTTGATGCAGTCTTCTACCAGATCGCCGTAAAAATCCATCAGTGATTTTCCGGCAGCACGGACCTGTTGCGGTACGATGCTGTTTTCGCTCTGTCCGGGCATGGTATTCACTTCAAGGAAATACAGTTTGCCGGTACCTTTCTGCAAAATAAAATCCATCCTTACGACACCGCGGCAGTTCAGATGACGATAGATATACATCGCCTTTGACCTCAGCTGTTCATGTATCGTCTCGGTAATATGAGCGGGCGTGATCTCATTGGTAACGCCGGGCGTATATTTGGCTTCGTAGTCAAAAAACTCATTCTTGCTTACGATTTCTGTAGGAGGAAGTGTCTGTAAATAAGCACCAATACGATATACGCCAATCGTCAGTTCACGTCCTTCTATGAATTCCTCGATCAGTACCTGATTATCTTCCTTAAATGCTTTTTCGATGGCGGGCATGATCTCCTCTACAGATTTCACCTTGCTTACACCCAGGCTCGAACCGCTTTCATTTGGCTTAACAAAAAGCGGAAATTTCAGTTGCTCGAGAATAGCGCCAATATTGTAAGGCTCGCCTTTAATGAGATGTACGGAATTAGCAATACCCACTATATTGAAACTTTTCACCACTTTGTTGCAATAGCTTTTGTTGAATGTAAGCGCAGAGACGATCGCATTGCAAGTGGTATACGGTATCTGTAACATATCAAGATACCCCTGCATTCTTCCGTCTTCCCCGGGCGTGCCATGAATGGCGATAAAAGCACAGTCGAACTTTACTTTTCCGGTACGGGTATTCAGGGAAAAATCGTTTTTATCTATCTCTATTTTCGTTCCATCCGACTCTTCATACCACCAGCCTTCCCGCGTGACTACAATTTTGTAAGTATTGTAAATATCCGGATTCAGATTCTTCTCAATAGTTGTAGCAGTCTGAATAGAAATCACATATTCACCGGAGTAACCACCGGCAAGAAGGGCAATATTTTTCTTCTTCATGTACAGATGAAATATGGTCGCTAAGGTAACAGTTTAGTTGGTAGTTGTCAGGCGTCCGACCGTTATTATTTTCAGAACGGTTTCAAAAAATTACAGCTGAAATTACGGACGCCAGCGCTTACCCAACAGATATCTGATGGAATCGCAGAGTTCCAGAAAGCGAAGCGGTTTGACAATAAAATCGGCAGCGCCCAGAATCGCTGTTTCTCTCTTGTCATTTTCGTTGGAAGAAGTGCTGTAGACTACTACCGGAATGTCTTTCAGGCGCTCCGAACTTTTGATCGTTTGCAGAAATTGTTTACCATTCATTCTGGGCATATTCAGATCCAAAAGAATGAGATCAGGTACAGCAGGATGATTATTCTGAAGTTTCTCGAGTGCTTCCATTCCATCATTGGCAAAGTTTACCCGTACAGAACTATCTACGGAACCCAGCGCATCAATAAACAATTGCTGGTCATCCTGATCATCATCGACCAGAAGTAAAGATTGAATCAGTACCATAGAAGGAAAAAAGCATGCAGACCCGGCAGGCGATTGGTTTAAAATATTCGTTCAAAGATTGCTTGGCCGCTTTAGCATTCAAAGTTAAGGGAATTGGCCCGATATTTATTATCATAGTTTCTTTCGGTTCTAACCTCATGCTTTCAAACAACTTATGAATACCTCGGCTACCCAATCCGGAAGCATTTTCTTCACCCGACTGCAAACGCTGGTACATGGTCAGGCTGAATTATTCTCTTTGATGTCCTCAGGAGCGCCACTCTCAGCTATCCTTGAGGGAATTATACATTGGGCAGAAGAGCAATCGGATGGAAAGATGAAAGCGTCTCTCTTACTGCTAGATCCCGGTGGCACACAACTGCTACACGGCGCTGCACCAAGTCTGCCCCAACCATACAACGAAGCAATACACGGACTGACCATCGGATATGGAGTCGGTTCCTGTGGTACTGCTGCATTTCTGAAGGAAGCTGTTATCGTAAGCGACATTACCGTTGATCCTTTGTGGAAAGACTTTAAAGAACTGGCAACAGGACATGGGTTGTACGCCTGCTGGTCGGTGCCTTTGATCAACAAAACAGGCAAGGTGCTCGGAACCTTTGCAGTGTATTATACAGAACCTAAAGCGCCGGGGGAAGACGATCTGCAGATCATCAACCTTATCAGTCGAACGGCAATCATTGCTATCGAATATCATCTGGCTCAGGAAGAAAAGGAAAGAATACAAGCACTCGACAGACAACTGTCTGAGAAGATGAAAGCTGAGCGTCAGCAGTTTTATGATCTGCTGATGACCTCTCCCGCTATGATCGCGGTGCTATCCGGCCCGGAACATACTTTCAGACTTGCGAACAGCCTTTATTGCCAGGCGGTGGGCGCAGGGAGAACCATCATAGGCAAATCTATCAGACAAGCGCTCCCTGAAATTGTAGGTCAGGGTTTTATCGAAATACTCGACGAAGTGTACAAAACGGGGAAGCCATATTTGGGTAATGAAGTACCCATTTTGCTCGACCGCGCAGGTACCGGACAGTTGGAAAACCGATACTTCAACTTTGTTTATCAGGTGGTCCGGGACGACCATCAGCAGGTAGAGGGAATTTTTGTCCATGCGGTGGATGTTACAGAGCAGGTTCGCGCAAGAAAAGAGGCGGAAGCAAGTGAAGAACGTTTCCGGAGTTTTGTAATGGAAGCGCCTATGCCTATTGCCATTTACACCGGGAGGGAAATGAAAGTACAGATGGTAAATGATGCCCTGCTGGAAGCCTGGGGAAAAGATCGCTCAGTGGTCGGCAAGACTTTCCGCGAAGCTTTACCCGAACTGGAAGGACAACCATTCTATCAACTGCTCGACGATGTGTACACTACCGGCATTCCTTATCAGGCAACCGAAGATCGGGTGGAACTGGTAAGAAATGGTAAACGTCAGACAACTTATTACAATTTCTCCTACAAAGCCTTACGCAATTCGGAAGGCGAAATATACGGGATCATCAACACTGCTGCGGAGGTTACGGAACTTGTAAGGGCAAAACTAAAACTGGCAGAGACACAGGAGGACCTGGCGAACGCGATAGAACTGGCGGAACTGGGAACCTGGTCTATAGATCTAGGGAACAACAAAGTGAGTTTTTCACAACGAGTAGCGCTTTGGTTTGATGTTTCTCCCAACGGAAGCGATGTCCGATCCATGCTGAATGCTATAAAAAAGGAAGACAGAGCCAGCGTACTGAATGCTGTAAACCATGCCTTGAAAACGAATGATCTGTTTGAAGCAGAATATCGGGTAGATGACCCTTCGGGAAATACGCGTATCCTTCATGCGCTGGGCAGACTGCATACAGATGAGAACGGCAATCTTACACGATTGAATGGTATTGTACAGGATATGACCATGCAACGTCTGAATGAACAGGAATTGGAAAAGCAGGTACAAGCAAGAACGATTGCGCTGAAAAAAGCCAATCTTGAGCTCATGAACATGAATGACAGCCTCCAGCAGTTTGTGTACATCGCCAGTCACGACCTGCAGGAGCCGCTGCGGAAGATCAATATGTTCTCAGACTTGCTTAAAGGAAGACATCTGCATCACCTCGATACACAGGCGATACAATATATAGACAAGATCAGTTTTGCGGCGCAAAGAATGTCGCGGCTGATCAACGATCTGCTCGACTATTCCCGAACAAATTCCAAAGAAGTTTCTTTTACCAAAGTAAATCTCAACGAGATCATCCACAACGTTGTCGGCGATTATGAAATAGCCATCAGAGAAAAACAGGCAGAACTTCACATCAATTGCGACCTCACTATCGAAGCGGTTTCGCTGCAGATGAACCAATTATTTTACAACCTTATTGGCAATGCCCTAAAGTTTGCGCGAGCAGAAGTCAAACCTCAGATAGACATCCGGTGCCGAATGCTGGAAACCGGCGAAGTGCAGCGATATGAACGTTTGAACAGCAGAGTGCCGCATTGTGAAATCATGGTAAGGGACAATGGAATTGGCTTCGAGCAACAATTTGCCGAACAGATATTTGTGATCTTCCAACGACTGCATGGTAAACATGAATATCATGGAACAGGTATAGGACTCGCCATCTGCAAGAAAATTGTTGATAACCACGACGGAGTCATCTTCGCACAGTCGGAGCAAGGCAAAGGAGCTTCATTTCATGTATTGCTTCCGGTAAGAAGACATTAATGTCATGAGCGGTTTTTCGGACGATAACCTTTCTTTCGCTTTTTGCCCTGAGGCTTCGACTGAAACACAGCAGGTTCCGGTACGGGCCCCAACGCTTCAGGAACTTTGAGTTTTTCCACTTCCTTACCCAGCAATTTTTCGATCTGGGCAAACCTCCGCTGTTCTTTCTCGGCAATCAGTGTATAAGCTGTTCCCTTCGATGCGGCACGTGCTGTTCTGCCGATGCGGTGCACATAGTCTTCACCGTCATGAGGCACATCGTAGTTGATCACCAGGTCGATGTCTTCTATATCAATACCGCGACTAATGATGTCGGTGGCAGTCAGTATTTTCGTTTTTCTGCTTTTAAAATTGAGTAACACCTGCTCTCTTTCCTGTTGCTGCAAATCGGAGTGAATCTGCTCTACCGAAAATCCCTGCTTTTTCAACTCTGATGTAAGCTGCTTTACACTTTGCTTACTGGAGCAAAAAACCACCACGCTACCAAACTCTTTCGAGCGAAGTATATGTTGTACCAGTTGCGGCTTTTGTTGTTCAAACACCAGAAAAGCTCCCTGTGTGATCTGCTCAGGCGGACGGGAAATGGCAATGTTGATCTCCACAGGATTGACCAAAATATTGTTGGCGAGTTTCCGCATCTGAGGAGGCATGGTGGCGGAGAAGAAAAGATTCTGTCGTTCTTTAGGCAAAGCGCTGATAATCTTCATGATATCATCGTAGAATCCCATATCCAGCATCCTGTCTGCCTCATCAAGGACCAGATATCGTAAGCCGGCAAATTTGATATACCCCATCTTCAAATGCGAAATCAAGCGTCCCGGTGTGCAGATTACGATATCCGCACCCATCGTCAAAGCCTTTTTTTCGCTGGCGAATAAAGCCCCGTCATTTCCACCATAAACCGCTATGGAACTGATGGAGGTGTAATACGAAAGTCCTTCCAGTGTCTGTGAAATCTGTATAGCGAGCTCGCGCGTGGGAACAATGATCAGTGCATTGATCTCGTTTTCGTAATGAGGTTCAGAAAGGAGGCGTTGAATAATCGGTAACAAAAAGGCTGCGGTTTTACCCGTACCGGTTTGCGCGGCTGCAATCACATCGCGCCCCTCCAAAATATGAGGTATAACCTGTTCCTGCACCGGCGTAGCTTTGTCATAACCCATTGACTCTATACCATCAAGCAAATCGTCGTCAAAGTCAAAATCAGTAAAATACAAGGAATATAATTTTGATACGAAGGTAAGCAACGGCAGTGGTTTGAAAAGAACATCAAATAAGTAACATTTCTTATGATCATCTTCCGGAATGCGTAAGCAGTATTTCCCGATTTTGAAAAAGTAGGCACAAAACGAAATATAGCTTTGCGACTCAATTTCTAAAAACCTTCTATGCGCCAAAAATTTTTATTTGCGATCGGACTTTCGGTTACTTTATTTGCTTCCTGTAAAAAGGATGATGATAACAACCCTGTCGTTGACCAGAAAATCCCCTATAACATTCTGACTCCTACAACAAATTACTTCACCACTTTTCGTGGGACAGACAGCAATACTACGGTTGATTTCAGCGGACAAACAACCCGCATCGAAATGCTGACTGAAATGGACGCTTATATCAAGACTGGTATTAACAGCGAGGTAAAATCGGCAATGCTTAAGGATATGTTCACTCATCAGAACAGTCCTTTCCAATCGGCTGCGCTGAATGCGGCTACCGATAAAACAATTGCTTCAAAAACTGCGGCTTCTTTTTCTTCGGTGGATGCCAATGAAGAACGTGAAAGATTCAATTCATGGTTCGATTCGGTAGCAGTAGCCAGCCTTTCCAATGGTTCTGTTGCCAACGTAGGTGTTGCCGGATTGCTCGATCAGAAATATCTGGTAAATGCCAAAGGATTCGAGTACGGACAGTTTATCCAAAAAGGGCTGATGGGCGCGATGATGCTCGACCAGATCTCCAATGTTTATCTGGGCACAGAAAAGATGAGCGCCGACAATAAAGCAATTGTCAGCGGTAAAAACTACACACAACTGGAACACCACTGGGATGAAGCCTATGGTTATCTTACCCGCAATGAATATTTTCCAAAAGCGGACCCTAATGATGCTTCAAAATGGCTGGAGAGTTTTCTGGGCAACTATGTAAGACAGGTGAAAGCTCCTTATGGCGATCCCTCTGCGGTATACATGGCATTCCTGAAAGGAAGGGCCGCTATTGTGAACAACGACCTTACCACCCGCGATGAGCAAATTGCAACAATTCGCCAGTCGCTGGAAAAAGCGATTGCCACCATTGCTATAAGTTACCTCAACAAAACAAAGACAGCAACCAGCACAGGTGCAAAATTCCACTCTTTGTCGGAAGGTGTCGGATTTGTATATGCACTGCGTTTTGCACATAACCCGAAAATCAATAAAACCCTTTCAAATCAGCTACTAGATATTTTGACGAGTAAACCCAACGGTTTCTGGGATCTTACGGATGAAGACCTGAATCAGGTAAGGGATCAGATAGCGGATGCGTTTAGTATAGACAAACTCGCAGTGGTGAACCACTAAAAAAACTGACCAATAAAAAAGACAAACAAAGCGGTTATTACGATAGCCGCTTTTACCGTTAAAATAACAAGCATGAAAAAACTCAGTTTTATCCTGGCAACTGCACTCATGGCTGTTTTAGGCGCCTGCAACAAAGGCAGTGACGGCGACGATACATCCAACGATCTGAACCGTAAAAACATGTTGATGCAGTATGCCGACAATTACATCATACCTGCCTATGCAGACATGAACACTGCTATGGCAAATCTGAAATCTTCCACAGAATTATTTCTCACCGCTCCCGATGAAGCAAAACTGGCAATCCTGCAACAAAACTGGCGTACAGCTTATACTACGTGGCAACGTATAGAAATGCTGGAATTCGGTCCCGCTGAAGATGCTTCACTACGGATGTACATGAACATCTACCCTGCCTCGGTGAGTAAAATCAACAACAACATTGTGACCGGCACTTACAACCTGGATGCATTCAGCAGCACCGATGTGCAGGGATTTCCCGCACTCGACTATCTGCTCAATGGTTTGGCGACGACACCTGCCGACCTCGTAAGCTTCTATACCACGGAACCGCAAGCTGCCAACCGCAAAAAATATGTTCAGGATGTAGTAAACAAAATGTCAGAGAAACTAATTGCTGTTAGCAATGCCTGGACATCGTACCAATCAACTTTCGCGGAAGCCACAGGTACGGATGTAAACAGTTCGATCTCCAAAATGACCAATGCTTATGTGCTCTATTTTGAACGCTATCTGCGGTCCGGAAAGATTGGTTTACCTGCCGGCGCTATGACGGGCACTGCACTCCCTACTCTTACAGAAGCGTATTACAGTCCCGGACTGGCAAACGATTTAGCCCGTACTGCCATGAATGCTGTGCGAGATTTCTATGAAGGTAAAAGCTATGACGGAACCGGAGATGGTGTGGGTATGAGAGATTATCTCGCCGCTATCGGCACTAAAGATAATGATCAGCTCATCGCAGACATTATCACTGAAGAAATGAACCAGGCAATGAATGCGCTCAATATGCTTAATACGCCGATTAGCGAAGCAGTGGTAAACAATCGCCCGGCAGTACTGGGTGTTTATGACCAGTTGCAGGACATTGTGCCTTTGCTGAAAGTGGATATGGTTTCTGCCTTTGGTATCTCCATCACTTACGTAGATAACGACGGCGACTAAACGAATATGGTTACTGCACTGAAAAACATTTTTTCAAAAGAATATCTGGAAAAGCCGGTGTATTCCGCTTCACTGGCTTTTTTCCGCATCGCTTTTGGATTGATGCTTTTCGGAGGTGTGGTGCGCTTCTGGCTGAAAGGCTGGATTGACGAACTCTATATTCAGCCTAAGTTTTTCTTCCAGTACTACGGTTTTGAATTTATTCAGCCTCTGGGCTCCCTTACCTATACCCTGTTTTTCATTTGCGGACTCTGCGCACTCACATTTGCACTGGGATTGTTTTACAGGATATCGGTAATCGTCCTGTTTTTAAGCTTTACTTACATAGAGCTGCTCGACAAGACAAATTATCTCAACCACTACTACTTTGTTAGTCTGGTGCTGTTTCTTATGATCTGGCTGCCGGCACATGTGAATTTTTCACTGGATGGCTTACGAAAACCAGCTTTATTGAAAAGACAAGTGCCGCTTTGGACTACAGGCAGTATCAGGTTGATGTTGGGCATTGTGTATGTTTATGCTGGTCTTGCCAAACTCAACAGCGACTGGCTGCTGGAAGCAATGCCGCTTCGACTTTGGCTTCCGGCAAGAAATGATATGCCGCTGATCGGCTCATTGCTCAACGAAGTATGGGTAGCTTATTTCTTTAGCTGGTTTGGAGCCCTTTACGACCTGACCATACCTTTCTTTCTACTCAACAAAAAAACACGTCCTTTTGCCTATCTGACCGTCATTGCTTTTCATGTAATGACTTCTGCACTCTTCCCTATCGGAATGTTTCCCTACATCATGATTCTCAGCACACTCATATTTTTCGATAGTGCAACGATAGATACCTTGTTCAGAAAATTGTCTGAGAAGTTCAAAACGACTGCCATAGCCAAAGGACACAGTCTCTTTCATTTTGCGCCGCTTACCCAACGTTTCATCGCTTACTTGTTTGTAGTCTTTTTCTCTTTTCAGATCATTTTCCCCTGGAGATATATGTTATACCAGGACGAATTGTTTTGGACGGAAGAGGGATATCGTTTTTCCTGGCGGGTGATGCTGACAGAAAAAATGGGCTATGCTCAATTTATTGTAACAGACAAAGCAACGGGACAAAAAGTGATCGTCAACAACAACGATTTTCTTACCAAAAATCAGGAAAAAATGATGTCTACTCAGGCAGATTTTATCCTGCAGTTTGCTCACATGCTGGAAAAACATTTTCGCCAACAAGGCATGACGGAACCGGAAGTGCACGCTCAGATATATGTAACGCTCAACGGAAGACGCAGCAGACTCTTTGCGGACACCACCGTTAACCTGGCTAAAGAATACGATTCATTCAAACACAAAAACTGGATTCTTGATTTCGGTGAAAGGATATATGGTCTCTAGAATTCTCCTGCTGATGTTGCTTGCTATCCCCATGATGTCAATGGGACAGGACAGTGTGCAACGCCTGCAGGAAGTGGAGATAAAAGATGTAAAAAAAGGCAACTTCGGTCACCTGTATCAGGTAACCGGGATGAAGATTGCTGCAGGTAAAAAATCGGAAGTGATACAGGTGGATCTGCTTACGGTGAACAAAGCCACCAATAACACGCGACAGATCTACGCAAAGGTTGCAGGTCTTAACATTTTTGAGAACGACGGTTCGGGATTGCAGTTGAGTATTGGTGGTCGCGGATTGGACCCTAATCGCACTGCAAACTTTAATGTGCGCCAGAATGGTTATGATATCAGCGCCGATGCATTGGGTTATCCGGAAAGTTATTATACGCCGCCAGCTGAAGCATTGAAGAAAATTGAGATCATCAAAGGTGCGGCGAGCCTGCAATATGGTTCGCAGTTTGGCGGATTACTGAATTTCGAAATGAAACAGCCGGAAGATCGCAACAAAAAACTCGGCATCGAAAGCAAACAGACCATTGGCTCATTCGGATTTCTCGGTTCGTTCAATAGCATAGGCGGTACTGCGGGTAAGTTGAGCTACTATGCTTATGTGCATTATAAAAGAGGTGACGGATGGCGTCCTAACAGTCGTTTTGAATCGCTGAATGCTTATGTCGATGTGCATTATCATCTGAATGAAAAACACATGATCGGACTGGAATACAGTCATCTCAATTATCTGTCGCAGCAACCGGGCGGACTTACCGATGAGATGTTTCGTAAGAACCCTCGCCAAAGCAATCGCAGCCGCAACTGGTTTGCTGTTAACTGGAATCTGCTCGATCTGGAATGGGACTACCATATCTCGAACAGAACGCGGTTGCAAACACGTGTTTTCGGACTTTCCGCCGGAAGAAATGCCATTGGCTTTCGCCCCAATAGACCAGACCAATACGACGACGGCGAAGCGCCACGCGATCTGTTGAAAGGAACCTTTCAGAATCTGACGCTTGAATCGAGGCTATTGCATCGCTATACTTTAGGTAAAAAAGAAATGACCCTTCTAACCGGCATCAGAACATACAAAGGACAAACAACTAGTGAGCAGGGAAATGTAGTCAACGGCAGTGGAGCGGACTTTAACTTTCCTGAAAACGAAAGCACCGAGATGCTTCATTCTTACGAATACCCTAACCGCAACTATGCATTTTTTGCGGAGAATATTTTCCGCATCACAGACAAATGGAACATTACACCGGGAATTCGTGCCGAGCATATCGTTACCGCTTCTGAGGGTTCTTACCATGAACGACTCCGCGACAATGCGGGCAATCTGCTTCGAGACGAAGTGCTCTACGAAAATATCAGTCGTCCACGCAGCTTTTTCATAGCCGGTATTGGTAGCAGTTATAAATTCAGCTCAGATCTTGAAGCTTACGGCAATATCTCGCAGAATTATCGCTCCGTCACCTTCAGCGACATCAGAACTACCAACGCTTCTTTCCGCATCGACCCAAATATCACTGATGAAAGAGGTTATAGTACCGATTTCGGTCTGCGTGGCAATCTGAAATCTTTTCTTCAATTCGATGTCAATCTGTTTTACCTCTATTATGCCAACCGTATTGGTGAATACAACGACAAGGAAGGCAATATGGTGATTCGCAGAAGAGGCAATACGGGCGTTGCGCATATTGGGGGACTGGAATCTTTCTTAGAGTTGAATGTTTTCAGGCTGATAAAGAAAGAGCAATCTGCATGGGATGCAACGATCTATTCCAATTTCACCTTTACGGAATCCAGGTATACCAAGAGTGAGGCGAAGAACATTGTAGGTAAAAAAGTAGAGTACGCACCACAGATCAACTGGAAAGCCGGTGTTCAAACCTCCTGGAAAAACCTGCGTTTTACCTTCCAGTTCAGCCATATGAGCGATCAGTTTGCAGACGCTACCAATTCTCGGGTAAGCAATCAGTCTGCCGTGAACGGCATCATACCAGCTTATAGTTTGATGGATGTTTCTGTAAGCTGGAGTCGACGCTGGCTGACCATAGAAGGCAGTGTCAACAATATTGGCAATAGGGCTTACTTCACCAGACGCGCAACGGGTTATCCGGGACCGGGAATTATTCCTGGAGAAGGCAGAAGTTTTTATCTCACAGTCGGTATAAAAACATTCTAGAAAGCTCTTTTATAGCTAAGGATATAAGGAAGCAGCAGAAGGATTGTACTTAATTTGCAGAATGGAACTTACCCAGGCTATAGTCACAATCGAGTATAAGATCGCTACAGAATCACACAACTTCACTGCAGGACGAACTATCCGAATGGACATCAATAATTTTTGGCCCGCAGAACGAGATCTGGCAGATGCCCTTCGACGGAGATACCCTTATATATCCATACAATACGACCGGCAGGCGAACGATGCTATTCAACTGCTTATTTCCAATAAAAAATCCGAAAAGAGATAGCGAAAAGTCGGCGCTTGTACGTTTTTTCCGAACCTCCAGTATAAACAAACAAAAAGCTGCCTCTTAGGAGACAGCTAATCATTATTGCGAAATCAGATAGGAAATATCTTAGTAAGTTGGTTTTGCAGGCACCGTGCGATAAGAGCGTGTTGCTTTGGCATTGTCTCTTTTTACCGGATGAGATTTAGGATTGGCGCTGGCCCCTCGATATGGATCTCTCGGAAAAGCGCTTTTCTGACAAGATGTCAACCCTGAAAAGGCGATTACAACGATAGCTGAAAAGGTGAGGATAAACGCTTTTTTCTTCATGGTGTCAAATTACAAGACATTTGGAAATAATCAAACACTGCCTACAAAAAAAAAACTGCCGGAACTTTCGATCCGGCAGTTTTTTATAAATCAAATTGCAACACTTTTCACGACGACTTATTCATCATCTCCGTGATCGTGTGAACGGTAAGAAGGTTCATGATGACCACGCATCTTCTTTCCGTTACCCAATACATAACCCAGGCGGAATACCGGAGTAACATATGGAGTCAGCGTAAATTCAGAGCTTGTGATGTTGTTGTCAAAACCGTTAGTATTTACTTCTCCATACCGGTTGTAGCTCAGCCCCCAACCCAGTTCGATACCAGCATAAACCTTAGGCAGGAAATAGTAATCCATACCGGTAAAGCCACGCAGACCAAAACCGAATGCATTTTGATCGCCCTCAATATTTCCCGGACCATCATATGCCAGACGTGCAAAACCAATCATCAGGTCTGCACCAACATAAGTATTCAGGCGTTCTGCAGGTCTGAAAACTTTTTCAACACCGGCACCTACACCGAATCCGAAGTTGTTTACCTTAAAGTCCATAGCGCCGGAATCCACACGCTGAGAGTTGTAAGACAGGTTCATCAACAAACGGAGTGCTGTTCCATCGCTCAGGAACTTGCGCACCTTGAGCATAGGGAAGTAATTGCTGCTGGTATAGCCCGGAATACCAACGTCAAGCCCGCTATTTAGGTTTGAGAGGAAACCGTCATTAAGACTGAAGAGGCTTCCGTCGCCAACGTTGATGCGTGCTTGTGTTTCCACCAAAACATCGCCTCTTCCCGGCATGTTAAAAGTACCACGGTCGTTGCGGATCTGCGCCTCAGATTGTGAAGGAGCAAATGCCATCATCGCCCCTATGATTAGTCCTGGTAAAATGTGCTTTTTCATTAGATAAACATTTGAGGGCAAATATAGTGCTCGATTAATAATATTCTAACAAGCTGACAATTTTTATAAAACAACTCAAAATCGAAAAAAGCAATAACTGTATTAGTCCGCTGCAGATCTGTCTTGTTCAAAGATTGCGGAAAGCTTAAAAAGGTCGGCATCAAGTTTAAAACCTGCATTCACTGCATAGCCTCCCGCAGTTTCTTTCCACTCTATATGCACGACTGGTTCATCAGCAGGAGTAATCAGTCTTAGAAACTTCACCTGAGCAGCGCTACGCAGTCTCAATGTCTTGTCAAACTGCTGTTCCAGCAGCTCACGTACGATTTGGATCATACATACACCAGGTACCACAGGCTGCCCGGGAAAATGTCCGTTAAATATGGAATGTGCCTGGTTGAAGACCAGAGAACAACTCATGCTTTCGTGTGTCGATTGCAGTTCATGTACAGTGTAAAAGTCAGTTTTCAGCATTCTCGATCAGATTCAGGCGAATGGTAAAATTAGCTTTATGATGGTCAAAAACAACAGATCGTGGCATGTCATGATCGCTGTTCTTCCCCGAGAGCGAAATAGTAATAACCTTGGTTTTACCTACATTTTCGATACGCTGCAATTTGCTTTGCTCCGCAATGTAATAGACTACACCGCGCTCCAGATCGAAACGATGATATGTTTCCGTCCCGCTTTGAAAAACATGTTCCGTAGCCGGAGAAAGTCCTTTCATCAATAAAAGGTTGAAATCTTTTTGAAGCGTTTTTACCAAGGCAGCTTTATCCAGTTGGGGAATAATCTGATTTACCTGAAAACTATCAGAGGGCGCACCCCATTGAAAATCGAAAAAAGTAAAGCCCATTTCGTTTTGAAAGACCGCTCTGATTGAATTGTCCTCCATTTTTTTAAAGAAAAGCAGTCCGCTAAGATGGAACTTTCGAAACGCGAATCTTCCGTCCACTACACAGCGATACAAAACTTTATCAAACTCGGGACGAAAGCGAAGTGCAGAAGAAAAATTCACGGATTGCTCCTGCAAATGCCTGTAAGGTGAAGCGCAGGAAACAAACAAGAGCAATAAAAGACTAACGGGTTTTAAAAATCGCGTCATTCAGTGCGGTGTTGTGTTGGGTATTGCTGAAATCCATTTCCGTAAAATCGCCGCCGACTTCGGTCATGCTCAGACGATCAACATCAAAGTTCTTCTTGGCGAGATAAACATCAATAGACCGGAACATTTTCTTCATTGCTTCGGTAGAGGGCGTCAGGGAAAGCAAATAGCTGTCCTGACCTTCATACACCACGGCTTTAAAATCCGGATTATTCAGTACCGTGCCACGCATACAGTCAATCATAATCCGGTTGACCGATTGCATGGTCTTGCTGTTTCGGGTATTTACTTTGCTGGTCTTCTGCTCGTCTCGGACCATTATTTGTCCGCCATTCATCACTAGCAAATAAGAATACGGAGATGTGTATTCTATACGAACCTTATCTTCCTTTTTAAAATAAAATTTTCCCTTCGAACGTATCTTATCTTCCAGCAACGCCATATTTTTTACCTGGGTAAAATCGCTGCTGATCGTCTGCACTGAAGCATTTGCTTTTGCCAGCGCCGATTGGAACTCCTGTACATTTTTCACCGCCTTAAAGCCTTTAGGCTGCCCCCAAACACAAAGGCTATTGAAGAGCAGAACTGTTACAAAGAAGCTACGCATAAGCATCTAAACCAAGCATTTTATCAACGCGCACAAAGGTAAACCCCTTTTGTTGCGCCTTTTGGATTAATTCAGTTAAAATTTCTTTTGTAACAGGCATACTATCGTGCAATAAAATAATGTCGCCGCCCTGAAGGTTATCCAGAATACGTGCCAATAATTGCGGAGCGCTTTTGGCTGTGGTATCGAAAGAACGAATACTCCACCCGATTGAATGCATCCCTGTTTGCTTTATTGCCCTTGCCAGGTTGGGATTGGTAACACCATAAGGAGGACGAAAGAGTTTGGGTCGGACACCTACGATTGCATAGATCGCTTCATTGGTCTGCTGAAGTTCTTCACACATTCTTTCGGCACTTTGCCAGTCAAAATGAAAGCCATGATGAAAGCTATGGTTGCCGATAAGATGTCCTTCCTCATGCCAGCGTTTCACCAGTTTGGGATTTGCAACTGCATTTTTCCCGATCGAAAAAAATGCGGCAGGAACCTTATGAACGCCGAGAATATCGAGAATGGCTGCTGTCTCTCCATTAGGACCATCGTCAAAAGTCAGCGCGATCCATTTGGAATTAGTTCCCTTATGAAAGGATTTGAGATAAAAATTCCAGCGGATGTAAATAGCTCCTAACACCAGTAAATGGATGTATACTATGAAAGGCGGTAAAAGCCACCAAATAGAAACATCTGTTTGCCAAACCATAAAGGCAAGCACAAACATTACCAACAGAAAAACGATGCTTACGTAATAGAAGGGGCGCAAAATAAATCGGTATATTAATCTAAAAGTCGGGCTATTTCACGTGTTTCCACACTCCCAGCAAAAACGTAAGCCAGCCCAGAATGAAAAATACGCCACCGATAGGAGTTATCAAACCCAAGCCTCCCAGACCTACCTGACCATTCATTTTCAAAAAGGTCAACGCATATAACGAACCGCTGAAAAGAACAATTCCCACAGTAAAACAGGCTGCTGCCCTTCTGAAATAAGGTGCCGGTGAAAATCCATAAGCGATGCCCACGAGCAACAGTGCAAAAGCGTGGTACATTTGGTAACGTACTCCTGTTTCAAATACAGCAAGCTGCTCTGACGATAAAATCTGCTTTAAAGCATGCGCACCAAATGCGCCTAACGCGATTCCAAGTCCTGCAAAAAATGCACCTAGACTCAGTGCAATCTTATTCATGTTTCGAAATAAAGAAAATCAATAAATAACAGATATAATATTTACAAACACACTGTCCGGATCAAAATTACTTGAAAATATGGAAGACAAAAAATATACATATAGAAGTTGGTATGATACTGCAGACATTAAACTAAGCCTGCAACCAAAGAGAAATCGTCTACGGAAAGATCCTCCACCTGAAAAGTATAGTCAGCCTGTTCATAAACCTTCTTCCGTTTTTCATATAGCTCTCGTAGACGTGCAGCAGGGTGAATCACTCCGTTCGTCAGCATGGGTCTTTCTGCCATCTGCCCATCCAGATTATTGAGGATAGTGGAAATATTAGCTCTAAGGTATACGAGGATGCCATGCTCCTTCATCAACTTGAGGTTGTCGGGATCTACGGGTGTGCCGCCTCCGCAACTGATGATAAGCGGCGGAGCGTTGTGCGTTATAATAAACCTGAGCGCCTCACTTTCCATTTTGCGAAAGCCTGCCTCACTAACTTCATTAAATATCTGTGCGATTCGCTTTTGCTGTGTGGCCTCAATATGCTCATCAATGTCTTTGAAGGGAATGTGAAACCGTTCAGCAATACGTCGGCCCCACGCTGTCTTTCCGGTTCCTGACATACCAATAATAAAGATGATTCCGCTCATGCCTATCTGCTTATAAATTTCCAGACCATCAGCAATGCCATATTCACCGCTACTTCTTTATTTCTGATTCTGTCGTATGGAAAGTCGAACTGTTTGGTCTGTGTGGAATCTTTATCACAAATAGCCATCCACACTCGTCCTACGGGAACCTTATCGTCATCGCCCCCCGGACTCAGCAATCCTGTAACACCAAAACCAATATCACTTTCCAGAGCTTTCATAGCACCTTTTGCCATAGCTATTGCCACTTCTTCACAAACAGCTCCTTTTTCTTCCAGAAGTTTTTTATGTACGCCCAGCAGTTGTTCTTTGATGGAATACTGATAGCAGACAATTCCGCCTTGTAAATACTTCGATGAACCTAGCACCTGTGTAAGGCGATGCCCTACATAGCCTCCGGTACAACTCTCTGCCAATCCTATGGTCTTGCCATCGATTGTAAGTTTCTTACCAATAATATGCTCTAACGGCAAATCTTCCAATGCCACTACAATATCTTCGAGCCGGTTGGCAATTTCTTCCTGTCGCATTTCAACTTCCTTCGTAAGCCGCAATTTATCGGCACCCCGTCCGGTAAGCCTCAATTTTACCGTCCAATGCCCGGGGAGATAAGCAAGTCGAATATGCGCCGGCAAGGCAGCTTCAAGGTCTTTGATTCTTTCTGCAACAAAACTTTCTCCCATTCCGGCAGTAACAATCGAACGGTGGATGATGGCATCGCTGATGAACCGCTGTTGAATAATTGGGATCACTTCATCTTCCACAACGCCTATCATTTCATGAGGCACACCGGGCATTGAGACAACCAACTTACCGTCCTTCTCAAACAGCATACCCGGCGCTGTACCATTTTTGTTGAATAAAACTTTGCAGTTATCGGGCACTTCTGCCTGTTGGCGGTTTATCTCGGGCATGGATAAGTGGCGCTTTGCAAACAAAGCTTGAATGTGCAGCAACGTTTCCTCATGAACCATCAGTTTGCCGCCAAAATACGCTGTCAACACCTCCTTCGTGATATCATCAGAAGTGGGCCCAAGACCGCCTGTAATAAAAATGATATCTACGCTCTTCAGTTCACCGTCAAGTGCGCTAACAATATCATCGCGATCGTCTCCTACAGCAATCCGCCGGACGACATCGATACCGTAGTCATTCACCCGCTGCGCAATCCAGGCAGAGTTGGTATCTATGGTCTGCCCGATCAGTAATTCGTCGCCAATTGTAATGATCGAAGCTCTAACATTTGCCATCAGGTGTTCTCTTTAAAAAATGGTTCCAATCGCTGCAGCAAGGGCAAAGGCATGGTTACTTTCTTTTTCTGCGCAGGATCGTAGAAGACAAGTGTAGTGACGCCTTTGTTGAGCAACTGTCCCTGTTCGTTGAATAGTTCGGAATGAAACTGAATTTTCGGACCGGTGGGTAGTTCCTTTAAAATCGTTCTGACCGTTATCAGATCATCATAAAGCGCAGGCCGGAAGTATTGAGCGTTAAGTTCCACAACCGGCATCAGGATACCCATTTCTTCTAATTCGCGATAGGTATAGCCCAAGGTACGGATTGCTTCTGCTCTTCCCTGTTCGTAGTAAAGAGCATAGTAGCCATAATACAGGTAGCCCATCTGGTCTGTTTCCCCGTATCGTACTCTTATCTTCGTCTCAGAAACATACATCACCGCTAAGGTATAACAAACTCAGCCTTCATATATGACTATGAAGGCTGAGGAAATTTCACAACGAAAAAGGATTAGATCTTTATCAGCTTTTCATACTTAAACGGTATACCATTGCGATCATAAAGACGGATAAAATAAATGCCGTGTGGCATGTCACCAATAGACATTCTCGTACCCTGCCCTTTTTTGGTCAGCTGACCCGCAGTATTTAACACCTCCCAGGAAACATTCTCAGGTGCATGTAGTAATTCTACAGTATGTGAAGCAGGGTTCGGAGAAATGATCACCTGAGTTTTGTTCAGATCATCAACGCTATTGATGACCGGTGTCATTTTCAATTTTACTACCCACATGTCGTACAGACCACCTTTATAACCTGTTACCTGTCCACCGGCCATTGTTGCTACGCCTGCAAGGATCACACTTGTGTCGCGTGTCTGATCCATCGCAAAGGCGCTTTCCTTGAACATACCGCCAAACGATTGCTCCCAAAGCAAATTGCCTGCAGCGCTCACTTTAAAACACCACACATCATATACCCCATACATAGTATCAACATCTCCGTCGAGTGAATTGGTAAGTCCGGTTACAATCAGTGTACTGTCGGGCATTTGCGTGATAAACATTCCCTCATCGTCTCCCGAGCCACCAAATGATTTCTGCCAGTCAATAGTTCCATTGCTTGTAAGCTTAAGAATCCAGGCGTCGTAATCACCATGGTTTCCTGTTACATCGAAGTCTGTACTGTTGCTGAAACAGGAAAGCGCATATCCACCATCAAAAGTCTCGATCACGGCCCCGGCAAGTCCATGATCCCCAAAATGATCTTCGCTGGAACCGCCGTAGTTTTTCTGCCACATAACATTTCCTGAAGCATCGAATTTGACGACCCACACATCATGACTACCGTAAAAACCGGTAATATCTCCATCGCCCGACCTTATGGAACCTGCTGCCAGATAGCCGCCGTCAGAAGTTTGGATTACAGAAGTAAAATGATCTTCACTGCTGCCCCCCATTGATTTCTGCCAAACGATATTACCAGACGCATCCAGTTTCACGATCCAGCAATCTTCACTGCCCTTATTAACCGACAGATCGCCATCTGAAGATGCAGACCAACCAACAAAAACATAGCCACCGTCGGTAGTTTGCTTAATACATAAAGGGATCTCATTCATGCTACCGCCGTAATTCTTCTTCCAATCTACTGTTCCGTTCTTGGAAAGTTTTATAACCCAGGCATCGCGCATTCCGCGATTCGTATCAAAGTCAACATCGTTAGACATTGAGATGGCGGTAAGAATAAATCCGCTGTCACTTGTCTGTTGAACATAGGTTGCCTGGTCGAAACTGCTGCCCCCCAGTGTCAGTTTCCACACAATGTTTCCGGATGCAGACAGCTTTGCAACATAGCAATCCGTACTACCGTAATTGGTATCAATATCGTTGTTGTCGGAATCGGAATATCCTACCACTACATAAGCGCTGTCGTAAGTTGCAACGATTGAATAAGCAGCATCTATCTGAGTACCTCCTATACATTTTTGCCACTGAAGAGTTGGCTTTGGTTGCAGTTGCGCTTTGACAGCAACACCAAAACCGACAGAAATAAGGATTAGGAAAAGTCGGAGAGATAAGGATTGATTGATCATTAAAAAATATTTTACTCCTTAAAACTAATAGAAACATCAGTGGAATTCAAATTTTTCGTCTTGTCACAGGGTTGTCAAAGGCAATCAACCATCAAAGGACTACGACAAAACCTACGTTTATAAGAGTGTACCAATATCAACTGTATGAAGATGAAAATTTCTTTGATCGCAATTACACTATTTACACTTGGAGTAACTGCCTGTTGTAAAAAAGATAAGCCCAACTGTATCTGCCCGGCAGTATATGATCCGGTTTGCGGCGCCGATGGAAAAGTCTATGGCAACTATTGCGCAGCACAATGTGCGGGTGTAGATACAGTAGCCTGTAAAAAGCCCATCTAACAGAGCACAAAAAATTCCTAAGCAGGTCCCGTATTTAAGCGGGATTTTGTGTTTGTTACTCAGTCGTTAACCGGTTGTAAATCCGGCGTTAAGCTCTGCTGTTTGGTTGCACACCATCTTTCCCCGGCGAATCTTTGCATCATCAAACAACAAAAACAACAACAAAAACAAAACAAACAAAACAAGTCATGAAAAAGATCATCATCGCAGCAGCAGCAATCGTTTCTTTCGCTTCAGCAGCTAACGCTCAAAACGCTTCAGGCAATGCTCAGCAAACGGT
>Ga0182793_1000274_pt1 | contig 44772 bp, 40 predicted proteins | sample Passage237A_FD_130498 | JGI IMG/M metagenome (GOLD analysis project Ga0182793, IMG submission 130498) | Cellulose adapted compost microbial communities from Newby Island Compost Facility, Milpitas, CA, USA - Passage2 37A (version 2) (version 2) ... | reverse complement strand
TTGGTGACAGGGAGGAAGCGCTTCAGGACGAGGCGATTACTCGAGGGAATTGAGTCGGGGATAAGGCAGGATGCCGACGGGATCATCTGGACGATCCTTTGGCCCCAACATGGACGACGGGGAGCTCATGGAGTAGCGGGCTCCCTTTTTTTATTTTCCCTTCTTGTTTTATTACTGGCCTCAATCCCTCTTTGGCCTATAATTCCCCGCTGATTGCTCACATCTTCCGCATCGAAGAGACTAGACTCGTGAACGAATTGCAGCGCCAGGCTTATTTGCAGGCATTGGGGGTAGACGCCTACTATCCCCGCTGGCTATTGCCTTGCGCTCCCGGCTCCCAGCTCTGCGTTCAAATCTGGCCGGAGGCCAATAGTGATTTGGCGCATGAGAGTTTTGAGCATTTGAGCAGATCAGATCTTCAGATCGCTGTTGCTTCCAATCAATCTGCTTCACCCATTGCCGTAGCCGATGTGTTGCAGGCATTGGAACTGCAACCGGTTCGTCCCAAAAAGCCCGTAGGCCCTGTGTATCAGTCAGCAGAGGTCACAAAGCGAATAGCGCCTTTCGCCCTCAGCATATGGCGCCCATTCACCAGCTGGCTGGTAATTGACGAGCGTCAGCCTCAGGCCGCGTTGCCGGTTGAACTTCTACTGCAAAACATTCTTTTTTCTTTTGGCCGCCTTTCTTCACCCCTTGCCGAAGAAGTCTTGCGCTGGCCGCTGGTGGAGAATGCGGTTATTCCGCAAACAGCGGCGGAAGCCCGGCAAGCGCTCAGTGTCTGGTTGGAAGTAGAGCTAGAACGCAGGCCTGTCAAATGTCTTCTATTGATGGGGCCGAAGGCCGCCGAGTTTTTTCTCTCGGACAAGTCATATGACGAACAACTCTGGAAGGTTGCAGATCTTTCCATCCCTGGGTTGCAGGCGCTTGTGACACCCAGTTTGGTTGAGCTGTTGCGTAATCCTTTACTAAAGGGCGAACTTTGGCGGGCTTTTGCCTCTCTCGATCTGTCCAAGTAATCCATGCAAAAAGTCGAATATCAGCAAATAGAGACTGCGGGTGGTTTGGCGTTACATCTGCGGCGAATGGTGTCTGAGGATATTCCACAGGTTTTGGTATTGGAGCGAGCGGCGCATTCTCATCCCTGGCGTCCTGCCAGTTTCGAAGCTTGTGTGTCGGGGCGGCAAATTTGCTGGCTGGCGTTTCTCGATGAGACTCTGGCTGCTTATCTGGTGGTGACCTATGGCGGCGGCGATGCCGAATTGCTCAATCTGGTGGTTGCTCAAGCTTATCAGCAGCGAGGCATAGGGGCCGCTCTGCTGAAGTTTGCCCAGGATTTTTTACGCCCGCATGCAGACATGCTTTTTCTCGAAGTCAGAGTATCCAATCGCAAGGCGATTGATCTCTACGCCAGATCGGGTTTTTTTGAGATAGGGCATCGCAAGAATTACTACCCGGCACATAATGGCCACGAAGACGCCCTGCTGATGGCTTCTCAGCTAAGAATGAATGGCTTCGGTGGCTGATCAGCGTTTCACAGGCCTTTTTTGCAGTTTTCTTTGCAGTGTACGTCTGTGCATGTTCAGACTGCGGGCTGTGGCTGAAATATTTCCGTTATTCTCCTGCAATACCTTCTGAATGTGCTCCCATTCCAGCCTGTCTACAGAGAGAGGTGTGGTGGGAACTTCGGTAGTATCTGTTTCAGGATTTGCATTAAAAGAAGCAAGTATTTCCTCTGTATCCGCCGGCTTGCACAGGTAGTTGCAGGCGCCTAACTTGATGGCTTCCACAGCGGTGGAAATACTGGCATAGCCAGTCAATACCAGAACTTCCATAGCCGGATACCGCTGCTTTAACTCTTTGACAAGACTTAGTCCCGACTCCTGTCCGAGTTTCAGATCGACTATTGCATGCGAAAAAATGTTCTGCTCAGCGGTTCGCAATGCATCAAAAAGATTGTGGGCTGTGGCGACTTTAAAGTTGCGTCGGCTAATGGCCCGTGCAAGTACACTGGTAAAAACCGGGTCGTCATCAACTACCAGAAAAGTTGTATTTTTCGGAGTCATCAGCGGTTTCCTCCAAGCGCTGGAGACGAGGACAGGGGAATCATGACTTCGGTGAGTGTGCCAACAGGTTTGCGATTATAGAGACGTACATATCCTCCGTGACGATTCAGCGTGGCCTGTGTGAGAAACAGTCCCAAGCCCAGTCCGTGTCCTTTGGTTGTAATAAAAGCCTTGCCCAATTGATCAACCAGATCCAGTGGTATTCCAGGACCTTCATCTTCAATTTGCCAATGAAGTTGCCGATCATCCCAGCTGACATGGATACGAATATTCTGGGGATGGGCATCGGCAGCGTTGTTGAGCACATTGATCAACGCCTGATTGATGGTGGGATGAAAGATCTGATGTATATCGGGACACTGTTCTTCAATACAGATTTGCGCAGTGACTTCCGGATGCATGATCTGCCAGCGCTCTATCACCTGTTGGCAAAAGCTACTCACAGATTGAGGAATAAACTGACCTGACTGATTTTCTTCCGCCTGTTGATGCAGCTGTTTTAGCGTGTGGGCACAGATATCTATCTGGTCGCTCAAGAGGGCGAGATCCTGTGCTGTCTGGGTACCTGAGTCCACCTCTCGTCGCAGTTCGCTCACAATGACCTTCATGGTCGCCAGAGGTGTGCCCAGCTCATGTGCTGTGCCTGCCGCGAGTGTGGCTACTGCCATCAGCTGTTCATCGCGTAGCTGATCCTCGCGATGGCCGTTGAGTTGTTCTTCGCGCTGCCGCAAATCGCGCGCTATGCGAACGACAAAAAAGGTGATGAGTACAGCGCTGATAAAGAAGTTGAGCCACATCCCCAGAACATGGAGATTGATGCTGGAGGCGTGATGCTGGTGGGGCGAAAGCAGTGGCAACGGAATGTGAAAAAAGAGCAGCAGTGTATAGGTGATTATGCAGAGCAGACTGATGGACCAGACATAGATCCAGGGCAGGGTTGTGGCTGCCAGGCATACAGGTACCAGAAAATAGGAGACAAAGGGATTGTTGGCGCCGCCACTGAAATAAAAAACAACCGCCAGACAGGCTACGTCAATCAAGAGTTGAATAAAGATTTCAACATCTGTAACTGGTAGCTCCTTTCTCAGTCTTCCCCAGGTGAGTAGATTAATCAGAGTAAATAAACAGAGAATGGAGGCGAGTGGTATCAGGGGTAACTGGTTTTCCAGCAGCCAACTATTCAATATCCCGCCGATCAGCAGACAGACAATGACCAGACTGCGAATGATGACCAGATGGCCCAGATGGGTTTTGCCTGATGTGCGGGTATATAAGGGTTCCATTGTTTGATCTTCTTGTTGATCCCGCAATTATACCCAATTCCTTGCCAAAGCTCGGCTTGAGCGCGACAAAGTGCCGCAGCTCTGTGAGATGCCCGACATCGGCCTCTGTTTGCCTGGTGTATACTGTCGCGGTTTTCCAACGTCCGTCGCTCGGACGCCGAGGGTCCGAGGTTTACTCTTGACTATGGCTCCATCCCTTAATGCCACCCTGACCGAAGGGCATGTCTCCCGGCAGCTGACCAGCATGGCGCTGCCTATGGTCTGGGGATTGATGGCGACCATGTCACTTAATGCAGCTGACACCTTTTTTATTGCTCATCTGGGCCCTCAGCCCCTTGCAGCGCTCAGTTTTACCTTTCCCATCATCATGATAGTCACCAGCCTGGGTATCGGTCTGGGGGCTGGTACCTCGTCTGCTGTCGCCAGGGCCATTGGCGAAGGAGAGGCCTCGGAAGCTCGCCGTCTGGCAACCGATGCCATGAGTCTGACCCTGATTATTTCAGCCAGTGTCTGTCTTTTGGGCTGGCTGTTTCTCGACACTATCTTTTCTACCCTGGGCGCAACGCCGGAGTTGCTGCCACTGATTCGCGGTTATATGGCGATATGGCTTTTTAGTGCTCCCTGCCTGATGTTGCCCATGGTGAGTCTCGCGGCCCTGCGTGCCATGGGCTTGAGTCAGATTCAGGGCTGGTTGATGAGCGGAGCTGCGGTGGTCAATGTGCTTCTGGATCCTGTTCTGATCTTTGGCTTGCTGGGATTTCCCGCTATGGGGCTGCAAGGTGCGGCGCTGGCGGCCTTGATCACCCGTATGATGATGCTGGTTGTAGCTGTTTATATACTCCACGCCCGTCTGCACATGCTGGTGAATCCTCTGGTCAGTTGGCAGGTGCTGCGTCGCTCCTGGGGTTCCATTGTGTATGTGGGTGTACCGGCCATGTGCGCCAACGTGATTGTGCCTATCGCCAGCGCTCTGGTGGTGATGATGGCAGCCCGTTACGGCACTGATGCAGTGGCAGGTCTGGGAATTGCCATGCGTATCGAACCTCTGGCGCTTATCGTCTTCTATGCGCTTTCCGGTGTGGTGGGGCCTTTCTTTGGGCAAAACCTGGGGGCAGGCAAGCACAGCCGTCTGACGGAAGCCTTGAGGGTTCTGACCCGCTTCTGCCTGGTGTTCGGTTTGCTCCTGGCGCTGGTACTGTGGGTACTGGGGCATCCGATCGTTAACCTGTTTGGCGATCATCAGGAAGTGATAGATGTTGCCCTGATTTATCTGGCCATAGTCCCCATCAGCTATGGAGCCTATGGTCTGGTGATGTCGGTCAACGCCGCCTTCAATGGTCTGGGACGTCCCTGGCCCGCTATGGTGATTTCCAGCGGGCGGGTGTTATTTGTATTTTTGCCTTTGGCCTGGCTTGGGCAGTTCTTCTGGCAGATGCATGGCCTCTTCGCCGCAACTGCAGCGGCCAATATATTGCTGGGTGTCTGGGCCTGGTTCTGGATCAGACGCCATATTCGCCAGGTTCAAAATTAATTTGCACTCATCTGCGTTATAATCGCGCCCATTTTCCATCCGCTACAGCATTTTCGGGAAGCCCATGACTTTTACCAGCGAGTTGGCCAAGCGCCGCACCTTTGCCATTATTTCTCACCCTGACGCGGGTAAGACCACCATTACCGAAAAGCTCCTGTTGTGGGGAAATGCCATTCAGCTGGCCGGTTCAGTGAAGGGGAAACGCGGTCCTCACGCCAAGTCCGACTGGATGACCATGGAACAGGAGCGGGGAATTTCGGTGACCTCATCGGTAATGCAGTTTCCCTATAAAGAGCGAATCGTCAATCTGCTGGACACTCCGGGTCACGAAGACTTTTCCGAGGACACCTATCGCACGCTGACTGCGGTTGACTCTGTTCTGATGATGATCGACGGGGCCAAGGGTGTTGAGGATCGCACTATCAAATTGATGGAAGTCTGCCGCCTGCGCGACACGCCCATACTGTCATTTATCAACAAGATGGATCGTGAAAGTCGCGATGGTGTGGACTTGCTCGATGAAATAGAGCGGGTGTTGAAAATCACTGCCGCTCCCATCAACTGGCCACTGGGTACCGGAAAAAACTTTGTCGGTGTTTACAACTTCTATACCGACACCATTCATGTCTATCAGCAAGGCAAGGGTCATACCATCCCCGAGGATATTCAAATCAAAGGTCTGGACAGCGCAGAAGCCACCCAATTGCTGGGCAGTTACGCCGCAGATATCCGCGAGGAAATCGAATTTGTGCGGGGTGCAACCCACCAGTTTGATCTGCAGGAATATCTGGCTGGACGCATGACGCCTGTTTTCTTTGGTACTGCGCTTGGTAACTTCGGTGTGCGCGAAATGCTGGACTATTTTGTGGAGTGGGCACCGGCGCCCAAAGGACGTGAGTCTCGCGAAAGACACGTGGACGCTGCAGAAGAAAGATTTTCCGGCTTTGTATTTAAGATCCAGGCCAATATGGATCCCAAGCACCGCGACCGTATTGCGTTTATGCGCATTTGTTCAGGCACCTATGAACAGGGTATGAAGATGCGTCATGTGCGTCTGGGCAAGGATATCAAGATTGCCGATGCGGTAACTTTTATGGCGGGTGATCGCAGTGCGGTAGACAAGGCTATCGCCGGCGACATTATTGGTCTGCATAACCACGGCACCATTCAGATTGGCGATACCTTTACTGATGGTGAAGATCTCAAATTTACCGGTATTCCCCACTTCGCCCCCGAGCTGTTCCGCCGTATCAGACTGAAAGATCCACTGAAAACCAAGCAGCTGCAAAAAGGGCTGCAGCAATTGTCGGAAGAAGGGTCTACCCAGGTATTTTTTCCTTTGAACAACAACGACATAGTAGTGGGTGCGGTGGGTGTACTTCAATTTGAAGTGGTGGCCTACAGACTCAAGGATGAATACAAAGTAGAGGCTATCTACGAGCCGGTTAATGTCACCACGGCTCGCTGGTGTGAGTGTGATGACCCGAAAAAACTGGAAGAATTCAAACGCAAGTGCGCGGACAACCTGGCGCTGGATGGCGGTGGCCATTTGACTTATCTGGCTCCTTCGCGGGTAAATCTCTCGCTGACCGAGGAGCGCCATCCCGATGTTCGCTTCCGCGCGACACGTGAGCACTGAGCCTTTTCATCCCCTGTGATGAGCACATGGACTATACTTCGGCGACAGGGTTGTATCACTCTACAGAGAACAGGGGATAGACGTGAACCTCGTCAACGATAATAAAGACCTGGTATGGGACCTTGATAGCTTTAGTCAGCGGCAAAAAGCTATCGATTTTGTGTTTGGTTTTGAAAACAGGCTTTGTGTTTATTCGGGTTCTGTAGAACAGCTCTACACCAACTACAACATCTTTTTCCCTCGGGAGGAGCACCATAAACTGGTGATCTTGCCCAATCCCTATACGCCGCACGATACCTTTAACGGTATCCCTCCAAGTGCAGTGACACCTACCGGCCTGACAATTGTCCCCGGCCATATCGCAGGTAAACCGGCTCTGATATTAAAGATTCCCTTTCGCAGCGGGACGGTGAAGTACCGCAGTGTCCCGCTGCAAATGGGTTTGAAAATAGTGCGTCAGCAGCGTCCGCCACAAAAGCCTTTTTTACCTGTATTGATGAAAGGGGATTTACGGGAACTGGATGAGTCCACTCCCTGCTTGCACCTGCACGCCATCCATCTGGATCGGCTGGAAGAACATTCGGCACTTGAGCGAAGTGGAATTCAGAAGGTGATTGAGCAGAGACTGGCTGAAATTCGCTAGTTGATACAGACACAAGATGCCGGATAGCGCACAGGCTATCCGGCTTGACGGGCGATTACTTTTGCATCTCGAAGGAAATGGGGGCAGTCAGTTCAAAGCTGTGTCCAGGCAGTGAGTCTGGCATGGGTGGGAAGGGCGCAGCCCGGCGCACAGCTTCCCAGGCTTCCTTGTTCAGTCTGTCGTGACGCGATTCTTCCAGCCAGGCCATTTCCAGAATATTTCCGTTTCTGTCCAGCGTCACAGCAATACGCATGCTGCCTTCCTGACCGCGCTCCTGGGATATGCGTGGATAGGTTACTTTCGATCTGATTTTTCTAAGGACATCAGATACATAGAACTGTCTGGCCAAGAGTGACTGAGCCGTCAGAACAGGGGCGTCATCCTCTTCCTCAACCGCTGCAGCAGGTTGCACAACTGCCACTTCACGTGCTGCCGGGGCTGGCTCTGCTGCAGGCTGGCTGGATGCAGGCGTACTTGCGACCGGCTCTGCAGCCGCAGGGGCTGCCGCTGTGGTTGTCTCGGTTTGCAGAGGTGGAAGTTCTACACGTGGAACTGCTACAGCAGGTGCTTCAACTGTCGGACGAGCAGCAGGCTGAGCTGGTTCCGGGCGAGTGCGCGCAGGCTCTGATCTGGGAGCGGCTGCCACTTCTGTTTCAGCCGGTTTGGGTTTGTTCCAGGCGGAGATAACGGCTACTCGCGCCGGATCAAAAGAGATGGATTCATAGCGACTCAACAGAGCGCCGGGAACATCGCCCATTTTCAACAGATCAGCGCGATAGCCTGAAGAGAGTGGCACTCGACCAATCCAGGTCCGCAACAACATGCCGAAGAACCTGTCGTCCGGGATGTTGCCCAACAACACCTTGTTCACGCTGATATCTACCCCGGAGCCGGGGGTCAAGGAGAAAACAACATGGTCGTTTTGAGCGAGCGTGCCCTTGAACAGACCGTCAAATTTCACCATGTTGTCCGCCTGGGCGGTGAGCAGGTCGTTGTTATTGTTAATTGCCATACCCTCAATCCACATGCGGCTGAAGCGGCGTGTAGTCAGTCCACCCGGGGCAACCACCTTGAGCTCCATCCGCGCGGGCAGGCTGGCGTTAATCAGGCTATCCGGGTCGTTGCTGAGAGCTTCGGAATAAAGAGCACCGATAAATTGCTCGTTACCCAGTTCCTGGTGCATGGAGAGGCCGTTCAGTTTCGGAGCGGCGGAGACATTGGCGGCTAAGATCAATCCCAACAGTAGGGTTGTCAGTAGTTCAAGAGGATTTTTCCAGAGCATATCTTGGGTTCTCTCGTTATTTTTGCGGTCTTGGCGCTATTGTTGATCAGGACTTCTTTCTATACTCGAAATACAGCCATCCTTCGCAAGTTATGGAAGTATAATATACAAAACGAGGGTTGTTCTTTCTTTAATATGACTAATTGGTTGGAATGGCATGCTAAAGGGAAATGTTGGGTATTAGCTCTTCCTCTTGGCTATCCAAAGGCACCCTTTAAGATATTTTCAGACTATTCTTAAATCTGAGTTGACCCGAATACTCTGTTTGAACCTTGGGCACTAGAAAGGCACTCGAATTTGCCGGAGCCAGTATGGAAATAAAATCGGTACATAAGTATCCCAGAGAGTCTTTGGAGCACTTGCTGGCTGCTATACCCTTCTTTAAAACTGTACGCCAACAGGACAGCTGGCAGTTTGAGTTACTGCTGCAGGCCTCGCGCATAGTGGTTTACAAGCCCGGTGAGGTGGTGCTGAGACGTGGCGATCTGGACAACTGGATGTATTTTCTGTTGAAAGGGCGTCTGGCGGTGTATCTGACTGAACCACCCAGTGGCGAGGTGGTCAACTATGTCACGCCGGGCGAGGTGTTTGGTGATCTCGCCAGATTGGTAGGACAGCCGAGAACGGCAACGCTGGTGGCGGATACCAGCGCTAGAGAAACCATGGTGTTTGCCACTGATTACGCCATTTTTGAGGATCTGACTTCCTCGCGTCCCATCAGTTTGCAAACTAAACTCACTTATTATCGCAATACGGTGCACAATCTGCGCTGGAAGCTCGAGGTTTATCGCGCCCAGCATTTGCAGCACTCGTTGGCTAACCGTCATCGGCAGATTCGTCTTTTTACCGGGCCTAAGGATACTTTTGATGAGTTGAAGGCCTTGTATGATCAAGCCAGGGCATTGGCGTTGTTGTTGTTGGAGTGGAATAACGAATTTGGTGTACCTATCTCCGCCGACACGGGCGAGGCACCGCGTGTCTCCTCCATGGATCCCTAGACTTGACCAGTATCATGATGCATGAAGTTTGAAGACCTTAAATTAGAGCCTGGCTATCCACTGCAGCTGCAGATTAATACCGGTACCCAACCTGCGCGCTATTCATGCCGTCTGGTGGGATATCTACCCGGTAGAAGTCTATTGCTGTCTGTTCCCAAGGTTGGTGGAAAATACCTGAGATTCCGTCCCGGCCAAAAGCTGGTTGTGCGGATGATGGTCGACAACGGCATAGGTGTTTTCGCCTGTGTGGTAGAAGCGCAAACCACAGATCCTTATCCCATCATTCATGTCTCCTATCCGGAAAGTGTCAGCTTCAAGGGCATTCGCGGCGCTACTCGTGTTGCAGTTAATCAACCTATTGTGGTGTTCTCGGGGATTGAAGACTTACCGGGTGTGACGGGTACCATCGCTGATATCAGTATCTCCGGTGCAAGACTGGAAATGGATGCTCCCATAGGTGAAGTGGGCGATAAGATCAGGATTCAATCCAGTGTGAAGATTCTGGAGATTCGTCGCAATATGGAGTTGCAAGCGGTGATCCGTTCGCGGGTAGAGCGCAGTACCCAGGAAATTGACGACAATCTACCCGCAGTGTACGGTGTGGAGTTTGTAGAGCAGGACGAAGAGAGTCTTTTGCTACTTTATGCCTATGTTTTCAGCCACATCGCAAGAGACGAGCGCTAGCCTCAGAGCAAGCCCCCTATCAATGTTTATACGCCCTTCCTTATTAGCCAGTTTATTGCTTTGTTTGGCCTCGCAGGTTCAAGTTTCACAGGCAGCTCCCGAAGTGGCCGGCAATGCATCATCCGCCCCTGACTTGTCAGCTCAGCTCTTGCTTCCCAGGTCCTATCAGCAGCATTTGCCCAGATTGCAGCAGGCTGCAGAATTGGCCTTGTCTACCGATAGATGCGAAAGGTTACTTCAGGGCGGTTTGCAGCTGGATCTCAGTCGTCCCGACCATCCGGTATTCAGAATTCTGTGTCGCGATCAACATCAGCAGAGTTTTGCCATGCTGGTTGATGGTATTTCTCTCCATCTGCTTGATGACACTCGGCCAGGTGGCAGTATTTCCTTTGAGGATTGGCAACGGGAAATGGAATCTGAAAAAGAAAGACAAAGAATTCTCGAGGAATATGAGGCTAGGGCTCTGTTGCGAGAGGCTGAGCAGCGTCAGGATATGGACATGTTAAGGCTCGCCCGTGAGGCTCTGGCCCTTGAAGACGCACGGCGCAAGCGACTTTGGGAGTTTTGCCGGGAGCAGTTAGCGATCAAGGTCGAGGTTATGCGAGAGGTAAACTGGATAACCAGATTCATGCCTGAGGCGCATGTAGATGAGGCCAATCGGTTGGGCTTCTACATAGACTTTGATGCGGAAGATCTCTATCGACAGCCCCTGCTGTACAGAGCCGAGTGCCGGATTCGCAGCGAGGATGACTTTCAGTTGATCATTCGCTCCCGCGCACCAGTTGACGATTCCGAATTCTGAAATTCCCCGAAATATACCCCTATAAATGCAGAAGCCCCGGATTTCTCAGGGGCTTCTGTTAAATCAAGAGAGGGATTGCTCCCTCTTCAGGTTCTTCTTACTACCGATTAAGCCGGGGTAGCCGGGGCGCTTGCTTTTGGCTTGCGTCCGCGTTTTCCACCAGCTTTTTTAGCTGCTGGCTTTTTGGGAGCAGCTTTTTTGGCAGCTTTAGCAGCTGGTTTCTTGGCTGCGGGCTTCTTAGCTGCTTTTTTGGCGGCTGGTTTGGCTGAAGCCTTTTTAGCTGGAGCTTTTTTAGCTGAGGCTGAGCCCTTTTTGGCTGCTGCCTTGGCGCGAGCCGCTGCTTTCTTGGCTGCAGCTTTAGCGCGGGCTGCGGCTTTCTTCTCAGCGGCTTTTTTCTTGGCAGCAGCTTTCTTCGCAGCCAGACGTGCTTTCAGTGCAGCTTTTTTGGCTGCAGCCTTGGCGCGAGCAGCGGCTTTCTTCTCGGCCAGTTTGGCGCGAGCAGCAGCTTTCTTGGCTGCTACTTTGCTCTTGGCAGCTGCCTTCTTGGAGGCTGCTTTCAGGCGTTTGGCAACTGCAGCTTCTGCTTTGGCAACAGCCTTGTCGTGAGCAGCAGCGAGTTTGTTAGCTGCCTTGATAGCAGCAGCTTGTTTCTTGGCTTCTGCCACTGCTTTTTTAGCAGCGTCAGCAGCTTTCTTGGCTTTGGCAACTTCAGCTTTTGCTGCCGCTACTTGCTTGGCAGATGCTGGAGTTTTCTTCTTGGCCGCTGCGGCCAGCTTGGATTGAGCTGACTTGAGAGCGGCAGCTGCTTTGGAGGCATCTTTGGTAAGAGATGCAACAGCTTTCTGGGCATCAGCAGCTTGAGCGACACGCGCTTTTGCCAGCTGAGCTTTCAATTGAGCCAACTGCTGTTCCAGGTTAGCAACAGCATCAACAGCTTTTGATTTACGTGCAGCCATGGTGTGATTCCTTTATTGTTTTGGAAGGGTCAACATTAATGGGAAATACATACAACACGCATAAGTTAAAACTTTGTGGGAAAAATTCAAGTTTTTTGCTTCAAATAGACCGAAAAAAATCAGAATTTTGAGGTTTTTTTTTAAAAAAAGTCGATGTTTTGTCTTTGGCGAGTCACTTTTTTGTCAGCATGGATATTTTCAGCAGTCATGGTGGCGGATTCTCGGGTCGAAATGTAGATCGACTTTAGGCGCATAAATGGATTTGCTGGAGCGTCAATTTGGTTTTTATTTGTTGGCTATGAGCGGTATGAACGAGTCGAAATACGTCCTCAATTACGCTGGAGAATTTCTCATTTCATCGAATCAAGGGTGTCTTGAGCAACGCTATTTGCTGTTCATTTCCGGATTGTAAATGCCCTGAGGATTTCCGGTTCCTTGTCGAAACGCCACGTTTGGGTTTTGTTGACCGCAAAGTGATTCAATACTTTTGCACTATGCTGTTGCATTGATCGGTTCCGATAATCGTCTTGCGAAGAATGATCGGGTGAATTGACAGAGGATTTTCCGAGGGGGTTGTTAACATTTTCTGTCGAGTTTAAAACAGCTCTTGGACAAACTCTTTTGGGATAATTTTTCTGCCTGAGCGGTGGGCGAGTGGTTGCTGTTTTGCGACTGCCGGCGGGAGTTGTTTCCAGGCTGTTGCAGCCTATTTTCGATTCGGGGGGGGTCCAGATTGGCCCTGCTTTCCCCGCGGCTGAGGGCCACGCATGTGGTATTGGCGCCCAATTGATCAAAAAGTGATCTTTTGGGCGGATTGGGTGGTCAAAGGGGAGTAATTGGGGCTCGGTAGAGGGCTGAAAACTCTGTAAAGACCCGCTAAGGGGTTGGTTATGGGCATCGGAAAGCGATAATATGCGCGTCTGGCCCAGAGGGGGCGTTCGTGTTCCCGCAAAGACCGCTGTAGACCGTAGATAACAAGAGGAGTATCAGGGTGAGCCGTAGAAAAAAAGGCGTTAGTGCCGATGACGCAAACGATATCGATTTGACCCCCATGCTGGACGTTGTGTTCATTATGTTGATCTTCTTTATCGTGACAGCGTCCTTTGTGAAAGAAGTGGGACTGGACGTTAATCTGCCACCCAAGAATGACTCTCCGCCACCAGATGATGCACCTCAGAATATCCTGGTTCGGATCTCCGCTGATAACCAGATATGGTTCCGTGATGAGAACGGTGAGCGTCGTGTAGACGTGCGTCAGGTGCGTTCCAACATCCAGACATTGCGTGCAGCTCTGCCCAAGGCATCAGTGATTATCCAGGCTGACAAAAAGGCCAGTGCTGGTACCTATATCGCTGTTCAGGATGCCGCGCTTGAAGCTGATGCACCCAACGTGGTTCTGGTACCTGTCAGTAACTGATCGGCTGATTCTGTTATCCAAAAAAAAGCCACCTCAGGTGGCTTTTTTTATGGGCGGTTTTTGCGGGTGCTGTTGAGTTGTTCCTAATCCTCTCCCCATGCATCATAGCTGGCAGCCCCGGTTCTATGGATCTTACCTCTCAGGCATTGCCCCAGTTTCGTGCGTTCTATGCTGAAGTGGTCCAGCAGCTTGCCCTGCATCAATCTTGTGAACTGCTCATTGTCGAGGCGAATCAGATGGCGGTGATCGCCGGCTTCGATATAAATCTCCGGCGCGTTCAACAGTTCTTCATCGCAGATCACATCCAGACCATAAGCTTCTCCCAGCGCGGGTACTGCACCTGCGGCACAGTCGACAAAGACTTCGTAAAGTTCTTCCTCTTCTACCAGCTCCATATGCCGGTCAAAGATCTGGTTGAGTGTGTGACGCAATATTTTGTTGCGTGATGGCAGGACGCAGAGTGTGTAGTGGAAGTCTTCATCCCTGAGCAATACGGCTTTGGCCAGACACAGATCATCAATCCTCGCTGCCCTGGCTGTGTTGTAGGAACCCTCTGCATACTCGTGTTCTATCAGGGAAAACTCTACACCCCTGGTCTTCAGATACTTCTCAATACTTGCGGCTACACCCATAGGTCAATCTCCTGGACAAAGGTGATGATACGAGTGGGTGAGTGAATATGTCGCTCACCATTGACCCAAGTATAAGTAGGCCTGCAAGAAGTCGATGGAAGCTTTTATGAGAGAAGTGACGACTGTTATGCGATTTGGCTATCAAGCCGAAAATGAGTGTTGGGTGGGCAGAAACATTAACCGCCCTGAAGCGGGCGGTTAATGTGTGCAGCGGGATCAGTTCAGCCTACTGAGTTTCTGTCTGACGGAAGCCAGTTTGACGCAGGTGACGAACACCTTCATGGCGGCAACCACTTCAGGCACTGTCGGAACTGAAGGGGCAATACGAATATTGCGATCTTCCGGATCCTTGCCATAGGGATAGGTGGCGCCTGCTGGTGTCAGTTTGACTCCGGCCTCGGCTGCCAGACGAACAGTTTCGCGCGCGCAACCCTTGCGAGTATCGAAGGCAACAAAGTATCCGCCCAGCGGCTTTTCCCAGGAGCCCAGGTCAGTACCCTCGAATGCTTCCGAAAGGGCAGAGAGTACTGCATCAAAACGCGGATTCAGCAGTGCAGCATGTTTTTGCATGTGAGTCTTGAGTGCCGCCGCATCCGGCAGGAAACGAGTGTGGCGAATCTGATTGACCTTGTCCGGACCTATGGTGCAAGTGTTCAAAAACTTTTTGATACCGGCCAGGTTGGCTGCGCTGGCGGCAACAAAGGCTACACCTGAACCTGCATGGGTGATTTTGGAAGTGGAGCCAAATTGAATCACAGAATCCTCTGTGCTCTGGCGACGGGTTGCTTCGAGGATACTGGCCAGTTGTGGCGGATTGTCTACCAGGTCATGCACGCCATAGGCGTTGTCCCAGAAAACGCGGAAGTTGGGGCCGGCGATTTTACCGAGAGCTGCAATGCGCTCAACGGTTTCGTCGCTGTACACAACACCTGTCGGGTTGGAGTATTTGGGCACACACCAGATACCCTTGATGCTGGGATCGGCTTTTACCAGTTGTTCAACAACGTCCATATCCGGACCAGTTGAGGTCATGGGGACGTTGATCATCTTGATGCCCAGTTGTTCGCACACTGTGTAGTGGCGATCGTAACCGGGAACCGGGCAGAGGAATTTGACTTCGCCTTCGTTTTTCCAGGCGCTTGCCGCATCTTTCAAACCGAATTGCATTGCGGTGAGCATAACCTGGAACATCAGTGTCAGGCTTGAGTTGCCACCCACCAGAATATCTGCCGGGCTGACGCCAAGAATATTGGCGCCCAATTGCTTGGCTTCTGGCAGACCATCAAGACCGCCATAGTTGCGAGTGTCTGTGCCATCTGCCGCCGTGTAATTGCCTTTGAGGATACCGTCGAGGGCGTCGGACAGCGACAGTTGTTCCGCAGAAGGTTTGCCGCGGGTCAGATCCAGATTAAGTTTTTGTGCGAGTATCGCTTGATAGTCAGCAGCCAGTTCGGCTTCCCACTGGCGCAATTGTTCCGGTGTGGCTTGATCCAGTTGCAAGGTAGTTACCTCAGTCAGGAGTTAGGGGGCAGTTAAAACCGCGGCATTATAACCGCTGCTCCCGGCAAAGTTGTAGCGCCTTTTTGGGCTGTGGTTGAGCCTCGGCGCGCACAAATAGATATATATAGAAGGAAGACTTTTAGTGAGCCGGGAGAATCAGCGGTGGCACAGGGCAATCCAGACCATCGGCAATAGCGCGGAAGAGCTCGGCCTCGCTGCTGGTGATTTTGTTGTCGTGGGCTATGCACTGAGTCATGGCCTTCAGAAGTTTGGGCTTCTGTAAGGGTTTGACTTCGTTCAGTTGCGTCAATGCCTGTTCCAGTTGCGAAAGTTTGCAGCCGGATTTGGGCAGAATTTGCCTGTGTGTCAGACCGAGAGGCTCAAGTGCAGCGGTAAATGCGGCAGACGCATCTTCCTCTGATTGGGCACCGGCATAGGCCAGTAAGGACACCAGCAAAGTGCACTGATCACCCATATCGCGGAGATCTCTCTGGCGCAATCTGGGCGCCGGTGCAGGCAGCAGATGATGCAGGATTACTCGGCGCAGCGACCACTCCATCAGAGTGATGCGATTGTCTGCCTGAATCAGGCACTCCAGACACTGAACAAAGATCTGCAGTTGTGCCTGACTCAATTCCTTGAGTGCCGGAATAGACAGTTCGATAAGCGGCAGGCGCAAGCTGGTATCCAACGACAACACCTGATGTGCTATGGATTTGACTTGTGGCAGGCTATTGGTGCCTATCAGATCGGCCAGTGATTGCCACTGTTTTTCGCGCTGTTCCGGATGCTTGTCCAGGAATAAACCAAACATGAGTGCGCGTGCGGAAAAGCTGTCGTGTGCTGCGGCCTGAATTTCTGGCCCCAAGGCTGCCAATTGTTGCTGAGCACTTTCAATATGCTGCGCTGAGGCCTGCCCTGTTTGTGCCAGAGCGGCTTCTATTTCAGCGCTGGATAACGTCTGCCCAATGTTAGAAAAACCTTGCATCTGAGGTCCAGATGCCAAATGAGCTGCTTCACCGGCTTGTGAACTGGCGCCTGAGTAGAGGCCTGAAGCTGAGCGAAGATCCAGTTTGGGATAGCTGCCATCCCAGCGGGGCTGAATGCGCTTGATACGGTCCGGCAGCGGGGGATGGGTGGCCATGAGTCGGGAAAAGGCCGTAGTAATTCCCGCGCTGAAATACATGTGGCTGAATTCCGCCGCATTGGACAGGGTTAATTCAGAGCCATAGACATGAGCGCCAATTTTCTTCAGCGCACCGGCAATGCCATCCGGGTTGCGTGTGAATTGCACTGCCGAGGCATCGGCAAGAAATTCACGTTGTCGACTCACAGCGGATTTGATGAGGTTGCCGAAAAAAGTTCCTGTGTAGCCGATAACTACCAGTCCAAGACCAATGACGACGATCAGGCCAACCAGGTTATTGCGATCAGAACGACTGTTGCCATGCCGTGTTGAACGCAGCAGGTACTCGCCTATCAGTCCCAGTAGCAGTATGCCGTGCAAGATGGCGATAAGGCGCAGGTTGATGCGCATGTCTCCATGCAGAATATGGCTAAATTCATGGGCGATAACGCCCTGAAGCTCGTCGCGACTCAACAGATGAATACAGCCGCGAGTGACACCTATCACTGCATTCTGCAGATTGTGGCCAGCGGCAAAGGCGTTGATTCCTTCCTCTTCAATCAGATAAACCGGCGGTACAGGCGTACCCGAGGCAATAGCCATTTCCTCAACGATATTCAGGATTTTTCGTTCATCCGGATCCTGGGTATAGGCGTGGAGCAGGCGCCCACCCATGGCCTCTGCCACAGCGCGCCCGCCCGCTCGCAGTTGAGCCATTTTGAACAGGCTGCCGAGAATCACCACGCTGATAACCAGCAGGCTGATACCGGCGATCATTTTTCCGGTGATGGTATTGATCAGGACTTGGGTCAGGCTGGTGTGATACAACTCCTCTGAGTAACCGCCACCCTGCAAATAGGCGATGACGCCGGCGAGAAACACTGTGGTCACAGCGATAAGCGACAAGACGGCCAACACCAGCAGGACGATCAGGCGCTGGGTGTTGCGGCGAGCAAGATCCTGTTGTTCAAAGAAGTTCATCAGTGGCCCCGAAGGAAGAGAATCCAACAGATTCCACCCCCGGCGATGCGGAGGCGGAATGATTCAACGCAGGATGAGGCTGCGTTCCAATTCAGGAAAAGGACACCTTGGGGGCTTCCTGGATAGCGGCGCTGTCGGCAAACTCCAGCAGACTTGCATCCTGCGTGTGACCAAACATGTTGGCAAAAAACACGGGCGGGAAACTCTGTCTGTAGGTGTTGTAGGCGGTCACGGCATCATTGAACGCCTGGCGGGCAAAGGAGACTTTGTTTTCGGTGCTGGTGAGCTCTTCAGACACCTGCATCATGTTTTGTGAAGCTTTCAGGTCCGGGTAGGCTTCCACCACCAGATTCAGACGACTCAAGGCGCCGGACAACATTTGTTCCGCACCTGCCAGCTGGCCCATGGCAGCTGCGCTGCCGGGATTGGCTGACGCCGCTTTCAATCCATTGAGCGCCTGGTTGCGTGCGTTTACTACAGCTTCCAGCGTTTCGCGCTCGTGCTTGAGATAGGCCTTGGCGGTTTCAACCAGATTGGGGATCAGGTCATAGCGGCGTTTGAGCTGAACTTCTATCTGCGAAAAAGCGTTTTGATAGCGGTTTTTGAGTGCGACCAGCGTGTTGTAGATACTGATAACGTAAAACACCAAAGCCGCAATGATCACCAGAATAATAATAGTTGTAAGCATAGACTTGTCCTTTCAAGAGTTATGGTGAAACGGGCACCGACAGATCAATGCCAGCTAAATAGAACCGCCTTTCAATCAATATATTCAAAAACCTTGACGACTTTCCCTACGCCGCGGGTGGTGCGTACTACATCGGTAATTCTGTCTGCTTCGCGCCGCGATACCAGACCCATCAGAAAAACTGTCCTGGCTTCGGTGACCACGCGCACTCTCCGGCCTTCGATATCGCCAATGGCCAGCAGCTGGGTTTTCACCTTGGTGGTCAGCCAGGTGTCATAGGTACGCTCGGAAAAACGCACATTTGGGCCAACCACCAGCTCGTTGTGCACCTGACGCACCGTGTTGATCTCATTGACTGTCGCCCCAGCCAGCTGGCGCAGTTCCTCTGTGGGTACCTGTCCGGTGAGCAATACCACTGCATTGTAGCTGTTGACGGTGACATTCGCCTTGGCCAGTTGGGCGCTGGCTTTTTTCAGGTTGACCTCGGCGATGGTTTCGATATTGCTGTCATCAATGCGGGCGCCGAGAGTGCGCTTGCCCGGATTGACGTAAATGGGTTCACTGGTGGTGACGTCAAGAATGGTAGTGCAGCCCAGAGTCAGGCTTGCCAGCATCAGACTGATGATAACTGCAGATCGCCGCAACAGACGCGCAAGGAATGCGGGCAGTGCTTGCGTCGATATCATTGAAAGCCCCCGAAAAGTTGCTGATCAATCAGGTCACAAAGACAGAAAATGGTGAGCAAGTGTACCTCATGGATGCGCGGCTTAGCGATCAGCGGCGCGCGCAGCTCTATGTCTTTGGTGTCCAGCAGTGCGGCGGTATCGCCACCGTCGCGACCGGTCAGAGCGATAACCTGAATTTCCTTGTCGTGCGCAGCGCTGATAGCTTGCAGCAGATTGCTGGGATTGCCGTCGCTGGAGATGATCACGAGTATATCGCCCGGATTACCCAGAGCGCGCACCTGCTTGGCATAAATCTCGTTAAAACTGTAATCCCGCGCAATAGCGGTTTGACTGGTGATGTCGCTGCCCAGATGAATTGCAGGCAGGCTGGGGCGTTCCTGTTCGAAGCGGTTGATCAGGCTCGCTGCCAATGTTTGCGCCAGAGCCGCGCTTATGCCGTTGCCGCAGGTCAGGATTTTCTTTTCGTTGAGCAGTGCTTCAACTATGGCCTGGCTGGCGCTCGCGATGCGCGGAGCTAGCTCTTCTCCCGCCTGCATCTTGGCTTCGATACTTTCGTGAAACAGAGTGATGACCCGTTGATCCATAGTGTTTTCCGCAAAAGAGTGGTAGATCCGATGACGGTCAGGTTAATTGCATTTGAAATTGGCCGCTCTTGAATCGTCTGGACAATTTAATAACCAAAGGCATTTTTGATCCATTCGGGCTGCGCCTGATGGTGGCTGAGACAAACCGCATCAAAGCGACAGGGGCAAGTGTCTGTCATGCGGTTTTGCTGAAGATAAACCTGCGCGGCGCGCAGAATTTTTTGCTGTTTTTTCCAGGTGATGCTTTCCGCTGCTGCGGCAAAGCGCTGGTTGCTGCGCAGTCTCACTTCGACAAAAACCAGGGTTTGCTGATCCTGCATGATGAGATCAATCTCCCCCAGCTTGCAGCGAAAATTTCGGCAGATGCTGCGCAGTCCCTGACTTTGCAAAAAGGCTTCCGCCGTTGCTTCAGCGGCTTGACCTTTGGTGTCGGTGGCCATCTCAGGGAGCCTCGATGATCGCTACCATCGGCAGCACCTGTGCACTGCCGTTGCGGAACCTGGCCCAGGCCTGTTCGCGCTCTATGCGGCCGTCACTGAGCAGGCGCAAAGCACCGGTGGCACCGTAGAGTCGCATCTGCGGTACCTGAGCCAGTTGAGGCAGACGCGGGTAGAGGCGGTAGGCATCTGTGCCCAGTGCCTGCAGGCGACTGAAGATATCAGCTACAGGCGCATGAGCGTTGACGCTGGTTTTTTCCGCGCTCTGATTGTCGAACAGCCAGGGCATGGCGGTGAAGCGCACGCCGTTCAAATCCCGGTCCGCCTTGGGATCGCTAACACCTGAGTAGATATGGCTGGTAGCGTATACCGGAAGATCGCCGCCGAAGTGGAAGGCCAGTGTCGGTTTGATCTGGCGCGCCTGTGTAGGGTCCGCCAGCATGAAAATCATGTCCACGTCCTGACGGCGGCGCGCCTGCAGATGCAGCTTGCCGCCCAGCAGCTGTTCCAGCTGGCGCGCGCGGATTTCGCTGCGATCCACCAGCAGGGCGCTCTTGATCACGCGCGAGTAGTCGCCGCTGCCAACAAACTGGCCTCTGTTAACCACTGTGCCGCCCAAAGTTTGCCATTCGTCGCTGAAGGCGCGTGCACTGCGATCGCTCCAGTCCTGCGCGGAGGTGATGAGCAGGGCGTAGCGATGACCTTCGCGGAAGGCCTGGCGGGCTGCCTGACGCGCTTCATCTTCGGCAGCGAGACCGAATTGGTAGAGTCCGGGCAGGGGCGAGGGCAACTGCACATCGGCGTAGTTCAGGGTCAACAGTGGAACCGGCAGGCTGGGCAGCATGGCCAGTTCGTTGACCTTGTCCTTGTCCAGTGGGCCAATCACCAGATCGGCACCTTCACTCACCGCCAGCTGATAGGCGGCAATTATGTCGCCCTCGCTGTCGTACTGGCGGATCAGCGGGGCGCGATTGTGCTCATGCAGTTGGTGGTAATAAGCCGCAAAGAAGCCATCCCGCACAGCTTCCCCGGCTTTGGCCAAGCGCCCCTGTTGCGGCAGCAGCAGCGCTATCTGGCGGGGCTGGTTCTCGATCAGCTCTTTCAGAATGCGCAGATCATTGGGCAGGGCGCGGTTGGCGGGATGGTGCGGCCAGTTGTTACGCCAGGCATCCAGCTGCGCTTGCTGGCGTTCCAGATCTGTCTGGTTCTGCTTGCCCAACAGCGCCAGGCTGTACCAGCCGCGCAGTGTGTCTGTGGGCGCTGTCAGCGACAGCTCCTGCAATTCGGGCAGCGAGAGCCCCATCAGGGTTTGCCAGATGGACTCCTGATTGTTTTGTTCGGCGCTTGTCTCTGTCACCAGGCTTGAGAGCGCCACTCGCTCTTCAACGCTGCCGCGGGTGTCGCCGAGCAACAGTCGCGTGCGGGAGCGCAGCTCTCTCAGGCGGATCTCCATTTCCGGCGAAAGCTGTTGCCATTGGTTTTCCAGCCGGTTGGCCGTTAGAATGCCGTGAGCCAAAAAGTAGGAGCCGTCTTCCAGCGCCACTTCTGCCAGCAGGCTGGCGTGCTTGATATAGAGCGGGTCTGTCAGCGCATCCGGGTCCAGATCCACTAGCAGGTTGCGCGCGCGGGCGAACTGGCCTTTCCGCACATAGAGTTCGGCGGCCTGGAGAGTGAGATTTTCCCGCTCTGGTGACTGGCTCTTACGCGCCTGAGCCAGAAGCGCCAGTGGCGAGCGGGTATCGGCAACGGCGCTTGCGCTCTGTGACCTATCCTTTGCTGGTTGTGAGGTATGGGTGCCACAGCTGGCCAAGAGCGCCAGAATGCTCAACAGCAGCCCGAACTTCCATCCATTTTGCAGCAATCTACGACCCATGCCTTGTTCCCCGGAAGCCTTGATGTTTCCGTCTGAGAGGTTAAATGACCCGTCACACACCCGATAATTCCTCCGCCGCCAAGGGCAGTCTCTACGTGGTTGCAACGCCTATCGGAAATTTGGCCGACATGGTACCGCGAGCAGTGGAAACACTACAAACAGTTGCGCTGATCGCGGCGGAAGATACAAGGCACAGCGCGCGTCTACTCAATCACTTTGCCATTGATACGCCCTGTGTCGCCTATCATGATCACAGCGATGAAGCGCGGACTCGCCAGCTGCTTGAGCGGTTGCAGGCAGGGGAGGATCTGGCGCTGATTTCAGACGCAGGCACGCCGCTGATTTCCGATCCCGGCTATCGTCTGGTGCGCAGTGCACGTGAGGCGGGTATCCGGGTGATTCCCGTTCCCGGTCCCTGTGCGCTGATTGCCGCCCTGAGCGCTTCCGGCCTGGCATCCGACAGATTTATCTTTGAAGGTTTTTTGCCGGCAAAAAGCGCGGCGAGACGCGAGCGTCTGGACCAACTGGCCAGCGAAGAGCGCACCCTGATTTTTTATGAGGCTCCCCACCGCATAAAGGAAACTCTGGCCGATCTGGTAGAAATCTTCGGTGCTGACCGCGAACTGGTAATGGCGCGGGAGCTGACCAAAACCTTCGAAACCATCAAATCGGCGCAGGCGGCAGAGCTGCTGGCTTGGGTTGACGCGGACAAGGACCAGGAGCGCGGTGAAATTGTGCTTCTGGCTCAGGGTGCGCCCAGAAAATCCTCTCAGGGGCTGGATACAGAAGCGGAGCGCTTGATGAAAATTCTGCTGGAGGAGTTGCCTGTGAAACAGGCGGCGGCGCTGGCAGCCAAAATTACCGGACTGAAAAAAAATCAGCTCTACCAGTGGGCGCTGGACGCGCAGCCAGACAAAAAACGGTAGACATTTTTCTAAACAAAAGGGCGGCACTGGTCGCCCTTTTTATGTTGGATCAGAACCTGAAGGTTCCTTGTAACGCTACACTTCTCGGCCGTTCATAGAACGCGTAGTAGCCGCTGCCAGTGCCCTGGGTCAGCACGCTGGCTACTGGCAGACCATTGGCGTAGGTGATGATGGTTTCGTCTGTCAGGTTTTTGCCCACCAGTGCCACTTCCCAGGTGTCGTCGCGACCGCTGAGAGCAATGCGCGCATTGATCTTGACATAGGCATCCTGCATCAGACGCGGGTCCAGCGAGGGTGTAGTGGTGTATTTATCGCTGTAAATAATGTCCAGTGTGTTGTTCAGCCGCAGGCCGCGCCAGATTTCAATTGCGTAATCCAGACCCAGGTTGCCCTGATATTCCGGTGTGAATTCCCGTCTTTTCCCTGTGGCATCACACACACCATCACCGAAGGGCGCAATGTTGTCTTGTTGTCCAAAATAGCACTGGGAGTTGGGGAAGTTGGTGTACTCAAAATCGATATAGGCAGCACCGCCTCTCAGCAGCAGCGAATCAGTCAGTGCCCAGCGGCCATCGATTTCCAGACCCTGCACCACTGCTTCACCGGCATTGGTGACGTTGAAACTCAGGCTGCCGTCAAACTGACTGGTTTGCATGTCACTGAATTCGGAGCGGAACACGGCCAGATTGAGCTCTGCTGAACCCTCGGCCAACAGGAATTTTCCACCCAATTCGTAGTTTTTGACTTTTTCCTCTTCAAATTCCCAGGTGCCTTCGATATTCGGAATCGGCGCCGGGCCATTGAAGAGACCACCCAGGCTGTTAGGCGCAGCGTTGGCACGCACGTCAAAGCCGCCGGATTTAAAACCGGTGGTAAAGCTCAGGTAAAGCATGTCGGTGGCGTTGAGGTCGTGTTGCAGCGTGATCAGCGGCGTGAAACCTGATTCGCTGCGATCACCGTCGATTCTGTGGGGATCAATCAGGAAGGTGCTCCACAGCTGATTGTAGGGATCAGTGATGGTGCCCATGGGCAGGGCGTTGCCCTCAGTATCTGCGTGATACTGGTGGCGCCAGGCATCCTTGGTTTCGCGTGTGTAGCGGGCGCCGAAAATGGCGCGGGTGTTATCGCGAAAATTCCAGGTGATCTGCGCAAAAATGGCGGCTATGTCTGTGTCCTGTTCAAAGTTGCGCTCTGTGGCGGCTCCGCGCAGCAGATTTGCCGCTGCCCCATAGGTGCCTGTCAGAGCAGTGGGAATCACACTGTTTGTCGGCACGCGGATGGCATCGTGGAATTTCAGATTGCCGTGCTGATAGAAGAGACCGCCGATATAGCTGACGGTGAGATTTTCATCCGATGCAATACGCAATTCCTGACTGAACTGACTGTAGTCTTCGTCGGAAAGAATGTTGAAGCCGGGCGCACCGGTAAAATCACAGTCGCACAACTCCTGATAGGTGTAGGCGTTGTATCCGGTGACTGACGTGAGTGTGTGATCTCCCCAGCTGGTTTCAACTGTGAGTGTGGCGTTTTCCGTATTGTTGTAGCTGTAGTCACCGTTGGATTGTCGTTTGAAATCCTGACGCGTATCCAGCAAATACTGGCCCTGCGTCAGCAGTGCCAGCACATTGGCGTAGGGCAGGGTGGGACGACCGGGAATGGGATTTTCCACGGGTTTTACCACTTCGATATTGCGCCCGTCGCTGTCAAAGGAGCCATCTTCCAGTTTGAGCAGCACCGACCATGTATCCGAAGGTTTCCACAGAAGGCTGCCGCGTATTACCCGCTCTTTTTCCTGAGTTTCATCGCGGTTAAGAGTGGTGTTATAGAAGAAGCCGTCCATCTCGCGATCCAGTATCGCCAGACGTCCGGCGAGAGTATCCGTGAGTCCGCCGGACAGGATAAAGCGCAAATCTCTTTCGCCATGTTCCGGCTCGTAGAGTGCGGTGAGCTTGCCTTCGAAATCTTCCGTCGGTTTGGCAGTGGTCAGACTGATGGCACCCGCCGTACTGTTTTTGCCAAACAGTATGCTTTGCGGTCCACGCAAAACTTCTATGCGCTCAATATCCAGAAAAGGTGCGCGCGCCAGCTGCGCACGTCCAAAGTGAATGCCGTCGACAAATTGGGCGGCAGACTGCTCGAAGCCTTGGTTGACACCTGATGTGATGCCGCGAATGGAAATATTGGTGCCTATACCGGTTTGCGTCATGTTGAAGCTGGGGATGTAGTCCGCCATGCGTTCAATATTGGTAATGCCGGCATTTTCCAGCTTATTGCCATCAATGGCATTGATGGAAATAGGTACGTCTTTCAAAGCCTGGGTGCGCTTTTGCGCAGTGACGTAAATTTCTTCCAGCGCAGGGCTTTGGGCATAAGTGGTGGGCGCGAGAACAAGACTGACAATAGCGAGAGTAAGCAGGTGGTGTTTATAAATCCTCACGATACTTTCTCCTGAATACTTTTTATTGGTCAGCCAACTTGCAATAAAGGTTTTCTCCACCGATTAATGCAGGTATAGCGACGAACGGGGGTGCTCATTAAGTAATAGACGAGCCAGATAAAAATACCAGTCGGATTGGAGATAAGTCTGTGACAGACAAGGATTTTGGCAAATATTGGCGCAGTTCCTTACTTTTGCGTGGCGCATTAATGGTCTTGCGCTTTTGCGCGCCTGCCGTTAGTGTGGCGGCTCGGAGTCGGCTCGGCAGTCGCTCCGGTGTTATCTGGGCGGCTCTCTCGAGTGTCGGCCGGAGCGCCGGGGAGGAAAGTCCGGGCTCCACAGGGCAGGGCGCCAGGTAACGCCTGGGGGGCGTGAGCCCACGGAAAGTGCAACAGAAAGCATACCGCCTAAGCGCCAGGTGCCTTGTGCAAACCGGCGCCGGTAAGGGTGAAATGGTGCGGTAAGAGCGCACCGCGCAGCTGGTAACAGTCTGCGGCGATGGTAAACCCCGCCCGGAGCAAGACCAAATAGGAACCCATTGGTGCGGCCCGCATCGGGTTCGGGTAGGTTGCTTGAGGTATGTGGTGACACATATCCCAGATGAATGACTGTCCACGACAGAACCCGGCTTACAGGCCGGCTCCGATTTTCTCCTTCCCAATGACGTCTTTATAGATCGTCCTCTTCTATAAAACTCATCTTCTTAAGGTAAAAAAATCATCAACTTAATGTATTACATTAAGTGTTGTGCATAGGTGCATGTAATTCCGTTGAAAGTGAATTTTTCTCCTCTTTTGAACCCCGCCAAAACACTGTTTATCTCTCCAGTATTTGCGATTTTCTCCCTGATTTTCCGCGGTTTTTCGCCACTTTGATCGCTTGACTTTGCCTTGCCCCGACTTATAGTGTGCAGCAGTGGTAAAAAGTGGTTAAAAGTGGTTTTTTGTGGTTTTCACTCTCAAATTTTGGTGATTCGTGTTTCAAGGCAGCCATTTCATCAGCGTTGACCCCAAGGGGCGCCTGGCCATTCCGACGCGCGTGCGTGAGGAACTGGCGGCGCTTTGCGGTGGCCGCGTGGTTATGACTGCCAACAGTGAAGACCGCTGCCTGCTGCTTTATACCGAGCCGGACTGGCAACCCATTATGAAGCAAATAAGTGCATTGCCCGACTTCAATCCGCGCTGCAAGCGCATCAAGCGCATGATGATTGGTAACAGTCAACCTTTGGAGCTGGATGGCAACGGGCGTCTGCTGATACCGCCAACCCTGCGCGACTACGCCGAAGTGGATAAAAAAGTGGTGTTGGTGGGGCTGACCAACAAGTTTGAAATCTGGAGCGAAGAGCGCTGGGCCGAGCAGATGCAAACCCCGGCCGAGGGTGAGATCCCGCCAGAACTGATCAACCTGTCCATTTAGGAAATATCAGTGACAGAACAGCCCCATATCACCGTGCTGTTGCAAGAGGCAGTGGCAGCGCTGCTGACAGATCCGACCGGTTACTACGTGGATGGCACCTTTGGTCGCGGTGGTCACAGCTCACTGCTTCTGTCGAAGCTGGCACCTGAAGGACGTCTGCTTGGTATAGACAAGGACATGGCCGCAGTGGCCGTCGCGCGGGAGCGTTTTGGCGCTGACCCGCGTTTTGCTATAGCCCAGGGTTCATTTGCCCAGCTGGCATCGCTGGTGGAAGCCGCAGGTATGAAAGGCAAGGTTGCTGGAGTGCTGCTGGATCTGGGGGTGTCTTCACCCCAGCTGGATGAAGCCAAACGCGGTTTCAGTTTTATGCAGGATGGTCCGCTGGACATGCGCATGGATCAGACCTGCGGTCAGAGCGCTGCAGACTGGGTCAACAGCGCCAGCGAAGCGGAGATAGCGCGGGTATTAAAAGAATACGGTGAAGAGCGTTTTGCCAAGCGCATGGCGCGGGCACTGGTAACCGAGAGACAGAAAGCGCCTTTCACTCGCACGGGGCGGCTGGCGGAAGTCATCAAAGCGGCCAACCCCGCCTGGGAAAAAGGCAAGCATCCAGCCACTCGCGCCTTCCAGGCCATTCGTATTCAAGTGAATAACGAGCTGGGTGATCTGGAATCGGTGCTGGAGCAGGCGGTTGAAGTACTGGCACCTGGTGGTCGACTGGTGGTGATTAGTTTCCACTCCCTGGAAGACCGACTGGTCAAGCGCTTTATCCGCCGCCAGGAGCAGGGAGATCCGCTGCCACCGGGCTTGCCAGTGCAGGATCACCAGCTCAACCGCCGCCTCAAGTCCTGCGGCAAACCGGTGATGCCGGGTGAGACAGAAGTCGCTGCCAATCCCCGCGCGCGCAGTGCGGTGATGCGAGTAGCAGAAAAACTCTAGAGCCCCTGGCTCGGATTTGATAACAATACTTGGACGAGAACTGCTATGCCAGTAACTCCACGTCAGTCAGTTTCTTCAGTAACACCGGCGGTGTTGCTGTTGTTGGCTGCGCTCTGGTTGCTGGCGCTGGTATCGGGTCTGGGGGTGGTCGCCTCTACCCATGAGGTGCGCAAACAGGTCAACACGCTGGAAACCCTGCGCCGTGAAGCGTCGCAGCTGGAAGTGGAGTGGGGGCGCTATCTGCTGGAACAGAGCACCTGGGCGGCCTACAGCCGTATTGAGCTGATCGCCACGGAAAAGCTGGACATGATTCCTATCACCGTTGAGCAAACGGTAATGGTGAGCGCCCATGACTAGCCAGCGTCGTCAGCCCTTGCGTGTTGCCTCCTGGCGTTTCTATCTGGTGATAGTGGCGCTGGTTGCCGTAGTGGTGGCACTGGTGTGGCATCTGGCCAGCCTGCAGGTGTTGGCTACCAATGATCGCGGCTACGTCTTTTTGCAGGATCAGGGGCAGTCCCGCACACTGCGCACTGAAACCATTCCCGCCTATCGCGGTGTGATTACCGATCGCAACGGCGAGCCTCTGGCGGTCAGTACTCAAGTCACTTCTCTCTGGGCAAATCCCAAACTCCTGCTGCGCTCTCCCGAACGCTGGGGCGAGCTGTCGCGCGCGCTCAACTGGAACAGAGCTGAGCTGGAATCTCGTCTGACCCGGTTTGCCAACCGCGAATTCATGTATCTGCAACGCCACATATCGCCAGAGGCGGCGGAGGCGGTGCTGGCACTGGATATCAGCGGTGTTTACGGTCAATCCGAATACCGTCGCTACTATCCCGCTGGTGAAGTGACTGCCCATCTGGTGGGAACCACTGATATTGATGATCGCGGCCAGGAAGGGCTGGAGCTGGCTTATGACGCCTGGCTGGCGGGTGAGAGCGGGGCCAAGCATGTGCTCAAGGATCTGCGCGGACAAACAGTCAAGGAGCTGGGCCTGATCAAGTCAGCTCGTTCCGGTCAGGGGCTCACACTGAGCATCGACTTGCGTCTTCAATATCTGGCCTACAGGGAGCTGAAAGCTGCGGTAGAAAACAGCGGTGCCAAGGCGGGATCCATCGTTATTCTCGACGTGGACACCGGCGAAGTGCTCGCCATGACCAATTACCCCTCCTACAACCCCAATGATCGCAGTGCACCGCGGGGCGAGGGGCTGCGCAATCGCGCCATCACCGACAACTATGAGCCGGGTTCCACTGTGAAGCCTTTGGCGGTCATGGCAGCGCTGGAATCCGGTCGCTTCAAGCCAAACGATGTGATCAACACCCATCCGGGCTATATCCAGGTGGGCACCAAGACGCTTAAAGACCCGCTCAATTACGGCAGCCTGGATCTCTCCATGGTGATCGCCAAATCCAGTCAGGTGGGCATGACCAAACTGGCGCTGGAACTGGAACCGGAAGTTATCCGTAACATGTATGCCCGTCTGGGCATAGGTCAGGCACTGGGAACCGGTTTTCCCGGCGAGGCCACAGGTCTGCTGCCGTCGCACAAACGCTGGCGTCCCATCCAGCGGGCCACCCTGTCTTTCGGTTACGGCATGAACTCTTCCGTACTGCAAATGGCCCAGGCCTACAGTGTTATCGCCAGTGGCGGTATCAAGCGCCCTGTGTCATTGCTGCGGGTTGATCAGGCGCCGGAAGGTGAGAGAGTCGTGAGCGAGTCCCTGACCCGCGATGTCACCCATATGCTGATGCGTGTGGCCAGTAGCGAGGGTACAGCCAGCCGCGCCCAGGCCATTTCCTACACGGTAGCGGGAAAAACCGGCACAGCGCGCAAGGTTGGCCCCAATGGCTACGATGAAAACCGTCATATCGCTTCGTTTGCCGGTCTGGCGCCCGCGGAAAATCCTCGCGTTGTGGCAGTAGTCACCATCGATGAGCCCAAAGTGGAAGTCTATTCCGGTGGTGGGCGCGCTGCAGCGCCCGTGTTCTCCAAAGTGGCTGAGGGCGCGCTGCGCATGCTGCACGTGCCTCCTCGTTCTGGTCAGGAGTTGGCCAGTCCTTCGGCTCGCCCGGTAAAGGATACCCAGATGGACACCAAGGGGAGGCCAGTGACGTGATGACGGCAGATCTGCTTGTACAACCCTACACTTTGGCGCAACTGCTGCCCGATCAGGAGTTGGGCGCTGCTGCCGAGATCCAGCTTTCGGGTCTGGCTCTGGACACCCGCAAGCTGGCTGCCGGTGATGTGTTTATCGCTGTTCCCGGCACCAAGGCTGATGGTCGCGAATTTATTGATCAGGCGCTGGGATTGGGCGCCGCTGCTGTTGTTGCCGAGGCAGAAGAGGCGGGAGTTGAATGGCGCGGTTCAGTGCCTGTGGTATTTGTGCCGCAGTTGTCTGCCAGCGTCAGCGCCCTGGCGGCGCGTTTCTATCGCGATCCAAGTGCCGAGATGCGTGTCACTGGCGTGACTGGCACCAACGGTAAAACCAGTTGCAGCCTTTTGCTGGGCCAACTCTGTGCGCACCTGCGCGGCAAGGCGATGGTGCTGGGTACTTTGGGCAATGGTTTGTTGGTTGCCGATAGCAATCAGTCCATGAGCCAGCAGATTGCACAGTTTGAATCCACAGGTTTGACTACCGCTGATCCCATCGCTGTGCAGCGCGCTCTGGCGGATGCGAGAGACAAGGGCGTGCACAGCCTGGCGATGGAAGTGTCTTCCCACAGTCTGGCGCAGGGGCGTGTGGCCGCAGTGCATTTTGACTGCGCCATCTTCACCAATCTCACTCAGGATCATCTGGATTACCACGGCGACATGGAGAGCTACGGTCAGGCCAAGGAACGCCTGCTGCATATGCCCGGTCTGCGCTGTGCATTGATCAACACCGATGATCCCTGGGCGCGCAAGCTGTCGGCAAAGGCGCCGGTTAGTGTCAACTGTTACACCTATTCGCTGCTTGATCCCGCTGCCAGCATTCACGCGCGCGATTACGAATTTACCTCTGAAGGTATCAGCGCCCGTGTTGTCACTCCCTGGGGTGAAGGCGAGTTGCGCAGTCGTCTCCTGGGTGTGTTTAACCTGAGCAATCTGCTGGCTGTTATTGGTGCCGCCTGTCTGCGCGGTGTACCACTCGCGGATGTACTGGCAAAAGTGCCGCTACTGGAACCGGCGCCGGGACGCATGCAGGCTGTTGTGCTGGAGCAGAGCGAGCAGGATGTAGGTGTAGTGGTGGATTACGCTCACACACCTGATGCGCTGGAAAAATGTCTCTCTGCTTTACGCGGACACACTTCCGGCCGCCTGTGGGTCATCTTCGGTTGCGGTGGCGACAGGGACAAAACCAAGCGTCCGCTGATGGGCCGTATCGCCGAGCGCATGGCCGACTATGTGATTGTCACCAACGACAATCCACGCAGCGAAGAACCTGCAGTGATTGCCGCCGATATTTTGCGCGGCATGTATAACAGCCACGGTTGTCTGGTGATTGCCGACAGAGCCCAGGCCATAGATCTGGCGGTGCAACAGGCGCGCCCAGGCGATTTGGTGGTGATAGCTGGCAAGGGCCACGAGGACTATCAGATTTTTGCCACCCAGACGCTGCCCTTCAGCGATATCAAACAGGCGCGTCTGTCACTGCAGCGCCGTCTTGCACGCAACAACAGTGAGGGACGTTCATGATCGCGCCCCTGAGTCTGTCACACATCGCCAAATCCTGCCCTGAGTTGAACGCTCAGCTGTTGGGTGGCGACTGCGCATTTACCAGACTCACCACTGACAGTCGTCAGCTGCAGGCCGGGGAAGTGTTTCTCGCGCTGCGGGGCGATCGCTTTGATGGCCATGATTTTCTCGCCAGCGCAGCACATCAGGGTGCTATTGCACTGGTAACAGAGCAATCAGACAGAGATCTGGATCTGCCGCAGCTGGTAGTCAACGACAGCCTCAAGGCGCTGGGACAAATTGCTGCGCTCAATCGCGCTGCCTTTAAGGGCCCCTTGGTGGCACTGACCGGCAGCAGCGGTAAAACCACAGTCAAAACCATGATCGCCCAGATACTCAAGGAGTGCGGCGAGACACTGGCAACCCGCGGCAATCTCAACAACCACATAGGTGTGCCGCTCACGCTCCTGCAGCTGGAAGCTAAACATGAGTACGCCGTAATCGAAATGGGAGCCAGCGGCCCGGGTGAAATTGCCTATCTGTGCAGTCTGGCCAAACCCCAGGTAGTGCTCGTCAACAATGTGATGACGGCGCATCTCAAAGGTTTTGGTTCTCTTGAAGGGGTGGCCAGAGCCAAGGGCGAGATCTACGAATGTCTGCCGGAAAACGGTACAGCCGTCGTCAATCTAGACGAGCCTTTTGCCGCCCAGTGGCTGGCTCGACTGACTAACAAAAATGTGCTGGCAGTTTCCCTCGACAATCCTTCGCGCGCGCAGGTCAGCGCGCGCAACGCGCAATTTTTCGCTGATCGCGTGACTTTTGATCTGCAAATCCTCGGAGAAACCTGGCCGGTGACTTTGCAGGTGCCGGGCGAGCACAGCTTGCGCAATGCACTTGCCGCCGCCGCCTGTGCTTGGGCAGCGGGTGCCAGAGGCGAACAAATTGTGCGCGGCCTCTCCTCTTTTACAGCGGTTGCCGGACGCATGAATCGCCAGCGTGGTTTGGGTGGGGCATTGATTATCGACGACAGCTACAACGCCAATCCGGGTTCAGTGCGCGCTGCCATTGATGTGCTGGTAGCTCAGGGTCCGGGCGCTGCGCTGGTACTGGGTGATATGGGCGAGCTGGGTGAAGATGCAGAAGTACTTCATGCAGAGCTGGGCCGCTACGCCCGACAAAAAGGCTTGCCGCGTCTGTACACTCTGGGCCAACTGACTCGTCACACCAGTGAGGCCTTTGGTGAATCTGCTCGTCATTTCACTAATGCAGAAGAACTGATTGAACAACTGAAAAACGAAGCAGCGGCGGACCGTTGTTTTCTGATCAAAGGCTCTCGCAGTGCGCGCATGGAACTGGTTGTTCGCGCTCTGTGTGATGCCAATACCAACGGGGATACTCACTGATGCTCTACTGGCTGGCCGATTACATGCAGGATCACCTGCGCTTCTTCTCGGTATTCCAGTACCTGAGTCTGCGCGCCATTCTCGGCGTGCTGACCGCTTTGGGTATTTCACTGTTGCTGGGACCCTGGGTAATTCGCCGTCTTAACGAAATGCGTATCGGTCAGGCAGTGCGCACCGATGGTCCCCAATCCCATCTGAGCAAATCCGGCACACCCACCATGGGTGGAGCCCTGATTCTTACCGCAATATTTATCAGTACTCTGCTGTGGGCGGATCTCAGCAACCGCTATATCTGGGTGGTGATGATTGTGACCCTGGTGTTTGGTGCTGTGGGTTGGGTGGATGACTACCGCAAGGTTGCACTGCGCGATAGCCGCGGTCTGCCGGGCCGCTGGAAATATTTCTGGCAGTCTGTGGCTGGTCTGGGGGCCGCCATCTTTTTATATGTCACTGCTTCCAGCCCGGTAGAGACACAACTGTTTATTCCCTTCTTCAAAAATGTCGCGCTGGAAATGGGCATTTTTTACGTGGTGTTTACCTACTTCGTGATTGTCGGCACCAGCAACGCAGTCAACCTCACCGATGGTCTGGACGGTCTGGCCATCATGCCCACGGTTATGGTGGGCGCTGCATTGGGTTTGATTGCCTATCTGTCGGGTAACGTCAAATTTGCCCAGTACCTGCAGATCGCCTATGTCGCTGGCGCAGGTGAACTGGTGGTGTTCTGTTGTGCGTTGATCGGCGCTGGCCTCGGCTTTTTGTGGTTCAACACCTATCCGGCCCAGGTGTTTATGGGCGATGTGGGGGCGCTGGCACTGGGCGCTGCGCTGGGGGTGATGGCGGTCATCATTCGCCACGAGATAGTGCTCTTCATTATGGGCGGCATTTTTGTACTGGAAACCGTGTCGGTCATTCTGCAGGTGGCTTCATTCAAATTGACTGGCCGCCGCATTTTTCGCATGGCGCCCATTCATCATCACTTTGAATTGAAAGGTTGGCCGGAGCCGCGCGTGATAGTGCGCTTCTGGATTATCAGCGTGGTGCTGGTACTGATTGGTTTGGCAACTCTGAAACTGCGTTAACGGGAAACGACTGTGGCTGAAATTATCGCAAGCAGCAAATTGAAAGCCGTGATTGGCACCGGGATAACCGGCTTGTCAGTCGCGCGCTTTTTAACGCGCCTGCAACAGCCGTTCATGCTGTTCGATACCCGTATGCAACCGCCCCATCTGGATGTGATTCAGCGGGAGTTTGCCGGTGTCAGTCTGCAGCTCGGTGAATTGAATGCAGAGACTCTGCTGCTCGCTGATGAAATCATTGTCAGCCCCGGACTTGCCACTGACGACCCGGCACTGGTGGCCGCCCGCGCTGCCGGCATTCCGGTCATTGGCGATATAGAGCTGTTTGTACGTCATGCCCGCGCACCCATTGTGGCCATCACCGGCTCCAATGCAAAAAGCACAGTCACCACGCTGGTGGGCGAGATGGCCAGGGCCGCAGGTGTGAAAGTGGCTGTGGGCGGTAATCTGGGCACCCCGGCGCTGGATCTGCTGGCGGATGATGTGGAGCTCTATGTTATGGAGTTGTCCAGCTTCCAGTTGGAAACCGTCAGTCGTTTGGGTGCAAAGGTGGCGACCATTCTGAATATCAGCGCCGACCATCTGGATCGCTATCCCAATATGCAGGCATATCATGCCGCCAAGTTGCGCGTGTATTACGGTGCGGAACAACTGGTGTTTAATCGTCTTGATCCGCTGACGCAACCGCCGCTGGCACAGAACGCCAGACCCATTACTTTTGGCGGCGCAGCCGAGTTCAACCATTTTGGTGTGTTGGAAAAAGATGGTGAAGACTGGCTCGCGTGGCAATTGACACCCCTTATGCCTGCCAGCGAACTGCGTATTCGCGGCAAGCACAATGTGGACAATGCACTGGCCGCACTGGCGCTGGGCAAGTGTGCCGGTTTGCCGATGGACGCCATGTTGCAGGCACTGCGCGAATTTCGCGGTTTGCCCCATCGCTGTGAATGGGTCACCAGTAAAAACGGCGTGGATTTTTTCAACGATTCCAAGGGCACCAATATAGGTGCAACCATAGCCGCAGTGCAGGGCCTGGCCAGATTGCCGGCGAAGCTTGTGTTGATTGCCGGTGGTGAAGGCAAGGGCGCAGATTTCAATGAACTGGTGCCGGCGCTGACTGGCCCGGTGCGCTCTCTGGTGTTGATTGGTCGCGATGCTCCGCTGATAGAGGCGGCGGTTGCAGGTCGAGTGGCCGTTATTCACGCAAAGGACATGCTTACTGCCGTGCAGCTGGCCTATGAGGTAGCTGAACCCGGCGATGCAGTCTTGCTGTCGCCTGCGTGTGCGAGTTTCGACATGTTCGAAAACTACGCTGATCGTGGGCGCAAGTTTTGTGCGGCGGCGGAGGCGTTGGCGTCATGATGTCTGCTCCTGGCAACTACGGCCCGCTTGGCGCCCGCATCGATTGGCAACTACTCAATCTTTGGTTGCTGTTGATGTCCATCGGACTGGTCATGGTGGCATCTGCCTCCATCGCCTTCGCCGCCGCCAATTATGGTGATGCCTGGTTCTTTGCAAAACGCCATGGCATCTATTTGGTAATGGGGCTGTTTCTTGCCCTATTTGTGGTTTGTGTCCCCATGAGTGTCTGGCAGCGCTATGCCGGCTATCTGTTGATTGCGACATTTGTATTGCTGGTGATAGTGCTGATTCCCGGCATAGGCAGGAAAGTGAATGGTGCCCAGCGTTGGTTGAGCGCTGGGTTTATATCGATACAGATATCCGAAATTGCCAAGTTCGCTGCAGTGATCTTTTTCGCCAGTTTTTTTGCGCGTCGTTACCAAGAGCTGCATTTCGGATTGCAAGGGTTGCTCAAGCCGCTGGGTGTGCTTGCCGTGATTGTATTGCTCCTGCTGTTGCAGCCGGATTTCGGTAGCACTGTGGTATTGTCGGCCACCGTTTTTGCCATGATGTTTATCGCCGGTGTGCGTCTGTGGCACTTCTTGCTGCTGATAGGTCTTGGCGTTGGAGCACTGGGTGGTGTCGCCATTTTCTCCCCCTACCGCATGCAGCGTCTTATTACCTTTCTTGATCCCTGGTCAGATCAATTCAATACAGGTTATCAGTTGACCCAATCCCTGATCGGTTTTGGTCGCGGAGAATGGTTCGGGCTTGGCCTGGGCAACAGCCTGCAAAAACTCCTGTTTTTGCCGGAAGCTCATACGGACTTTGTATTCGCCGTGATTGCTGAAGAATTCGGTCTTGTCGGTGCCGTGTTGCTACTGGCGCTGTTCAGCTGGTTGATTTTGCGCATTCTCCTGCTCTCCCGTCAGTGTCTGGTAAGTGAAAGAGTTTTTCCGGCGCTGGCCTGCTTTGGTGTTGCCATTCTGTTTGCTGTACAGGTGTTTATTAATGCGGGTGTTGCCTCCGGGCTGCTGCCCACCAAGGGATTGACCCTGCCGTTTATCAGCTACGGCGGCAGCAGTCTGATGATCAGCTGTGCGCTTATGGCTTTTGTTCTTCGTGCTCACTGGGAACTGCACGGCTTTGCGGCGACCACTTTCGGTCCGGTAAGGCACAGACGCAGTCCGCAAATGCAGGGGGCGCTATGAACGAAGTGATGAACAAGACTGTATTGATCATGGCTGGCGGTACTGGTGGTCACGTGTTCCCTGCCTTGGCGCTGGCAGAAAAGCTGCAGGTTACAGGTCAGCGCGTGCTCTGGTTGGGAACGCGCAAGGGCATCGAAGCCAGACTGGTGCCCCAGAGTGGAATTCCGCTGCACTATCTGTCAGTAGAAGGTGTGCGTGGTCGCGGCATTCTCGGCTTGGTAAAAGCGCCATTTCTGATTCTGCTTGCACTTGTACAGGCAATGGGTGTTGTGCGTCGGGAGCGTGTGGATCTGGTAGTGGGTTTTGGCGGTTTTGCGTCAGGTCCGGGTGGGCTGGCTGCATTTTTGTTGCGCAAGCCTTTGGTAATTCATGAACAGAATGCGATTGCAGGCACCACTAATCGTTTGCTCATGCGTTTGACACAGCACCGATTGATGGCTTTCCCCGAGGCCTTGCCTGAAGGAAAGCTGGTTGGCAATCCGGTGCGTGACAGCATAGTGGCTCTGCCTGAGCCCCAGGCTCGCTATGCAACACGTGCAGCCGAAAAATCGCGTATTCGCTTGCTGGTATTGGGCGGCAGTCTGGGTGCCCGCGCTATCAATCAACTGGTGCCTCGCGCGCTGTCAGAGCTGCCGGTGGATGAGCGGCCGGAAGTCTGGCATCAGGCGGGCAGAGATCACGCGCAAGAAACTCTCGCTTCCTATCTCGAATATCAGGTGAATGCGCGAGTAGAAGCTTTTATAGAAGACATGGCTGTTGCTTACGCCTGGGCCGATGTAATTGTGTGTCGCGCAGGTGCACTCACTATTGCCGAATTGACCGCTGCCGGTGTTGCAGCCCTGCTGATTCCGCTGCCCAATGCCATAGATGATCATCAGACCTGGAATGCGCACTATCTGCAAAAAGCGGATGCTGCTCTGGTCTTTGCGCAGGCAGAACTTTCGGAAGAACGACTGGCGGCCCTGTTGCTGACCGAGTTGCGCGATCGCACGCGCCTGCTCGCCATGGCTGAAAATGCACGCAAACTGGCTATGCCGGATGCCAGCACCAGTCTGGCCAATTATTGTTTGGAGGTTTTGCGTGGATAAGACGCTGGCTAAATTCACTGTGCCCGAGATGCGCCGTATCCGCCGCATACATTTCATTGGTATTGGCGGTGCCGGTATGAGCGGCATTGCCGAGGTGTTGCTCAATCAGGGTTACGAGATTTCCGGTTCAGACATCAAAGCATCTTCAGTGACCGAGCGTTTGCAGAACAAGGGTGCGCGTATTTTTATCGGCCACAGTGAAGAAAATATTGCCAATGTAGATGTGGTGGTTAACTCCAGCGCAGTGCACGATGACAACCCCGAGCTGCGTGCCGCCCGCGAGCGCCGTATTCCGGTGGTGCGCCGTGCGGAAATGCTCGGTGAGCTGATGCGTTATCGTCATGGCATAGCTGTCGCCGGTACCCATGGCAAAACCACAACAACCAGCTTGATGGCTTCCATTCTGGCAGCGGCGAAATTGCACCCGACCTTTATCATCGGCGGTCTGGTCAACAGTGCCGGTACCAATGCACAACTGGGTGCAAGTCGCTATCTGGTGGCAGAGGCAGACGAGAGCGATGCTTCCTTCCTGCATCTGCAACCCATGGTCACCATTGTGACCAACATAGATGCGGATCATATGGAAACCTACGGCGGTGATTTCTCCCGCCTGAAAAAGACTTTTGTGGATTTTCTGCACAATCTGCCCTTCTACGGACTGGCAGTACTCTGTCATGAAGATCCGGTGGTACGCGAAATTATTCCGGAAGTTTCCCGCCCCATACTCACTTATGGTTTCAGCGAAGCCTGTGATTTTCGCGCGGTAAATATTCGCCAGAACAAGATGTATTCCGAATTTGAGGTTCTGCGTCCAGGCGTGGAAAAACCTCTGTCGATTCGCCTGAACATTCCCGGCATTCACAACGTACTCAACTCACTGGCGGTGATTGCCGTTGCCACTGATGAAGGCATTGCCGATGAGGCCATTCAACAGGGTCTGGCCAATTTTCAGGGCGTTGGGCGTCGCTTTCAGGTGTACGGACATTTCCCCGCTACCGGTGGCGACATCATGCTGGTGGACGATTACGGCCATCATCCGCGCGAAGTTGCCGCTGTGATCAAGGCGGTGCGCGATGGCTGGCCGGAGCGGCGTTTGGTGATGGTGTATCAGCCGCACCGCTACACCCGCACTCGCGATCTTTATGAAGATTTTGTTGAAGTGCTTTCCAGCGTGGATGCGCTGGTATTACTCGAAGTTTACAGCGCTGGCGAAGATTCTATCCCCGGCGCTGACAGTCGCCACCTGTGCCGCAGCATTCGCGCGCGCGGAGCGATTGAACCCATTTTTGTAGAAAGCATTGAAGGGGTACCAGCGATCATTAAGGATTTGGTACGCGCCGGCGATCTGGTTATCACCCAGGGTGCCGGCAATGTGGGCACGCTCGCCCCCGAACTTGCCAAGCGTGCATTGCAATAGAGGTATACATGTCAGTGATTGAATTGCCCATCAGCGAACAACTCAAGCAGCAGTTTGGCCGCGTGGGTGTGCTTTACGGCGGTCTGTCTGCCGAGCGTGAAATTTCCCTGCAAACAGGTGTAGCGGTTGTTGCTGCATTGCGTGAAGCCGGTGTGGATGTGGTGGCTCTGGAATTGGGCCAGAAGGCTATCCAGCAAATTCAGGATGCGAAACTGGATCGCGCATTTATCGCCCTGCACGGACCCGGTGGTGAAGATGGCCGCATTCAGGCAGTGCTCGAGTACATGGGCATTCCCTATACAGGCAGCGATGTACAGTCATCGGCACTGGCGATGGATAAATTGCGCAGCAAACAGTTGTGGCGGGGTGTAGGCATTTCCACACCGGATTTTGTGGTGTTAAAACCGGATACAGATTGGACAAAAGTGATTGCCGACCTGGGTGGCGAAGCCATGGTCAAGCCGGCGCACGAAGGTTCCAGTATAGGCATGTCACGTGTGAGTTCGGCGGAAGAATTGCAGCGGGCTTTTGCTGCCGCGGCACAATACGATACCTGCGTGATTGCAGAGCGTCTGATTGTGGGTGCTGAGTACACAGTAGCGATTCTGGCAGGCGAGGTGCTGCCGCCGATCAAACTGGAAACCCATCATCGCTTTTACGATTTTGATGCGAAATATCTGGCAGACGACACTCGCTATCTGTGCCCCTGTGGTCTGTCGCCGGAAATTGAAGCTCGCCTCAAAGCTATTGCACTGGCCGCCTTTGAATCCCTGGGTTGCCGCGGCTGGGGCAGGGTGGACGTGATGGCCGATCAGCACAACAACTTTTATGTGCTTGAGGCCAATACAGTTCCGGGGATGACCAGCCACAGTCTGGTGCCCATGGCTGCCAAGGCGGCGGGGCTGTCCTTTGAACAGCTGGTCGTCGCTATTTTGCAGGCCAGCCGGTAAGAGATGGCAGAGGAAAAAATTTTTGCCGACGAACCCATAGCCGCACGCGGCGACCTGGGTGAACGGAGAGCAAGTTCAGCGGTTGACAGGGTTTTGCGTCGGCCTCAGGGATATCAGCGGGTTACACCGCGCGGCGGAGCTGCAGAGGATGGTGATGGCGCGAAGCGTCACTCATTGTGGCGCAGCCTGATACTGGTGGTTTTTCTGATGGGAATAGGCGCTGGAATCTATTACGGGATAGATCCTCTGCGCGAACTGCTGGAGCGCCCTTTGACGCGAGTGGCAGTGGAAGGCGAGTTTGTTTTTGTCAGCAAGACGCGCACCAGCGAGCTGATCAGTGCCGAGATAAATGACGATTTCTTGCAGTTGGATCTGATGCGCCTGAAGCAGGTGCTTGAGCAGGATCCCTGGGTGGAGAGAGCTTCCATCGGTCGTCGCTGGCCTGACACCTTGGTTGTGAGAATTGTCGAGCAGAAACCCATCGCGCGCTGGGGTGATGTGGGATTTATGAACCAGCGCGGCGAGATAGTCACTGTTGCAGAGGCTGCGTCGCAGTTGGCGCATCTGCCGCTGTTACAGGGAGAAGTATCGGATGCAAGTTTGATCCTGCGGCAGTATCAGGATCTGGTGCGACTCCTGCGCACCCGCGGTCTGGATGTTATCGCGTTGAAAAGTGATGCCAAGAAGTCCTGGCGTATGACACTGGCAGGCGAAGTGGAGCTGGTAATCGGTCGGGATCAGGTGATGGAGAAGATTGGTCGCTTTATCCGTGTTTACGACCGTCACCTGAAAGACCGATGGATTGAAGTCAAGCGGGTGGACTTGCGTTACACCAATGGTGTGGCGGTGGAATGGCAGGAAGAAGTACAAACACATTAAAACGAAAGCCCGACAAGGTAGATGTCGGGAAATCAATATAAAGAGGTTAGATCAATGGCAAGCGCTAGTGACAACAAAATGATTGTTGGCCTGGATATAGGCACTTCCAAGATTGTGGCTATCGTCGGCGCTATCACTCCTGAGGGTAATCTGGAGGTTGTGGGCATAGGCTCACATCGTTCAACGGGCTTGAAAAAAGGTGTGGTGGTAAACATTGAGTCTACTGTTGCCTCTATTCAACGAGCGATAGAAGAAGCGGAGTTGATGGCGGGCTGCCAGATACATTCGGTTTATGCGGGCATTGCCGGCAGCCACATTCGCAGCCTCAACTCCCATGGCATAGTGGCGATCAAGGATCGCGAGGTTTTTCCTCAGGATCTGGAGCGAGTGATTGACGCGGCCCAGGCGGTAGCCATTCCTGCGGACCAGAAAATTTTGCACATACTGCCGCAGGAATTCCTGATTGATGATCAGGATGGCGTCAAGGAGCCGCTGGGCATGTCTGGTGTGCGGCTGGAAGCCAAGGTGCATCTGGTGACCTGTGCGGTCAATGCAGCACAGAACATAGAAAAATGTATTCGCCGCTGTGGCCTGGAAGTTGAAGACATCATTCTGGAGCAGCTGGCATCCAGTTACGCCGTGCTCACTGAAGATGAAAAAGAACTGGGTGTTTGTGTGGTGGATATAGGCGGTGGCACAACCGATATCGCCATCTTCAAGGACGGCGCCATTCGCCATACCGGTGTGATCCCTATCGCCGGCGATCAGGTAACCAATGACATCGCCATGGCTCTGCGCACACCTACGCCCAATGCGGAAGAAATCAAAATCAAATACGCCTGCGCACTGGCAAAACTCACCAGCCCGGAAGAAACCATCAAGGTACCCAGCGTCGGTGATCGCGAGCCGCGCGATCTTTCACGTCAGGCGCTGGCAGAAGTGGTGGAGCCGCGTTACGACGAGCTCTTTACCCTGGTGTTGTCGGAATTGCGTCGCAGCGGCTATGAGGATCTGATCGCCGCGGGCATTGTGCTGACTGGAGGCACTTCCAAGATGGAAGGTGTTATTGAACTCGCCGAGGAAATTTTTCACATGCCGGTTCGCCTCGGAGCACCGCAAAACATTCGCGGTTTGCGTGACATAGTGAACAACCCGATTTATTCCACAGGCGTGGGGCTGCTGCTTTACGCCATGAAGCAACATCAGGAGGGTAGTCGCACCGTTCAACTCGGTAGGGATAATCAGCAGTCACTGCTGGGCCGTATCAAGCGTTTATTTCAAAATACGTTTTAAGTTTGTGATTTGTTAAATTTCAATAGTTAAAGGGGAAAGGGGAATAACCATGTTTGAACTCGTCGATAGCATTCAGCAAAACGCAGTGATCAAAGTGATTGGTGTTGGTGGTGGCGGTGGTAATGCCGTCAAACACATGATCGCCAATCGAGTGGAAGGTGTGGAATTTATCTGCGCCAATACCGATGCCCAGGCGTTGAAAGACATAGACGCCCGCACCGTATTGCAACTGGGTACCGCCATGACCAAAGGGCTGGGCGCAGGTGCCAATCCGGAAGTGGGCCGTCAGGCCGCACTGGAAGACCGCGAACGCATCGCTGAAGTTTTGCGCGGTGCGGACATGGTATTCATCGCTGCCGGTATGGGTGGTGGTACAGGTACAGGTGGTGCTCCAGTGGTTGCCGAAGTGGCGCGGGATCTGGGCATTCTCACCGTGGCTGTAGTGACCAAACCCTTTCCTTTCGAAGGTCGCAAACGCATGACCATCGCTGAATCCGGCATCAAGGAGCTGGAAGAGCGCGTGGACTCATTGATCACCATTCCCAACGAAAAACTGCTTTCGGTGCTGGGCAAGTCTTCCAGCCTGCTGGATGCGTTCAAGGCCGCCAACAATGTTCTGCTCGGCGCTGTTCAGGGCATCGCGGATCTGATTATTCGTCCGGGGATGATCAACGTGGACTTTGCTGATGTGCGCACCGTGATGTCAGAAATGGGCATGGCCATGATGGGCACAGGTTCTGCCACCGGTGAGAATCGTGCACGCGAAGCGGCCGAAGCGGCCATCAGCAGCCCGCTGCTGGAAAACGTTCACCTCAAGGGTGCGCGCGGTATTCTGGTCAATATCACCGCTGGTCTCGACCTGACTCTGGGTGAATACGCTGAAGTGGGTAGCGCTATTGAAGAAATCGCATCACCCGATGCAACGGTTGTTGTGGGTACTGTGATCGATCCTGAACTTACCAACGAGCTGCGAGTCACTGTTGTCGCTACCGGACTGGGTGCTGCTGCTCTGGCAGATGCCAAGCCCCAGCCCACCAAGGTGGTTGTCGACAATACCCGTCGCGCCAATGGTCAGATCGACTACACAGCGCTGGATCGTCCCGCTCACCTGCGCGCCAAGGCTGCCGCCAGTGGTTCCGCAGCTCTGGCTCAGCCCAGCGACGCTCAGATGGATTACCTGGATATCCCGGCTTTCCTGCGTCGTCAGGCTGACTAGTTGTTTGCGCAATCAGCTGGTTCAGGGCGAGGTTTGAAGCACTGGCTATTGCGCCGATAAATAATGGCTGGGCTTGGTCGGGGGGCTAAGCCAGCCATAAATTGGTAAAATTTCGGCAATTTAACGCTGTTTCTGTGGGGAATCTCACCAGGCAGCTACAGTATTCACTACCAGGTTCATACAGCTGATGATTAAACAACGCACGATCAAAAATGCCATTCGCGCCACCGGCGTTGGTTTGCACACAGGGGAAAAGATTTACCTCACACTGCTGCCCGCTCCGGTTGACACAGGCATTGTGTTTCGTCGAGTCGATCTGAATCCGCCGGTGGAAATAGAGGCCAAGGCCCACAATGTGGGAGAAACCACGCTGTCCACTACGCTCATGAATGGAGATGTTCGTGTATCCACCGTCGAGCATCTGCTTGCGGCCATGGCGGGTTTGGGAATTGATAATGTGATAGTGGAGTTGAGCGCAGCTGAAGTACCTATTATGGATGGCAGTGCTGGCCCCTTTGTGTTTCTGATTCAGTCTGCCGGTGTGCAGGAGCAGTCGGCCCCGAAGAAGTTTATCCGGATCAAAAAGCCTGTTGTGCTGGAAGAGGGTGACAAGCGAGCCGCATTTCTCCCCTTTGACGGTTTCAAAGTCACCTTCTCCATCGATTTTGATCATCCGGTATTTCAAGGTCGCAGTCTGTCCACTTCTGTCGATTTTTCCACCAGCTCCTTCGTCAAGGAGGTGAGCCGGGCCCGCACCTTTGGTTTTATGCACGAAATCGAGTACTTGCGTTCCAAGGGGCTGGCCAGAGGTGGCAGCGTGGACAACGCCATAGTGGTGGATGACTACCGTATTCTCAATGAAGACGGTCTGCGCTACGAGGATGAGTTCGTCAAGCACAAGGTGCTGGATGCCATAGGCGACCTCTACCTGCTGGGCAACAGCCTGATCGGTGAGTTCCAGGCTCATAAGTCAGGTCATGGCCTCAACAACAAATCCCTGCGCAAGCTGATCGCTCAGACGGACGCTTGGGAAGTGGTTACCTTTGCCGATGACGATGCCGCACCTATCAGATATATGAAGCCTCTGCTGGCGGTTTCCTGATTATTTCCCTCCTGTTTCCACCTGCCCGACGCCATTTCGGTGGCTGGGCAGGTGGGAAAATCTCTTGGCTTTTACCCCCCATTTATGCCATATTTCGACCGCTGCGCATGTCGGATACTCGATTCGTGCGCCTGTATATAACTTTTTCTTTTGGTCAATAGTGAATTTGCCGCCTTTATATATAAGCAAACAAAGCTTTAGTGGCAGCCCGGGTATAACTTTTGGCAATATAATTGCTGAATAGATAACTAATTGATCTAAATAAGAAATTTAAAATGCCAATTGTGCCTCGCTGAATGAAAGGCACTCTGGTCTAGTATCAAATCTATGAAAATTATCATCCTCAGCAAAGAGCACAGCAATGCGCGCAGCATCACCTTGGGTGGCTGGACGCGTTTGTTGCTGTCTGTCTGTCTGTTGGGGGTACCCACTGCCCTTGGCGCTCTGGGATATGGCTTGTTTATAGCGCCCAGCGCCAATGAGCGCATCAGCGCCGAGTCTCTGCAGGCCTGGGAAAATGCCCTGGCCCTGCAAAAGCAGGAAGTGGAGCATATTCGGCAAGAGGCCAAGACCCAGGTGGCAGCCATGACCCTCAAAATGGGGGAAATGCAGGCCA
>Ga0182793_1000273_pt1 | contig 44779 bp, 44 predicted proteins | sample Passage237A_FD_130498 | JGI IMG/M metagenome (GOLD analysis project Ga0182793, IMG submission 130498) | Cellulose adapted compost microbial communities from Newby Island Compost Facility, Milpitas, CA, USA - Passage2 37A (version 2) (version 2) ... | reverse complement strand
CCATGCCGGCCGACATGGCGCCATCGCCGATCACCGCGACGACATTCCGCCGCTCGCCCTTGTGCGTCGCGCCGACCGCCATGCCGAGGCCCGCGGAGATGGAGGTCGAGGAGGGACCGGCCCCGAAGGGGTCGTATTCGCTCTCGGCGCGGCGGGTGAAGCCCGAAAGGCCGCCGCGCTGGCGCAGCGTGCGGATGCGGGAACGGCGGCCGGTGAGGATCTTGTGGGGGTAGGCCTGGTGGCCGACGTCCCAAATCAGCCGGTCAGCTGGCGTATCGAAGACGGCGTGGAGCGCGACCGTCAGCTCGACGACGCCGAGTCCCGCCCCCAGATGCCCGCCGGTCACCGATACGGCGTGGATCACCTCAGCCCGCAGCTCGTCGGCGAGCTGGCGCAGCTGCTCGCGCGGCAGGGCGCGCAGATCGGCCGGGCTGCGGATTGTGTCGAGCAGGGGGGGGGACGGCTTTTCGGCCAAGCGGATCGCTCCTCGAGGAAACACCAGTCCCCGTGTTTAGGCTTCGGGCAGGACGTTGGCAATGCCGGCGTCCCCGCCCGGCAGGGGAATGGGGCGGCGCATCGGGAGCCGGCGGAAACCGCTTCCGCAGGCCGCGCCCCGATGGCGGCGGCGCCGTTTGGAGCCGACCATTGCGGCGTTTGCGGGGCAGCGGCCGGAGGCGCGGCGGGGTGCCGCGCCGGATCAGTTGGAGGCCACGGCGAGCGGAGCGGTGGGCGAGAAGCGGGTGTGGCCGAGGGTCGCGGTATCGTCGCCCACGCCCATCACCGTGACATAGCGGCCCATTTCGGGAGTGGGGTCGAAATCGGCCTCGTCATGGTCGAAGATCACCGCGAAATGGCCCGAGGACAGGCTGGCCGGGGCGGTGAAGATATCGGCGACGTGCTCGAGATCGGGGGCGACGAAATCGGGCTTGCGCATGCCGCCGGCCCTGGAGGGGGCCACCATCTGGGCCAGGGCCTCGGCCACGGGGGCGCTGCCGGCCTGGCTGGCGGCGCCGAAGGTGCCGGCGAAGAGCCCGGCCAGCGCGTCGCCCGGCTGCCCGCCCAGGGCGGCGGTGCGTACGCCGGTGGCGGCGGTCAGCGGCGGCAGGATGGGCAGGCGCAGGCCGGGGGCGGGCGGGGTCGCCGGCTGGTCGCTCGCGGCCGCGGTGGCGGAGCGCTCGATGATCATCTGCAGGGCCCGCTGGGCTTCCGGATCGGGCGGAGTGGCCGGCAGATAGGCGGTGAGCGCCTCGGCCGGCGGGTCGGACATGATGAGGCGCGGCTGCGGCATGGGGGCGGTGAGCGCGGCAAGGGCGGTGACCGCGTCGCCCGCCGGCAGGGCCGAGGCGGTGGCGAGCTGCAGCCGCTCGGACTTGACGGCCGGCAGTGGGGCGATGCGCGGCGTGACCATCTCGGAGGGATCGAGCGGGGCGCTGCCCACGGTGGAGAAGGGAAGCTGCTCGGGCGCGGCCGCGGCGACCGCGATGGCGGCGGCGCCGCCGAGCTCGGCCGGGCGCGGCGCGGGAACCGGGGCGACGCGCGGCGTCGCCGGCTGCGGCGCCAGCGCGGCGGTCTGCACTGCGGCAGCCTGCACCTGGGCCTGGACCGGCGCCGGGGCGGCGGCAGCGGCCGAAGCGGATTTGTTGCCGCCGAAGAGCATGTCCATGAGCGTGGTGCCGCCACCGCCGGCGGAGGCGACCTGGGTGCCCGAGGAGCCGCCGCCGCAGGGCACGGCGTGGCAGCGCTTCCACTCGGCCATGGCGAGCTGGTAGCCCTCCTGCGACAGCGGCTTGCCGTCGGTGGGCAGGTGCATGGTCCTGCCGTCGGGGAACAGCTCCTTGAGCTGGGCGCGGGTCATGCGCGGCCAGGCGCGCACCGAGCCGGTGTCCAGATGCACGAAGGGGCTGCCGGAGGTGGGATAGTAGCCGACGCCGCCGACCTGCTTGCGCATGGCGGTGGCGCGCAGCTTGGCCAGGGGCACGCCGGGGATGAAGAAGTCGATGGCGGTGCCGCGCATATGCTGGGAATTGTCGGCGACGCCGGAGGATTTGGAGGCCAGCATGGCGTTGGTGGCCGGGGAGCGATAGGCCGACACGATGTGGATCGGCTGGCTGGCGCCGACCTCCTGATAGACCTCCCAGATGAGGTCGAACAGGCGCGGGTCCATCTTGGTGGGCTCGTTGCGGCGCCAGTCGCGCAGGAACCGGTTCAGCTCGTTGAGGCCGGACTGCACGTACTGGCCGTTGCGCTTGAAGACGATGCGCGCCGTCTCCTTGGTGTGGGTGTAGTGCAGGTACAGCGCCCGCTCGCTCGCCGCCAGCGCCGGAGGCACCAGGATCGCGAAGGCAAGGCCGATGCTCATAAGGGCGGCCAATCCGCGCCGCACGATATGGTGCCTAAACAAGAAGGATGTCCCCGTCACGCCAAACTCTGCCCGGTTCAATGCCAGTGATCGTTGGACGTTAGCGTCGAAATCGCACGATTTGATTAACGCTAACGAGGTGTCAACCGACAGTGCCGGAGCCCCTCACGCATCCGTTATTACGGGCAAAAGCGGGCACAACCAAGGCGAAAATGTAAACGGGTCGTTAAGGAAGGGCGGTTTTCCGGGGTTTTCCGGGGGATCGCGCCGAGCGGAGCCGTGACGGGCCCCGCGGCGGCTCAGGGGGAGAGCTCGTCGGGGACCGGCTCGGCCTGGGCGATGACGGCGGGCGGCAGGGTGGCGGTGAGGCCCATGGCGGCGATGAGCTTCTCGTTGTGCCCGTAGACGTCGCCGAAGGCGCGCAGGCTGCCGTCGTCGCCGACCCGCAGGGTGAAATAGGCCAGGTGCACGGGGATCTGGCGCTCCGGGTTCACCCAGCGCTCCTTGGGACCGAACATGGCCTCGAGCGAGGCGCGGGAGATGGCCGGCTCGTTGGCGGTCAGCGCCTCGGCGAACTCCATGGGGTTCTGCACGCGGATGCAGCCATGGCTGAAGGCGCGGTAGGAGCGCGAGAACAGCGACTTGGAGGGCGTGTCGTGCAGATAGACGTCGTGCTTGTTGGGGAAGAGGAACTTGATCTGGCCCAGGGCGTTGCCGGCGCCGGGGCGCTGGCGGACGCGGAAGGGGAAGTTGGTCGCCGAAACCTGCGTCCAGTCGACCTGCCAGGGGCTGACGGCCTGGCCGTTGTAGAGCAGGTCCATGTTCTGGCTGTCGATATAGCCGGGATTGCGCAGCACGGCCGGGGCGATCTCGCCCCGGATGATCGAGGACGGCACGTTCCAGTAGGGATTGACCACGATATGGCGGATGGTGTCCGAGAAGATCGGGGTCTGGTTCTTGGTGGTGCCGACCACGACGCGGGTGGTGTATTCCTCGCGGCCGTCGCGCAGGATGGAGAGGCGGAATTCGGGGATGTTCACGAAGACGGTGAAGTCGCCCAGATCGGACGGCATCCAGCGCCAGCGCTCCATGTTGGCGATGATGTCCTCGCGCCGGGTGGCCGCGCCGCCATTGAGGGCGGCGACGGTGGCCGGGCCGACGATGCCGTCCACCTCGAGGCCGAGGCTCTCCTGGAAGGCCCTGACGGCGGCGACCAGGTCGTCGCCATAGGTGGTGGCGCTGGAGGCGGGAAGCTGGAGGCGCTCGCGGATGGCGGGCACGCGCGCATCGTTCATGCCCGGGCGGAGCACGGGGCCCTCGGCGATGGGGGCGGGGCGGGCCGTGGCGCTGGCCTCGAAACCGGCCAAAGCGGCCTTGAGGGCCAGGAATTCGGGATGGCGCGGCTGCAGCTCGGCCAGGATCGCGGCGGGGTCGCCGCTGCCGGCCAGCCGTTCGAGCAGGGCGGCCTCGTCGATCGGCTTGGGCTGAATGTCGAGCAGGGGGCTGATCGATTGCGGCTTGATGCGGCCGTTATGGATGTGCTGGGCATAGCGCATCGTGGCGCCGGAGAAGGCGGTCTCGAGCGCCGCCAGCTCCAGCGGGCCGGTGCCGACGCGATCGAGGTCGATGGCGGGGGTGAGGTAGTCGGAGGGGCGCAGGCCCTCCGCCTCGGCATTCTCGAACAGGGCGATGATCTTCTCGGCGGCGGGCGAGAAGGCGACCTTGCCGTCGGCGCCCTGGCTCAGCCAGATGGGCTCGAAATGGCGCTCGCCATAGAGGAAATAGAGCTTCTGGGCCTCGGCATAGGCCTGGCTGTCGCGCGTGGCGCCATAATAGCTGGCGGACAGGCCCGCCTTGATGATCCGGCCCAGCTCGGTCTGGGGCGGAGCGATGACGACGCGGCTGGATTCGAGGCTGGCGACGGGCTGGGCGCCGGCCGGGGGGACGAGGCCGGCGACGGCAAGGGCGAGCGCGCCCAGACTGACCAGAACCTTGTTCATCGCTGCTCCGAAGATGACGCCTCTGCCCGCCCGAATCCGGGCCCTGGGGCATGAAATCTCAATACTCCGCAAACCTTAACGGGAGCAATCGCTCGCAGAATCGTGAAGCGATGCTGTGGCGGGGCTGCAACGGAAGGGCTCCAGCCCCGCTCCCGCGTCAGAACTTGTAGTTCAGCCCGGCGCGGACGACGCTGAACCGGTGGGTCACGTCGAGATTGCCGCCGGGCAGGCCGGCATAGCTCTGGGTGCCGGCATCGACATAGAGATATTCGGCCTTGAAGGAGAGGTTGGCCGTGGCCTGGGCTTCGAGGCCCACGCCGGCGGCCCAGCCCAGATGGTTGGCCGATTGCGAGGTGACGACGCCGAGCCCGTCGGTGAACCTGGCCGTGCCGCGGGCGAAGGCGGCGCCGAGGGTGGCATAGGGCATGACCTGGCCCACGGGCACGCCGGCGCGCAGGCGGGCGGTGCCGAAGGCGTCGACCTGGGCATCGAAGGTGCCCAGCGCGCCAGCGGGGGCGCTATAGGCGATATTGGTCCATTGCAGATCGGCCTCGGCGCCGAGGACGAAGCCGCCCATGTCGAAATTGTAGCCGGCCTGGCCACCCAGGGTCCAGCCGCTGCTGTTGTTGGCCGGAGCGCCGATGGCGGGATTGGTGGCGGTGGTGCCCCAGGCATAGCCGCCGTTGACGCCGGCATAGAAGCCCGACCAGCTCGATGCCGGGGCGGCGGAGAAGATGGGAGAGGATTGGGCCGGGGTGCCCCAGCCCAGATCGGCAGCGCTGGCGGATGCGGAGAGCGCCAGGAACGCGCAAAGCACCATGCCGGAACGTCTCATTTTGTCCTCGTCTTGGGTGTCGAACCGTTAAGATGAGGTGCAAAATCCCGCCAAGATATTAACGCCCCGGTAAGGAACAGGGTTAACGCGGCCGCTTTGCGATCACATCTGGCGCGCGGGGCGGGCAGGGGGGCTGGAGTGTTCAGGTTAGGCCCTTGGGCGCGGTTCGGTGCCGTCGATGGTCCGACACCCCCACCCCCGACCAGCCATTCGCGCATGGCGCTCCCACAAGGGGGAGGGGAGCCACGAGGGGCCATGCCACCGACCCTAGGCTGCGTCGCTGATCAGGGTTTCGGCCAGGCCGTATTCGTGCAGCTTGCGGTAGAGGGTGGAGCGGCCGATGCCGAGGGCGCGGGCGACGCGGGACATGCGGCCGCCGTGATGGGCGATGGCGAATTCGATGGCGGCGCGCTCGATGTCGGCCAGGGCCTGGAGCTCGCCGTGCTCGTCGAGGAAGCGGTCGCGCGCGGGGGCGGGCTCGGGCTCGGCGCGGGGGCGGGCGGGCGCGGCGTCGATATGGATCGGCGCGGCCGGCACCGGGGCCTGCTCGACGGCGCGCAGGGCATCCTCCCGGCCGGCCGACTGGGCGACGATCTGGGGGAAGTCCTGGGTCTCGAGGAAGGCGCCGTCGGTGAGCACGATGGCGCGGTAGACGGCGTTCTCGAGCTGGCGGACATTGCCCGGCCAGTCATAGGCGGACAGCAATTCCATGGCCGGCGCGGAGACGCCGAGCACGCGCTTGCCGGCCTCGGCGGAGAAGCGGGCGATGAAGTGGCCGACCAGGGCGGGCAGGTCCTGCTTGCGCTCGCGCAGGGGCGGCACGTAGATGGGGAAGACGTTGAGGCGGTAGAACAGATCCTCGCGGAACTCGCCGGACTTGGCGAGGTTGAGCAGGCGCCGGTTGGTGGCCGAGATCAGCCGGACATTGACCTTTTCGGGCCTTGCGGCGCCGACCGGCTCGATCTCGCCGTCCTGGAGGGCGCGCAGCAGCTTGACCTGGATGTCGAGCGGCAATTCGCCCACCTCGTCGAGGAACAGCGTGCCGCCATGGGCCTCGCTGAACTTGCCGGGCTGGTCGGCGGTGGCGCCGGTGAAGGCGCCCTTCTTGTGGCCGAACAGGGTGGATTCGACGAGATTGGGCGGGATGGCGCCGCAGTTGACGGTGACGAAGGGCCTGCCGGCGCGCTCGCCCGTGCCCTGGATGATGCGGGCCACCAGCTCCTTGCCGACGCCGGTCTCGCCCTCGATCAGCACCGGAATGGTGCTCCTGGCGGCCTTGGCGCAGAGCGAGAGCACCCGCGCCATGGCGGGGGCCGCCGCGATCATGTCGGCCTGGGTGAAGGTGCCGGCGCGGCGGGCATGCTCGGAGCGGATCGCCGCCTCCAGCGCCTCCAGCTTCATGGCGTTGCGCAGCGAGACGACGAGGCGCTCGGGCGCCACGGGCTTGACGAAATAGTCGGCGGCGCCCTGGCGCATGGCCGAGATGACGGTTTCGAGCGAGGCGTTGGCCGTCTGGATGATGACGGGGGTGGTCAGCCCTTCCCGGCGCATGGCCTCCATCACCGCCATGCCGTCGAGGTCGGGCATGACCAGATCGAGGATCATGGCGCCGATCTTGCGGTCCTCGCGCAGCATGGCGAGCGCCTGCTCGCCGCCGGTGGCGGTCACCGGCTTGAAGCCGGCCCGATTGGCGACCTCGGCGGTGAGGCGCAACTGGACGGGATCGTCATCGACAACGAGAACGCGCGTCATCAAAACTCCAGGTCTTCGCCGGCACGAATCGATTGTGCCGTTTTGGGAAGACGATGCCGGCCGGGCCTTAAGAGGGTGTTAATCCTCGCGAATTTCGCCGAAGGTGTCACTTCGGTGACCAGCCTTCCGGCAATGAAAAAGGGCCCCGGCTCGCGCCGTGACCCTCCAGAGCCGAATTCCGATGCGGGTTGAAACGCCTTACTGCTGCGTGGCGCCCTGGAGCTTGTAGAGTTCGTCCTTCACTTCGAGTTTCTTGCGCTTGAGGGCGGAGACCATCAGATCGTCGGTACGGCGATTCTGCAATTCAGCCTGAATCTGCCGGTCCAGTTCCTGATGGCGCCGTTCCAGCGCCGCGATGTGGCCTTCAGTCGTCATAACAACTCCTTTCAGCGTGTTGGACGAGGCCATGGTCACAAATATTTCACGCTTTGTCGACGCCGATCCGCGGGGCGGGGGAAAGAAGGTGCAAAACTGTCCGTGATCGGTTAACCAAGGGTGTGTCTGGTGCCTGACCATCCCGGTTATCGATGCTGCCGCTGTCCAAGGAACAGGAAGCCCAACTGGGGCTGGAGCTGGCGACGAAACGCCAGGAACATGCCGATCTCGACGCGGCCATCCATACCCTGACCCAGTCGCATTTCGCCGACCGGATGCTGATCCAGCGGCTCAAGAAGCGCAAGCTGGCGCTCAAGGACCGCATCGTCCAGCTCGAGAACATCCTGCTTCCCGACATCATCGCCTAGCGTCCCGAGCCGCCTTGAGTTGTGGCGAAAACTGGGCTAATTGCGCGCTTTGCGGAGCGGCAGGGGGGAATCGCCATGCTCAAGCCACCGGTTGCCATCGTCATGGGCAGCCAATCGGACTGGCCCACCATGCGGCTGGCCGCCGAAACCCTCGAAACCCTGGAAGTCGAATACGAGGCGCGCATCGTGTCGGCGCACCGCACGCCGGAGCGCCTGGTGGATTTCGCCACCAATGCCCGGGCCGAGGGCTTCCGGGTCATCATCGCCGGGGCGGGGGGGGCCGCGCATCTGCCGGGCATGATCGCCGCCATGACCACGCTGCCGGTGCTGGGCGTGCCGGTGCGCTCCAAGGCGCTCAACGGCCTCGACAGCCTCTATTCCATCGTGCAGATGCCGGGGGGCGTGCCCGTGGGCACGCTGGCCATCGGGGAGCCGGGCGCCATCAACGCGGCGCTGCTGGCCGCCGCGGTGCTGGCGCTTGCCGACGAGGATCTGGCGGACCGGCTCGAGGCCCATCGCGCCCGCCAGACCCAGGCCGTGCCGCAGTTTCCCACCGATCTCGAGTAGTTCCTTGACCCAGGCCGTCCCTCCGCTGCCTCCCGGCTCCACCATCGGCATATTGGGCGGGGGGCAGCTCGGGCGCATGCTGGCGCTGGCCGCCGCGCGGCTGGGCCTGAGGAGCCACATCTATTGCCCCGATCCGCAGAGCCCGGCCTTCGACGTCACCCCGTTCAGGACGGTGGCCGGCTATGACGACGTGGCGGCGCTCGAGGCCTTCGCGGCCGGGGTCGACGTCGTCACCTACGAATTCGAGAACGTGCCGGCGGCGACCGCCGAGGTGCTGGCGGGGGTGAAGCCGCTGCGGCCCGGCGTCCGGGCGCTGGCCATCGCGCAGGACCGGCTGGAGGAAAAGGGCTTCCTCGCCTCCAAGAACATTCCGGTGGCGCCCTACCGCCCGGTGCGCAGCCTCGACGAGCTGCGGGCCGCGGTGGCGGAGCTGGGGCTGCCCGCGGTGCTCAAGACCACGCGGCTGGGCTATGACGGCAAGGGCCAGCGGGTGCTGCGCGAGCCGGGCGAGGCGGAGGCGGCGTTCGCGGCGTTGCAGCCGCACCCGCTGGTGCTGGAAGGCTTCGTGCCGTTCGACAAGGAAATCTCGGTGGTGGTGGCGCGCGGGCTGGACGGGTCGGTGCGCGCCTTCGATGCGGCCGAGAACGTGCACCGCGACCATATCCTGTTCACCTCCACCGTGCCGGCCGGCATCCCCCCGGCGCTGGAGCGCCAGGCGGGGATGATCGCCAAGGCCATCGTCATCGCGCTCGACTATGTGGGGGTGCTGGGGGTGGAGTTCTTCGTGGTGCCGGGCGAGGGGCGGGCGGGCCTATTGGTCAACGAGATCGCGCCGCGCGTGCACAATTCCGGGCACTGGACCGAGGCGGTGTGCCTCACCGACCAGTTCGAGCAGCATGTCCGCGCCATCGCCGGCTGGCCGCTGGGCGATCCGCGGCGGCTGGCCGACGTGGTGATGCAGAACCTGATCGGGGACGAGGTGTCCATGGTGCCGGGCGGGCTCGACGGCGACGCGCGGCCGCATCTCTACGGCAAGGCCGAGGCGCGGCCGGGGCGGAAGATGGGGCATGTCAACCGGATCGTGCGGGAGACATAGCGACGGGTGCCTTCAAAGGCTTCTCGGCGGGGTCAGCGCGCCAGCCAGCTGCGCATGGCCTCGATCACCGGGGCCGGATTTTCCATGGTCGGCAGGTGGGCGGCGTCGGGGAATTGCACCAGCTCGGCCCCGGGGATGCGTGCCGCCATCTCCTCGGCCAGCTCCGGCGGGGTCAGCTTGTCGAGGGCGCCGACGCCGACCAGGGTGGGAACGGCGATGTCCTTGAGATGGGGCACCGAATCGATGCGGGCGAGAATCGCCTTCTGCTGGCGGATATAGGCCTGCTGTCCGACGCGCTCGGACATGGCCTGCACCTCCCCGGCGAGCGGGGTGCCCAGATGGTGCGGGGCGACGAGGCTGGCGAGCAGGCCGCGCGAGACGCCGATGAACCTGCCCTGGCGGACCATCTCGATGCCCTTGCGGCGGATCTCGCGGCGCTCCTCGGTATCGGGGCGGGCGGAGGTGTCGAGCAGGGCGAGACGGGTCACCCGCTCGGGCGCCTGGCGCATGATCTCCAGCGCCACATAGCCGCCCATGGACAGGCCCGCCAGGGCGAAGCGCGGCGGGGCGGCGGCCAGGGTGCGGGCGGCCATGGCGGGGATGGTCTCGTCCAGCGTCAGATCGGCGACCATCGGGGCGATCCGGTCGGCCAGCCCCTCGACGACGTCGCGCCACAGCCGCGCATCGCAGATGAGGCCGGGCAGGAATATGAGGGGCTGGTACATCGCCGTCTCCATCACGGGGTCGCCACAGGGGTAGCGGTCGCGGCCCGGGCCGGCAAGAGCCGGCAGTTTTCCTGCGCGCAAGTGTGGACATCGGCCGCATCTTGAGCTATAGAGCGCGCCACGGTGACCGGCTCTGCTGGTCGGCGACGTGGTTCGTTTGGCCGCGCCGCTTCCATCCAAACAGTTTGCATGAGCTTTGAAAGGGCGGTTGACCTTTGCAAGTAGTCGTTCGCGATAACAATGTTGACCAGGCGCTGCGCGCGCTCAAGAAGAAGCTGCAGCGCGAAGGCGTCTTCCGCGAAATGAAGCTGCGCAACTATTACGAGAAGCCCTCCGAGAAGAAGGCGCGCCAGAAGGCCGAGGCCGTGCGCCGCGCCCGCAAGCTGGCCCGCAAGCGCGCCCAGCGCGAAGGCGGCATCGTGGCCGCTCCCGGCCGCGGCTGAACGGTCCAGCCATTCGAGATCGAGAACGCCGTCCTTCGGGGCGGCGTTCTTGTTTTGGGCCTTGCATTCCGGGGCGGGGGAGGGGAGCAGATGGTTGCCGTGCTTTCGTCCGGGCGTGAACCGCTCTAGCTGCGCCGCCGGCGCCGGCGGTCCGCCAGGGCGACGGCGATGGTGAGCAGCGCCACCACGGGAAGCTGGACGGTCAGCGCCGTGCGGGCATCGGGGAACAGCGTGCCGGCGGCCAGCGAGCCGGCGAAGCCGCCGCCGACCTGGAAGAAGCCGGTGAGCGCGCCGGCGGCCCCGGCCATGGCGCCGAAGCCGGCCATGGCGGCGGCGGTGGCGCTGGGGCTGATGAAGGCCAGCCCCAGCATCCACACCCCCACCGGCGCCATGATGGCGAGGACCGAGGCGGGATGCAGATGGGGCAGGATGGCGAAGCCGAGCCCGCTCACCCCCAGCAGCACCAGGGCGGTGCTCACCAGCCGGGTGCCGCCGAGCCGGGTGGTGAAATGGCCGGCCAGCAGGTTGCCGACGATGAAGGAGGCGGTCTGCACCAGCATGGCCATGGCGAACTGGAACGGGGTGAGACCCAGCCCGTCGATGAGGATGAAGGGCAGTAGCGCGGTGAAGCCGTGAAAGCCGCTGAAGGCGAGGCACAGCAGCAGCGCGGGAAACAGGAAATCCGGCGCGGTCAGCAGGGTGCGGTAATTGCCGAAGATGACGGCAGGGCGGAAGGGAATGCGCGCGGCCTCCGGCAGGGTTTCGCGGGCGCCGGTGCCCAACAGGGCGATGATGGCGAGGCCGAAGCCGGCCATGACCACGAACATGTGGTGCCAGGAGCCCACCAGCATGATCAGGCTGCCCAGCGTCGGAGCGACGGCGGGGGTGACGGTGAGGATGAGGTTGACCAGGGTGAGGATGCGGATGGCCTCGCTGCCGACGAAGCGGTCGCGCACCATGGCGCGGGAGAGGGCGACGCCGGCCGAGACGCCGAAGCCCTGGATGGCGCGGCCCAGGAACAGCACCTCGAGCGTGGGCGCGGCGGCGCAGACCAGGCTGCCCAGCACGTAGATCGCGAAGAAGGCGATGCCGGTGCCGCGCCGGCCGTAGCGGTCCGACAAAGGGCCGCAGACGAGCTGGGCCAGCGCGAAGGCGGCGAAATAGACGGTGAGCGTCAGCTTGCCGCCGGCATCCGTGGTGGCGAGATCGTCCACCAGGGTGGGCAGGGCGGGGGCGTAGAAGGTGAGGCTGAGCGGGCCGGTGGCGACCATCAGCCCGCCGATGATGGCGGTGCGGCGGGCCGACATGCCCGCCGGGGCGGGCGCGGTCACCGGGCGAGGGCCCTTTCGAAGAAGGGACGGGCACGGGACCAGATGCCCGCATCCCAGAGATCGGAATGGCCGGCATCGGGAACGATCCACAATTCGTCCCGGTTGGGCGCCAGGGCGTGGAGCCGCTCGCCATTGGAGACGCCGATGGTGGTGTCGGCCGTGCCGTGCGCCACCAGCACGGGCTCGGCGACGCCGGCGATCCACTCATTGCTGGGGAACTGGTCCTGCATCACCCAGTGGACGGGCAGGTAGGGATAGCGCTCGGCGGCCACGGTGACCGCCGACAGGAAGGGCGTTTCGAGCAGCAGCGCCCTGGCGTCGCGCTGGCTGGCCACATAGGTCGCCGGGCCCGAGCCGAGCGAGCGCCCCCAGATGAGGATGGCGTCGCTGCGCGCGGCCGCCCAGTCATAGGCGGCGACGGCGTCGGCCAGGATGTTGTCCTGGGAGATTTCGCCGGGCGAGGTGGGAAAGCCGCGATAGTCGAAGGCGAGGAAGCCGTAGCCGTCGGCCACGAACTGCTCGTAGCGGGCGTGCTCATAGGTGAAGCTGCCGGAATTGCCCTTGTAGTAGACGATGAGCGGCATGCCGGGGCGCGGCGGATGATACCAGCCGTAGAGCGTGCCGCCGCCCGAGGGGATGGACACCTCCTCGACGCCGGCGAGGGCGGTGTCGGCGAGGGCGGTGATCTCGCCCTGGGCGTCGTACTGCAGGGCGCGCTGATTGAGGTACATATAGGCCACGACGCCGGCATAGGCGAGGACCGCCAGCCCGAGGACGGCGATCAGGAGACGGCGCAGCAGCTTCACGGCAGGACCTCGTTCCGAGTCGTTTCGAGGAGCCTATAGCAGAAGCGGAGCGGCTGTCAGAGCTCGGAAACGGTCTTGTCGAGCGCCTGGCGGAAGACCTCGTCGGGCTGGGCGCCGGAAAGGGCGTATTTCTCGCCGAAGACGAAGAACGGCACGCCGCGGATGCCCTGGGCGGCCGCATCGGTGGCGAGCTGCTCGGTGATCGCGAGCTCGTGCGCGTCGTTCATGGCGTCGAGCGCGTCGCCCCGGTCCCAGCCATGCGCGACGGCGATGTCGGCCAGGACGTTGTCGTCGTTGATCTGGCGGTGCTCGAGGAAATAGGCGGCCGCGATGGCGTTGGCCAGCTCGTGCTGGTTGCCGTTGGCCCGGGACATGCGGGTGATGGTATGGGCCTTGGCGGTGTTGAACATGCGCGGCTGCCTCGACAGGTCGAGCGCGATGCCGGCCTTCTTGGCCTCGCCCTCGACGCGCGCCCACATTTCGCTGGGATCGCGGCCATATTTGGCGCGCAGCATCTCGCCCACGTCGACGCCCTCGGGGGGCACGGTGGGGTCGAGATAGAAGGGGTGGTTCTCGATGACCACCTCGACGTCTTCGGGCAGCTCGGCCACGGCCCGGTCGAGGCGGGCCGAGCCCACCAGGCACCAGGGGCACACCACATCGGTGAAGACATCGATCTTGAGCAGCTTGGACATGGCGGCAACCGGTTGGAGGGCTCTTCCATCCCAGATGGCCGCTCGGGCGGCGGCGGGCAAGAGGGCACCTGGGGGTAACCGTGCCCGCTCAGGCCGCGGCGGCGGAATGCTGGCCGTTGGCGAGGGCGAAGGGCGGCGACCAGGCGGCCGCCAGCAGCAGGCCCAGCGTGGCGCTGACGCCCATCCATACCAGGCAGGGAGCCATGAGCCAGCCGGCGAGCGGGGCGACGGCCACGGTCCGCAACAGGGTACCGAGGGCGAGCAGGAAGGTCGCCACCGTCACCAGGCTGAGCTGGAGCGAATCGAGCGGGGCGACGAGGAAGGGAAAGGCGATCAGCAGCGCCAGCAGCCCGGCCAGCCAGTATTGCGGCCCCCGATGCCCCGAAAGGGCCACGAGGCCGGCCGCGGCGCCGAGCAAAGGCAACTGGACGAGGTAGAGCGCCGCGCCGGCCCAGCCGGGCAGGCCGAAGGGCGAGAAGAAGAGCGGCATATGGCCCAGGGCCTCGGCCAGCAGGTTCAGCAGGCCGAACAGGCCGAGGGGCAGTCCGGCATAGAGCACGAGCAGGCCGGCGCCTTTCAGGCGGGCGGTCCGGTGCCGTTGGGCGGGCCGGAAATCATCGATTCCAAAGGCTGTTTCGGTGGCCATTCGCTGGCTCCCCGTGTTCGCTTCATCGCAGAAGCAATGGCGCGGGATCGGAAAGGGTTCCGGCGGCGTTGACACGATGGCGTCATCGTTCGGCTTGCGCGGACGATGCACGGCGCCTATTTCGGAGCTGCTGGCAGAGGAGGCAGGTGATGACCGGAAACGACCAGAACGAACGCCTCGAAGCGCTGGAAACGCGGGTGGCGTTCCAGGATCAGACCATCGAGGATCTGAACGCGGCCCTTACCGACCAGTGGAAGACCATAGAGGCCCTGACGCAAAAGCTCACCACGCTGGAGGCGCAGGTGCGGGCCGGCGTGCATATCGCCGATCCGGCCACCGAGCCGCCGCCGCCGCACTACTGAGGCGGGGCCGGGCGCTCGAGGCCGACGGCCTTGCGGAAGGCCTTGATGTGGGGGGCAGGCCGCTCCCCTTCCGGGGCGGTGTCGGTCCAGTAGAAATTGTGGGTGAACAGGCGCCAGGGACCGCGGCCCCAGGTGATGGCGACATTGATGTCCCACACCCCCGGGCCGAAACGGGCGCCGCCGCCGACCGGGCCGGAAATCGGATCGCCCAGCAGAAACAGCGGGGATTCGAAGCGATCGTAGATATTGGTCCAGCGCACGGCGGAGAACACCGCGCCGTGATGGGCGACGCGGCGGCCGGCATCGTCGGTATAGAGCGCGCCATGGTCCGCGTCGTAGTTCTGGGCCGGCGCGGTGGGCAGCACGCGCTCCTGCTTCATGCGGGCGAAATCGTCGCGGCTCTCGGTGATGAGGAATTCGGCGCTCGACAAGGGCGAGCCCAGGGAGACGAAATCGGAAATCTTCCAGCCGCAGCCGCCGGTCCGTTCGGGGCCGGCGCGCTCCCGGCGCAGCGCGTCGAAGGCCCGCCACTGCAGGTCCTGGTAGTGCCGCACCTGGTCCTCGGTCCAGCCATCGGCGGGCGTTGCGGCCACGAAGCGGTCCACGGCGGCGAGCGCGGCGGCGGCTTCGGGGCCGGGCGGATGATCCTTGGTGGGACCGACCTCGTGCCAGAGGATGTGCAGCAGGTCGTAGGCCAGCACCGAGCCCAGCGAATGGCCGATGACGACGATGCGGTCATAGGCGGGATCGTCGTGCAGCGCCTTGAGCAAGGCGAGGCCGCGGTTGCGCACGCCCTGGCGGCTGTGGACGGTCTCGGTCTGGGCGGAGAGATAGCTGGCCGCGTCGCCGAAATAGGGCAGCAGAAAGGTATCGGCCAGATAGACCAGCAGCGCCAGCAGCATGGCGGCCAGCACGCGCAGGTCCCAGCCGGAGATGTCGAGCACGCCGACGGCGATGATCAGCACCGATACCCAGACGGGGATGCGTTCGAGCAAGGACAGCGGCCGCACGAATTTGGGCAGCAGCAGGAGCAGCAGCCCGCCGAGCACGATCAGCCGCCCGCGCAGGGTCTCGTGGGCGGCGAGCAGGGCGAACCAGTCGGTGGCGAGCAGGGCGGGGATGGCGAGGGCGGCGATGACCGCCACGGCGATGGCGACCAGGGTGAGGATCCAGAACACCGTCCAGGGCAGGCGCATGCGGTCGGGCACGTCGGCCGGATCGATCCAGAGCAGGCGGCGCAGCCAGCGCCAGAGATTGCGCAGCGGCGTGGCGTTGAGGAGGTCGGCGTAATAGAGCTCGAAGAAATCGCTCTTGCGGCCGTTATGCGGGGGCGTGGTGACGCGCTGCAGCTCGTAGAGGCCGCTCTTGTCGTCCGGCACGATCCAGATCGGGCGCGGCTTGGCCTCGTCGGCGCCGGGGGTGTCGAGCTCGGAATTGTATTGCCAGAGCACCTCGACGAAGTCGCGGATGGTGCCCATGGGGCGCTGCTCGCCCTGGCCGTGGATGACGACGATGGCCTGGCGGGCGATGGGCGCGGGGTCCGGCGGCCTCGCGCTTTTCCGTGTCGTTCTGGCCATGCGCCCCTCCCGCGGTCGGGCGGGAGATTAGGTCAAGTGGAGCGGAGAGGAAACCGGCGGCGTAAGGGCAGGGCGGCCGGATTTCCGTCCGGTGCCGGAGGACGAGACCGGGTCATCAGTGCCCCAGCGCCTTGACGATGTCCTCGGTGACCTTCTTGGCGTCGCCGAACAGCATCATGGTGTTGTCGCGGAAGAACAATTCGTTCTGCACGCCCGCATAGCCGGCGGCCATGCCGCGCTTGATGAACAGCACGGTGCCGGCATCCTCGACGTTGAGCACCGGCATGCCGTAGATGGGCGAGGTCTTGTCGGTCTTGGCGGCGGGGTTGGTGACGTCGTTGGCGCCGATGACGAAGGCGACGTCCGACTGGGCGAACTCGGAATTGATGTCCTCGAGCTCGAACACCTCGTCATAGGGCACGTTGGCCTCGGCGAGCAGCACGTTCATGTGGCCGGGCATGCGGCCGGCGACCGGGTGGATGGCGTATTTGACGGTGACGCCCTCGGCCTTGAGCAGATCGGCCATCTCGCGCAGGGCATGCTGGGCCTGGGCCACGGCCATGCCGTAGCCGGGCACGATGATGACCTTGCCAGCGTTCTTCATCAGGAAGGCCGCGTCCTCGGCGGCGCCCTGCTTGACCGGCCTGTCGTCCTCGCCCCCGGCGGCAGCCGCGGCGCCGTCGCCGCCGAAGCCGCCCAGGATCACGGAGATGAAGCTGCGGTTCATCGCCTTGCACATGATGTAGCTGAGGATGGCGCCGGAGGAGCCGACCAGCGCGCCGGTGATGATGAGCGCGGTATTGCCCAGGGTGAAGCCGATGCCGGCGGCCGCCCAGCCCGAATAAGAATTGAGCATGGAGACCACCACCGGCATGTCGGCGCCGCCGATCGGGATGATCATCAGCCCGCCCAGGACCAGGGCGAGCACGGTGATGGCCCAGAACAGCCAGGGCTCGCCGGTGACCGTGAACGCCCAGACAAGGGCGACGATGGCGATGCCGAAGGCGATGTGGATCAGGTGCCGCGCCGGCAGCAGGATGGGCTTGCCGCTCATATTGCCATTGAGCTTGGCGAAGGCGATGACCGAGCCGGTGAAGGTGAAGGCGCCGATGGCGGTGCCGATCGACATTTCCACCAGCGCCTGGGCATGGATGTGGTCCAGCGTGCCGATGCCGAAGGCCTCGGGCGCATAGAGCGCGGCGGCGGCGACGAACACGGCGGCGAGGCCTACCAGCGAGTGGAAGGCGGCGACGAGCTGGGGCATGTCGGTCATCTTGACGGAGCGGGCGATATAGGCGCCGATGCCGCCGCCGAGGGCGAGGCCGCCGACGATCAGCAGCCAGCTCACCCAGTCGCCGGGCGCGGCCACCAGCAGGGTGGTGACCACGGCGATGCCCATGCCGACCATGCCGAAGAGATTGCCCTGGCGCGAGGAGGCGGGGCTGGACAGCCCGCGCAGCGCCAGGATGAAGAGGACGCCCGAAACCAGATAGAGAAGGGCGGCGATATTGGCGTCGATCATTCGGATCAGCCCTTCTTCTTGTACATCGCCAGCATGCGCTGGGTGACGAGGAACCCGCCGAAGATGTTCACCGAGGCGAAGACCAGGGCAATGAAGCCGAACAGCTTGCTGACCCAGCTGGCATCGCTCGCCAGATGCACGCCGACGGCGAGCAGGGCGCCCACCACGATCACCGAGGAGATGGCGTTGGTGACGCTCATCAGCGGGGTGTGCAGGGCGGGCGTGACGCTCCAGACCACGTAGTAGCCGACGAAGATCGCCAGCACGAAGATGGCGAGGCGGAAGGTGAAGGGATCGATGGCCCCGCCGATGGCGCCATGGGCGATGGCGGCGGCGACGTCGGCGGCGGTTTCTGCGGTGGCGTCCATCTCACTTGCCTCCCTTGGGTGCGGCGGGCTTCTTCACGGCCGGCGTCTGATCTTCCACATGCTCGGCCGCGGGCTTGCGGGTGCGCGCCGGCCTGGCCGGTGCGGCGGCGGCCGAGTTGTCGGCTGCAGGCGCCGCCGGGGCCGGCTTGGCCGCAGCCTTCCGGGCAGCCGGGTTCCTGGCAGGGCCGGCGGCTTGCGCGGCCTCCGTCTTCGCGGCCGGGGCCTTGGCCGCGGTCTTCTTCGCGGCCCCGGCCTTGACCGGGGCGTCCCTGGCTTCGAGCGTGCCGGCCGGCGCCCTGGGGGCGGGCCTGGGCACCGCGACCGGCGCGGCCGGCGGGGTTGCCTGCGTGGCAGCGGCGAAACCGGGATGCACCACGGCGCCGTCACGGGTCAGCACGGTGGCCTTGACCAGCTCGTCGTCCCAGTTGACGGCCAGCTTCCTCTCCTGCCGGTCGATCAGCGTCTCGAGGAAGGCGAGCAGGTTGCGGGCATAGAGCTGGCTGGCGGTGGTGGGGATACGGCCGGCCAGGTTGGTGAAGCCGATGATCTTGACGCCGTTGTGCTCGATGGCCTTGCCCGGCTGGGTCAATTCGACATTGCCGCCGCGCTCGGCGGCGAGATCGACGATCACCGAGCCGGGCGCCATGGATTCGACCATGGCCCGGCTCACCAGCTTCGGTGCCGGCCGGCCGGGGATGAGCGCGGTGGTGACGACGATGTCCTGCTTGGCGATGTGGCCGGCGACCAGCTCGGCCTGGGCAGCCTGCTCGTCGGCGGTCAGCTCGCGGGCATAGCCGCCGGCGCCCGAGGCGTCCTTGAGCGCGTCGGTCATGATGAACTTGGCGCCGAGCGATTCCACCTGCTCGCCGGCGGCGGCGCGCACGTCGGTGGCCGAGACCACGGCGCCCAGGCGCCGGGCGGTGGCGATGGCCTGCAGGCCCGCGACGCCCGCGCCCATGACGAAGGCCTTGGCCGGGCGGACCGTGCCGGCGGCCGTCATCATCATCGGCAGGGCGCGCTCGAAGACGGCGGCGGCCTCGATGACCGCCTGGTAGCCGGCGAGGTTGGCCTGCGAGGAGAGGATGTCCATGACCTGGGCACGGGTGATGCGCGGCATGAACTCCATGGCGATGGCGGCGACGCCGGCCCGGGCGAGGGCAGCCACCTCCTGCTCGTTGCCATAGGGATCGAGCGCGCCGATCAGCAGGGCGCCCCGGTTGACGCCGGCGAGGCCGGCGGCGGCAGGACGGCGCACGCAGAGCACGATGTCGGCGCCCGCCAGCGTCGCGGCGGCGGTGGCGCCGATGGCGGCCCCGGCTGCGGCGAACTGCTCGTCGGGGAGGCGCGCGCCGAGCCCGGCGCCCTTCTCGACGGTGACCTCGGCGCCGAGGCCGACCAGCTTGGCGACGGTCTCGGGGGTGGCGGCCACGCGGCTTTCACCCTCCGCCCGTTCGCGCAACACGGCAATCTTCATGGAGACACTCCTGCCCGCCTGCCCGCGGGCAGGCACGTTTCATGGCCTGCTCAGCGCGTCCCGATCAGGGATTGATGAGGAAATAGAGGATGATGACGATCATCGCCGTGCCGTAGATCGACCACTTCACCCCGGTGATGAAGCCGTTATAGGTCTTTTCGTGTTCGGCGTAGTCCATTGCGGATTCCAGTACCGGCGCGGGGTGCGGTTCGGCGGTCTTTTTGGCCATGAGGTCCTCGATAGTATAGTCGTCTAAAGGTCTATCATACGTTGGTCGCAGCTAGGGCGCCGTGGCTTCCAGCTCGTCGATCAGCCGTTCGATCATGGACAGGCCGAGCGACCAGAAGTCCGGATCCTTCGCATCCAGCCCGAAGGGCGCCAGAAGTTCGGAGTGATGCTTGCTGCCCCCTGCCTCGAGGAGCTGGAAATACCGCTCCGCAAACCCCTCGCTGGCCTTCTCATACTGTGCGTAGAGCGAGTTCACAAGGCAGTCCCCGAAGGCATAGGCGTAGACGTAGAAGGGCGAATGGATGAAGTGCGGAATATAGGCCCAGAAGATCTCGTAGCCCTCGTTGGCGAAGATGCCGTCGCCCAGCGATTCCGCCTGCACTTCCAGCCAGATGGCGTTGATCTCCTCGGTGCGCAGCTCGCCCTGGCGGCGGGCGGTGTGGACCTTGCGCTCGAAGGTGTAGAAGGCAATCTGCCGCACCACGGTGTTGAGCATGTCCTCGACCTTGGAGGCGAGCAGGGCGAAGCGCTGGCTGGGATCGGTGGTCTTGTCGAGCAGGGCGCGGAAGGTCAGCATCTCGCCGAAGACCGAGGCGGTCTCGGCCAGCGTCAGGGGCGTGTTGGCCAGGATCGGCCCCTGGGCGGCGGCGAGGCGCTGATGCACGCCATGGCCCAATTCGTGCGCCAGGGTCATGATGTCCCGGGTGCGGCCGAGATAGTTGAGCATCAGATAGGGATGGGCGCTGGGCACGGTGGGATGGGCGAAGGCGCCCGACAGCTTGCCGTTGCCGGTGGGCGCGTCGATCCAGCCGGAGTTGAAGAAGGGCTGCGCTACCTCGGCCAGGCGGGGTGAGAAGCGCCCATAGGCGTCGAGCACGGTGGAGACGGCGGTGTCCCAGTCCCAGATGCGTTCGTCGCTGGTCGGCAGGGGGGCGTTGCGGTCCCAGGCGTTGAGCTTGTCCTTGCCGAACCAGCGGGCCTTCATCCGGTAGTAGCGGTGGGAAAGGCGCGGATAGGCGGCCTGGACGGCGCTCTGGAGGGCGTCGACCACCTCGCGCTCGACGGAATTGGCCAGGTGGCGGCTGTCGGCGATGTCCTTGTAGCCGCGCCAGCGGTCGGAGATCTCCTTGTCCTTGGCGAGAACGTTGGTGATGTGGGTGAAGAGCCGGCCATTGGCCTTGAGCGTCCCGGCCAGGGCGTGGAAGGCGGCCTCGCGGCGCTGCTCCTGCTTCTCCGACAACAGATGAAGGGTGGATTCGAGGTTCAGCGTCTCTCCCTCGACCTCGAATTCGAGGCTGGAGAGGGTTTCGTCGAAGAGCCGGTTCCAGGCGGAATAGGCGGTGACGGACTTGTCGTGGAACAGCTCCTCCAGCTTGTCGTCGAGCTGATAGGGCTTGGCCTTGCGCAGATCGGCGAACCAGGTCCTGTAGCGCGCCAGCTCCGGATCGCGGTCGAGCGCGGCGTCGAGCTCGGCATCGTCGATGCGGTTGAGCTCGAGCTCGAAGAACAGCACCCGGGTGGAGAGCGCGGTCAGCGCCTCGTTGGTGTCGCCCATGAACTTGGCGCGGTCCGGATCGGTGGCGTTCTGCGCATATTGCAGGAAGGCGAAGGAACCGATGCGGCCGGTGAGGTCGCCCAGGGCCTCGCTGTCGCGGATGGCCTCGATCAGGCGGCCGGCGCGGGCCAGTTCGGCCAGCTTGCCCTTGTAGTCGGCCTCGAGCTTTTCGGCGCGGTGGCGGGCCTCGGCCAGGGCGGCCTTGAATTCGGGGCTGTCCCTGCCGGGATAGAGGTCGGACAGATCCCATACGGGCAGGTTGCCGAACTGGTTGTGGCCTGTCTGGGGGGCGGCGGTCATGCGTCAGTCTCCGGCTGGTCCGATTGCGCGCGGACCTTAGCCAGAGGGGACCGCGCGCTCAAGTGCGGTTCCCCGATTTCCCGGCACTCGTGGCCCTGTCGGCCTCCGGGCCGTTCAGCCCGCCATGATGCCGGCGATGCCGTCCCAGACCAGCTTGAGGGCGAGCAGGAACACCAGCCCATAGGCGATCTGGTAGAACAGCCGCGCGGAGATGCGGCGCACCAGATGGATGCCGAGCAGCACGCCCAGCACCCCGACCGGCGCCAGGGCGGCGGAGAGGGTCAGATTGTGCAGGTTGAGCTGGCCCAGGAAGTAGTAGGGCACCAGCTTGGCGCTGTTGACGATGGCGAAGAAGAAGGCGGAGGTGCCCGAATAGATCGCCGGCGGCATGCGGCGGGGCAGGGTGTAGATCTGGTAGGGCGGGCTGCCGGTGTGGGAGATGAAGCTGGTGAAGCCGGCGACGCCGCCCCAGAACACGCCCCAGGGCCGGGAGGGCGGCCGATCCACCAGCTTCTGGCGCAGCGGCAGGATGGCGTCGAGGATGAAGAGCAGGGTGATGACGCCCACCATGAGCAGCACGACCGCGTCGCTGACCACGGCCCACAGCCCCCAGCCGACCAGCGTGCCGACCGCCGCGCCGGGCAGCATGATCCGCAATATGCCCCAGTCGCAGTCCTTGCGGTACATCCACACCGCCACCGCATCCATGCAGAGCAGCACCGGCAGCATCATGCCCGCGGCATCGCGGGGGGCCATGACCAGCGTCAGCAGCGGCACCCCGACCACGCCGAGCCCGCCCAGCAGGCCGGCCTTGCTGAGGCCGACGACCAGCACCGCGACCACGGCGACCGTGACGAAAATGGGATCGAGCATGGGAAAGGCGAATCCGGCGGGACGTGCGGCTATACCCATGCCGTCGCGCCGGATTTGTCAACCATGGCCGGGCTCGCGCCGGACGACCGCGGTCGACGCGAGGGGGCTGCGGCGCGCGGCCAACGAAAATCCCCGCCGAAGCGGGGATCCATGAGGCCACGACGCCGCGGGGGCTATTCGGCGTCGCTGTCCGACTTGAGGGATTTGAGCTTGGCGAACACGGAATCGGCGTCCAGCTCCTCGTCGGCAGGCGGGGCGGCACGGCCCTGCTCGTCGGGGTGGAAGCCGGCCTCGGTCTCGGCATGGCTGCGGCCGCCGGCCCGGGCCAGGGCCTCCTCGGCGGTGAGCAGGGTGGTGCCCTCGTTGAGCTCGCTCTGGGCCGGAGCGTCCTTGGAGGCGCGCTTGACCTCGAGGTCGAGGTCGATCTGGCTGCACAGGCCCAGCGTCACCGGGTCCATGGCGGTCAGGTTGGCGGCGTTCCAATGGGTGTTCTCGCGCACCGAATCGATGGTCGACTTGGTGGTGCCGACCAGGCGCATGATCTGCGCGTCCTTGAGCTCGGGATGGTTGCGCACCAGCCACTTGATGGCGTTGGGACGCTCGTTGCGCCGCGAGATGGGGGTGTAGCGCGGCCCCTTGCGCTTGGCGACGGCGACGCGGACCTTGGGGTCCGACAGCTTCATGCGGTAGTTCGGGTCGGCCTCGGCCTTCTCGATCTCCTCGCGGGTGAGCTGGCCGTTCTGGATGGGGTTGACGCCCATGATGCCGCTGGCCACGTCGCCATCGGCGATGCCCTGCACCTCGAGCGGGTGCAGCGTGCAGAAGGCGGCGATCTGCTCGAAGGACAGGGATGTGTTGTCCACCAGCCAGACGGCGGTTGCCTTGGGCATCAGAAGGGTCTGGGACATGGTTAAATTTCTCCTAGTGGCGCGGCCGGTCTTCCTCCGGGCCGCTCCGCCTCTTGGCCAAATGCTGAGGGGGAACTGATGCCAATATAGGGATTTGGCGGCCGCTCCGCAACGGTCAAGTCAGGGCTTCGTCGCCCCGAATTCGGTCACCAGCACCAGCTTGCCCAGATGCCGGCGCGCCTCCATGGCCGCATGGGCGGCGCCGGCCTCGCCGAGGGGAAAGGCGGTGATCCGGGGCTTGACCCGGCCCGGCGCCGACAGGGCGGGCAGCAGATCCGTGCGGATGCGGCGGGCGATGGCGGCCTTGGCGGCGGCGGATTGCGGCCGCAAGGTCGAGCCGGACAGGGTGAGGTCGCGGGCCATCATCTGGCGGAGCGGCACGCTGGCGGTGCCGCCCTCCAGCGTCGAGATCTGCACGATGTGGCCGCCGCGGGCCGAGGCGGCGACATTGGTGGCGGTCATGGCGCCGCCGACGATGTCCACCACCCGGTCGACGCCCCGGCCCTCGGTGAGCTCCATGACCCGCGCGAGAATGTCCTCGCCGGTGCGGTCGATGGCGGCGACGGCGCCGAGCCCGGTGCAGTAGTCGAGCCTGTCGCGGCCGGAGACGACGCCGATGGCCCGGGCGCCCGCTATGGCGCAGATCTGGATGGCGGCGCCCCCGATGCCCCCGGCGGCGCCGTGCACCAGCACGCTCATGCCGGGCTCGAGGCCGGCGCGCATCACCAGCGTCTGGGTGACGGTGAACCAGGTTTCCGGCAGGGCAGCCGCCTCCAGCAGGCTCCAGCCGGCGGGAGGTGGCAGGACCTGCCCCTGCGGCACGGCGACATATTCGGCATAGCCGCCGCCATTGGTGAGCGCCATGACCGGATCGCCCACGGCATGGTCGCCGGCATCGGGGCCGCAGGCGACTACCACGCCGGCCACCTCCAGCCCGGGCAGGGGCGAGGCGTCGGGCGGCGGGGCGTACTGCCCGCGGCGCTGCGCCAGATCGGGGCCGTTGACCCCGGCGGCGGCGACGCGGATCAGCACCTCGCCGGGGCCGGGAACCGGCAGGGCCTGCCGCTGCGGCACCAGTTGCTCGGGGCCGCCGGGGGCGGCGATGGCCATGGCCAGCATGTCGGCGGGCAGGGAAAGAGGCTCGGTCATGGAGCCATGTTGGCCGCCAAGTGCTTGTTCGGCAAGACGGCTGCGCTAAACTCCGGCCGGACGGAAAGGAGACGCGACATGGAAGACGAAGAGCGCAAGCGCATCGCGGCCCATGACGTGGGCATGGCTCTCGACGCGCTTTCGATATCCGAGCTCGAAGAGCGGATCGAACTGCTCGAGGCCGAGATCGCGCGGCTGCGCGCCGCCATCGCGGCCCGCAGCGACACGCGCAAGGCCGCCGAGGCGGCGTTCAAGTTCTAGGCATCGGGGTGGGACGGCCTGTCCCGCCCCTGCCGGTCTGTCGTCCCCGGAATGAAACAAGTCGAGATGTTAGGCTTAATAAAGGGTTAGTATTCGCTCGCATTTCCGATTGGCCTATGGTCGGGGCGGCCAAAGGGGGTTGCGGGATGGATTTGGACCTGTTCGCCATTGCCGTGCTGTTGACGCTGGCCGGCCTCTACATGCTGGAGGCGGCCCTGGCGTCGGCGCCGGTTCAGGAATTGCCCCGCCGGGTGCTGAAGCCCGCGCGGACGGCATTGGAGCGCGCCTGGCTTGCCGAGCCGGTGCAGGTGTTCATGCGGCAATTGCTGTCGGCGCGGCAGCGGCGCGCCAGCCGCTGGCGCTGGGATCTGGAGGGCCGCTGACCGCCTCAGCGGCCGGCTGCCCGCCTTCGGGCGTTGACGATTGGGCAGGGTTAAGAAATCGACTCCTGTTAACATGCAATTAAGTTTTGGGCGGTAAGGTTCGATTATTCAGATTGTTCTGAATTTTACAGAGTGGTTTCTCCCTCTGTTTGACGCCTCCCTGTTAACTTCGAGAGCCGTAACCTGCGGCTCTTTTTCTTTTTTGTTTCAGGCTCTGGCGGCCCTGCTTAAACCACTTTTTTAGAATAGCCCGGCCGCAGGGATGACGCGGCGCGGCTTTGCGCCTAGCATGGGCCATCCAAGGAGGAGCCGTGGCCGAGACCGGCGAAATCACCCAGGCCGTTTCCATCGGACCGCGCATCGTGGCCTCGAGCGGGTTCGACGCGCTCTATCGCGAGGGCATGGCGCTGATCGAGGCGGTGGCGGCCTATCTCGACGGCGACGGGCGCGCGGAGAGCCGCGTGCTGCCGCGCGAGGCCGCCATCCTCTATGCCACCGAATCCATGCGCCTGACCACGCGGCTGATGCAGCTCGCCTCCTGGCTGCTGCTGCAACGGGCGGTGAACGAGGGCGAAATCTCCCGCGAGAACGCCCGCGCCGAAAAGGAGAAGGTGAAGTTCTCCGCCACGCCCTCGCAGCGGGGCGGGCCGGGCTACGACCAGCTGCCCGAGCGGCTGCGCGCCTTCATCGACAAGGGCGACCGGCTGTTCGAGCGGGTCATGCAGCTCGACAGCCTGGAAAAGGGCACGCTGCCCGAGCCGAGCGGCGGCATGGCCAACGGCATCGCCGATCAGTTCGCCCGGCTGCGGGCCGCCTTCGGCCGCGCCGAATAGGCTGTTGCGCGCCCGGCGGCTTGCCGCCGCCTTTCCCGTTCCAGGACCCTCAGGGGCAAAAACGAAGCCCGGCACGAGGCCGGGCTTTGCAGGAAGACATGGGGATGGGCCTCAGATGCCCAGGCCCTTGAAGCGTTCCTTGAACCGGGAGACGCGGCCGCCGCGGTCAAGGAGCTGGCCGGTGCCGCCGGTCCAGGCGGGATGGGTCTTGGGGTCGATGTCGAGCTGCAGCGTGTCGCCTTCCTTGCCCCAGGTCGAGCGGGTCTGGTAGGTCGTGCCGTCGGTCATCACGACATTGATGACGTGGTAGTCGGGATGGATATCGGTCTTCATCGTCGGCGCCTCAAATCAAACGGGCGCCGCGGCGCCCGGAGAGCAGAAAACTGGTGTTGGCGGGCTTCCTACAGCAAGAGGGGCCAATCCGCAAGGGCGGGACAGCGGCATTTTTGCCCGCCGCCGCCCTGTTGCGGGGGGCAGGGCCAGAGCCTATATCGGGGCGGTCGCCGAGGGGCGGCAGGGCCCTCGCAACGGAAACGACGACGCCATGACAGACCAGGCCGTGCCGGTGGAGGCCGACCCCGAAAAGATCATCCCCAGGGGCCGGCTCGAGCCCAGGCGCCTGCAGCCGCTCAAGCGGCTGGTGCCCTTCATGCTGGCCTATCCGGTGCGGCTGACGCTGACCATACTGTTCCTGCTGGTCTCGGCCGTCGCCTCGCTCGCCATCCCGGCGGCGCTGGGCGGGGCGATCGACGAAGGCTTCCTCGCGCAGAACCTCGAGAATGTGGGCCGCTATGGCTGGCTGATCATCGGCATCGCCGGGGTGATGGCGGTGGCGAGCGGGGCGCGCTTCTACTTCATCTCGGTGATCGGCGAGCGGGTGCTGGCCGATCTGCGCCAGGCGGTGTTCGCCCATCTGCTGGCGCTCGACGCCCGCTATTTCGACACCCACAGGGTGGGCGAGCTCACCAGCCGCCTCAACGGCGACGTGGCCATGATCCGCGGCGCGGTGGGCTCCAGCTTCTCGCTGGCGCTGCGCTCGATGGTCACCATCGTGGGGGCGCTGGTGATGATGCTGCTCACCAGCCCGGTATTGACCCTGGCGGTGGTGATCGCGGCCCCGGCCATCCTCATTCCCGTCATCGCCTATGCGCGGCGCCTGCGCGGCATGTCGCGCCAGACCCAGGACGCGCTGGCCGACCTGTCGGCCATGGCCACCGAGATGCTGGGGGCGACGCGCACGGTCAAGTCCTTCACCCAGGAGCAGGAGCAGGCCCGCATCTACGACCAGCGCAGCGAGGCCAGCTTCCGCGCCGAGGTGCGCCGGCTGGGCGCCCGCTCGGTGCTGGTGGGGCTGGTCATCTTCCTCGGCACCTGCGCCCTGGTGGGCCTGGTCTGGTGGGGCGCCCGCTCGGTGTTCGAGGGATCGGTGACCGCCGGGCAGCTCGCCCAGTTCCTCGTCTATGCGCTGATGGCCTCGGGCGCGCTGACCAATGTGTCGGAGGTGCTGGGCACGCTGCAATCGGTGGCGGGCGCCACCGAGCGGCTGACCGAGATCCTCGATACCGATGCCAGCATCCGCGATCCCGAACGCCCGCTGCCGCTGCCCGTGCCGCCGTTGGGCACGGTGGCGTTCGAGCATGTCGATTTCGCCTATGGCGAGGCTGCCGACGAGCTGGTGCTGTCCGATCTGAGCTTCGCCGTGGGCAAGGGCGAGACGGTGGCGCTGGTGGGGGCCTCGGGCTCGGGCAAATCCACCACGCTCTCGCTCCTGCAGCGCTTCTACGACGTCAAGGCCGGCACCATAAGGGTGGACGGCGTCGACATCCGGCAGGTGCGGCTGGCCGAATTGCGGCAGCGCTTCGCCTATGTGGAGCAGGAGCCGACCATCTTCGCCGGGACCATCGCCGAGAACATCCGCTTCGGCAAGCCCGATGCCGGCATGGCCGAGATCGAGGCGGCGGCGCGGGCCGCGCTGGTGCACGATTTCGTCGCCGACCTTCCGGCGGGATACGACACGCTGGTGGGCGAGCGCGGCGTGATGCTGTCGGGCGGGCAGAAGCAGCGGCTGGCCATCGCCCGCGCCATCCTCAAGAACGCGCCCATCCTGCTGCTGGACGAGGCGACCAGCGCGCTCGACGCGCAGAGCGAACGGCTGGTGCAGATCGCGCTGGAGCATCTGATGGAAGGGCGCACCACGCTGGTGATCGCCCATCGCCTCGCCACCATCCGCGACGCCGACAAGATTCTGGTGCTCGACGGCGGCCGGATCATCGACCAGGGCACCCATGACGAGCTGGTCGCCAAGGGCGGCCGCTATGCCGAGCTGGCCCGGCTGCAATTCCGCCTGGACGAGGCGAGCTGAGGGGCAAGTCCAAGATAGACATTCCCCGTCTCACTCCTCGGCGCCGGCCTGACCGGCCTCCATCAGGTCCCAGAGCCGCTCGCGTCCCAGGATCAGCAGCCAGGGGGTGGCGTCGGCGGGGGTGATCTCGACGGGGCCGCCAATGCCCTCGTTGGAGGTGCCAAGCAGGCCGCCGGGCTCGAGCAGCAGGCCGTCGAGCGGATAGTAGAGGCCGCTGGAGCGGCGGAAGCGGATGGGCTGGAGCGGATGGATGGACACCCGTTCGCGCGGCGCGGCGGCGAATCGCAGGGTGCCGACCGCGGCCAGGGCCACGTCCACCTCGTCCACCAGCAGCACACGCCGCTCGGGGGCCACCTGCAGCACGGCGCTGAGCGCGGCCAGGGTGTGGTCGAGCCGCCTGCCGGTCATTCCCAGGGCCAGGGTGACCGGGGCCCGGGTGGAATAGAGCGCCTTCTGGAAATCGGTGGTGATCTGCTCGGGAATGTGGATGACGCGGCTGCGCGCCTCCCAGCCAGGCCGGTCGGCCAGCGAATCGAGGTCGCCGATGATGGCCTCGGGCACCAGGCCCGCCGCGCCGATGGCGTCGGCGCCGCCATCGGCGCCCACCAGCGCCACGTCGCGTTCGGCCAGCGCGCGCAGCAGGGCGGGATCGGCGATTCCCCCGCCGACGATGGCCAGCGGGCGGGTGAAGACGAGCGGCAGCGCCTCGGCGCCGCCTCGGGAAGGGGATTGCACTGTCACAAATCTCTCAATAAGGTCCGCGTCGTCTCGCTGGGGTGTTCCGGTTGCCGCCGGAGCTGAGAGTTACCCATTGAACCTGAACCAGGTCATGCTGGCGGAGGAAGTTCGAGATGGCAAGGGCGCCGCGCGCGCCCCCACCATTGGACGCATCCCTTCACCCATGGCCGCAGACCACTGAAGGGAAGACCTATGGTCAGACATACCTCCATGGCGCTTGCGGTCCTTCTTGCCGGCCTTGCGGCCGCGCCCGCAACCGCGCAGGAACCGCCGACGCTCACCATCTACACCTATGACGGCTTCGCCTCCGAATGGGGGCCGGGGCTCCGGCTCTCGGAAGGCTTCGAGGCCGAATGCGGCTGCAAGGTGAACTGGGTAGCCGCCGATTCCTCCATCGGCACGCTGCGCCGGGTGCAGCTCGAGGGCGACACGACCGAGGCCGACATCATCTTGGGGCTCGACACGGCCATCGCCGGCGAAGCGCGGGCCACCGGGCTGTTCGCCGATCACGGGCTGGAGCTCACCGATCTCGTGCTGCCCGGGCGCTGGACCGATGCGCAGTTCGTGCCCTTCGACTATTCGCATTTCGCCTTCATGCACGACACCGACACCATGGCTGTGCCGCCGGCCTCGTTCGAGGAGCTGATCGCGCTGCCCGACGAGATCAAGATCGCCATCCAGGATCCGCGCTCGGCCACGCCGGGGCTGGGGCTGCTGCTGTGGGTCAAGGCCGCCTATGGCGACCGCGCCCCGGAGATCTGGGCCGGGCTGCGGCCCCATATCCTCACCATCACCCGCGAATGGAGCGAGAGCTATTCGCTGTTCCTCGACGGGGAGGCGGACATGGTGCTCTCCTACACCACCTCGCCGGCCTATCACCTGATCGAGGACGGCGACGACACCATCAAGGCGGCGCTGTTCGCCGAGGGGCATTATGCGCAGATCGAGGTGGCGGGCATCCTCAAATCCTCCGACCAGCAGGCGCTGGCGCAGCAGTTCCTGGCCTATCTCACCTCGCATGAGGGCCAGAAGGTCATCCCGACGACCAACTGGATGTTCCCGGTGGTCGACCTGGGCGAGGACCTCGCCCCGGAATTCGCCACCCTGCCGCAGCCGGAAAAGACGCTGATCCTCAGCGACGAGGACATCCTCGCCAATTCCCCGGCCTGGATCGACGAGATGCTGGCGGCGGTGCAGTAGCGCCATGCCGGCAATGCGCATGACCGGGTGCCTCCCCCTTCTCTGGGGGAGTGTCCGGCCTGAACCTGTCAGGCGCGGAGGCGACAGCGACGCCGTGCTGGGGCATGGAGAACGGGGGCAGGAGCCAGAGGTAGGCATTCCCCTGCTCGGGGCCGGCCGCGACGGGGCCGTCCCATGCTGACCCTGCCGCATCGTCCGCTGCGCCTTGTGGGGGCGGCCGGCCTGGCGCTGGCCATCGCCGCGCTGATCGCGGCGGTGCTCTGGGCCATCCTCGATGCCGCCACCGATGCCGGGGGCGGCTCGCGGGTGGACATCCCGCATCTGCTGCGGATGACCGCCATCCAGGCGGGGCTGACCACGATATTGTCCCTCGCCGTGGGGATCGCGGTGGCCTGGTCGCTCAACCGGCTGCGCTTTGTCGGGCGGGACCTGGTGGTCGGCCTGTTCGCAGCCGCCATCGTCACCCCCGGGATGGTGGTGGCCTTCGGCCTGCTCTCCATCTGGGGGCGCAATGGCTGGATCAACCAGGCGAGCCAGGCGCTGTTCGGAGTCACCATCGACAGCCCGGCCTTCGGGCTCCAGGGCATCCTGCTCGCCCATGTCATCCTCGACGGGGCCTTCGCGGCCCGCATCCTGCTGGCGCGGCTCGACGCCATTCCGGCGCCGCGGCTGAAGGTGGGGCAGTCGCTGGCGCTCTCGGCCCGGCAGCGTTTCGTCCTGATCGACTGGCCGGCGCTGCGCGGAAGCCTGCCGGGCCTCGGCGCCATCATCTTCCTTCTCGCCTTCACCAGCTTTCCCATCGTGCTGCTGCTGGGCGGCGGGCCGGCCAACCAGACGCTGGAAGTGGCGATCTATACGGCGGTGCGGCTCGATTTCGACCTGGTGGGGGCGGTGCGGCTGGCGCTGACGCAGATCGCGGTCTGCGCCGTGGTGATCCTGCTGGCTTCGGCGCTGACCCCCATTCCCGCGGCGCTGGGGCGCTCGGCCCAGCCGGTCTGGCGCGACGGCCCGATGGCGCGGACGCTGCAATGGCTGATCCTGCTCGCCGGCACCATCGGCTTCGCGCTGCCGCTGGTGTCGGTGCTGGTCGACGGGCTCGCCACCGGGCTGGGCCGGGTGCTGGCGCAGCCGGGCTTCTGGCGGGCGGCGGCGACCAGCCTCGCCATCGGCACGGCCTCGGCGCTGCTGACCCTGGCGCTCGCCTTGCTGCTGGCGCTGGGGCGCGGCGCGGCGGGCCACCCGCTGGCCCGCACCGTGCTCGGCGCGCCGGCCTATGCCTATCTCGCCGTGCCGGCGGTGGTGCTGTCGCTGGGCTTCTTCCTCCTGGTGCGGCTGTTGGGGCTGGCGCCGGCCGCCGCCGCGCCGGCCGTGGTGGTGGTCGCCAACAGCCTGTTGTCGCTGCCCTTCGCCATCGCCACGCTGGGGCCGCCGCTCGATGCCATCGTGCGGACCCGCGGCAAGCTCATCCGTTCGCTCGGCCTGTCCGGCTGGCAGCAATTCGCCTCGGTCGAATATCCGCTGCTGGGGCGCGATATCGGGCTGATGCTGGCGCTGGCCTTCTGCTTCTCGCTGGGCGATCTCGGGGTCATCGCCCTGTTCGGCACGCAGGATTTCCAGACCCTGCCGCTGATGATGTTCCGGGCGCTGGGCGCCTATCGCAGCAACGACGCGGCGGCCATCGCGGCCCTGCTGCTGATTGGTACCATCGCCGCCTTTGTCGGGCTGCCCCGTCTCATCGAAAGGATCGCGCATGCTCCGCGCCGATGATCTGGTCTATGCCCACAAGGGCCAGGCCGAACCCTATCGTTTCACGCTCGAGGCGGCGCCGGGGGCGGTGACCGCGGTGTCCGGGGCGAGCGGTTCGGGCAAGTCGACCCTGCTCGACCTCATCGCCGGCTTCCTGCGCCCGGCCAGCGGCTCGCTGACCCTCGACGGGCGCGATCTGCTGCCGCTGCCGCCCGAGACGCGCCCGGTGTCGCTGCTGCTGCAGGCCGACAATCTCTTCGAGCATCTGAGCGCGGCCGAGAACGCCGCGCTCGGCCTGCCGCGGGGGCTCGACCGGCAGGCGGGGCGGGCGCGGGTGGCGGCGGCGCTGGACGAGGTGGGGCTGGCCGGTTTTGCCGACCAGCCGGCCTCGACGCTGTCGGGCGGGCAGAAGCAGCGCGTGGCGCTGGCCCGCACCCTGCTGCGCGGCCGGCCGGTGCTGCTGCTGGACGAGCCGTTTTCGGCGCTGGACGACGAGACCAGGCGCGGCACGCGCGATCTGGTGGGCCGGCTGACCCGGGAGCAGGGCTGGCACACGATATTGGTGAGCCACCATGCCGACGACGTGGCGGCGCTGGCGCAGCGGCACTACCGCATCGCCGAGGGCCGGCTGCTGCCCGTGCGGCAGCAAGACGGCGGGCAGGCCGGGATCCCGTGACGGGCTGTGCTGTGGGGCCTATTCGGACCAGGCGGCGAAGACCTCGTTGAACAGGGCCTGAGCTTCCTCGTCCTTCTCCAGCGTCAGGATGGCGTTGCGGCCGGTGCCGTAGACCACGGCCAGGTCCATCCAGCGGCGGGTTTCCATCAGCTCGCTGTTGGTGGCCGCGTCGCTGGCGGCGGCGCTGAGGGCGAAGAGGAAGGAATTGCCGACCACCCGGGCCGAGGCGCCGATCAGCGGCGTGCCGGGCACCAGTTCCTCGTTCTTGAGCAGGATGCCGGGCAGGCTGGAGATCGAGCCGCCGATGAAGGTGTCGGTCACGTTGAAGTTGACCTCCATCAGGTGGCTGGCCGGCAGGCTCGGATCGGCATTCTTGCGGATGGTCACCGAGACGCCGAGATTGCGGGCCGGGATGCTGGCCTCGGCGATCAGGGTGGGCAGGCCGATCTCGTCGACGCCCTTGCTCCACTCCACCGTGCCGGAGAAGGGCACGGCGCCGCTGGTGCCATCGGGGGAGGCCTCGAGCAGCAGCGACTGGCTGCCGGCGAGGACCGCCGGATCGACGCTGGCGGCGAGGTCGTTGGTGGCGGCGATGCTGGTGTCGGCGCCCGAAAGACGCTCCTCGGTCTTGGGCTCGCCATTGATCGAGGGCAGCACGGATTCCTGGCCGGTCGGGCTCACCGGGTCGGGGGTCGGCTCCAGGCGGTCCTCGACTTCCAGGCCCTCGAGGGCGCTGGTCGGCTCGGCCGTCGTGGTGGTCGCCGTGTTGCCCGGGCCGGTGGTGCCCTCGCCGGAGACGGGCTGCTCGGCGACCGTGCTGTCCATGGTCGGCGCGGTGGGCGTCTCGGTCGTGGTGGTCGCGGTCTGCGCCGGCTGGGCGCGGCCGAACATCTGGTCGAGATCGACATAGCCCTCGCGCCAGGCCCAGAAGCCGGCGCCGCCGACGCCCACCAGCAGCAGCGCGAAGACCACGAGGAAGATGGTGAGCCCGGCGCCGGAGCGCGCCACCGGCTCCGAGACGAAGCCGGAATCGTCGCCGCCCTCGGCCAGATCGCCGGACAGCGGCGTCGCTGCCGGGGCGGGGCGGTCGGGCAGCGGATCGGTGGGCTCGCCGCGCGCCTCGCGGTCCAGCGTCTCGATGGCGCGCTCGATGGCGCCTTCGGCCTCGCGAGTGTCGTCGGTTTCGAGCTCGACCTCGCGCACGCTCGACAGGGCGGCCTCGACCGGGGTTTCGGCCACCGCGATCGGTTCGGGCTCGGCGCGCCGCGCCAGGGCGGCCCCGGAGCCGAGGCTAGGTTCGATGCGGGGCGCGGGCGCGCCGGCGGCGAGGCCGGCATTGGCGGCGGCCGGGGCGACGGCATCGCGCCGGGGCGAGAAGATCGGGGATTTGAGCGGGGTCGGCTCGCTGCCCCGCAGGGGAACGGGTGCGACGGTGAAGGGCTGGGGGGCCGGCTCGGCCTTCTGCACCTTGGCGCCGGTGGTCGCCGCCGCCTGGGCGATGATATCCTCGATGGACATCGACTCGGTCGGCTTGGGTGCGGGCACTTCCGGCTCGGCGGGCTGCGCGGGAGGTTGGGCCGCGGCCGCGGGCGGCGCCGGGACCGGCGCGGGCTCGTCCCCGACGGGCTCGGCCTTGGCTTCCGGCTTCGGCTTTTCGGCTGCCGCAGGCGGTTCGGCCGGGACGACGGGCGCGACAGGCGCCGATTGCCGGGGTGCCGGCACTGGCGCGGGGGCCGTCTGCGCCGGGGCGGGAGCAGGGGTCGCGGGAGCGGGAGCCGGCGGGCGCGGCGTCAGGGCGGTGTCGCGGCCCAGCGAGATGACGGCTTCGCTGGCCTCCTGTTCCACCTGGCGGATGCAGTCTTCGAGCTGCAGGCGGTGCTGCGTGATGTCGCGGGCGGGCAAGGGGGGCTGGATGGCCCGCAATTGCCCAACCAGAGCCGAACGTGCCTTTTCATAGACTGCGCGGCGCGCAGCCCCATTGTTTTCCGGCAGCGCCGAGATGGCCCGGCGCAACAGCTCCTTGTAATCCGCCATTGGCTACTTGGTACTCACAATTGCAGCGACGTGTTGTAACAAAAATTATCAGTCTTGGAACGGGTCAACCACCAGGATGGTATCCGCGCGTTCCGGGCTGGTCGACAGCAGGGCCACCGGCGCGCCGATCAGCTCCTCGATATAGCGGACATATTTGACGGCCTGGGCGGGCAGCTCGGCCCAGCTCCTGGCGCCGGCAGTGGTTTCCGACCAGCCTTCGAGCGTCTCGTAGATGGGCTTAACGCGCGCTTGTGCCCCCATTGAGGCAGGCAAATAATCAATGCGTGATCCGTCGAGCTCGTAGCCGACGCAGACCTTGATCTCCTTGAGCCCGTCGAGGACATCGAGCTTGGTCAGCGCGATGCCGGTGATGCCGGAGGTGCGGACCGTCTGGCGCACCAAAACGGCGTCGAACCAGCCGCAGCGGCGCGGCCGGCCGGTATTGACGCCCACCTCGCGGCCCACCGTGGCGAGATGCCTGCCGATCTCGTCGTCGAGCTCGCAAGGGAATGGGCCCTCCCCGACGCGGGTCGTATAGGCCTTGGTGATGCCCAGCACATAGCCGATGGCCGTGGGCCCGAGGCCCGAGCCGGCGGCGGCCTGGCCGGCGACGGTGTTGGAGGAGGTGACGAAGGGATAGGTGCCGTGGTCGTTGTCGAGCAGCGCGCCCTGGGCCCCCTCGAACAGGATGCGCGCGCCTTGCTTGCGCTTGTCCTCCAGCACGCGCCAGACCTGGTCCATGAAGGGCAGAATCCGGTCGGCGATGGAGGTCAGTTCCGCATAGATGGCGTCGGCGGAGATTTCATCGAGCCCGATGCCCCGGCGCAGCGCGTTGTGGTGGGACAGCAGCCGTTCGATCTTGGGCATGAGCGTGTCGGGCTCGGACAGATCGACGAGGCGTATGGCGCGGCGGCCGACCTTGTCCTCGTAGGCCGGGCCGATGCCGCGCCTCGTGGTGCCGATCTTGAGGCCGGAATTTGTGTCCTCGCGGATGCCGTCGAGCTCGCGATGCAGCGACAGGATCAGCGGGGCGTTGTCGGCGATGCGCAGCACCTCGGGGGGGATGGTGACGCCCTGGCCGCGCAGCTTCTCCAGCTCGGCGACGAAGTGGTGCGGATCGACCACCACGCCGTTGCCGATGACCGACAGCTTGCCCTGCACCAGGCCCGAGGGCAGCAGGGCCAGCTTGTAGCTCACCCCGTCGATGACCAGCGTATGGCCGGCATTGTGGCCGCCATGGAAGCGCACCACCACGTCGGCGCGCTCGCTCAGCCAGTCCACGATCTTGCCCTTGCCCTCGTCGCCCCATTGCGAGCCGACGACAACCACATTCGCCATAGTCCAGTCTTCCCCAAGAAAACGCAGCAAACCAAAACGCGGCAAACCGGGCCCGGCCACCCGGGCCGCACCCGTCTCGATAGTTGGACGTCCGTCCCCCTGGCCAGCTTTGTCGCGGTTTGATCGCGGCCGAATAACTGATAAGTCCGTCTGTCCTTACATCACCCAGGCGACGATGACAAAGCCGCACGAGACGCAAAATCGCGGCATTTCCGCCCGCATGCTCGATCAACCCTATCTGCTCCTGGTGCTGGCCCCGCTGTTCTGGGGCGGCAATGTGGTGGCGGCCAAGCTGGTGGTGGGCGAGATCGATCCGTTCCTGCTGCTCGCCGGCCGCTGCGTGCTGGCGACGCTGGTCATCCTGCCCTTCGCGCTCGGGCCCCTGAGGGCCGACCGGGCCGTGGTGCGCCGCCACTGGCCGGTGGTGATGGCCTTCGGCGCGGTCGGCTATGCGCTGTTCAACGTGTTCCTCTATGTGGGGCTGACCACCACCACCGCGGTCAACTCGGCCATCGAGCAGGCCTCGCTGCCCATGCTGATCCTCGGCGCCAACTTCATCGTGTTCCGGGTACGCGCCCGGCCGATCCAGATCGTGGGGGTGCTGCTGGCGATCTTCGGGGTGATCCTGACCGCCACCCATGGCGATCCGGCCCGCCTGCTGACGCTGGACGTCAATATCGGCGACGGCTTCGTCATCCTCGCCTGCCTCGCCTATACCGGCTACACGCTGGCGCTGCGCTTCCGCCCCAAGATGCACATCATGAGCTTCATGGCCGTGTCCTTCGCCGGCGCGGCGATCACGGGCGTCGTCATGCTGGCACTGTTCGGCGGCGGGCTGGGGAAGTTCGCGAGCCTGGCGGAGGCTTCGCCCACGGTCTGGGCGGTCATCGCCTATGTCGCGGTGTTTCCCTCCATGTTCAGCCAGGTCGCCTATGCGCGCGGGGTGGAGCTGGTGGGCGCCAACCGGGCCGCGCCCAGCCACAACCTCATTCCGGTCTTCGGCACGCTGGGCTCGGTGCTGATCCTGGGCGAGCGCCTCGAGGCCTATCATTTCCTCGCCGCCGCCATCATCGTCGGCGGCATCGTCCTGGCGGAATGGGCGGCGCGGCGGCGCTAGGCGGGGCCGGCCACACGCTCAGCCGCGCTGCTCCCCGTCATCCTCGAAGATCGCCTCGATCGGCACCCCGAACAGCCGGGCGATGCGGAAGGCCAGCGGAAGCGAGGGATCGTAGCGCCCGGTCTCGATGGCGTTGATCGATTGGCGCGACACGTCCAGCTTTTCCGCCATGGCCGCCTGGGACCAGCCGCGCTCGCCGCGCAATTGCCTGATCCGGTTCTTCAAGACACGGCGCCATCGCGGGGGCTGAAGCACAGGACGGCGGCGCTGTAGGCGATCCAGTAGAGCGGATTGAGCCAGAAGATCGCCAGCGGCGGCGCGTCGGCATAGAATTCCAGCCAGCCCCAGCCGGTGGCGAGGGTGATCACCACGATCAGGCCGGTGAACGCCGCCTTGACCTGGATGGAGCGCAGGAATTCGTCGATCTCGTTCATGTAGCGCCAATGGGCCCAGAACATGCCGAGCATGATCCCGACCGGCACGACGGACACCGCGTAGAGCGCCGGCGGGGGCAGCAAGGCGGCGTTGTCGGCCGCCTTGAAGGCGACGCTCGCCCCGATGAAGGCGATTGCCGCCGGGATCAGGAAGCCCAGATAGCGCCGGGTTGCTTTCTCGTTGGTCATGCCGACCTCCATTTTGTAAAGCATACTTTACATATACCCATTCCTCGCGATGTCAAGGTCGCTTGACAGTTCGGGTCGGAAAAAAGGGCCGGCGCGGGACGCCGGCCCGGTAAATCTGCCGCGGCGACGGCTTCAGAGGTCGAAGTGGAGCGCCTTGGCCTGCTTGACGCCTTCGAGCGCCGCGATTTCGGCGAGCTGGGGTTCGGTCAGCGTGCCGTCGATGGAGACGAGCGCGATGGCGTCGCCCCCCACTTCCTGGCGACCCAGGTTGAAGTTGGCGATGTTGATGCCGAGCTTGCCCAGGAGCGTGCCCAGCCGGCCGATATGGCCGGGCTTGTCCTCGTTGGTCACGTAGAGCATGGAGGGGGTGAGCTCGGCTTCCATGTTGATGCCCTTGACCTGGATGATGCGCGGCTTGCCGTTGGCGAACAGCGTGCCGGCCACGCCCCGCTCCTGGCGCTCGGTGGTCACGGTCAGCCGGATATAGCCCTCATAGGCGCCCTGCTGGTCGCGGGTGGTGGTTTCCACGGTGATGCCGCGATCCTTGGCGATCTGGGGCGCCGAGACCATGTTGACGTCGCCCAGCGAGGGCTTGAGCACGCCGTTGATGGCCGCGGCTACCATGGGGCGGGTGTTGAGCTGGCCGACCGTGCCCTCGAATTCGAGCTTGATGCCCTTGATGGCCGTTTCGGTGAGCTGGCCGGCGAAGGAGCCCAGCGTCTCGGCCAGCTTGACCCAGGGGGTGAGGATCGGGGCTTCCTCGGCCGAGATGGAGGGGAAGTTGAGCGCGTTGGTGATCTCGCCGGTCATCAGATAGGCCGAGATCTGCTCGGCCACCTGCAGAGCCACGTTCTCCTGGGCCTCGGTGGTCGAGGCGCCCAGATGCGGGGTGCAGATGACGTTGGGCAGCTCGAACAGCGGATTGCTCTCGGCCGGCTCGACCAGGAACACGTCCAGCGCGGCGCCGGCCACGTGACCCGACTTGAGGGCGTTGTAGAGCGCCTCCTCGTCGATCAGCCCGCCGCGGGCGCAGTTGATGATGCGGACGCCTTTCCTGGTCCTGGCCAGGGTTTCGGCGTTGAGGATGTTGCGGGTGGCGTCGATGAGGGGGGTGTGGAGAGTAATGAAGTCGGCGCGGGCGAGAAGATCGTCCAGCTCTACTTTCTCGATGCCGAGTGTCTGGGCACGTTCCGGGGTCAGGAACGGGTCATAGGCAATAACCTTCATGCGCAGGCCAATAGCGCGGTCGGCGACGATGGAGCCGATATTTCCGGCGCCGATAAGACCGAGCGTTTTATTGGTGACTTCTACGCCCATGAAGCGGTTCTTCTCCCACTTGCCGGCGCGGGTCGAGGCGTCTGCTTCGGGAAGCTGGCGGGCGAGGGCGAACATCATGGCGATGGCGTGCTCGGCCGTAGTGATCGAATTGCCGAAGGGCGTGTTCATCACGATGATGCCCTTCTTGGTGGCGGCAGGAATATCGACGTTGTCGACGCCAATACCGGCGCGGCCGATGACCTTGAGATTGGTCGCGGCGGCGATGATCTTCTCGGTGACCTTTGTCGCCGAGCGGATGGCGAGGCCGTCATACTGGCCGATGACTTCGAGCAGCTTCTCCTTGTCCTTGCCGAGATCGGGAAGATAGTCGACGTCGACGCCGTTATCTTTGAAGATCTGGACGGCGGTGGGGCTCAGTTTGTCGGAAACGAGTACCTTGGGCATGGTGTTTTGCCTTGCTTTGTCACCAAATCAGTGACCGGAAAAGGGATTCGGCTAGCAGACTGCTATCGTTTGGCGGCGCCAGGACGCGAAGGTCAGGCGGCGGCCGCGAGGGCGGCCTTCTCCTGGGCGAAGGCCCAGTCGAGCCACGGGGTCAGCTTCTCCAGGTCGGCGGCCTCGACGGTCGAGCCGGTCCAGATCCTGAGGCCCGGGGGGGCGTCGCGATAGGCGCCGATGTCGTAGGCCACGCCCTCCCTGTCGAGCCGGGAGACGATGGCCTTGGCGAAGGCGGCCCGGGCCTCGGCGTCGAGCGCGGCGACCTCGGGGTCGGTGATGACCAGGCAGACCGAGGTGTTGGAGCGCTGCTCGGGCTTTTTCGCCAGGAAGTCGATCCAGCCCGTCCTTGCGCCCCAGTCGGCCAGCACCTTGTAGTTGGCGTCGGCGCGGGCCCGCATGGCCGCGGGGCCGCCGATCTCGAGGCCCCAGCGCATGGCGTCCACCGCATCCTCGATGCAGAGCATGGAGACGGTGTTGATGGTCTCGGCCTTGAAGATGCCCTCGATCAGCTTGCCGCCCTTGGTGAGGCGGAAAATCTTGGGCAGGGGACGGTCGGGCTTGTAGGTCTCGAGCCGCTCGACGGCGCGGGGGCCGAGGATGAGCACGCCATGGGCGGCCTCCCCGCCCAGCGCCTTCTGCCAGGAGAAGGTGACCACGTCGAGCCTCGTGAAATCGAGCTCCTGCGCGAAGGCGGCCGAGGTGGCGTCGCAGATGGTCAGGCCCTGGCGGTCGGCCGGAATCCAGTCGGCGTTCGGCACGCGCACGCCGGAGGTGGTGCCGTTCCAGGTGAAGACCACGTCGCGGCTGAAATCGACCTGGGAAAGATCGGGCAGCTCCCCATAGGGGGCATCGAGGACGCGGACATCGGGGAGCTTGAGCTGCTTCTGCACGTCGGTGACCCAGCCGGCCCCGAAGGATTCCCAGGCCAGCATGTCGACGCCGCGCGCCCCGAGCGCGCTCCACAGGACCATCTCCACCGCGCCGGTGTCGGAGGCGGGGACGATGCCGATGCGGTAGTCGGGGGGGACTTCGAGCAGCTCGCGCGTCAGGTCGATGGCCTGCTGGATGCGCGCCTTGGCCGGCTTGGCCCGGTGCGAGCGGCCGGTCAGCGCGCCGGCCAGCGCCTCCAGCGTCCAACCCGGACGCTTGGAGCAGGGACCCGACGAGAAATTGGGATTAGCCGGTTTGACCGCCGGTGCGGTTCGGGGCGTTTCAGCCATTCTAAGCGGCCCTCCCAGGCCTATGCGTCTCGCGTTAGGGCGAGATGTCCTGAGGCGGGACATACGCCTGCCGGCCCGTGGCCGTCAATGGGGATTCATCGAGGCGCGGCGGCGGGTCGCGGCGGGCGGGCGGAACCCGGATTTCCCGGCGCACGTTAGGGGCGCTATGGAAGCAAGCGTCACGTATCCGGGCAGCGACATGCCCGGCGCCCTCTGGTCGCTGGACCGCGGGCGATCGCCCATCATCGGCACCGCCATCCACAACGGCCACCAGGTCTGGCCGCATCTCGCGGCGACCATGGCGCTCGGGGACGAGGGCAGGCGGCGCGAGGAGGACCCCTTCACCGCCGAGACCATCCGGGACGTGCCCAACCGGCTGGTGGTGCACCGCTCGCGCTTCGAGGTGGACCTCAACCGGGCGCCGGAGGAGGCGGTCTACATGCGGCCGGAGCAATCCTGGGGCCTGACGGTGTGGCGCGAGGTGCCGGCCGGCGAGATGCTGGCGGCGCTGCTGCGCGAGCATGCGGACTACTATGCCCTGCTGCGCCACGTGCTCTCGGAGATGGCGGCCGAGCACGGCCGTTTCGTGCTGCTCGACATGCACAGCTACAACCATCGCCGGGCGGGACCGGAGGCGCCGCCCACGCCGCAGGAGGCGGCGCCGGACGTCAATATCGGCACCTTCTCCATGGACCGCGACCGTTGGGCCCATGTGCTCGACCCGTTCATCGACTGCCTGCGGGAACAGCGCGTGCGCGGCCGGCCGCTCGACGTGCGCGAGAACGTCGCCTTCGAGGGGCGCGGCGAGCAGACCCGTTTCGTGCACCGGCATTTCCCGCAGACCGGCTGCGCCATCGCCGTGGAGCTCAAGAAGATCTTCATGGACGAATGGACCGGCGCCCCGGACCCCGCCGCCGTCGCCGAGCTGCGCGCGGCGGTGCGGGCCAGCCTGCCGGTGCTGGAAGCCGCGCTCGGGGCCCTGCCATGAGCGGCGGGGACAGGACGGGGCCGGACATCGCCGCGGTCGAGGCGAGCCTCGGGCAGGACGCGCCGGTCCGCCTCGATCTCGGCGGACGCGGCCGGCTCTACATCGACCGGCCCATGCCGTTCCTGGCGGTCCATGTCGGGCGGCGGGCGGAGCCGGCGGCGCGCGAGGCGGTGATGGCCAACGCGGCCTATCTGTTGGCCCGCAACCTCGCGGACGCCGCCGCCGTGGCGGGCGCGGTGGGCGGGGCCATGCGGGAGCGGTTCGGCGCCTTCCTCGTCCTCGACATCGGGGAGCTGAGCGAGGACGGGCCGGCCGAGGACGCCCCCCATCTCGCGCCGTTCGCGGTCAGCGTGTCGGCCACCCCGGACAAGGCGGCGCAAGCGGCCCTGTCGGCCTTTGTCGGCGCGGTGGAAAAGGTGGATGCCCGCTACCGCGCCCCGCGCGTGGCGCGGCATGGACTGGCCGAGGACCCGCATGCGGGCCTGGCGCGCCGGCTGCCGAAATTCCCGGCCCTGACCATCCGCTTCGCGCCCATCTACAGGGTGCCGGGGTCGAAGTCCGTCTATCCGGAGCTGCGCGAGCGCCTGGTGGAGAACATCTTCGATGCGGCGCTGCAGGCGGCGGCCGTCTTCGCCCGGGCGGAGACCGAGCTGTCGCCCACCACCCACCGGGCGCTGGGCCGGCGCGTCTTCATCGACGCGGTGGCGCGCGCCGACCGCGCCATGGACGAGATCGCCGGCCGCTTCGATTTCCTGCTCGCCGTCACCCCGATCAATGCCGAGGCGGCCTGGGCCGAGTTCAAGCAATCCGGCTGCCAGCGGGCGCCCACTTTCCTCTACCGGCCGCTGGCCATCGACGTGGCGGCCAGCAAGAAGGCGCTGTTCGCCATCGGCCTCGACCATTTCGAGGACCCGGTGCTGACCGGCCTCTACCGCGAGAAGCAGCAGGAGCTGGACCTGCAATTGTCCATGCTGTCGGCCCGCGGGGAGCGGCGCTTCGTCGAGCTCGGGCGGGCGCTCTACCGCTCGGTCGAGCCGCGCCTCGAACGGGCGGCGCGGGACATCCTGGAGGCGACCGCCGCCAGCCGCCACCGCAACGAGGCCGAGAACGTCGACTACCGTTTCGTGGAGCGGCGCGCCCGGGCGATGATCGCGCGCTATGCCGGCCAGTCCGAGGCGTTCACCGCCAGCATCGAGGTGCGCGAGGACCTGCCGGCCGGCCTCATGGTCTCCAATGGCCGGCTGCTGATCTCGCGCAGCACGGCCATGGCGCGGGACCGGGTGGAGGCGCTGCTGAGCCACGAGGTCGGCGTGCACCTGCTCACCTACTACAACGGCTCGGGCCACGGGCTGCGGCTGTTCCGCTCGGGCCTCGCCGGCTACGAGGGCGCGCAGGAGGGGCTGGCGGTGCTCGCCGAATACCTGGCCGGCGGCATGACGGTGCCGCGCCTGCGCCTGATCGCCGGCCGCGTGCTGGCATGCGCCGGCATGCTGGACGGGGCCGGCTTCGTCGAGACCTTCGCCATGCTGACCCGGGAGCACGGCTTTTCGGACAGCACCGCCTTCAACATCGCCCTGCGCGTGCATCGCGGCGGGGGGCTGGCCAAGGACGCCATCTACCTGCGCGGGCTCCTGGAACTGCTCGGCCACCTCGAAAGCGGGGGAGAGCTCGAGCCGTTCTGGCTGGGCAAGATCGCGGCGAGCCATATCGGCATCATGCAGGAGCTGAGCACGCGCGGCCTGCTCAAGGCGCCGCGGCTGACGCCGCAATTCCTGTCCATCAAGGGCGCCCGGGAGCGCCTCGACCGGCTCCGCACCGGCCTTTCCCCCATCGATCTCGTCGCCGCTTAGGAGGCTGGCATGCGCATCGCCTTTTTCGTCAATTCCATCGAGGACGAAACCCCCCATTTCACCACCACGGCGCTCGCCCTGGCGGCGCTCAATCGCGGCCACGACATCTGCTACCTGACCCCGGCGGATTTCGTGCTGCGCCCCGACGACAGCCTCGCGGTCTCCGCGAGGCTGCTGCCCTCGGCCAGCTACAAGAAGCCGGAAACGCTGCACAAGGACCTGCAAGGCGACAAGTCGCGCATGGAAAAGCTCGACATCGCCGAGATCGACGTGCTGTTCCTGCGCAACGATCCCTCGCAGGACGCGACCGAGCGGCCGTGGGCGGCCCATGTCGGCGCCATCTTCGGGCGCCTCGCCGCCCGGCGCGGCACGCTGGTGGTGAACGACCCCGACGGGCTCGCCCAGGCGCAGAACAAGCTCTATTTCCAGGACTTCCCGGCCTCGGTGCGCCCGGCCACGCTGATCTCGAAGGACATCGGGGAAATCCGCGCCTTCATCGACGGGCAGAAGCAGGGCGCCATCGTCAAGCCGCTGCAGGGCTCGGGCGGCCGGAACGTGTTCAAGATCGCCTCGCCCAAGGACCAGAACCTCAACCAGATCTTCGAGGCGGTGAGCGGGGAGGGCTATCTCATCGCCCAGGCCTTCATGCCCGAGGCGAGCGAGGGCGACGTGCGCTTCTTCCTGATGAACGGCCGGCCGCTGATGCGCGACGGCCAGTATGCCGCCTTCCGCCGGGTGCCGGCCAAGGGCGAAATCCGCTCCAACGTGCATGTGGGCGGCGGGCCGGCGAAGACCGAGGTGACCCCCACCATGCTGGCCATCGCCGAGACGGTGCGGGCCAAGCTGGTGCATGACGGCATGTTCCTGGTCGGCCTCGACATCGTGGGCGACAAGATCCTGGAGATCAACGTCTTCACCCCCGGCGGGCTCAACAACCTGGCCGAGCTCTACGGCACCAATTTCTCCGACAGCGTCATCGCCGCGCTGGAGGAGAAGATCGCCATCCGCGACGCCTATGGACGGCGGATCGGCAATCGCGAGCTGGCGACGCTTTAGGGCCAATCGACATTCAAGCAAAATACAGCGCGTAACGCCCTTCACCTCTCCCTCACAGGGAGAGGGGGCGACGGGCCGAACGCCCAAGCCGAAGACAGCGGATGACTGTCGATGCACCCTTGGGGCACGCGGAAGGAATCGGGGCTGTTTGCTCGCCTGGCGGTTGAGGGAAGGGGTGTTCAGGTTGGACGCTCGGGCGAGGATTTCGGCGCCGTCGAAGGTCCGGCACCCTCACCCCCGACCCAGCCATTCGCGCATAGCGCT
>Ga0182793_1000272_pt1 | contig 45073 bp, 45 predicted proteins | sample Passage237A_FD_130498 | JGI IMG/M metagenome (GOLD analysis project Ga0182793, IMG submission 130498) | Cellulose adapted compost microbial communities from Newby Island Compost Facility, Milpitas, CA, USA - Passage2 37A (version 2) (version 2) ... | reverse complement strand
CCATCTGCCAACTGCTTTTCTGAGCTGCCTACGCGGCAGCGAATTGTCGAGCAGAACGGAACCACCAGATTTGCTTTTTCTGAGCTGCCTACGCGGCAGCGAATTTGTAGATATGGCCATATTCCCCACTGTTCCATTTCTGAGCTGCCTACGCGGCAGCGAATTGAGATCCGAGAAAAGGAAATCATCGCCAATTTTTTCTGAGCTGCCTACGCGGCAGCGAATCATCGATCACGCCGGGCGCCGGCGCAGATCCGTTTCTGAGCTGCCTACGCGGCAGCGAATGTGCTTCTGCGTCATGATGCGCTCGCCGACCATTTCTGAGCTGCCTACGCGGCAGCGAATGGCTGCTGAAAATATTCGGCTCTTTGATGGAATTTCTGAGCTGCCTACGCGGCAGCGAATTCCCAAAGCCACCAACATTTGGTAACGACTATTTTCTGAGCTGCCTACGCGGCAGCGAATCTGTCCGAGAAGCTGCTGGCTATCGTCGATGATTTCTGAGCTGCCTACGCGGCAGCGAATATTATCGGCACTTTGGTGGCCCTGGATAAACATTTCTGAGCTGCCTACGCGGCAGCGAATCGCCCCTTCAATCGAATCTCCATCATCATACATTTCTGAGCTGCCTACGCGGCAGCGAATTATTGACCAATTCCAGGCGCAATTCCCGGTGATTTCTGAGCTGCCTACGCGGCAGCGAATTCGATTTTTATCCGCAGCCTGAATGCGGCGCGTTTTCTGAGCTGCCTACGCGGCAGCGAATGGCCTTCCTTTGCCGCGTTGGTATTGCCCTTTTTTCTGAGCTGCCTACGCGGCAGCGAATTATTCGCCACCCGAGCCCCTCATGCTGCTGCTTTTCTGAGCTGCCTACGCGGCAGCGAATCGCCAGAGAGTGCGCTCCACTGCTATCCGAGGTTTCTGAGCTGCCTACGCGGCAGCGAATGTGGGCGACTCCACCCGATGGGATTTGCTCGATTTCTGAGCTGCCTACGCGGCAGCGAATATTAGGGCGGGCTTTGTGGCTTCTGGGACTAAATTTCTGAGCTGCCTACGCGGCAGCGAATGAGCGCCATACGAGATCGCCTGCACGTGGACTTTTCTGAGCTGCCTACGCGGCAGCGAATCAATCGCCTATAAAATGGTCAAAACGGGTGCATTTCTGAGCTGCCTACGCGGCAGCGAATCTGAAGTCCGGGCCGGGGTTGGCGATGTGCTTTTTCTGAGCTGCCTACGCGGCAGCGAATGCTTGCTGCATAGACCGGCGACTGCTGCCCAATTTCTGAGCTGCCTACGCGGCAGCGAATATCATGTACGCGATGAACGTCACATCCGGGAATTTCTGAGCTGCCTACGCGGCAGCGAATGACCGGTGTACCCCGTGCAGTTTCCGCAGATCTTTCTGAGCTGCCTACGCGGCAGCGAATAGTCCTTGCACCATACCATCGGACAGCTTGATTTTCTGAGCTGCCTACGCGGCAGCGAATCCTACGCCGCTGGCGCTTTAGTGGGGGCGTCCTTTCTGAGCTGCCTACGCGGCAGCGAATACTTTGAACACGTATTTCCGCAAGTCAAAATTTTTCTGAGCTGCCTACGCGGCAGCGAATAGCCTAATTGTTGGTCGAACCGGTTCATATATTTTCTGAGCTGCCTACGCGGCAGCGAATGAAGACATCCTAGAATTTCTGGCAAAAAAACATTTCTGAGCTGCCTACGCGGCAGCGAATAAGAGCCGTCCATGGCCAAGTGCCTGATTGTTAAAGAACAACTACCCAAATGACCCGCTCCACCCTTTTTTGGGGGGTGTCGCCAACCCGTTGATTCCAAGGCCTAATTCCGCATCACGAAAAAAAGGGTCAGAAGCTCGGGACTGTCGCTTGCTGGCTTAGGCCATAGCAGTTGAACTGCCCTTCAACCCGCTCATGCTGGGACGGTCCCTGGTCGATAAACAGATGGAATGCCTGTCCAGAGCTTTGGCTGCGCAAGACCAGGAACGGCAGTTCCGGTTTGCGTTCGACGGAATCCGGGATGGCAAGGGCTGCCTGCTCATAGCTTTCGCCTTTGCGCTTCATACGACGGCGGCGCAGGCGTTCGGCATTGGTTTTAAATTGGCGACGCTGGACAACCATATATTGGGCATTAGCAGGTACAGGCTGAATAACGGATGCCTGAGTGTGATCGCGCATTCCTTTTTGCCAGTCCATTTCCTGCAGGTGACGAAGTGCATCTTCATCCCCGTGAATTCGCAAAACCGAGCCGAGGCTTTTGGGTTTTCGGCTATATTCGGGAAAGCTGACGCCGATACGTTTCGACTGCAAAGTTGCCAGCGCCCGGTGCAGTTTGCTGTAGAGTGCGCCCATTAACATGGGCGCACTAAATTCCGGGTCGGGTAGCAAGTGGATTTCCAGATAATGGTCCATGACGATTACCCCGCGTCACCGAAAACGCCACCGCGAATCAGCGTGGCTATGACGAAATGCTGCTGGTCCAGCTCCGGGGCTTTGTCTTTTAAAATCCAGCTATCCAACAAATTGTAAAAATCCATTTTTTGTTTGGGCTGACGATAGGCTTTGCCTTGTGTGGTGACAGAACCATAAGGTTCGACGGCAATCGGACCAAATTCGTCAGCACCTTCGTACCAGGTATCAATGGTGCGCAAGGCATTGCCAATCTTTTGCGAGTGAATCGCTGCGACTTTTTCATCAACTTTGTAGAGGGTTTTACTCTTCTTGCCGCGTTCACGATCCAAAATAAGCTCTTGTGAAGGAAATACTTCCTGCCCGGCTCCCGTGCGAACAAAAGCCACAATCTGCAACAGCACATGCTGTTTTCCTGCTAGTCCATCATTAATAGCGCTGGCTAGAGCAGCCAGATCGGCTGTATCTGTATTAAAGTCGCGAAGCGATAAAGACAACCCATCAAACATCCAACTCTGTGCAGACTTGCCATCACGCAACTGCGCTATGTGTACCTCCACAGCCTCTGCGCCTATACGATTGCGCCACAAAAAGCGGCCATTGGCGAGGTTCGCAGCATAGCGTTTTGCCAAAGCGAAAAAACCATTGCTGTTCACGTAGGACTCAACCGTCTGCAGCAACTTGGCTTGATAGCCGGAATCATTACACGCTGACGGTTTGCCGGTGCCAGGCAAAATTCGCAGAGTAAACGCGACTTTTAAGGTATCCGCATTTGCGGGCAGAGATGCCACATCTACTGTTTGTGGATTGGGGTTTGTAATACTGGCATCCAATTTAGCCGGATCCTGATCTTTGGTTTTTAATCGGTTGGAAATAGTCCCACGCACGGACTTTTCCTGAATGGCCACGGCAGGCCAGTTTTGGTGATTGTCGCGATTATTCCAATCGCCGGAATAAAACAACGCGTCGGAAGGGTCGAGTTTACGTTCGAATGCCAGTACAGAAGCGGTTTTCAGATTTTCGTTTGTCATAAAAATATCCTCTTTTTTATTCAAAGTTGAATTCGTATTCGGTTTGAGCGGTTGTGCAATAGTCGTTGCGGCAGCGGTAGAGCCCGGTTTCTGGTTGGCTGTCGGCATACCAAAGCATCTGCTGCGGAGACTGCAATCGATGCGGGCTGAGCCATTGGCCAATTCCATACAGGCTTTCCACAAATCGGAACGGTGTGGTGGCATCTCGTGCGTTGGCGACGGAGCCAGCAGGTTGTAAATCCGTCAATGCGCCATAACCTAAGGGAATCGGCACCAACCAGCCTCGGCCTTCCCAGTCGTGACGCCATTGACCTCGGCCGTCTTCCGCATCCGCCTGCCAAGAGCGATTAATGCGGGACAGCGATAGCCACGCGTCCAAACGCGATGCAGCAGGATCTTTTTCGCATAAATCTTGGTAGCGCTGTTCCAACAAATCCTGGCGCTCCACCAGAACAAAACCCGGCAGCAGGCGCATTTTGTTTTGCTGAAAGAGTTTGTCACGCCCGTCGTCGTCACCCGTTTGCGCAATCACATAAGGCGCTTGCCTCGCAGCACTCGCCGTGGATGTAACAACGGTTCCGCTGGCCACGCGCATACCGGCTATTAATTGTCGAACCTCTTGGGCAATTTCCTTCGCCCGCGCAATATCATTCAGCGCCTGACTTTGCACAGCGAAGACCAGACTAATATCCAAATGAATTCGGCCTTCCTCCACAATTGCGGCGGTTTTGCCATCCCTATCAATCGGGTTGCGCGTCAAACGGAAGGTTCTGACAAAACCGCTATCCGTCGTCTGCTCATCAAAATCATGCGCGACCACGCCAACGGCATTAAATTGCAGATCCAATCCCACTGCCCGAGTCTGCCGTTCCAGCGCCCACATCAACCCCACAAAGGCGGTAATGGACGGAAACCCGTGAGTGAGCGGACTGGAAATGGCGTTGGCGTTTTGGATTCGCAAACGCGGAATAACCAGTAGATGTTCAAAATGAGGACATTCAGTCATGACTCACCTCCTGTTGCTTTATCGCACGTCGGTGAAAGGTAGCGGGCCAATCAGCATCAATAATTGCCTGCTTGGCCCAGTGTTTGTATTCCGCGTCGCTAACGGGTAAGCCAGCCTTGAGCAGTTGGGCATTCAGCCAATTGGCAAACCGACTGGCCACTTCATCTGGCCAATCTTTCCACTCTTTCGCCTCGCGAAACTCCTGATCCTCCTTTTCATAATCTGAGTGAACTGGCAAATCCGCTCGCTCCAAATCCAGCCAAATTCGCTCACACAACGGCAATTGGCAGTCGACGCTGCGGGTCCAGCCAGGATCCATTGAACGACGTGTGGCCAAGCCAAACGCCGCAAGTGCCTGCCCTAAAGAACGCTCCAGCGCTTCCCTGGTTTTCCGTGTTTCCATAGTCGGACCGGGATTGGTCTGCAAAAAGCCGGTCAAGTCTTTAATAAGCCCACGCACATTTTCGAAGTTTTGAAAGCGGATCAGTGCGGAGTCAATTGATAGGAAAGATGAGAAGCGATTTTGCTTCCAGCGCGGTGGCAGCGAGCTGAGCAAATAATTCACCCCGCCCCGTTCGCTGTTTAACTGGCTGATATTCTGCGGCTTGGTGCCGCCCAGTTTGCGAATGGCCACATCCTTATACTCGCGATAAGCCGAATCATGGGCTTCCTTTTTATAAAAAGCCTGCCGGGCCTCTTTATTCTGCTCGCCAAAACGCGCGTCATTTACTTCCTGGTGAACTTCATGGGCAAGGCTGCTGGAAAACAGAGGTTGCAGGAGATGAAAGCCTGCATCATTGTTTGGCTCGCCGGAAACACACCAATAAACCTGCTTGGCCATTGCATGGGATGAAAGCTGCTCCACCGGACGAACCAGGGATTTAAATGCGGTCGCCCACTCGCTCGCCGTAGCAGAATCTGGGTTCAATGCACTTAGCAAATCCCCATCGTCCTGTTGCAGCCAATCCATCAATCGCTTGCCATCAACTTCCAGCTTGAGAAATTTATACACATCCAAAGCAGCAGCATTTCCGACAATATCTTCGGAGAATGCAGTGAGCGAATGGCTTCCTATTTCGTTGTGCTGCGGTAGTGAAGTGGGTGGAGCAAATAAACTACTGCCCTTCGCATCGGGATGCGTGGCCTTCAGTACATGAGTCACTGCTTGTATTTGGGAAACACGCCGGGCCGCATCTTCCAGCCAGGTGTGGTAGTCGTATTTGGCAGCCGCTGAAGCTGCCTCGTCGCCGCTTTGGCCTTTCAACTTCGCCTCTCGCCGCTCATCAATAAAAGTGGCGATGGTGTTGCGAAATCGCTCCTGCCGATCGGTTATTGTCATCTCTTTACCTCCTCCTAGAAATTAAGATTTTTAGCAGTTGTCTCGTAGCCGCTTCTCAACAATCTCTTGGTGGAGCTGTGAAGCGGTATTTTCGAACCGTACATATTTTTAAGTGCTCCCATCTTATTTTCTTTTCCCAAACCCCAATACCGGGTGATACCTCCATCCCTGATCGCTCTCCGGCACCACTGAGACCGTAAACTTCTTGGCGCAGTCTTCCAGGCTTTGCCCCTGCGCCTCAACCTGTTCGGCGAGCAGCGTCAACATATCGTGCTGCCCCCAAGGCTCTATGCGCGGGCCTGCTTCCAAGTCGAATTTATGAACAAGGTTCTGTGCCGTTGTATAAATTTCGGGCTTGCCACGTTGCTTCTCCTGAAAAATGCGATGGGCCACCAGCGCTTCTTCATCCTCATCCGGCAGAAAAACCAAAGTGGTATCGCGGCCCGAGTCCTCTCGAAAGGGTTGTTGCTGAGGCAAAGCCCAAGTCAGACTCGCCTGCGGGTACTGCCACGCGCAAGCGGCATTGAGCTCAATATCGACTGGCTTTTGTCCCCTTGCCGCGACCATAGCCAACTTGGGCGACATAGTCTCGGCCAAGCGCGCATGCTCCAGGTCCACCAGACTTTTTTTGGGTTGCCAGGGTTGCTGGCGCGGTTTGATACGGGGCCGCGCGCTGATAAAGCGGTATTCATCTTCCTGCAGCAGTTGGCTCAAGCGGTGGCTGATTAAACGGAACGGCTTTTCAGCCGTAGCATTCTCGTTTTCAAAACCGGGACGGATAAAAGCGGCCCGAGGATGATTATCGGTGCCTTTGCCGCCGGTGAAGTGCCTCAGATTGGTATCAAAAATAAAAATATTGGGGGTTTCACATTTTTTTTGTCGATGGCGCTGCACTCGCCCCGCCAATTGAATTAACGAGCGCATGGAGGAAGGCTCGACAACCGCCCAATCGTAGTCGTGGTCACGGCCGACTTCCGTTACCGGAGAACCCAGCACCACAAACAGGTGATGATCCTCAGATGAGCTGTCCAGAATATGGCGAATATCCGGTCGCTCATAAATCGTTACCGGGTTGCGGCGATTAAGAGTGGTATCCAATTGATGCTCAATGGCAGAGCGCAACAGCAGCGGAAATCGTGCGTGATACACACATAAATGAATCCGATAATTCTCGGGTGCGCCAAGACGGAATAATTCTTTTGCCACCTCGAACAACGGCTCAATATTCGCCATCCGAACCAACCCGAAGCTGACGGTTTTGTCCGATTTTGGACAAACCTCATGATGCGCAGTATGGGCTTGCAAAATGGTCTCCCGCACCTTTGCGGCAAATTCAAAATAAATCTGCTCTTTCTGCAGATTGGTGGCGATTTGTAATGGCAGCAAAGTGCCACAGCGTTTGGGGCCTTCACTCTGAATGTTTTTTTCCAGCGCTTTTACTCTTTGCTCAACGAATGCGGTATGAGCCTCGGTAAACTTGTGCTCATCCATCACTGAGCTGCTTTGAGTATTAAATTCATCCACCCACAAGCAGGGAATATCTGGCAAATTCCCTTGGCCGCCGTTTTCGCCACGATTTTGCTGAAAATGTGCGCGCCCGGCGCGGTACGCCAGAAACATACCTTCCACGAGCGACGGCGGCAAAGTGGCGGAAGACAAAACAACTCGACTGCCCAGCAGCCCGGCCCAATACACCAAGCGTGTCAGCGCTGGAAGATCCGCCAAATCAAAATCGTCCAATTCATCCAGAACCAGGTCGCTGCTCATTAATCGCAACATGGGCGCTATTTGTCGTCCCGCTCTTTGCGCTTCCGTTGCAGGCACCAAGTGATCAACCGTGCAAACCAGCATAGGCGCGGATAGCAGGGAATGAATGCGATTATCCGCCATAGCCTTAGAGAGCAGCGGATGCTCTGATAACTGTCCTTCAAACAGTACGTGGCTGTCTTCTTCCAGCAATAACTGAATAGAAGCCGACCCCGATTTTTCCGCCTCGTGTTCGTAATATTCGAACAACTGTCGGCTGGCGGAACCGCCGACACGGATGGCAAGTTCGTCTTCGCCAAGATTCAGGTCTGCCCGATAACTGCGCCCGGTTTGCAAAGTGAGGGTGCGCAGGCCCAACGCAAAAGTCGCTCTCATGCCGTGTGTTGGGTCTGCGAGGGCATTGAGAATGCGGGCGTTGGCCAAGGTTTTACCGCAACCGGTGGAGGCCATGTTGACGATAAAAGCCCCCTGTTTTGCAGCGGCATCACGCAGCGCCGTTGCACCATCCGCCGCTTTGTCCTGCCAGCGGAAGCGCGGAGATTCGCTGCGCTTTTTTAATCCTTTGTGCCGCGCAAGGCGCGGCAAGTGCCGCTCGAAACCGGGCAGCGAGTGAGTAATGCTGCCTGCCAGTTTCGCCACCCCCAATAAATGTTCATCCAGCGTTTGTTTAAGAGAACCGTCTTTGTGGGTATTGGCAAACAACGGGCCTTTGCTGTCACCACGCACCCGCTCGGGAGAATCCGGCGGTAAAGACGAATAATGATGATCGGCCAGCATCAGGCTTAATCTCGCCAAGTGCATGACGTAAGGATTGTCTAACCAAATGCTGTGATTTTTGCTGAGCAGCGTCAGTAGCCTTGCTGCCAGTTTCGCCGCTTGGGTTTTCCATTTGGGCAGGATAACGGGCAGATCACCCGCGAGGCTCCAGTATGGTTCGACAGATTTTTGATCCGCCTCGCGCTTTATTTCATTCCATTCGTGGGTGATGCCATTCAATAAATCCGGCAGCTGGGTAGCATTAAATCTGGAAGACTTTTTACCAAGCCAATCCTGCTGACCATCCTGTTTATATTCTGGAATCACCGGTAAACGGTGATGCGTAACGACGAGCCAGGATATTGCCGCAGCGAGTGGTGGGAGGTTTTTGAAAGGCGGTGGCGTTTGTAGATCCAGCCCATCACGAAGATAACGTCCAGTTTCCGTCCACGTGTTATTGTCCTCTGCGGTGGGCTCCATCATCCGGCGCAGCCAAGTATCGTCATCATCTGAGCCGACAAAAGCCAGAAATAAACGCAACGACACCCACTCATGTCGATAAAGATTTTTTTCCTGTCTCTTCCCGGTCAAGCGCTCCTGAAAAGCGACACTGGCTTTACCCAGGTCATGCAGCAAAGCCGCCAATTGCGAAAACAGTTTTATCGCTTCGAGCGTGTGCCAATCATTCTCGTCCCCACTGCGCAGAATATTTCGCTTTGTCGTATTAGTGGGCACCGCTCCTTGCAAATTAAATTGCGACGCGTCGCCGACGATCCACATCAATTCACTGTGATCTTTACCGCGAATCCAATGGCAGGCAACGGCGGTATTTTTACGGGCAGTTTTACGCAGTAATTTGCGCAGCGTATCCAAACCGTCTTTGGTGATCGCCGTCTGCCAGGTGCGGTCGCCGCGTCTTTCGGCGAACTGGTCCAGAATACGCCGGGTTTCCGTTAACGCGCGTTTACTGCACTGGGAAATCAGCAATACATTCATTTGCCAGCATCCACTCTGGCGGCGGTTGTCACGGCGACCTGCTTGAGCGTGTCGATCATAAAATCCAGCGATTCGCTGCGGGTCAGCGCTTCAATACAGTTTTGGCGAAATTGTTGCTCTTCATCGCCGCGCATAGCGGACAAAAAGGCTTGCGGCAAAATCGCGGCGTCTTTTACAAGATCAGCCGCATCAAATACCAAGCCTCCGCGTCGGGTTTTGCCGTGCAGCACTGCCAGCCCGTGAGGCAATCCCAAAACCCAGGTCGCTGTGGCACCCAAACCATAGGCCAGATAATTGCCGTGATCGAGAAAGCGGTTGGCCGGGTCGGTACCGGTGCCCCTTTTGGCACGGGTGAAATCGCCGTACCTCACCGTATCCACAGCTAATTTGAATAAGGCTTTGGTGAGGCGGGCTTCTTCGGTCAGCAGCGCCATGGTGTCTGGCAAGCCAGCTACCCGCAGTGTGCTCTCCTGAATCAGGCTTGCGAGCCGGCTGCTATCTACGGCAAAACCGGCATCGCGCAAAGAACGTTTGGTCCACTCCTGTTGCAAACGGCTGAGCCGCGCCAGTTGCAGCGCCTTGGCAGCCTCCAGCCGAAGATCATCGTCAAACCAGAATCTGACCCACGCCTGCAAATATTCGGTGGGCCGATATTCACTTTGGGGAGAAAACCAGGAAACGTCGAAATCCACTTCGTTGGCGGTAAACAAAGGTGTTCCACCGCCACCGCAGAAGCCGACCAAAACACCAGCTTTTGCCAGTTCACGCATTGCAGCCTGTGTAATGGATGTGCCGGTACCCAACAAAATGCTGGTGGTATTTGCAATCGGAATATTCCAGTAGAGGGATTCTTTTCCTTGATCGGTCACGTACTCCACGCGACCGCCATTAACCAGAACTCGACAGTATTGCAGATAGTAGATATTGGCTCTTTTTGAGTGAAGAATCGTTTTCAGATCCGATGGGCTTAAGTCATCCATTGCTGCTTCCTTCGTATGCACTATTGGGTAACTCTAGCCATATCCCATCAAAGCGCAACACTGTACATAATCACACGTAAAATAATATTGCGGATAGTCACCGCAGATCTTTTCAAAGCGTCGAACTTCTCTCCTTAACCTGCCAAATGGGTTTACAGGTTCACCAAGGTGGAATTTTCCAGGGCGTCGGAAAATCGTTGTCGAAAAGAGATAAGACGTTTTCTGCAGACGAGACCGGGAGACACTGAAGGTGGCGATTTGGATTCTCGCTCAATGAAAGGTGGACAGAATTGCTCTACCCACACCTCACCAACAATGCTATAAAGACCAGCTTTGTAAAAGCCAAAAATAACTCCGTGTGCAGCGAGGCGTGCATGAAAATAAATTATCAAAAGGCAAGCCATTTCTTTCTGATGCTCGGACTGTTGCTGCTGGCCGTCAGCTATTTTCTGTTTAATTTCGAGCACCTCTTATTAAACCTGCTGATGTAGACCATACTGACGGGTGGCTTTGCGTTGAATTTGATTGCGGTGTTACGCAGCTTCCGATAGGTCCTATTCCTTCTCTCCCAGCACCTCAACCGCAAACCCCATCACACTTTCGAAAGGCCACCACGGCCAATCAGTGGATAGCTGCTCACGGACTATTAGTCACCTCTACCTGCCGCCCTAACGAAGTCGTATAACTGCTGCGCAGCATAATAACGATCAGGAGGAGGACGACATGAAGTATGTTTTGCTTTGCAGCACTTTGGCATTATTGGCGGCGTGCGGGGGTCAGCAGCCGGTGGAGACCACATCCAGCAGTTCATCCAGTTCCACAAGTTCAAGTTCCAGCAGTTCAAGTTCCAGCTCTAACTCGGGCTCCAGCAGTTCCAGCTCAACTTCAAGCTCAGGCAGTTCGGGTTCGAGCAGCTCCAGTTCCAGCAGTTCCGGCGACGGCGAGCTTGTCCCAGGCGCACTGACAAACTCGGTTTGGGAATTGCGTTATGTGGAAAATGAGCTCGGCATTCTGCGGGCCAGTAATATTCCGATGACGTTACGTTTTGATGAAGACAAAAAATTGGAAGGCACCACGGCTTGTGGCTCTTTTTCCGCGAGTTATTGGGTTCGCCACGGCGCTATGGGTTTTGATCAGGCGCCTGAAATGCCGCTCGCTTGTGCGCCGAACCCCTGGTCGCTGTTGGAGCGGGATTATTATGCCGCGTTAAATAATGTGGTCGGTTTTGCCGCAAGTGAATCCGAGCTGAAATTATTTACCAGCAATTCCACCGTCGTGTACGAGCCAGCTGGAATTAAATGTGCAACGCCGAAATTTGTCGACGGTGAAGCCACTCCCAATCCGTCGCCACCTTGGACTCCAGTAACCGTGTTGCTGACGGCGAATGAGGTTTCTGATGAATTTATTCAGCGCCTGCAGACGGATTACCCCGATTTGGAAGTTCGCAGTGCGGACGCTTGTGGGCCAGGCCAGATTGTCGTATCGGTCAATCGCATTACGTTGCAATATCTGCGCTGCCGCAGCGATATCTCCACCATCACTTACCAATGAGCATGCAGGGAATCAGCCTATGAAAACGCTTTCTACCCAAAACTGGACGCGCCGTCGACTGCTGCAAGCTACAGCGCTGAGTGCGGGCCTCACGCCATTTATGCCGATTAATGCCTTACCAGCGCCGCCGCGCAAGCGGGTTATTTTTGTGTACACGCCGCTGGGCGCACCCAACGAATTATGGCAGCCGCGAGGGTGCGGTGAGGCCATGAGCTTGCCCTTTGCCTCCGCGCCGCTGGCGCCGGTAAAGCAACACTGCACATTTTTGACAAATTTCCATATGCCAGATGGCGGCTTCGGACACATGAAAAGAGTGCTCGGAGGTGGATTCGACGAAGCTCACGCAACCACTTTGGATATTCATCTGGGAGCAGCGCTGCGCGACGCTGTACAAGTGCCAAATCTTCATTTGGGCGCACATGCAAAATTTGAGTCGATTAGCGCGAAAGACCTCGAGACCATCGGCTTTGCGAGCAGCGCGGCTGCGGTATACGGCCACTTCTTCAACGAAACCAACGACGACACGCCCATTGATCGTAAATTCCGCGCGGCGTTGCCATCATTCCCCGCGACCGATTTCGACACTGAAGTGGATCTGCAGATAGAACTGAGCGCGCTCGCCCTAAGTCGCAACGTCACTAATGTGGTTACGCTCATGTGGGGCGAGCAACAGGGGGAGTTTTATTTACCCGAGTCTTTTACTGAAATCCGCAGCGATTTCCACTCGGCGATTCATACTGCGAGTCGGCAATCCTATGCCATATTCCGGGCTTACCTGTCTGCCAAGCTCGCCTATTTAATTCAGTTGCTTGAGGTAATGCGCGATGAAAACAATCGGAGTTTGCTTGAAACCACACTGGTTGTGCACGTCTCCGACCAAGGCGATGGCGATAATCACGACGGCACCAATCCTCCCTATTTTATTGCCGGCAGCAAAGATCTCTTTCGTAATGGCACTGTCGTAAACGCAGGCGGCGCCTCCCAATACGACTTGATGGATACCATCGCGGAGGCGTACGGCTTGCAAGGGGTGCAGTACGGAACGAAAAAAATCGAGGGGTTAATCCGAATTTAATCTTCAACCAGGTCACATTTCTCAGAGCCACAGCCCCTTTTCAGCGAAGAGGGGCTCATTCACGTTTCTTAGTGGCTACCCTCCTGCACCACAACATCGTATAAATGCCCCTCAGCACAATAATGATTAGATCGGAGACAGCATGAAGTATGGTTTGCTTTGCAGCACCCTGGCGTTGCTGACGGCGTGTGGGGGGCAGGAGCCGGAGGATAGCAGCTCGAGCAGCTCCTCAAGTTCCAGTAGTTCGAATTCCAGCTCGAGCAGTTCGAGTTCAAGTAGCTCCGGCAACCCTAGCGACGGCGAGCTGGCCCCAGGAGCGCTGACCAACCCGGTTTGGGAGCTGCGTTATGTGGAAACCGAGTTTGGTGTTCACCGGGCCAGCAATATTCCTGCTACATTGAAATTCACCGAAGACAGGGCGCTACAAGGCTCTACTGTCTGCGGTACGTTTTCCTCTACTTATTGGGTGCGCCACGGGGCTATGGGCATTGCCAATGAGCAGGAATTGCCGCTCAACTGTGAAAATGCGCCCAATTTACTGGTAGAGCGGGAATATTACGCGGATCTGAAAAAGGTTGTGCATTTTGCCGCTGACGAGTCACAGCTGAAATTATTTACGAGCAATAACTCAACCATTCTTTACGAGACTGCGACCGCCAAGTGCGCGAACCCTATCGCCATTGCAAGCGTAATGACGGAAGCGCCTCCGAGTGCGATCGTCGCGACATTAAAAACGAATAAACCTACCGATGAATTAGTTGCGCGTTTGCTTGCGGATTACCCTGATTTGGAATTCGACAGCTCTGATGAGTGCGGCCCGGGTGAAATTATTGTCTCTGTCAATCGCGTGACTCTGGAGTATCTGCGCTGCGACAGCGATATCACCGCCATCACTCTCCAATAATCAGTCCGCCGGGAAACAGTCTATGAAAATGCTTTCTACTCAAAACTGGACACGCCGCCGACTGCTGCAAGCGACCGCGCTTAGCACCGGCATTGCGCCATTTATGCCGATTCATGCCTTGCCGGCACCACCGCGCAAGCGCGTTATTTTTGTGTATACCCCTTTGGGCGCGCACCGCGATCAATGGGAGCCGAGCGGTTGTGGTGCCGCCATTCGCTTGGGCGTTGCATCCGCACCGCTCGCGCCGATAAAACATCACTGCCTATTTTTAAATAATTTATATGTGCATAACGGCGGCCAGGGACTTTCGCAAAAAGTTCTCGGCGGCGCATTTCTTGATAATCGACGCAAAACCACCTTAGACATTCTGCTCGGCGAAGCCCTTAGCGAAAACGTGCAAATTCCGAATCTGTTTTTGGGCACGCATATACTTCCAGGCAATGCTGTGGTCAGCATGAAGGATTTTAACGCGGCGCCCTATTATCGCAGCTCTGCCACCGCCTATCAGGAGCTGTTCAACACGGACAGCGCTGAGGCCACCCCCATCGACAACAAATTCCGCACTGAGCTGGCCGCCACGCCAGACACAACAAATTTCGATAAAGAAGTGGATTTACAGATAGAGTTGAGTGCCTTGGCGTTAAGCCGCAATCTCACCAACGCAGTCACCTTGATGTGGGGCGATACGGATGGGGAATTTTTCTTACCGAATTCCTTTCCGGAATTTGAAGGCATGAGCTATCACCAGGCAGTTCATACCTCGCCTCGACACTACGCCATATTCCGCGCTTACCTTTCTGCCAAGTTCACTTATCTGGTGCAGTTGCTGGAGGTGATGCGGGACGAAAACAATCAAAGTCTGCTCGACTCAACGTTGGTGGTGCATGTTACCGACCAGGGCGATGGCGACACTCACTCCAGCGAGCATGGCCCTTATTTTATGGCCGGCGGCAAAACTCTGTTCCGCAATGGCGTGGTACTGGACGCTGCCCGCGCAACGCAGATGGATTTGATGGATACCATCGCAGCGGCGTATGGATTGCAGGACGTGAAGTTTGGCGAGAAGACAATTGAGGGATTAACGCTGGCTTAAAGAAATTAATCCGGGCGGATGCTCCGCCCGGAGTTTATTCATCTACTTAATTCGGAACATTACGTTAATCGTCTGTCCGACGGTGATGGTTTCCGGCGCAAACATAATGGTTTCGTAACTGCCCGCCGATGTTTTAAAGGCCATAGTTCTTGCAGAACCCGCACCAAACTCCGCCACGAAATCACCAAACGACGATACTTGGGAAATCGCAAACACTGATTGGATTTTGCTGCCCAGGCCATTGGCCATGGCGGTAGCTTTTTCTCTGGCATCCGCACCCGCTTCTGCGATCAATTCCGCTTCCACAGCCTTGCGATTGGAGATATCAAAATCCGCACGCACGCCGGAGACATTATTGGTGGCGATGAGATTGCCCATGATTTCCGGATATTGCGCCAAGTTGTCGAGCTTGATGGTCATGGAACGGGTGACTTCGTAACCGAGAATATCCAGCGCGTTGAATTCCGGGTCGCGTCTGCGGGTGGTGGATTTGTTGATATCCGTCGCTTCGATATTTTCTTTGCGCACGCCGTGTTGCGTAAGAATGTCGGTCACTTGGGCAGTGGTGACGTTGACGACTTTGAGGGCCTGATCGGATTCTTTCTCAAATGCCATGATGGTCAAATTTACGGTCGCCATATCGGGTTTGATTTTTTTCTCCGCAGAGCCGTTGGCGACGACGAAAGGGAAATTCGGCAGATCCGCAGCGGCAGCGCCGACGGAAATCAGACAGGACAGGACCAACACGGCGATTTTATTCATAGGGCTCTCCGGCAATTTGACAGAAGCATACCCGACCGAAGCACGCAGCTTGGGGACGGGCACGACTGGGCGAGACTACAGGATTTTTTGTTTGGGATGAACTGCGGAGATGTAAGAATTCGTGCGGAGCAACGAGGGCGCTCCCTGCCCTCACGCTGTCAATTAAGGAAAAAACTCATTAAGAAAAATAACGCGCTTATTTTTTGATGCTTTCCAACTGCGCCGGGCTGGGGCCTATGTGAATTGGCGCGTCGCCAAGATTGGTGCCGCCGCCAGTGTTGTCCAAACCGCGAAACCACTTAGCTGCCCGGCCATAGGTGTTGATGCTGGTATTTTGACGAAATGTGTCGTGCTCTTCGCTCATCGGGAAATCCGCGCCGGAAAGCACAAACCATTTCACGAAAATTTCGTCGGTCTTTTCCGGGAATGTGCCAACTTTTTCGACATAACCCAGTGGGTTGGTACCCACCACGGCAATTTCGGCCTCTTTGGAATTACCCACCATAATTTCGTAATACGCGCGCCGCTCTGGCTTGGTGAAATCCGCGCCGAGTTTTCGCGCAGGAGCCTGCATCTCGTCAAACACCGTTTTGCCCAAATAAATGGGATGCCCGAATATGGTGTTGATGGTGGGCGCGTAACCAGCGGTGCGAGCGGTGATGGAATACATCCCCACCTTGCCCGCTTCATCGGTCAACACCTGCAGATAAAAATAGGGATTCACGTACAGATGTTCGATATAGGAGAAGGACTCCTCCACTTGGCGCGGCGGGGCATGGCGGCGGACGACGGTGTTGTAAACAGTCACCGTGCGTGGATGGGTAACCGTAGGCTCGCCAAAAACACTCTTGTACTCGCTGATATTCGTCTCGATTTTGAGAGCGTTCAATTTGGTATCAAATTCCGCTTTGCGCTCGGCAGTCAGCGCGGGCACTTCATCATTGCCTTTTTTGGAGCAAGCGGTGGTGAAAACGGCCAGGGACAGGATCAGGGTGAGGAAAAATCGCATGGACATAGTGGCTCTATCGTTATTTGTCATGATTGTTATTTGTCTTGGTGGCTCAAGCGCTATTTGTCTTCAAAAACGTTATTTGTCTTCCAAAACACAGCTGCGCGTATAGTCGGGATTCTGCCGGCGAATGGCAACTGTCAGAGCATTTTCGAGCCGCTTGGTTCGCAGGATGACCGGCCTGACTGGGCCTTTCTGTGAACGGATTTGCACATCGGGTCAGTCGAACAACCAGGGGCGGACGTCATCCCGGTTCACCAGCACCAGCTGCTGCGCCTCCGGCGTGCCGTCGAGCATCTTGGTGTTCACCTGCATCTCCCGGAGCAGGTAGTTCACCAGGCAGGCCTTGGTGGTGATGTGCAGCTGGCCGCCGAGCATCTGGTAGTCGTTCTCCAGCACCTCCCGCTGAGCCGGGCTCAGGCGAGGGTCCGGCGCCAGGATGATGGTGATCTGGGTGTTCCAGGCCACGTCGTGCTCGATAGGGTGCAGGGTTCTGTCGAGCAGGGTGGGCACACCGCGAAAGCGACTCAGGACAAAATCGCGAAACCCTTGGCTTTTTTCGCACCAGGCGCGCAGATGCCAGCGCAGACCGGTGTTGACGAAGGTGTGAGGCGCGATCACCCGGCTCTCGCAATTGGGATTGGTGAGGGACACATAGTTCACCTCCAGGCGCAGGCGCTGACGGGTAGCCGCCACCAGGGGGCGCATCAGTTCCGGCGCCACCTTGCGCGGCGGCAGGCGCAGGGCGAGATTGGAGAGCTTGGCGCTGGGTGCGGAGATAGGCGCAGGTGCCGCCGAAGGGTTCTGCATCCAGCCCAGGTACTCCGCCACATCATCGCTGATGAAATGCCGCTGAAAATCCGCTTTGGGCAGATAGGCTTTGGTGGAGGCGTCGTAGGTGAGATTGGTGGGGGCTTGAGCGCTATAAGCGTTGAGGTCGGCGCTGCTTTGCTGGCGGGAGAGGCCAAAATGGTGGATCAGGCTGGTGGTATTGACCCGGCCTTCCCAGTACGCCAGCAATTCGATCAGCCAAAAACGCTTATTGAACTCCATGGTTGCTCCCGCAGGTTGTGTTGCGCTGCTACTCTTTGAAGGCGCGAGGCACCACTCTATCACCCGGCGCCACAGGTGAGTACCGGGACCCACAGGAATCAACGACGGAGCATTATCATCAAATGGACACGTCTTCTTGGCTACTCGGCTTACTAGGCCTGGTCTTGTTTATTCTCGGTTTTCCCTACCTGCTCACTTGGGCGCAGCTCTCCTTTACCCGGCTGCGACCGATTCAATGTAGAGCTGTTGCGGAGGCCGAAGTACCTGCAGAACTGAAGATCGCTGCACTGGGATTGAGCGAAAAACTAAAATCCCTGGGATTGGCTTATCAGGGAACCGTGGCCTACAGCAATTTGTGTTTCGATTTGACGCAAGAATCCTACAGCTTGGTTTTCCTCGACGCCGGGCGCCGAGTGATGGCTTGCGTGTCGGAGACGACCTACCCGGGCTCTCTGCGCATGTTCGAAGTGATGTTTTACAGTCGCCTGCCAGATGGCAGAGTGCTTTACACCACCGATTGTTATGGCCACTTCATGTTCCAGGTGCCGGAGGCGGTTTTTGGACAGGACGCTTATTCCGGTGATCTCGAACAGCAGTGGCGTTTGCACAATTCGCGGTTAAACCACAATTCACAATCGGACAACAATCCGGCGACGCCGGACCAGTGGTCCGCTGAGCCATTCGCAGAATCGCTCGATGCCCTCGCTGCTTGGTTGCATGAGTGTTACGACACGTTCTTTTCTTATTGGCTGCACAAACGCATAGTCCTGCGCCCAGCCGCCGGTGTTTATTTTGCCAATCCGCTGTACCTGATGGGTTTCACCCGCACTTTAATTCGCGGACAAAAAGCCGCTATCGCGCAACTGCAGAAACACCCCACCACCGAACCACCGACAAATCGCCGTTTTCTGCTGGAGCGACAATTGGCGTTTCAGCGCAGCAGCACTGCGATTTCAAAGATTCTGTTGCTGGTCGTCTCACTGGTCACTTTTTATGTGTTGTTTGGTTTTATTTTTTCCTGGGCATTCGTGCCCATGCTGGCGGTAGCTCTGTTGCTGCACGAATACGGCCACTACCTGGCCATGCGCTACTGCGGCTACGGCAACACGCAAATATTTTTTCTGCCACTGCTCGGCGCCGTCACCATAGGGCAAAAATCCAATCCGACAGTAGGCCAGGAATTATTGATTTTTCTCGCCGGCCCTGTACCCGGAATAATATTGGGTTTAGGTCTGCTGTTCACACCCTGGGTGGACACTTGGCCTTGGGTGCGGGAATTTGCGCTGGTGTGTTTTATTGTGAATTTTATTAATTTGTTGCCGCTGGTGCCCCTGGACGGCGGGCGCGTGGTGGAAAAATTGTTGTTTGCGCGTTTCGCAGGGGCGCGGTTTGCTTTTTATGCTCTAAGCGCGGCCGGTTTTGCCGTCGCCACTTGGTTTACCCGCGATTTTATTTTGGGTTTCCTCGCCTTTACCACCGCATTTATGGCCAAAAACGAATGGCGCAAACGCGGCATTCTGGTACGCATCCAGGCCGACGACAAAGATTTTTTGCAGCGCTCTGCGGAGGATAAACGCGAGCGAATTTTGTCGCGCCTGTGCGCGGAAAATCTCAATGCCGGAGAGCGGTTTGCGTTTGCCCGCGATCTGCTGGCCAATTACAGCGGAAACTTACCGACTCTTCTGGCCGGCATTTTGGGCATGGTGCTTTATCTGGGGCTGCTCGGCGGTGCCACTGCGGCGGCTTTTTACAGTTTTACCCGAGGCGCCTTCACTGCACATCAATTCGACGATTTCAATGCGGATGACTATTACACCGCAGCTTTCTGGCACAAATCCGTTACCTCGGAAATACAACATGGCGGCACTGGCTGGTTTTCAATTCTGCAAGCGGTGGGCACGCTCAGTGGCGGAGAAAATCCCGATGATGCACTGGAGTTTATCCAACTGGCGGAACAGCAAATAGAAAATATGAACGAACCCAACTTGCGCCTGGCAGAGTGGAGAATTCTCAAACCCGTTATCAGCGGCGTTCCACTGGTGGCTCAGGACGTCGCTTATATTCGCCGCAATGCGCTGCAAAGCACTGCGGAAAATTATGAGAAAGCCAATGCGCTGGTGAATATGCTTGACGCGCGCGCCCTACTGCAGGATGCAGACAAAATTGAAATTATTGGCGAAGCGTTGGAGCTATTGGAATCCGACGAGGAAAACGATCCCTATCTGGCCTATTTTGTCGGCGACTTGTATCACCGCCAGGGCGAACTGCTGCGCCAGCTAGGGCACGATGCAGAAGCAAAAACCAGCTTTATCACCGGTTTCGCGCGGGAGACCAACAGCGAGTTTCTGATGGGCGCGTCCAATTACAAAACACTGCTCGATATTTATCTCAGTGAAGGACAATACTCCGCAGCCCTGGTGCTGGTGGATACACGCCTTGCTGCCGAGCTCGCCGCCCCGGAAGAATTCGATAGATCTGAATCCATTCATAAACTCCGACACGAACGTAACTGGCTGCTGCTGTTGACCCAAGATGCATCTGCCAGCACCGCATTTGCGTCTTTGTTACATGATTATCAGCGGGAGAGTTCGCGCGCCAATGAATACGACCCGTTTTTACTCGAGCTGATTCTGAGCACTATTTACAGCCATCAGATCCAAGAGCAAAACGCCAGCACATTTGTCACTCTGCTGCACAAGCAGTCGCGCGAATATATCGAAAAGTTTATACGCGGCTGTAACTGCAAAAACCGCCGTGAATTTGATGGTTATCGTGATAACCAATATCTGCAAGTGCTGGATCAGCTGGGCTTTTCTCCGACCCGCTCCGCCAATTGACTTAGATCAAACCGCTCTCCCTTGAAATCCTTTTAGCTGCACCTATGTTCATATTGCCGGAACGAGTCCACTGGAGCGCGCCGGCATCGACGGTTTGCTATGCCGTCGTCATTTCATTGTTTTTATTACGTATTGCTTCTAGGAGGATATGTTATGAACACAATTGATCTCACGCCCCTCTATCGCAACAGCATTGGTTTTGACCGCTTGGCCTCGCTGCTGGACAGCGCGTTGCGCACTGATTCCGTAGCGCCGGGGTATCCGCCGTATAACATCGAAATGCTCAGTGAAAATCGCTACGCGATTACCTTAGCTGTCGCTGGTTTTGAGCAGAGCGAATTGGAATTAACGGTGGAAAAAGGTGTGTTAACCGTGCGCGGTAAAAAAGCCAAAGAAGATGAGCGCAAATATCTCCATCAAGGCATCGCCAACCGCGCGTTTGAACGCAAATTCAATCTCGCGGATTACGTGGAAGTCACGGGTGCCGATTTGCAGAACGGCCTGCTCACCATCAGTTTGGTGAAGGAAATTCCCGAGGCGATGAAACCTCGCACTATCGCGATCAACCAGGCTCGTGACACCAGCGTGATCGAACATCGCCGCGATAACGAAGAAGACCAAGCGGCTTGATAACCAACTGCGACCGGGCAGTCGCCCGGTCTTTTTGGGCAAAACGATGTTTTTAGAAAGGAGATAGATTATGAAACTGCTAACATTAAATCCCTGGAACTGGTTTAAACACGAAGAAAACTCCGCCCGCTCCGACCAAGTGCCATCCGTCCGCGACGCGAACGGCAATCGCAGTAATGACACTTATTTTCCGGCGGATTTTCACCCGGCCATGCGTTTACATCAGGAAATTGATCGGTTGTTCGATTCCGCTTTTGCCGGTTTCGGTTTCCCCTCTACACGGCGGTTGTTTGATACCAGCTGGGCTGACCAGCAGTGGCTGCGGCCCAATGTGGATGTCGCAGGAGACGCCAATAAATATGAAATTAAATTAGATTTGCCGGGCTTGACCGAAAAAGACATCAATATAGAAGTACGCGGCGACACATTGGTTGTAAAAGGTGAAAAACAGGAATCAGTGGAAGACAACAAGGATAAAAAATTCTATCGTGTGGAACGGCGCTACGGCTCCTTCCAACGCACTTTGTCGCTGCCGAATGACGCCGCTGTGGATGACATCAGCGCAACCTTAAAAAATGGTGTGCTGACTTTGGAAATTCCGCGGCGCGAGCTTAAGGAACAGGCGGATGTCAAACGCATCGCCATCCGCAACTAACAGCAGCACTAGCGCATTCGCCAAAGCCGCCGGTCGCGGCTGGCCCATGCAACCATCCGTCCGCCCTTTTATGGGCGGACTTTTTTAGAGAAGCCGGTGTATGGAGTACAAAGACTATTACAAAATTCTGGGTGTCGAGCGCACTGCGGATCAGGAATCCATTAAACGTTCCTACCGCAAACTCGCGCGCAAATATCATCCAGATGTGAGTAAAGAAGCGGACGCGGAAGAAAAATTCAAAGAACTGAATGAAGCTTATGAAGTTCTGAAAGATCCGGAAAAACGCGCCGCTTACGACCAGCTCGGTGCCAATTGGCAGGCCGGGCAGGATTTTCGTCCACCACCGGGATGGGACCAAGGTTTTGAATTTCACGGCGGCGGTTATACCCAGGTGGATCCGGAGCACTTCAGCGACTTTTTTGAATCGCTGTTTGGTCGCGGCGGATTTGGCGGCGGGCGCGGTTTTTCTCAGGGAGGTCGCAGCGCCCGGCGCGGGGAAAATACCCACGCAAAAATTCTGATTGATGTGGAAGATTCCTATCAGGGCGCGACCCGCACGATCACGCTGCGCCACTCCGAACTCAGCGCCGATGGCCGCCCGCAAATTCGCGAGCGCTCCATCAATGTGAAAATTCCCAAAGGCATAGCGCCGGGGCAGCAGATCCGTTTAAGCGGACAGGGTGAAGCGGGCTTTGGCGGCGCCGAAGCCGGGGATCTTTATCTGGAAGTGGAGTTCAAACCGCACGCGCTGTACCACGTGGATGGCAAAACCGTGTATCTGGATTTGCCCGTAGCGCCCTGGGAGGCAGCGCTTGGCGCCACCGTGCGCGCGCCGACTCCGATCGGACCGGTGGATTTGCGCATTCCGCCCAATTCCCGTGCCGGCAGTAAATTGCGCTTAAAAGGTCGCGGTCTGCCGGCAAAAGAACCGGGGGATTTATTTGTGGTGCTGCAAATCGCCCTGCCGCCGGCGGATTCCGAAGCGGCGAAAAATGCTTACCGGCAGATGGAACAAGCCTTCAAATTTGAGCCCCGCGCCGGGCTGGGAGTATGACCATGACAGGACGATATACCGTTGTATCTATGCCACTGGTGCTGGAGGACGACTATCTCTTAAGCCTCGGCGACCTGTGCCACATCTGCGGCATCACCGCCGAGCAGGTGTTGGCGCTGGTGGACGAAGGCGTAATCGAACCCGCCACCCGCGAACCTTGGCGCTTCCACGCGCTTTGCATCCGCCGCGTACGCCGCGCCAACCACCTGCACCGGGACCTCGGCATCAACCTGGCTGGCGTCGCTCTGGCGGTGGAACTGCTGGAGGAAATTGAGCAACTGCGCATGCGGTTGCAGCGCTTGGAGCGGATGGAACGCTAAAAACCCCCTCACAGCGGTCGCCATTGCTAAATTTGGCGCCGCTTTTTTGCATTTTTTGACTGCCTTTCGCAGCCCAGCTGGCAATGGTTTACCTCTCCAGGGTTCTCGGGGAGAATAGCCAACTTTTGCCCGCCCCAACCGAACCAATCCCGGGGCGATGGGCGTTTCTGACATGCGAGAGGAGTTTCCCTGATGCGAACCCGTAAAGAATTAGCCAATGCCATACGCGCCCTGAGTATGGACGCCGTCCAGAAGGCCAAAAGCGGTCACCCGGGCGCGCCTATGGGGATGGCGGACATCGCCGAAGTCCTGTGGAACGACTTTATGGTCCACAACCCGGCCAACCCCAAGTGGCCCAACCGCGACCGCTTTGTGATGTCCAACGGCCACGGCTCCATGCTGGTTTACTCTCTGCTCCATCTCACCGGCTACGACCTGCCGATGGATGAAATCAAAAAATTCCGTCAGCTCCACTCCAAAACCCCCGGCCACCCCGAATACGGTTACGCCCCCGGCATTGAAACCACCACTGGCCCACTCGGCCAGGGCATCAGCAACGCTGTCGGTATGGCATTGGCTGAGAAGATTCTGGCTGCGCAGTTCAACCGCGATGGCCACGAAATCGTCGATCACTACACCTACTGCTTCCTCGGCGACGGCTGCATGATGGAGGGCATCTCCCACGAATCCTGCTCCCTGGCCGGCACTTTGGGCCTGGGCAAGCTGGTCGCTTTCTATGACGACAACGGCATTTCCATCGACGGTCACGTGGAAGGCTGGTTTACCGACAACACGCCCCTGCGCTTTGAAGCCTACGGCTGGCACGTGATCCCCAACGTCGATGGTCACGATAGCGCCGCCATCAAAGCCGCCATCGAAAAAGCCCGCAGCGTTACCGACAAGCCCACCCTGATCTGCTGCAAAACCATTATCGGTTACGGCTCGCCCAACAAATCCGGCAGCCACGACAGCCACGGCTCACCGCTCGGCGATGCGGAAATCGCCGCAACTCGCGAATACCTGAAGTGGGAGCACGTACCCTTCGAAATCCCCGAGAATATCTACGCCGGTTGGGACGCCAAAGAAGCGGGCGCTGCCGCTGAGAAAGCCTGGAACGAAAAATTTGCCGCCTATCGCAGTGCACATCCGGAACTGGCCACCGAATTCGAGCGCCGCGTTATCAAGGGCGAATTGCCGGCTGAGTTCTCCGCCAAAGCCGACGAATTTATCCGTGAGTGTCAGGCCAAGGGCGAGAAGATCGCCACTCGCAAAGCCTCACAAAACGCCATCGCCGCTTACGGCAAATTGCTGCCCGAACTGCTCGGCGGCTCCGCTGACTTGGCCGGCTCCAACCTGACCTTGTGGTCCGGCTCCAAGCCTGTCACCAAGGAAGACGCCAGCGGCAACTACATCTATTACGGTGTGCGCGAATTCGGCATGAGCGGCCTGATGAACGGCTTGGCGCTGCACGGTGGTTTCGTCAACTACGGCGCGACCTTCCTGATGTTTATGGAATACGCCCGCAACGCGGTGCGCATGTCCGCTCTGATGGGCGTGCAGAACATCTTCGTTTACACCCACGACTCCATCGGCCAGGGCGAAGACGGCCCGACCCACCAACCTATCGAGCAGGTTGCCAACCTGCGCATGACGCCCAATCTGCACACCTGGCGCCCCTGTGACGCCACCGAAACCGCAGTCGCGTGGAAATCCGCGCTGGAGCGTCGCAACGGCCCCAGCGCCTTGGTGTTCACCCGTCAGAACGTCGATCCGATCAGCCGCGACGACGCCCAGGTGGCTAACATCGCCAAAGGCGGTTACATCCTGCGCGACTCCGAGGGCACCCCGGACGTAATCCTGATCGCCACCGGTTCCGAAGTTGGCATCACCGTTAAAGCCGCTGAACAGCTGAGTGCAGAAGGCGTGAAAGTGCGCGTGGTCTCCATGCCCAGTACCTCCTTGTTCGACGAGCAAGACGCCGCGTATCGCCAATCCGTCCTACCCCTGGAAGTCACCGCCCGCGTTGCCGTGGAAGCTGCTCACGCGGATTACTGGTACAAATATGTCGGTTTCGACGGCCGCACCGTGGCCATGACCACCTTCGGCGAATCCGCCCCGGGTGATGTTCTCATGGACTATTTCGGTTTCACCGTGGAGAATATCGTCAATACCGCCAAGGAGCTGCTGGACTGACCGGCGCACCGCCGACCCGGCAACCCGTGAAGTTTCCTGTGCCGCCCCTCTGGGGCGGTCTTCATTTTTAACACTTCCCCCGGAGTACTCCCATGAACGTTAAGCTGATGTCCGCATTGGACCTGAAAGGCAAGCGCGTCCTGATCCGCGAAGACCTGAACGTGCCTATCATGGACGGCAAAATCACGTCCGACGTGCGCATCCGCGCCGCCCTGCCCACCATCGAGCTGGCTGTCAAAGCCGGCGCCAAAGTGATCGTCATGTCCCACCTGGGCCGCCCCACCGAAGGTGAATACGAAGAGCAATACTCTCTCAAACCCGTTGCCGCCTACCTGGGCCAGCTGCTCGGCAAAGAAGTCCCGGTAGAGCGCGATTGGAAAAGCGGCCTCACCATGAAAGACGGCGACCTAGTGCTGCTGGAAAACGTGCGCTTCAACCTGGGTGAAACCTCTGACGATGAAGGCCTGGCCAAAGCCTACGCCAACCTGTGCGATATCTTCGTGATGGACGCCTTCGGCACCGCTCACCGCGCTCAGGCTTCAACTCACGGGGTCGCTAAATTCGCACCTGTCGCCTGCGCCGGCCCGCTGCTGGCGAGTGAACTGGAAGCCCTGGAAAAAGCCCTCGCCAAACCGGCGCGCCCCATGGTGGCCCTGGTTGGCGGTTCCAAAGTCTCGAGCAAACTGCTGGTTCTGGATGCCCTGTCAAAAATCGCTGACGTTCTGGTTGTCGGCGGCGGCATCTCCAACACTTTCGTCGCTTCCGCTGGCAATGAAGTGGGCAATTCCCTCTTCGAAAAAGATCTGATCCCGGAAGCTCAACGCTTGCGCGCCGCCACCCAAGTGATCTTCGCCGAAGACGTCACCGTCACCAAAGTGGGCTTCAAAGAGTGGAAAAACGATTCCGCGACAGAAGTGAAAAAAGTCAATGAAATCGCGCCGGACGAAGAAATCATCGACTACGGCCCGCAGACCGCAGCCAAAGTTGCTGAAATTCTGAAGAATGCCAAAACCATTCTGTGGAACGGCCCCTGCGGCGTATTTGAATTCGACGCCTTCGCCAAAGGCACCGAAACCATCGCCCGCGCCATCGCCGAAAGCGACGCTTTCTCCATCGCCGGCGGCGGCGACACTCTGGCGGCCATCGACAAATACGGCCTCGCCGACAAAATCTCCTACATCTCCACCGGCGGCGGCGCCTTCCTGGAATACGTCGAAGGCAAAGCATTGCCCGCGGTGCAAATTCTGGAGTCGCGCGCTAAGGAAGATTGATTCACGCTTTAGCATCAAAAATAAAAAAGGCGAAGTGGCAACACTTCGCCTTTTTTATACTCAGAAAAATTCCACAGATTTTGGTTTGTTGAGGGATTGGCAATATAGGCCGCAGCTGAGATCGGCCATTTTATTTTTTTGAATGTTTCTCCTTCACCTTCTCAAACCACTCCTTGCTAAACCACAAACTCTCATCCTCGATTTTCAGTGCCGGGTAATCAATAGAGATGATCCTGCGGCTTGCCAAGTCCAGATCGGAAATCGGCGCTCCAAAATTTTGGAAAAATAATTCGTCAAAGCTGCCATCCTCAAAGCTTTTCTTCAGGCCGCGCTCGATGGCTTTGGCGAGTCTGGGATTATCCAGGGATACAAAAAAGTAGTAAGCAGCTGGATAGCGTAGAATAAGGTTTTTTTCGATCACCAACCCTTCCGCAACGTTCTCTTTTTGTTCGGCGGAAATTTCCAGAATGGAGCGGGGAAATACCTGGGCGCGGTTGAGAGCGACCATGCGGAAAAGTCCGGACCAGTTGGAGGAACGCTCCACCGAGAATTCGTTTTTCAGCAACACCGGAACATCCGGCCAGTCGTGGCCCTGGACAAAAATCAGCGACTTCAAATCCTCAGCGGATGTCACTTTATCGAAGACCGGCTGCATATCCGGTCGGATCAAAAACGCCCGCCAACCGATGGCGCCTTTGTCCAGGGGAATGCGTATCGGCAGCAGCTGCTGTTCGCGCTCGGGAGTGGTATTGATCCAGTGGGCGTCGTATTGCTTGGATTCGAGCAGCAATACGCTGCGCTTTTCGCTGTAGTCCGGCAGTTTTACCTGGACCAGTTGGTAGTCTTCACCGGAGCGAGCCAGAGCCATATCTAATAACGATATGAAATATGCATCCCGCTTCGAATAATATTCGTGCTGAACCGCCGGGTAGCGAACGATCAATTTTTCTTGCGCCAGCGCGGGGATCGTCGGCAAAAATCCTATCAGGCACGCCAAGCACAGAGTCAAACGACAAAACATCTCAGGTCTCTCATAAAAGCTAAAAAAAAGCATAGCATTGCGACTAAAATTAGAACAATCGCGCCGCCCGCAGGTAAAAGCCCGGCTCGGCCAGTGAGAGATAGCGGCTCTCCTCGAGCATTTCGTCAATTGACTCAAGGAATTTCCCATTTCAACAGCAGACGAGCCCACACCCGGCAGAGCGGTTTCCCGGTCTCTGGCGGCCAATCTTCTTCGCGTTATCCTGGCGATTTATCTCAGCCTCGCCTTGCTGTTGACCCTCGGTCAGTTGGCGCTTGAATACCAAAACGAAAAACGCCGTCTCACCCAGGAAATTGACAGCGTCGCCACCACCTTCGCCCCGATTATTTCCAAAGCCCTGTGGAATGTGGACGAAGAACAGACCAAAGCCTCACTGCTCGGCGTGCTCGGCATTAACTATGACGTACTGAATACACAACTGCTCGACGCTGAAAAAAACATATTGTATGACTTTGATTCCCCGGCGAATAAAGGCCATATCTTTGAGGATTGGCCGATCATTACCCGGCTGACCAGTTTATTTTTGGAAAATTACCTCTTCGAATACGACCTTTATTACGTCAGCGATTTTACCGCTGAGCAGAAAATTGGCACGCTGGTGTTGCAGAGCAATTCCAATGTAGTTCTCAATCGCGCATCCCACACATTTTTGATCACTTTTATCAGTGCGATTTTCAAAACCAGCCTGCTAGCGCTGATTTTTTATTTCATTATGCGCATTATGGTGGGCAGGCCGCTGAAGCAAATCACCACCGCCATGCGGCACCTGCATGCAAAAGATTCAGGAGAGCCTTGCACCAACTTCAGTCGCGGACTATTGGTCCGCGATGATGAATTGGGTACCATGGCGCGAACCTTTATCGAGCTGGTAGGGTCACTGCGGCATAAAGACAAAGAATTAAATGCCTACGCCAACGAACTGGAAGCCAAAGTTCAGGAGCGCACTTTGCAATTGCAGCGCGCCTCGCAGGCGAAAAGCGATTTTCTGGCGTCGGTGAGCCACGAAATCCGCACCCCGATGAACGGCATCATAGGTTTGACCCATCTGCTGGAGGACACCGAATTAAATGCTCAGCAGCGCCAGTATGTGGAAGTCATCCAGAATTCCGGGCAGGCGCTGATCCACATTATCAACGAAATTCTGGACCACCTGAAAATTGAGTCCAAAAAAATTGAGCTCGAAAATGCTGCGTTTGATTTGCGCGCGATTTTTTCGGAATGCATAGCCTTGTTTCATCATCAGGCGCGGGAGTCGCAAATCCAGGTTACTGACGACTATGCGCAGGATTGTCCGCCCTATGTGTATGGCGATTCCACTCGTGTGCGCCAAGTGTTGCTGAATATTCTCGGCAATGCGTTCAAATTTACCCGGCAGGGCTCCATCCATGTCAGCGCTCGCGCTGAACCCCTGGAGGATGGGCAGATGATGGTGGAAATTTCCGTCTCGGATACCGGCATCGGCATTGAACCTGAGCAGCTGCACCGTTTGTTCAAACCCTTTAGCCAAGCCGATAGTTCCACCACCCGACGCTTTGGCGGCACCGGGCTGGGTCTTGCCATTTGCAAACAGCTGGTGGAATTGATGGGCGGCAAAATCGGCGTCGATAGCGAACCCGGTCGCGGCTCGCATTTTTGGTTTGCCATTCCATTTCTGCCGGCGACCGCTGCGACAGTTGCAGCCGCTACCGTTACAACAACGGCAGATACGAAAATTAGTTCGGCGCAAACAGAATATCCGGATTTTGCGGATATGCATGTCCTGGTTGCGGAAGATAACTCAGTCAATCAAATGGTGATTACCGGTCATCTAAAAAGATATAACATCACCCCAACGCTGGTCGAAAACGGCAGACAAGCTATCGACTATTGCAAAAGCCACCCCGCAGCTCTCGATATGATTTTAATGGACGGCGAAATGCCGGAAATGGATGGCTGGCAGGCCGTGGAAAATATTCGCAAAATGGATGTGCGCAACCGCCGCGGCGAACCGGTAAAAATATTCGCCATGACGGCACACGCCAAAGATACTTACGAAGAAAAAGCACTACATCACAGCATGGATGGTCTATTGGCCAAACCTATAGATCCGCGCAAGCTTGAGGACATTTTGCAAGACGTCCATCGCAGCACCCACAACGACAAGGCGTGATTGCCTACCGCAACCGCTAAAGGAAAACCCATGCAAATTCGTCTCGCCACGCTCAACGATATTCCTGCGGTTTTGACGCTGCACCAGCGCTATCATCTGAGCAGTATAAGCACAGACGATCTCGCCCACGGTTTTGTGACCACCGCATTTACCACGGCGCAATTGCAGCACTTGATTGAAGAAGAAAATGGACTTGTGATTGCGTGTGATGGCGACGCGGTGGTTGGCTACACCATGGCAGCCTCCTGGGATTATTGGTCCCAGTGGCCGATCTTCCTGCATATGATCGCGGGATTACCTTACGTCAATTTTCACGGTCAGCCGCTCACTGTGGAAAACTCCTATCAGTACGGACCAGTGTGTATTGACCGCGATTATCGCGGCAGCGGATTACTGGCGCAGATGTTCGAGTATTCACGCCGCCAAATGGCGCCGCGCTATCCTTATTTGGTGACGTTTATCAATAAGAAAAATCTGCGCTCCTTCGCCGCCCACACTCGCAAAATCGGCTTGGAAGTAATTGCGGAATTTCAGTTTAACGACAATGAATTTTATGAGCTGGCTTATTCAACTGCGCAGCCATTGAATATAGATTCGAACAGCAACGTGAATTAGCGCCGTCGTACGTATTTGGAAAAATGTTTGAGCAATTGCGCCGAATAAGGCGTAGGCACGACCGCTGTTTTGCTTGTTGATGAAATTTTGCCATCCTGTAAAAGATGATCGATATAAAGCTGCATCACCGTTTCATTAAATTCCGGATGAAACTGCACGCCCCACACCTGCTCACCTACGCGGTAACATTGATGCGGCTCACCAGCACTCGAGCCCAGCAAGGTCGCTTGCGGCGGCAACTGGAGCACCGACTGCGCATGCACTAGATGCGCATCGAATTGCGAGGGTAATTGGCTGAACAAAGGATCACTATCGACTCCCTTTTGCAGCTCAATTAAATGGCTGCCCAACTCAATACCGTCGTTTCTATAGCCTACTTCCCCACCCAATGCGTGGGCGATTAATTGGTGGCCATAACAAATGCCGAGCAATGGTGTGCCTACAGAAGCGGCTTCCCTGATCCACTCCGCCAGAGCTTCGCTCCAAGGCTCTCTGTCGGTCACCATCGCATGGGAACCGCTGATCACAGCGCCTGCGATGGCGGTTGGCTCAGGCAATTGTTCCTCAGCCGCATGCACATGCTGCACATTGCCATCGTCCAGGCCCGCCGCGATCCAATCGCCAAAGTCGCCGTAACGGGACGTAATTTCCGTAAAAGAATTACCGGCGGAAATAATTAAAATCGGTTTACTAGGCATACAACTACCCAAATAAAAAAAGCTATTTCAGTTCTACGATATCCACAGGCCCGGCCATTTGTTTTGGCCAATCATTAAACGTGCGCACTTCGCCGCGCTGGCGAATATCCTCCAGGCGACCGAGGTCAACGGTGGTTTTCAGCCATTCCGCGCGATCCATAGTGCCGAGGGCGAGTACGCCATTTGAAGAAATGGCCATATCCGGCGGAGCAAAAATTCCGGCAGCGCCACGGTTGATATCGAGAGCCTTAGTCCAGCTGACATTTCCTACCGTGGGCGATTGCACGACGACGCATTGATTTTCCAATGCCCGCGCCATAGCGCCGATGCGCACGCGCCAGTAGCCCGCTTCCGTATCCGTGCAGGAGGGACACAAAATCAACCGCGCACCCGCTTCCGCCAAGGCGCGCACTTGCAGCGGAAATTCCACGTCGTAACAAATGGCGACGCCGATTTTTCCGAAAGGCGTTTCGAATAAAGTCTGAGTGCACGACGGACTCAATTCCCAAATTTCCCGGTCAAACGGTGTTAAAACCAATTTGGCTTGCGCCGCACTTTTTCCCGAAGGCGCGTAAAAACGCGCAACGTTTTGGATTTCACCTGAGGCATTTGCTACGGGCAAACTCGGCGCCAGGATAAATACATCGCGGCTGCGCGCCAGCTCTGCAAGGTGGGCATCGATTTCCGGTACTAACGCTTGAATGGCGCGGGTGGCCGCCAATAAATCGCGATTTAATTCCCGGCCAAACACCGCCATAACTTCGGCGCCGCCATATTCTGGAAATATTAATAAATCAGAATCCTGCGCGCCTTCGTCTACCCAGCGGGTGAGTTTGGCGAGAAATTCTGTCAGGGTTTTGGGTTCTTCGATGGGATATTGTGCAGCAGCGATACGAATGGATTGGGACATCAGAACTCCTTCATCCAATAAGCCATTGGATGGGGCAATGAGGGGCCGTTTTCCACCTCCGGCCAGTTGTATATGGCTTCCACTCCGGGCATGCGTTGAAAGCCGCGTTTGTGCCAAAAGCTATCCAGCGGAGAATAATCAGCCGGCTTACGTGCATCTTCATCTGCGCGAATAACCGCGCAAAAACAGGCGCGCGCATAACCGCGATCCAGGGCGTGCTGCTCCCGCGCATTAAAAAAGGCGTGGCCGAATCCTCTGCCGCGCCAGGCGGGGTCGAGCACCGATTCACCAAAATAAAATGTGGATGCGAGGTCGTAACCCGCTTTGGCGAGAGGCGCGGAAAATTCCTCGTGATGACCGGTCAATGCGGAACCGGTGGCGCAGCCGACAATATGGCCGGAAGAGTCTGACGCGGCCACTACCACGGCATCCGGCGCTGCGGCAAAGCCGCGCAGATATTCTTTCTCATACGCGACCGTGCCGGTGTACAAATAGGGGTAAGCGGCGAACACTTGAATGCGCAGTTCTGCGAGAGCTGGAATCAATTGCGCGAGCTCCTCTCCCGCGACCACACGAATGGAAATGTCCGCGCGATTCATGAGACCTGACGAATCCATTCCTGCAGGTTGTAGTAGGTGGTCACCCGCTCGATAAGGCCGTCGCGAATTTCAAAAAAAGCGCCTGCGGGCAACACATAAGTCTGGCCGTGGGCGGGCGGCAAACCGGCATCGGTTTTTTTATAGATGCCATGCACGATAAATTCCGCCGCTGCGCGAGCGCCGTCCGGAGAGACCATTACCACTACGTCCTGCAGATTTTCGTCGTAACACTCGTCCATATGGGTGAGGAAATCGCGGAATTTTTCTTTGCCGCCGCGCTGACTGCCTTCATTGACATGGTGACGTATGGTGTCGGACACGCAGTCCAGCATGGCTTGCCAGTTTTTGGCATTGAAAGCGGTGTAGTAACGGGAGATAAGCTCGGAGGAATTCATAGGACAGTTACCGGTGTTGCGAAAAAACGCAAGGAGGATATAGCCACAGCCGCCTTCCTACAAGCGCAAGCAACTCCAAGCGCGCAATTTCCGCACTTGGTAATTGCCACCAAAATAAAGCGCGCTTTTGGTTATAAAGGGCCTGACGACGGGATTTGTTTCAGCTCGCGAACGCCCTGAAAAAGCACCAAGGCCAAACCCAACATAATCGCCATATCGGCGATATTAAAAACGCCGGTCCTGAGCGGCCCGATACCGACGTTGAGAAAATCCACCACCGCGCCATTATTGACGACGCGATCGTAAAAATTGCTCACCCCACCGGACAACAAAAGCGCGAAGCCAATAAGGGTAATGCGCGGCAGATTCTTTAGCACCAGATATGCCGTTAACCCCGCCAGAAATGCACCGACGCCCACCACAAAAATCCAATGGCGAATTTCCGGAGTCAGGCTCGCGCCCAAACTCAAAAACGCGCCAATGTTTTCCGTGTAGCCGATGCGCAGGACATCATAAAAATACGACCACATTTGATCCCGCGGCAAATGTTGCGCCGCCAGGGCTTTGGTCCACTGATCACAGCCCACCGATGGCAGGCATATGATCAGGATGAATATCATTCGTTGATAGAGTTTCATTTACTTCCGCTTTTAAAAATTACAGTTCTTTATCGCCAAACACCATTAAAAATCCGCCGTTACCTAGCACCTGCACGGAGGTTTTGGCAGAGGCGCTAATTGCCGTTTTACTAAAACCGCCATAAGGCTGATTGAGCGCAGTGGCATCATCACCAACGATCACGCCATTTGCAGGTTGAATAAAACTTAAATCGAGCTGCCAATTTTTCGCGACGGATTCGCCATTGACACCAGCGACGTACCAGATATCCCCAGCACGCCGCGCAATCACCACTTCTTTCCCAGGTTCGCCCTGCACTAAACGACTCTCATCCCAAGTCACCGGAACCTTGCGCATAATATGGCGAACATAATCGGGCACTGCGGCCATGCCCTGCGGCGTCTCGGCGATATGCTGCAAACCGGATAACAACAGCACCGGCAGCGCCAGCTCAAACGCATTAGTGGTGCGCCGCTGCCGATCGGGAATTTCGCCAAATGTCGTCGGTGTAAAATCCATAGGATCAAACAAATTGCGAGCGAACGGCAGCATGGCGATATGGCTGGCAGCTAAATCCGCCGATTCCTGATTGAAGGTGATCATTTCAAATCCGTGCACCGCTTCCATGGTCATTAAATTCGGATAAGTGCGCGCAAGGCCGCGCGGCAAACTGGAGCCGTGGTAATTCACCATCAAACCAAAATCCGCCGCGTCGCGGGCAATGGCGTTGTAGTAAGCCATCATCGACTGGCCGTCACCCGCAAAAAAATCCACCTTAATGCCGCGAACGCCCCACTCCTGCAATTTCGCAAATTCCTTACGGCGCGACTCCGCGCTCAATAAAACGTGCTTGGGTGTTTGCGGAGTAATATTCCAATCGCCGGCGGAGTTATACCACAACAGCAGCCTGACATTTTTGCTTTTTGCGTACGCGGCCAGTTCGCGTATTTTTTCTTCGCCGATGCGCGTATCCCACTCCGCGTCCACCAAGGTATAAGGCCAACCCATGTCAGCGGCATAATCAATAAATTCTTTTTGGGTATCAAAATTGGTCGCCTCGTCTTTCAGCAACGCCCAGCTCCAGGAAACTAATCCAGGTTGCGCAAATGGCATATCTGTAATTGCCGGCTCGGCCAAATCGGTTCCCAGCGAGGAATTGGTCAAGGTCGCAAGATCGCCCACGGCAATAATTCGCCAGGGCGAATTAAACGGCAAAGTGGACTGCGCTTTTAATGCGCCGCCGGGCATGACTTCTGCGGCCATGGGATAACCAATCAAATATTCACCACCCGGTGAATGTGCTTTAAGACGCGAGGCATGAAAATTCCCATCCATGCCGGCTTCCGTTATCGCCAACCAAACTCCACGACTTTGAAACAGCGCCGGAAACACCCAGCCTGCTTCCGACGGCGAAGTTCGCCCGACGGGAATATCCATTTGATAATGTTCTTCATAGGATGGATTGGTATTGCTCCAACCGGTTTGCGCCACTGCTACCGGTTGCAACCATGCGCGCGCATCGTGGGGAAAATCAAAACTGGTCAATTCATTTTCAACCACCACCGGCTCGACGGTTTTACCCGGCATTTCATAGCGGAATGCCACACCGTCATCGCTCACGCGAAAACGGATACGCAGCGTATTGCCCGCGCGATCCGCCAAATCAAATGCCTGCTCCTGCGCCTGATAAACATTGAGCGTGCGTTTACCGTGAGTCAGGGTGTAACGATCCGCAACGTCACTAATCTCAGAATGTTTGACCAAACGTAAATTACTGCTGAGATCAACTGCATCGAGCTGCAATCCCAAACGCGACCACTCCAACACTTCCTGATCGCGATAGAGGATGCGATAGAGCGGCATACCTTCGCGCAGTTGCACCTGCGCTTGCAGATGACCATCCGGGCTGGGGAGAGTAAAAACACTTTGCTCTTGCTGCACTGTTGCGCAGGCCGTTAAAAAAACGCCGATCGTCATCAGCAGACGTTTCATGTTCAGTCCTCTAAAATTTTTACTTATGTTTATGCGTTAGTGCGATTACATCATGTCCTTCCGGGTTGTACACATTGTGTACTTTGAAGCCCGGGGACCGGCCATACGAAACCATAGATCAGGCCGCAACATTTTTTATTGGAATATACACTGACTTTGAATTGATTCTTTGGCTCATAGTTTACTCATGAGCCTCGCCACCCCTGGGACCGTAAAAGAACACCCACACGCTAAATCCTGAGCTGAAATTCCGAAAATAATGCGGCACTCCGGCGGGAACAAAAATAAAACTCCCGGGCTTGACTGCCACAACTTTCTCGCCGTCAAAGAACTCGCCTTCGCCCTGCGCCACCACATAAATTTCATCTCTCTCGTGCGGCGTCTGCGGATCTGATCCAACCGGCGAATACAACTCCGCCTCCATGGTCCCATGCCGAAGCATCGGCACAGCGAGATTCCCCGGTGGAGGCGGACCCATTTTTTGCGCTTCTTCAAAGGAGAAATGTAATGCTTTTTTCATAATGCTCCTTCAATTGCTGAAAATGCTTTGTGGTAGGTCACTACACCCTGTGGAAGAGTCCCATTAAGGTGAAGCGCTTGAAAATATTCTGGCGGCACATCAGGCAAAATTAGTCCTTCCATCGGTTTGAAGCCAAGCCGCCGATAGTATTCAGGATCGCCCAGCAACACGCAGCCATTCGCCTTTATATTTCTCAATTCTGTTTCAGCCGCACGCATTAATTGAGAACCAATACCTCTTCCCTGCAACTCAGGCGCAACCGATATTGGGCCCAGCCCATACCATCCCGTAGAACCATCAGAAATTTCGACCGGAGACAAAGCGACATGCCCAACAATTCTCCCCATGACCTCCGCGACTATGGAAATGGCTAAAGCGTCAGCATCCCTCAACTTTTTAACAATAAACTGCTCTGTATGGCTGGTATGCGGAGCATTGAGGAAGGCCGCAATGGTCAGCTCATGAATTTTCTCGATGTCACCGATTCGCTCTTTGCGGATAGGAATATTCACAATGGATTCACCTTTTGTAATTCCCAATTAAGTTGACTTTTTATAGTCTAAAAATCAGAGGCACCGCAAAACTAGGCACCGGTTTCTCCGGCTGATATTTGACGAAACCCATCTTTTTGTAAAAGCCGACAGCATTTAATGACGAATTGACCCTGATAAATCCCTTTCTATTGTCCTCCTTACAGGCACTTGTCGCGCTGCTTACCAAGCGCTGCCCAAGCTTTAATCCTTGATACTCAGGCAAAACAAATAAATGGGCGAGATGGCAATGCTCTTTAACCAGAACGTAACCTACGGGCGTCGAATTTCCAACCTTTAAGTAGACACAATCTGGCGCCTCAATAAACTTCTCTATATCGTGATCGATACTTTGCAGGAGCATTACTCTTTCTTTTTCACCGATCGGAACTGCTGCTATTACCGCTTCGCGGGCAATATGCTTTAGCTGCTCGAGATCGTGCGTAACAACTTGGGTGATTTCCATTTTGTTTCGTCCAATTATTTACGGCATAGTTTGCAATCGGCCTCTATAAACATGATTGGCATAAGCTTCAATTAATCTTCTGCGTAGATGCGGATTCCAATCCACTACGCCGCATCATATGCCTTTTCCAATGCCGCCACGTCCAGTTTTACCATAGTCATCATCGCATCCATTACAGCCTGAACTTTTTTCGGATTTTTGTCCGCAATAAGCTCCATAAAACGCTTCGGGACAATTTGCCACGTAACGCCAAACGGATCGGTAATCCATCCGCATTGCAGCGGGGTCGCGCCAGCACTGACGAGCTTGTCCCAATATTCATCCACTTCCCGCTGATCCTCACAATTAAGGTAGAGCGAGAAAGCTTGCGAGAATTGGAAATAAGGTCCGCCGTTATACCCCATGAAGCTCTGCCCACCAACAATAAATTCTGCGGAATTGACTGGGCCGCCCTCACCCATGCGGGCGATATTCTTGACCTCAGACTCTGGAAATGTCGCGGTATAAAACGCGATTGCAGCTTCGAGTTGATCATTGAACATCAGAAAGGGCGTCACTTTATTCATGTGTTGGTCTCCTCTATAGATTGTGGTCCGGCGCGCGTTGTGTTGCGTGACAACCGATAGTTTCGCGCGGTCCGTAGTAGTCGAATAAAGAGCCCGAGGTTCGACATTCCCATAGAAAATTTCGCGCCGCCATATCCACGATACAGCCCGCCTTCGTTGTCACACAATAATGAGGCGCACCTAGCCGCCCGAGACAAGCAGGAAAACGGCGCGATCCCCGTTCGCCTCCTATAATGCTTTCCTTAGCCGACGGGCTATCGCCCTAATAACAATCAGCCCACCTGGCTGCACTCTGGAGACAATCCCATGAAACGCCATTTTGCCAAATCCACCCTCACCTGCGCCCTGTTGCTTGGGCTCGCTGGCTGTGGTCGCGAATCCGAATCGGCTTCCACCGCTCCAGCAACGTCTGATGTGGTACGGACCCAGCCACCCGCTAGCGAAGCGGTAAGCAGCAAGCCAGCCATCACCAAATTCAATGCTTACACCCAGCGTTTTAGCGACGAGACACTGCTCACCCAAAGCCATGCCACTGGTCATGTGGGCGATTTCTTTTTTACCCACTGGAAAGACGGTGGCGAAGCCTCGTTCAAACTGGATGAGCAAGGCAACTTCACCATCAACTGGATCGGCGGCAACTATAACTATGTCGGTGGCCCAGGCTGGGAATATGGCGATAAAAATCGCGTGATCGGCTACCACCTCACCGAAGACTCGGGCGCAAGCTACGTGACGCTCTACGGTTGGGGCTACGACAAAAATATGGATCACCAGGACCCCGCGCATTTGGTCGAGTATTACATCATCCAACGCTGGGTACGCACCCCCGCCCAGGGCGGTGAGCAAGGTGTTAGCTTCGTCAGCGACGGCATCGAATACACCACCTATCGCACCGTACGCAGAGAAAAGCCATCAATCAACAACACCGCGACCTTCTACCAATACTGGAGCAAACCGAAAGAACAAATGCCACTTGGCGTTGATCATAAAATTATTTTTGCCGACCACGTGCGAGCCTGGGAAGAAAATGGCTGGAAGCTTCCGGACATGAATAACTTTGACGCAAGTGACGATCCGACTTATCAGGTGTTTGCAGTTGAGGTTTTCTTAGTAGAGAAAAGTGGGACGGCTTCTGGTCGAGTTTGGGATGCTACTGAGTAATCCCGCTCTTTGAAGCTGAAAGCCTTTTAATAAAAGTGCATACACAATTTCCTGTTATGCACTTTTAAAACTTTCTTCAAAACCGACTATTCGCGATTTATTTCGACTGCAAAGACAACAACTCTGAAACCGTCAGAAATCTATATCCATCCGCCAAAAGCGCATCAATAATTTTGGGAACAGCCTCACGTGTCGTGGCCGCAGACATTGCCATTGGATGCAATAGGATTATGGAACCCGGCCCGACTTTGGTTTGAACATGTTCAAGAATTCGATCGCTGGAAGCGACCACTTCTGGATAGGTCTCCGGCTCTACGTCCCAAATTATGGACTTGCGATTGGTTTTATTTAGATACCACGGCAACCCCAGCAGTTTCTTGCCGTAAGGAGGCCGAAAATGGATTGGGCCGCTGTATCCAACACTGCGGATAAGATGATCTGTACGTTCAATCTCATCTGCAATAAAACTCTGGCTTTTCAACACCATTCTCGGGTGGGAATAAGTGTGATTTCCTATCTCATTCCCTTCAGCTGCAATTTGGGCTCCGAGCGTTGGGTTTGCCTCCAAAGCACTTCCGACCAAAAAGAAAGTCGCTTTCACCTCGCGCGACCGAAGTATTGGAAGCACAAATTCCAAACCAACATTTGATGGCCCGTCATCGAATGTTAGTGCCACTACTTTCTCAGACGCTTCAACGCGCGGCACTATCTCGCCAAACACTTGATAAGTCCTCGAACGACTTAGCTGCCAGGCTCCGAACGCCATAACGGCAAGCGCGGCCACTGTGACGATAATTGGAAATAGCAGTCGCAATTTCATACCAGCATCCAGCAGGTCTAATTTTCTTCTGAAGCGAATAAGGTGGTATCTACAAATAACTTGTTGTTTCAGGCTCGGCATCCCAATGGTTGCCTCGACCGTCCTCATATTGTATTTGAGCGGCAGCCAATTCTGAGTCAGTAATGACATCATCTAACGCGCCAGAAACTGCAGACTCCAGGCGAGAGCTTATTCCTCAACACTGTAATCGTACCAGACCGCTTCAATATTATGGCTGTCCGGATCGTAAACAAAAGCAGCGTAATATCCCGGCCAGTATTCTGGGCGATATCCAGGCGCGCCGTTGTCTTTGGCTCCCGCCTTGAGTGCAGCGGAATAAAACGCTTCAACCTCTTTTTGACTTTTGGCTTCAAATGCCAAATGAGTGGGCGCAATGATCTCACTTTTTTTAATCCAAAAATCCGTATTTTTACCATCGTTAAAGCCGGCCGATTCACCAAACTCCATGTTGTTTTTATAGCCGAGCGGTTTGAGCGCGGCGAGGTAGAACGCTTTGGATTTTGAATAGTTACTGATTGGCAGTACGGTATGGGCAATCATGATATGGTCACTCCGGCGCAAGCAGAACAAAACCAAGCAAATGGAAATAGCGAACCGTAGAGCAAGTCTGGTCCGACCATATAGCGGACAATGAACGTCAATTATTGTTCAACACCGGAGGGAGGCGGACCATTTATGGGCGCGCTCTCAGCATTGGGATTATTGAGGATCGAATAATGGCCATATTTGGATTCAGCCTCTCTAACTCTAAAATTGCTGAACTGGACTCGGCGGATGCTTTGAATGACTGCCAGCTCGCCAAACGCCGCGAATAAATAGCGCACCCATTAAAACAGAACCGCTGCGGCTTCTCCTGGCACGACTAGCTCGCCAAGCGCTCTATAATGGAAGGGAGTTCGCGAATATTTTTGATTGAGAGGGAACAAAAATCCTCCAAACTGCTTGAATTGTTTTACGAATCACAAGATACCCAAAAGGGTGACAGCAATGATAAATAGAATTACTGCAAGAAAAATGTAAACTTTATGCTTTGCGTCCTTATAGAGCGAGGAAACATACTTTTTTCCATGCCGCTCCTTTTGACGCTCCCGAAAACGTTCGAAAATAGGCACAACTAATCTTTCAAAAGATTCTCGATGGCTTTTGTCAAAACTATCCATATCGAAGTTACCGTCATCAGGAATACGCATAGATGCTTCCTGTCTGAGCGCAACCCTCAACTCTTCCCGCGCCTGATCATCAAGCCTTTTTAGGCTTCGTCTATTTAGAAGTTTCTCTATATGTATATCGTCCATATTGCTTCCTTATATCCCGCAATTCATCGCTTTCACGCTTCAACTACCCGATCATCAATGAATTGCGACCACCACATCGGAGGATTTTTATCACTGCGTACAACAGAGTGAAAGTGGAGCTGGATCTTTGAACAACTGTCACGATCGTTGCCTAAGGCTTATCGACCACTGGCGCTTTTACACCCGCCGCATCCGTGATAACGGAATCCGCAATACCAAGCACGCGCGCCAATGCCAATGCATTGGGAACCAGCCAATCTGAAGAGTTGCGCCTGAATGGCGAGGGGCCGCCGCTGAGGTTGTACAGTACTTTCGCGCAGCATTCCTCGAACAAGTACTGCTTTACCAGCACCTGATCTGCGATGCCTTCAGTAGACAGGGTTTTACGGCGGATTTCGCGGAACAGGCTCTGCCCCTCTCGCCAGTGGGAGGGGTTCCCTGCAATGGTGTGCAATATCGCCATAGTGCGGCGATCCTTGCAGCGGAACATAAACAGCTCGGTCAACACTTTGATGGAGTGATGCATGGGAAGGCCCCGTCCCAGGTGCGTATGATGATCAGTATAGGGCAGTCCTACCCATTAACGCATCTGACCACTTTCACTCTCTGCCGCTTTCGATGGCTTTAAAGCTGGATTTGAGCCACAGCCGGTCAATAGAAAAAACGTCGATATTACGATGAATATTTTCATGGATATCCTTTTGGCTGCATTGCGCCGGCAACACGCTTGCCTTGTAGTTGAGAACTTGTGATGTGGAAAGTCTTCTCTACGCTTCTGTGGCAATCAGAGTAACGTGCGCAATCATATGCGCGACAATTGCGCTCTCCAAACCATGCCGCCAATACAAGTATCCAGCGATAACGCCAAAAATCGCGTTCCCAACTATGAGGTAGACCACCAGGGGAACGGTAACAACCGAAGACAGTATGAAAGCCACCGGTAGATGGCCAGCTCCGAAAATCAAAGCTGACAGCACAATTGCTATCCAGTAGTTGTATGGCCGAATGGAAGAGCCTGCTCTTTGTGTCACACGGAAACAACACCAGACCAAGAAGGACATAAGGCCCCACCGAACAAGTATTTCTTCTGTTATGCCACCATATAAGATTCGGGTGTACCAAGGTGGAGAAAAGATTTTCTGTGATTCGAGGAAGTCACTGGGCAGATAGCTGGAGTAAACCGACGAGAACGCGAGAATACAGACGCCACCAATTGCTCCCCCAAGGATCGCCGGCAGGATGATGCTGCAATATTTCACCAATGCGTCTTCAGAACGAGAAATAGACTGGGTAATCGGTGACCGCAAATTTACGCGATGCGAAAAAAATGATCCTAGTAGAACCATCCCAGCAAGCAACGCCGACGTCTGCATTAATGACAAAAACTGAATCAAGAACATTGGGATTGGCGGTTGCTCAGGCTGCAGCGTCAATAGCTGTGGAATCAACGGTAATGTAGAAAGTACGCCAGCAAATCCCAGTAAAAATAAGATAATGCCCTGCTTGATCAAAGTCGCTTTATCGCTTTTCACTGGGTGCCCTTGTAGATTTCAATTTCGACAACTCTTTCAAGATCACCTTTGTTCGCTTCTCGAAGATTCATAAGTGTTACACATAGCGCCTGAATTAAGCCGCATCGCGAAGCGGTGCCGGCTTGAATGAATCGTTAGGCGGCACCCAACGACGGTGCTGCACCAAACAAGCGATAGCAAAGATTGTCTCTGTTACTGCGCCAGTTAAAGCGCTCACAGATGCTGCGGCGTTGAGAGGCGCCAACACAAAACCCGCTAAAGCCAGCACCAAGCCCAATGCCCAATAGAGCCGCATGCCATAAATGGTGGCAAACACGAGGTAGCGACCACCAATGATCAGAAGCATGGCGGGGAAGAACAGGCTCGGTTGCTGTGTGCTGAGCAAGTACGCGATGGGAAGGCAGAAGACAAGCCAGAAAGTGCTTGCTCCGGCGAGCAGACCAAACGGATTGCCTTTTGTGTGAGCGCCGCACGAGCCCAAGAGCTTGCATATAAGGAGGCCTATTGGATGGATGAGCATTCCACCAATGAGCAGCGCCCAGATTCCTTTTTGCGAAGATATTAGAGCTGCGACGCCCGCTGCGGTGAACCATACAAGCGCGGAGGCCAAGATACCAGCGGCTCCGCTATGGTAGCCCCGCCGCATATCAGACTGCGCATCCGTTACTGACATATCCATTTCTGAGATTCCTATTGTTAACGTCGCCTAGCGCTGCAAACAGCAGCGATTAAAGTAGTTTTTAGTGAAGCAGGAAGACGCTTTAACGCGCCTGTCTATCTAGCTTTGCGAAACGCGGCTGCCGTACCACGATAAATCAGCAAAAATAGGGACAAATATTTTCGCGCTTATTCTTCGTTCTTGGGCATTTTCAGAACTTCAGTTAGGTGGTAGTGAGGTGTCTACTTTTCTTGGGGAACTCGGCCCTATAACACCGCGCTCTGCGGTGCTTTTGGAGGCGCAGAATGCGCCGGAAAAAGCGTCCGCAGCAGCGCATTGTTAGCCGCTACTCCACGGTCACGCTAAATGACTTAACCCAAGTGATGCCTGAACCGCTCATGATTTCGTTGCCAAGCTCAAGGTTCGAGACGTACAGGTCTGCCGAAATTAGCTGTTGCTCTACTGCATGCCCAAGTAGTTCCATCAAGTCTATATTTGCACTCATAGAGTTTTCTTTAGATCGATAGGTGATGTAGGTCCACCTATTTTGGTTCATGCCAGAGACATCCTTCCAGTTCCTATCCACCCAAACTTCCCACTGGGCACCGCCGACCATGATGTCAGCAGCTTTCTTTCCGGCAGGATTGAAGTGCCCTCGTGTGGAGTAGGTCCAGATCATCACTTCTGCTGCTATCGCAGACGGATTTGGCGCTTCGTCGCCGATAGGCTCTTTAGTGAGCCACATTGAGGCTGCGAGATTATGTATACCGTTGGTGGTTGTTTCGGTTTCAAACGCCAGCTCCAGTGCTTGCAAAGACGAGATTTTCGCGGGAAACCTATCATCATCATTGGGCTTGGGTGCCCAAGGAGAAGCCCCCCGCTTTATTTGAGGGTAGGCATAGATGACGCGTTTTCCCTCCGGCCAGCTCCAGGACCACCCATACTGAATAACCCCATCAACGATTCGTGACTCCAGGCACTGAACCCCGTCGCCGCTCTCGTCGGCGTGTTTATTCCAGACGTTGTTGTACAAGACGCCCGGCTTTACCTCTAAAGATTGATAATCCTCACACCCTAAAACGGTGGATTCCGGCTTAATCCACGATGATGGTGCTGTGCTTTCACTTCGGCACGAAGCCAACGCTAGCACCGCGATGAACATCAATATTCTCATTTTTGTACCTTTTCAAGGGTTCGACCGCTAACGCCCACAGCAGGCGCATTTATGTAGGTGATTGTTTTGTGCCAGGCTTTTTCTGGCACAAAACGAGCGCCGGAATAAATGTCGCACTGCCTGTGTTTGTTAGGCATTTGCCAGCCCTTTGCATTTTCTATAGATTTCTTCCTCACGCTCTGATAAAGCGGAATGGCGTGCGGCAATTTCGAAAAGCCGCGCAGCTTCTGTGTAATTTCCGTTCTCGTACTCAAGAATTGCGGCGTTGACCCGGTCCTGAAATATTTGTTTCTTCACAGCGGAGAGCTGCCCACCGCTGACCAGAGTACTTATTCCCCCGAGGATGAAAAGAAGCAAGAATCCAGGCACGATCAACCACGGCCGGTTAAACAAAAGCGCAGCCAGAGTAAAACCAACCAGCAAAACAAATCCAATAAGCGCCACCCACGAATTACCGCCTCCCGAAAACTGAAATTTTCCGCCGTATCTCTTGTTACTCATGGAGGATTTTTGCCTAACGCCAAGTGCAGGGGAGGCAAAAGTAGTGCGCGGCGCGCGCTGCTTTTGGCTTCCCCTGACACGCCTGGTTATGTTCCATTTACTAAGCCCCAAT
>Ga0182793_1000263_pt1 | contig 46268 bp, 46 predicted proteins | sample Passage237A_FD_130498 | JGI IMG/M metagenome (GOLD analysis project Ga0182793, IMG submission 130498) | Cellulose adapted compost microbial communities from Newby Island Compost Facility, Milpitas, CA, USA - Passage2 37A (version 2) (version 2) ... | reverse complement strand
TGAATTAAAAAATTTAAAGTTCGGCAATGATTTTCATGAAAAAGGAAACAAAGAAACACCTCACAAATTCACAAAATGATTGCTATATTTGAAAGATTTGTGGGGAATTTTTTCGCAGGCTATCGATGTCTGCAAGCGCAGCGGACAGCACAACCAACAATGACAAGAACTCGCAAAATATTAACCTATTTCATTGCGGCAATTTGGGTAGCAAACGGACTTTTTTGTAAGGTTCTAAATCTTGTTCCAAGACACGAACAAATTGTTGCAAGAATATTAGGTGACGACCATTCCAGATTATTGACAATTCTAATCGGACTTTCAGAAATCATGATGGCAGTGTGGATTGTAAGTGGCTATAAAACAAGGCTAAACGCAATTGTACAAATCGTCGTAGTTGCGACAATGAATGCACTTGAGTTTGTACTCGTTCCGGATTTATTGCTTTGGGGAAAATTTAATTCATTGTTTGCATTTATTTTTATATTGGTTGTATACTTCAATGAATTTCATCTTAATAAAAAGTAACTCGATGCTCACATTTTTAAAAAACCATCCATTTGCAGTAGAAGCGTATTTTGAAAGTTCGCTTGTTCTGACTTTTGCAGTTCCAAAGGGACAATTACAAAATCTAATTCCGAAATGTTTGCAACTTGACACTTTTCAAGACCATTGGGCTTTTGTTGCAGTTGCGATGGTTCAAACAAAAGACTTGCGACCAAAAGGTTTTCCGAAATTTATGGGCAACGATTTTTTTCTAATAGGTTATCGTGTTTTTGTTCGCTACACAAACAATGCTGGTAAAAGATTACGAGGTTTGTATATTCTGAAATCAGAAACAAACAAAAAGAAAATGGAATTCTTTGGAAACATGTTTACACATTACAACTACACCACAACGGACATAAAACAAATTGAAGGAAAAAACACCAAAGAAATATCTTCTATTAAATCAAAGTTCAAAATCACAATTGACAATACGGAAGAACAAATTTCTTTGCCAGAACTTTCACCTTTTTCAGACTGGAAAGAAGCAAGAAGATTCGCAGGTCCTTTGCCTTTTACATTTACATATAACAAAGAAACCAAAGAGGTTTTAATCATTGAAGGTGTGAGGCAAAACTGGACGCCAAATCCAGTAAATGTGATGGATTATAATTTCAATTTTTTAAGTACCATAAAACTCGAAAATCCAGTATTGGCAAATGCTTTCATCATTAAAAACATACCCTATTATTGGAAAAAAGGCAAAATTGAACAATGGAAATAAAGAGACGAAATTTTCAAGGGGTGTTAAATATTTTAAGTTTCAATCGACACTTTTATGTGCTTGGGTGCATTGCTTTGGCATTAATTATAGGCAGTAAATATGTTTTCAATTGGCATAATGGTTTGTTTTGGGTGGTTATTTTGGCATTCATTTATGGACTAACAATGCCATTGATTGTTTCTGCCTATGTTTATGATTTTTCGGGTTTTTATAACTTTGACTGGTTGAAGAAAATGAAAATAGAAGATGCAGAAGACAAATTCAATTTGAATATCAATGCAGGATTTGACGAAACAAGTTTTATCATAAAAAGCATTTTACCCCAATCTAATCTACAAGTTTATGACTTCTACAACGCCAAACAACATACAGAACCAGCAATTGTCCGCGCCAGAAAAGTGAGTCTAATTTATCCAAATACGCAACAAATCAATTCAAATTCAATTCCTTTGAACGACAATTCGGTTGACAATATCTTTTTACTATCGGCAATTCACGAAATTAGAAAACACGATGAAAATGTACAGTTTCTAAAAGAATGTCGCAGAGTTTGTAAGTCAAACGGCAATGTCATCATGGTGGAGCATTTAAGAGATTTTCCAAATTTTGTCGCTTTTACAATCGGCTTCACACACTTTTTCTCAAAAGCAACTTGGGAAAAGGCATTTGAAGAAGCCGGGTTTACAACATTCAAAGAAACGAAGTTCACACCGTTTATGTCAATCTTTAATTGCAAGTAATTATGGAAATACATTATAAAATAATAGGTGTTTTATTAATTGCTTTGGCAGGGGTTCACATCTTCTTTCCAAAGTACTTTAATTGGGACAAAGAACTTAGATCCTTGAGTTTAATCAATCGACAAATGATGAAGGTGCATACCTTATTCATCTCATTGACCGTATTGCTTATGGGTTTACTTTGCTTGACATCTTCTGCCGAACTAATTCAAACCAATCTTGGCAAAAAAATATCACTTGGACTTGGCATATTTTGGACTGTACGACTTTTCATTCAGTTTTTTGGTTACTCGACTGACCTGTGGAAAGGAAAGAAATTTGAAACATTTGTGCATATAATGTTTTCATTGCTTTGGACATATTTAAGTATCATATTTCTGACAACATATTTTAATTGACAACGATAAGAAACATAGAGGACAGAAAAACACCAGCAGCTATTATCAACAACCCTTACACACCTCCAATTTCTTCAAACCGATTTCCAAATGAAAATGAAATTGATTGTTTATATTTGAGAGTTTAGTTATTAGGCGACATCATACTTACAACGATGAAATTATTTTATATAATATTTTTTCTTTTAATAAATCTACATATTGCTGCCCAAAAAGTTAAGGAGACAGCATTCAATATTCCAGTTGATAATTACACATATTTTGAAGAATGTTGTACAAAATGTGATGATAAGTTTTGTACACACCAACATAAGACTGACAATTTAAAAATCTATGGTGATAATGAGGCAACAAAAATCTTAGCATTACGAGATGGAATAATTAAAAAAATCATTCATTTAGAAACAGATTTTTATGCTTTAATATTAAAAAGTGATGAGGATTTTTTTGTCTATAACAATATCAAAAATGTTTATGTAAAGGAAAATGAAGAAGTAACACAAAATCAAATAATAGGCGAACTAAGTGAATTAGAAGAAGAAAACTATATATTGTTCGAAATTAGATCTAAAAAAGGTGATAAATATAATCCAATTGAATATCTGAAAATAAATCAATAGTCGCACAACACCAGCAACCCTCCCACAACCCCTATTTTCACAAGCTAATTCCCGGAATCATAAAAAACCAACTTCATTCAGACGGGGTTTTATAAAGGTTAGGTACTTCCTTTTTTCTATGCCCATTTAAAAATCCAAAAGCTTCATTTCACTTGGTTCCATCCATCGAGCAACACACTCCTTCTCCACCCCAACGCACATCCCACCCGAATTGGCTTGTTTAACAAATTCCATTTCTCGTATTTTTTATTCCTTATGGCGTTGTCATGCTGGCGGCTTAAAGTTTTAATATTGCAGCGTGAATTGAATTTATAATCAGTCTAAATAAAAATATAGTGATTCGCCTGTTTAAAATCATTCAAATGCGGACAATTACAGTCTTACTGCTCTCACTTTCAGTGATTCAGCTACACGCCCAAGAAACCGATTCATTGGATTTGGAATTCACCCAACATCTGTCGCCGGTAGTACTCACCGGACAATACAGTCCGCAGTCGGTGGACAAATCTGTATTTGAAGTAGAGGTCATCAGCCGTCAGGACATCGAAAAAATGGCCGGAAACACCCTTGAAGATGTACTGACACAAAACCTGAACCTCAACATCATGCCCAATCCCAGCGAAGGCAGATCGGGTTTGCAACAGTTTGGCTTTGATTCGGAATACATCAAAATCTTGGTGGACGGCATCCCCATCGTTGGCGACGAAGGTTTTGGCAACGCCATCGACATTTCACAAATCAATTTGGACGACATTCAGCAAATCGAAATCATCGAAGGTTCTATGGGCGTACAATACGGTGCCAATGCGGTGACCGGCGTCATCAATATCATCACCCAAAAAAACAGCCGACACAAATGGCAGATTACACCTTATATTCAAGAGGAAACCATTGGGAGCGAATACAATTGGCGAAACCAAGGCCGACACATTCAATCACTGAAAATCGGTCATAAAATTTCGCATAAAATCTACACCGAAGCTTCTTATACCCGAAACGATTTCAGAGGATTCTATGGTGACAAACATGGAAGAAATTACGCCAACCCCAACGATGCCAACGACGGTTTGAGAGGCTACGATTGGCTGCCCAAATTACAAAATACCGCCAAAGCTTTGTTGAGTTTCAGAAACGGAAATTTCAATGCATTCTACAAGTTTGAATATTTTGATGAAAGAACCGAAAAATACGCCAACAATGTGCGACTCAATCCCAACAATTCAACGGGAACCCTCAATCCAACTGCCAATGACGCGATTTACAGAACCGACCGCTATTATCATCATTTCAATATGAACGGCAAATTGGCGCAACAGATGAATTATAACATTTCTGCTTCCATTCAGGAACAAAAAAGAAATGTGGAAAATTACACCTATGTCCTAAAAACCGGTGAACACACCCACACGGATCGCTACGATTACAATACCCGAAAAGGTTTCTTTTCGCGAGGTACAATAAGCAATTTCATGGCATCTGACTGGTTCGATTTTGAAATCGGTTATGAATTCAACCACGACAAAGGTTCGGCAAGCGGACTGGCCGAGCAAAGCAGCAGCGACAATACAAAACTGAATACCATAGACAGTTACAGCGGATTTTTGTCTTCTGAAATCAAAGTCAACGAACGGATTTCCTTCCGTCCGGGTTTCCGATACATCGCATCCAATCAGTTTTCAAGTCAATATGCACTTTCGTTCAGCGGAAAATACCTGTTCAATCAGGGTTACGAACTGAGAGCCATCTTGGGAACTTCGCCCAAACTGCCGAATTTTGAACAATTGTTTACTTATTTGGTGGATTCCAACCACGATGTGAGAGGCAATGAAAACCTGTCGCCCGAAAGAGGAAAATCAGCTTTTCTGCACCTCAAAAAATCATTCAGATTCAATGAAATCAACTTCCAGCCAAAATTATCATTCTGGTATTTGGATGTGGACGACAAAATCGATTTGATCATTGTAAACACTGCGCCCCTCGCCTACCAATACAACAACATCGACCTGTACAAAACTTGGGGATTGGCACTGAGAAACAAATTCAATTACGGCAGACTGAGTGCCGGTCTGGGCATCAGTTTTTCGGGCGAATCCAAAGTGCTGAAAAACGAAGATGATTTCAACGATGACTATCTGTATTCCGCTCAAATCAACAGTGAATTGTCTTATACCGTGCCCAAATGGGATGCGGTTTTCTCGGCCTTTTTCAAATACAACGGCCCGCAATATCAATTTGTCAGCACATTCAATCAAGACGGAGACATCGTCGTTGCCAAAGAAAAACAGGAAGGCTACGGCTGGCTGAATGCTTCGGTCAAGAAACAGTTTTTCGACAAAAAATTAGAAATCACCTTGGGTGCAAGAAACTTGTTGGACTTGAAAGAAATCAAAACCACGACCGGCTCAGGTTTGGGGCATGAGGTGGGCAGCAGTTCATTATTACTCGGTTATGGTCGGTCTTATTTTTTGAAACTTCAGTATAACCTCAACATATAGAAGATGAAAGTAAAATTTTTATACCATTTTTCAATCCTATTATTTTCCGGGCTGTTGCTTTTCAGTTGCAACGGCGACGACGATCACTGGGGTACTAACGAATTTGTGGCGGCATTCAAAAATCCGTCCGAAAGCATTCCCGAAAACAATCCAGAGATAGAAATTCAAATTGTTTTTTCCGAAAAAGCCGCCAATGATGGTTGGGTGAAAATCGATTTTAATGGACACAATGTGAGCTATGGCGAAACAGCGGATTTTATCACGCTGCCCGCAGCTGAAGAAGGCGTTATCACTGTTCCCATACAAAAAAATACAGAGCAAACCGTTTTTACAATCAAGCGACTGACAGAAGTCTTGCCCGAAGATGATAAATCCGTTGAATTTTCGATTGTAAACATCGAAATGCCCGGGAAAACCACCCAGATTCAAGGCAACAAAACCGTGTTGGTTTCATTTTCCGAAACCGCTGCACTCGGCGGAACAATTTCTCCCGAAGTCGGCGGCCCCAACGAACCCAATCAGGTATATTTAGAGTTGCGCACCAAAAAGGAAACAGCAATACGAAGAGACACTTGGGATCTTGGGTTTTATTCGGGTGATGATTTCCGGGTAAGATTGAACGGCTCGCTCTTCATGTTTGCCGGAAAATTGAGCTCGACCAATATCGACGAAATTTCGAGTGCCGAAGTACAAGAATTAAAAACCAAAATGGGCTTTCTGATTGAAGATTCAGACCAATATGTGGACGACCCAAGTGGCATCATTACCGGAACGGCCATTGAAGGAATTTCGGTGAATGACATTGAAAATCATGTTTATCTTTTGAATCTCGGAAACGAAATTGGTACAGATACCCCCGAACCCGGAGGAGTGGCCATCGCCGGTGAGGAAAGAGGATATATGAAAATCAGAATCCTCAGACAAGGCGATGACTACATTTTACAATATGCTGAGGTAGAAGCTACTACACATCAGCAGGTGGTGATTTCAAAAACCGAAGGATATAATTTCACATTCTTTAGTTTAATTACTGAAAATATCGTTAGCGTAGAACCGGAATCCAATCGTTGGGATTTGAATTTCACCGTGAAAACCGAAGTGGAAGAATTGCCCGGCGCAGGTTTTACCGCCTACGGCTATTCGGATTATGTGGAAACCAATCCCCTTGGAAATGTAAAAGCATACCGCGTTTACACCGATGAATTCAGCTATGACGAATTCTCGGTCAACAACATTGACGAAACCAAATTCACCCTTGACCAGCGCACCATCGGTGCCAGTTGGAGAAAAGTCACACCACCCGACAAATACTTGTATGACAACATTTTTTATATCGTAAAAGATTCGGACGGAAATTATTACAAACTAAAATTTACCGCTTTAGAAAATGAAAACGGTATAAGAGGTTATCCTGAGTTCAAATACGATTTATTACAATAATTATTTACTGTTTAATCAAATTTATATTTATATGAAAAAAATTAATCTATTATTCTTGCTTTTGATGGGTTCTGCCTGTGTTATCGCACAGGAAACCACTGTCAACCTCTCTATGGGTGCAGGGTATTCAAAAAATGTTTTTTTTGATTTTGAGAGTTCTCAATCAGAAAGTTATGATGTGGCCAGTTGGGACATCGCTTTCCTGCGAACCAGTACATTTGCCTTTGCGGAAAGAATCAATGACGGTTTGGGAATTGAGGTGTATGAAGCTTCCAACAATCCGGCTGATTACGCTACCATCAATCCTGCCGATATTGACAACTGGATTCAGTTGTACAACAGCGATACCATGTGGGAAGCGGGGGCTTTTGACTTTGGCTCTGCGGAATATGGCTGGGGAGAATACAATGCGGCTACTCACCATGTTACTGGAACCATCGTTTATGTATTGAAATATGCTGACGGCAGTTTCAAGAAATTCATGATTGATGACTTTTATAACGGCTATACTTTCAAATATGCGGACTGGAATGCATCCACTTCAAGCTGGGAAAATGACCAGACAGCTACACTTCCCAATTCGGAAAATGATGGAAAATTATTTAACTTCTACAGCCTGACCAACAATGAATCTGTAGTGGCTTCGCCTAATTTGGACAGCTGGGATTTGGTTTTCCAAACTTATGTAACTGATTTGGGTATCATGTATCCGGTCATAGGGGGATTGCATAACCCAAGTGCGAAAGTGGCAAAAAGTACCAACACCGATGTCAATTCACTCGATGAATCAGATTACAAAACAGAAATCAATACCGTAGGCTACGATTGGAAAAGCTTTCAGGATGGTTCTTACGAAGTCGATTCAGACATGTATTACTTCCTAAAAAAAGAGAACGGTAAAGTTTTCCGCTTCCACTTCCTCAGCTATGAAGGTTCTTCCAATGGAAATTTTTCACTGGCATACGAAGATGTAACAGACCAAATGTCAACCGTTGATTTTGACAGTCAGAATTCACTCAGCCTTTATCCGAATCCCGTGAAAGGAAAAATCCTGAACCTGTTGTACGAATCAAATGGAGCCGAAAAAGTAGTGGTTGAAATTTATAACACTGCAGGCAAGTTGGTCGTTAAGCAACAGTTGAATACAAACGGTTACTTTAACCATCAAATGAATCTGAATCAACTCCCCTCAGGAGTATATTTCCTTAAATTCAATGCAGGAAAGTATTCGGGTACTCAAAAAATAGTTCTCAATTAATTGCATATTTTATTCATTCAATTTTCAAAGGCTGCCCTCTTAAGGAGCAGCCTTTATTTTTCTCTAAGCTCAACTCATTGTTCGGAAATTTATCTAACTTTGTAGTTGATTCAGAATTCCATTGAGTAAAAAGAGAAATATAAATTTCAACGGATTTTTCATGCTGATGCTCTATCTATTCAGCATGCTCCCCGGGCTTCTTTTTCATCACCATCACCACAATACAATTTCGTTTACTGAATCTGACAGCTGTCAGAAAGCGGTATATTACGGCATCCAGGACAAGCACAAGGAACATTTGAGCAAAGTTCAGGACCAGTGTCAGTTTTGCGACCATCATACACAGAATCCACAACTGATTTTTAATAGCCATTTTGAACTTCACACCACCGAAATTCAAACTGAATATTTTAGCCATTATAACAGCTTTCATTCAATTGATCTACTTGGCAGCGCCAACAAGGATCCGCCTCTTGTTTAATTCTGCAATAAAGCCACGAGAATCAAATCCGAATGGATGAGATTCATTTCTGTATTTTAATTTGTGTCTGCAAAACCGACACAAACTTTAACAAACATTCACTTAATCAGAATCAAACAATGAAATCAATAAAATATATCACAGCAGTTATTTTTCTGCTGTTTGCAAACCATGCTTTTGCACAAAACACTCTGTCTGGTCATGTCAGGGACGAATTGAACGGTGACCCCTTGCAGGGCGTCTCGGTTTATCTGCCGGATCTACGAACCGGTACACTCACCGACGAAAATGGTTTTTTCAGAATCCAAAACCTCAAAAACGCAGTTTATCTGCTCGAAATCAAAGCCCCGGATTTCAAAACCATCGTCAAAAGAATTGAAATGAACTCCGATGTTTCTATCGATTTTCTAATGGAATACACCATTACCGAACTCGACAACATTGTAATCACAGGTGTCACCCGTTCCACCGAAATGAAACGCAATCCGGTCATCATCAAAACCGTGGACGCCGAATCACTTAAATCAAACAGTGCAATCAATCTTATTGATGCACTTAAATCGGTGCCTGGCATCAGCCAGATTACCACTGGCGGGATTTCAAAACCGGTCATCAGAGGTTTGGCTTATAACCGCATCATCACCCTCAATAACGGACTCAAGCAGGAAGGACAGCAATGGGGCGACGAACACGGTATTGAAATAGATGAATACAGTGTGGACAGAGTGGAAATCATCAAAGGTCCCGGAAGCCTGATGTACGGTTCTGACGGAATTGCCGGTGTACTGAATTTTCTACCTCCAAAATCACTGTATGAAGGCGAAATAAAAACCGGATTGTTAACGAATTATCAAAGCAACAACCAACTCATCGGCACTTCTGTCAACAATGCCGGAAAACTAAACGGGCTGCAATGGAACGCCCGCTTTTCAAACAAAATGGCGGCCAATTATAAAAATAAGTACGATGGAAAAGTTTATAATTCAGCTTTTAGTGAAACGAACGGAAATCTTTCGTTGGGCATCAACAAAAACTGGGGACATTCCTTTCTCAGTTTGAGCTCCTACAATGCCAAGCCAGGCATTGTGGAAGGCGAAAGAGACCAAGAGGGCAATTTTATTTTCGTCAATGAGCAGGGCGAGGAGGCTACTGCAACTGCAAGCGAATTGAATGCTTACAAGGTCGGCATTCCTTTTCAACGAATCAATCATTTCAGCATCGCTTCAAACAATTATTTCATATTAAACAAAGGGAGTCTGAATGTCGATTTGGGATTTCAGAACAACCGACGCAGAGAATATGAAGAAGTCGAACATCCAGACGAAGCTGGACTTTCACTGGCATTGAATACTTTGAATTACAATATTAGATACAATTTGCCCGCAATGAAAGGCTGGGAACTTTCGTCAGGCATCGGTGGGATGCAACAAACCAATAAAAACAAAGGATTTGAATTTTTGATTCCTGATTATGATTTGTTCGATGTCGGATTATTTGTGTATGGTCAAAAGACATTCAACAAACTGACACTGGCAGGTGGACTTCGTTTCGACAACAGAAACCTGAAAACCAAACAACTCTATCTGAACGAAAACGAAGAAGTAACAAACGGGCCTTCTGAAGATTCGGAATTGAAATTCGCTGCTTTCAAAAAAAACTACAGTGGCATTTCGGGCAGCATCGGTTTGTCCTACCAAACAGACAAAAACTCAACCCTGAAACTGAATTTCTCTCAGGGTTACCGCTCTCCGAACATTGCAGAACTCGCTTCAAATGGCAAGCACGAAGGCACATTTCGATATGAAATAGGCAACCCGGATTTGAAACCCGAAAGCAGTCGTCAAATCGATTTGGCTTATTTCATTGACTCAAAGCACATCACCTTGGAAATCAGTCCGTTTGTTAATTTCATAAAGAATTATTCATTCCTTGAAAAAATGAAAGATGAAAACGGCAACGACATCATCCCTGATCCTTCTGATCCTGCACCGGGCTTCAGATATAATTCTGGCAAAGCAACTTTAGTCGGTGGTGAAATTTATTTGGACATTCATCCGCATCCACTGGATTGGCTGCACTTAGAAAATTCTTTCTCTTTTGTGAGAGCAACACAAAAAAACCAAAACGATAGCATGAAATATCTGCCGTTCATTCCGGCACCGCATTACCATAGTGGCATCAAAGTGGAATTCAAAAACCTGTCGAAAAGCATTTCAAAACTGTTATTCAAATTTGGAGTAAATCATTATTTTGCGCAAAACAAGGTTTACAGTGCTTATGACACAGAAACGCCCACACCGGCCTACACCCTTCTCAATGCCGGAATTGGTGCGAGTTTCAATCTCTTTGGAAAAAATGATTTCATCCGTCTTTATCTGAATGGTGAAAACCTCGGAGACATCGCATATCAAAGTCATTTGAGTCGATTAAAATATGCGGATACAAATCCTGCAACCGGAAGAAATGGCGTTTTTGACATGGGAAGAAATCTGAGCGTGAAGATGATTATGAATTTCTAAAAATACCACCGAAGTCAGTCCATTCATTTGGACTGACTTTTTTGATTCTTATTTTTTTAAGTACCGATTATAAATGTTTTTTTTAGATTTAAACAAGCAAACCGGACTGTGGACAAAAAAATATGTAATTTTGAATCATGCTTTCAAACAAAACCAAATACGGAATCAAAGCTTTGGTACATCTGTACAGGAACGCAGAACAAGGGCCTATTTCAGCTTATAAAATTGCAGAAGCCGAAAATATTTCACATAAATTTTTAGAATCAATCCTTCTTCTGCTGAAGAAAAACGGAATATTGGCTTCCAAAAAAGGCAAAACCGGTGGTTATTATCTTCTCAAAAAACCGGATGAAATCATGATGACCGACATCTTCAGGCTATTGAACGGACCCATCGCCATGTTTCCCTGTGCCAGCTTGAATTATTATGAAATTTGTGACGATTGCCCCGATGAAGCCAGCTGTACAGTCAATTATCTCTTGCTCGAAATACGCGACCAAACCCTGGCCATATTGCGCAACAAAAGTCTGGCGAAACTCGCCGATGAAACACCAAAATTCAAAATGGATTGATTTCAAATTTCAAATTTATTCACATTTTATCCGGTTCATAAGTTACTGAATGTGTGCGCTTTAATTCACACTGAGCTTTGAATCGTTATAGGTATTGGGAGAATTTTAACCATTCCACTCTTTTCTTTTAAAAATATACATTTATATTTGCAAATCCTACTTAACCGATAGGATTTATATGTTATGATAATTGACCGGTTATTAAAGATACGAAAAAGCAACAATCCCGGAGATGAGAATCGCTTAAGAAGCTTTGTAAAGGCAATGTCTTGGCGTGCTGTGGGAACGCTTGACACCATATTGCTCTCATGGATTATCACCGGAAAAATAACAGCTGCACTGTCCATCGGCATGCTGGAACTGATAACCAAAACACTGTTGTATTACTTTCATGAAAGGGCTTGGAACATTGTAAAATGGGGAAAATAATAAATATGGACACAATAAAAATCAACCAAAAATTAGCCAATAAAAGTCCACAAGAAATTGTGGAATGGGCGATTGCAAACTCTGAAAAATCCATAATTACCACCAACTTCAGACCTTATGAAAGTGCACTGCTTCATTTGGTGACACAACTCAAACCCGACATTCCGGTCATCTGGTGTGATACCGGTTACAACACCCCGCAAACTTATCGACATGCAAATCAATTGATTGAAAGATTGAAGCTGAATATAAAAATCTATGTCCCACAACAAAGCACCGGATACAGAGATGTTACGATGGGCATACCCGAAGTCAATACACCCGAACACAAAATGTTCAGTGAACAGGTGAAGTTAGAACCATTCAGAAGGGCGATGAACGAATGGCAACCCGATTTGTGGTTTACCAACATCAGACACGGTCAAACCGAATTCAGAAACAACATTGACATTCTGTCCAAAGGCAAAAACAACGAATGGAAAGTCAGTCCATTTTATCATTACACAGATGAAGATTTGGAAGTTTATCTGAAAAAATTTGACTTACCCAACGAAAAAAAATATTTCGACCCCACAAAGGTTCTGGACAACAGAGAATGTGGAATTCACGCATAAAATCAAAAATGATGAACGAATTGATAAAAAACAATCCTTTAGAAGACGAAGCGATATACATCCTTCGCGAGGTGGCTGCACAGTTTGAGAAACCAGCACTTTTGTTTTCTGGTGGAAAAGATTCGATTACACTGGTGCGATTGGCCCAAAAGGCGTTCTATCCGGCCAAAATTCCATTTCCGCTCTTGCACATTGACACCGGACATAATTTCCCCGAAACCATTGCTTTCAGAGACAAATTGGTCGAGGAATTAGGATTGACCCTCCATGTACAATATGTTCAGGATGACATAGATTCTGGTGTGGTTCAGGAAGAAAAAGGCAGATACGCAAGCCGCAACCGCTTGCAAACCGAAACTTTGCTGCGCGCAATATCAGAATATGGCTTTGATGCGTGCATTGGTGGCGCACGAAGGGATGAGGAAAAAGCAAGGGCCAAGGAAAGAATTTTTTCGGTCAGAAATGATTTTGGCGAATGGGACGAAAAGAATCAGCGCCCAGAAGTTTTTGATATGCTGAACGGCTGTATAGATTTTGGACAAAATGTGAGGGTTTTTCCTATTTCAAATTGGACAGAGTTAGATGTTTGGCAATATATACAAAGAGAAAAAATTGAAATCCCCTCGCTTTATTTTGCACACAAAAGACCCGTCTTTGAAAGAGACAATCTGATTTGGGCGGCACACGACGAATTTGTTTACCGTGAGAAAGAGGAAATCGTCACAGAAAAAATTGTCAGGTTCAGAACCATTGGCGATATGAGCTGTACTGCTGCAGTGGAATCATTGGCCTTTTCGCTTGAGCAAGTCATTCAAGAAATTAGAGATTCAAAAATATCTGAAAGAGGTGCCAGAATTGACGACAAACGCTCCGAAGCAGCAATGGAAGAAAGAAAACAACAAGGTTATTTTTAATTGCAAGATAAAATGAATCAAAAAAATCAAGTACTAAAAATAAGCACCGCAGGAAGTGTGGACGACGGAAAGTCAACGCTGATAGGCCGAATCTTGTATGACACCCACTCATTGACAGAAGATAAAATTGAAGCCATCGAAAAAAGCAGCCGTTCAAAAGGTTTTGACTATTTCGATTTCTCAATGGCCACCGACGGACTGACCGCAGAACGAGAACAGGGAATTACCATCGATGTTGCACACATTTACTTTGCCACACCCAAGCGCTCCTATATCATTGCAGACACGCCCGGACATATAGAATACACACGAAATATGGTCACGGGTGCTTCCAATGCAGATGTCTCGTTGATATTGATAGATGCGAGAAACGGTGTATTGGAGCAAACCAAAAGACACTTTTTCATCAGTAATCTGCTGCGGATTCCGAAGATAATTGTTGCAGTGAACAAAATGGATTTGGTCAATTATGAATCCGAAGTTTATCAAAAAATCATTGATGATTTTGAACTATTGCGCCAAAAAGGAAAAAACAAAAACCAAATGGTCCGTTACATTCCGGTCAGTGCTTTGCAAGGTGAGAACATTTTGAGAAAATCAGACAAAATGCCGTGGTACAAAGGAAATTCGCTGCTGGAGTATTTGGAAAACACCGATTTGGAGGGTATTGAAGAAAATACACCGGCTCGTTTTCAAGTACAAACCGTGATCCGCCCTCGCACAGAAGCTTTTCATGATTACAGAGCTTATACTGGAAAACTCAAAAGTGGGCAGTTGAGCGTGGGCGACGAAGTTATGGTATTGCCATCCAAAAAAGAATCGAGAATCAAAGAAATCCGATTTTTTAACCAATGTTACCAAAAGGCAAGTTCAGGTTCTTCCATCAGCATCCGTCTTGAAGACGACATTCAGGTTTCGCGTGGAGATTTGTTAATTAAAAAAAATGAAAACATCCACGAAAGCAAATCAGTGAAAGCTACACTATGCTGGATGGATGAGAACGCTTTGAAACCCTCCTCCATCTATCTGATGCAATTCGGTGTGAATCGAATCAAAACCAAGGTGAAAAAAATTGATTATCAGCTGGATATAAACAAACCAGAGAATCAAAAACCGGCAACAGAGCTAAAGATGAATGACCTGGGCACTGTTGAACTTCAATTGGCACAAATCCTTCACTATGACCGGTTTCAGGAAAACAAAGCCAATGGTGCATTCATACTGATTGACCTTAAAAACAACAATACCGCAGGAGTGGGATTTTTGGAGTAACTGAATCTCAAATTTGAGTTTTGTTGCAAATGATGCCTTTTTAGAAACCTCAAATTATCCCCGTTAAATACGCTGTACACGAATACTATACTTCTGGTTTTGGTGGTTTTTGTATTTAATTAAATACATACGCACAAATATTGAAAAAGCTTCTGAAAGAATAAGTAGAAATTCCGATTCAAAACCATGATATTTTTTTAAACAAAATACCTAAGTGTATTTTATTTTTTCCTAAGTTTGTTATAACAAAACACTTTCAAAACCATTCGCATGATACAGAATAACATGTTGATAATGTGAGCAACTGACATTCTTTATTATAAAACATTCAATGCAACATACTATGGAAAATTTTCTACATTACATTCTAAGCAATTTCACGCTTACTTTTTTTGTTATCGGCTTAATCTTTTCATTTTTTTCGATCTACAAACACAGAAAACGGCTCACGAAAGCATTCGTTATTGAAGCGATTTTCAAATATTATTGTTTTTGGGCACACGGAGTATCTTGGGTATATAATGCCATAATGCATACATTATTTCACAGTATGGCTGCTGAATTTATCGGTTGGGATGACAGCCCTTTTCAGTTAGAAGTTGGTTATGCCAGTCTCGGTTTTGGATTGATGGGTTTATTGTCAATCAAGAAAAATTTCGGACTAAGATTGGGTTTGGTCATCAGTACTTCTGCGTTCTTGTGGGGTGCGGCCGGTGGACATATATACGAAATCATAGAAAAAAACAACTATGCACCAGGGAATGCAGGAATAATGCTATGGACAGACATTCTAATGCCCGTAGTCAGCATTCTACTATTGTATTTATCTTACAAGACAGACCCAAAACAGCTATCATAATTTTCTCGTTTATCAGATTCAAGTGGACAGAAATTCTTTCTTATGAAAAATAAATTTCATTACATCAGAGCTTTAATAATTCCGCTTTTATTTGTGTTTATTATAATGGTAAGTTGCCAACAACAGCATAAAAGCGAGCAAACTGATGTTTCATCAATTCAGCCAAGTGCTGAAACCGGCAAGCTTTTGCTGACCGATGCCGAAATTGCTTACCAAATATATGGAGAAGGTGAACCATTAATTCTATGTATGGGTTACAGCGCAAACATGGATTTATGGGAGCCAAAACTGATAAACAGCCTTAGTAAAAAATACAAGGTCATTGTTTTTGACTACAGAGGAATGGGGCATAGTACCAACAGCAGTTTTGATTTTACGATACATACTCTGGCTGAAGATCTCAATGAGTTGTGCACTCATCTTAATTTGGAAAAAGTAAATGTACTCGGCTGGTCGATGGGGGGATATGTTGCACAGGAATTTGCAATTGGCTTTCCCGAAAAAGTGAACAAACTGATTTTATACGCCACTGATGCCGGTGGAAAAAGTGTAATTGATCCCGATGATGAAGTAATGAAAATCCTGTCAGACACTACTTCAACCGTGCAACAAATGACCGACATTCTTTTCCCAGACAACTGGTCTGCGAATCACCCGGAATCAAAGAAATATTTCGAGCATGTCCATGAACCAATCAACCGATTGACAGTGAAACTGCAAGACAATGCAGTGAATGATTGGCTATCTGAAAGAGGTGGTTCATACGGCAGTTTGTATCTGTTGAAAACGCCTACTTTGATTATCAGTGGAGATGTTGACAAGGTTGTAGCCATTGAAAACTCAGAAATATTGTTCGATTCAATCGCAAATTCCACGCTGATTAAGGTCAAAAATGGAGGACACGGTTTAATGTTCCAATATCCCGATGTTTTTACAGCTTTCGTAAATGCATTTTTGGATTTATAATACAAACGATTATGAGACAATCCCATTGATAGTTATACTTTTTATCAAAGAAACCAAATCTCTTAATAATAATGACACCAACTCAACAGACCGGTTTTTACTGAAACTCGGATTTACAAGCTTTTTTATATATTAGCAAACAAAATTGGCTCATGGCGGGTATGATTTCTTACGAAATATTTCGCTTCGATTTTTCGGCTGGCTGTTCCTGAATTAGATTCGAAAAACGAACATTCAAATCATAATCAACAGCACAGAAACAGCTGAGTTTTTATAGACCAAAAACAGAATCAGTGAATAACAATTGAACCCAAAAACCAAAATGAACAATATCATCATCAAAGAAGCTGACTCACACAAACTTCTAAAAAAATATGTGAAATTTCCGTTCTCTTTGTACAAGGGTCACCCCTATTGGATTCCACCTTTGATTTCTGACGAATTGAGTATTTTCAACAAAAAAATCAATCCTGCTTTTGACAATGCCGAAGCTCATTTTTATCTCGCTTTGAAAAAGGGCAAAATTGTAGGAAGAATTGCTGCCATCATCAATTGGGACGAAGTCAACAAGGCAGGAAAGAAAAAGATCCGTTTTGGTTGGTGGGATGTGGTGGATGATATTGAAGTAACCAAAGTACTGATTGAAAAGGTTTTTGAATTGGGGCGAAAACACCAGCTCGAATATGCCGAGGGCCCAATGGGATTCTCAAATCTCAACAAAGTGGGTGTACTCACAGAAGGTTTTGACCGAATGGGCAACACTGCCACTTGGTACAATTACCCGTATTACAAAGTCCATCTTGAGCAATTGGGCTTTGTGAAAGAAAAAGAATTTCATGAGAGCCGCTTTTCCTTTGACGGGGTGAACCCTGAATCTTTTATGCGAATCCAAACAATAATCAAAGAGCGACACGGACTCAGGGCGGTTAATTTTAAAAAATCAAAAGAAATTATTCCATATGTGGACAAAATGTTTGATTTGTTCAACCGAACTTATGCCAAACTGTCCTCATTTGTTCCGGTCACAGAAAGACAGAAAAAATATTTCAAAAAAAAATACATCCCGTTTATCAATCCGGAATATGTGAAATTTGTTGAGGACAAAAACGGGAAACTCATTGCCTTTAGCATTGTTCTACCCGAATTTTCTGAGGCCCTACGAAAATCCAAAGGAAAACTATTCCCATTTGGTTTTTACTACTTTATGCATGCAAAAAAACACAGCAAGGAGGTCTCATTTTACTTGATTGGCGTTGAACCAGAATACCAGAACAAAGGAGTAACCGCCATTATTTTTAGTGAATATTACAAAGTTTTTAAAGAAAAAGGTATCGAAAGCTGTATCAGAACACCCGAATTAGAAGAAAATTATGCCATACACAATCTGTGGAAAAACTTCAATTCTGTGGTGGACCGTAGAAGAAGAACTTATAAAAAGGATTTGTAAAATGGTTTCATTCACCGTCGATTCTCTGAAGACAACAGATTTAGGGTTTTTAAGGCACGGTTTTATTCTTCTTTTTATCGACCCTTGCACTGCTGTTCAGAACGAAAAAACCAATGACTGCCGACAAAATTGAGGCTACAAAAATGCCTATTTTGGCCTGCATGATGTGTTCCTCATTTGTGAAGGCCAGCGAGGTGACAAACAGCGACATCGTGAATCCTATGCCCGCAAGCATCCCAATGCCTATAATATTTTTAAAATTCATCCCCTCCAGTGAAGGTGCCAATTTCAATCGAATCATCAACAAAGCCGTCCCCGATACACCAATGATTTTCCCAAGCATCAGCCCCAAGACTACACCCAACGCAACATTGGTACTGAACAATATATCAGTCTCAAAATTCAATACTACTCCGGCATTGGAAAGCGCAAATATTGGCAACACCACAAAGGTAACGAATGGTTGTAATGTATATTCTAAACGCTGCAATGGCGGTATGGCATTGTCTGTGTCCTTTTTGATTTTCTCCATGAGTTGCAGCTGATCTTCGGTGAGATTGGGAATATCATCTTTGGGATCAATTTTTAGAAATTCATCCAAATTATTTTTCATTTGCATTACAAAAGGCAATTCTTTGATGCGCACATCGGCAGGAATCATAAACGCAGCAATCACCGATGCAATGGTAGCATGCACACCCGAAAGCAGGAAAGGCAGCCAGACACCAAAAATCCCCAAAAGTGCATAAAAAATCATGCTTCTCACCCCTGCCCTGTTGCTTGCATACATCAGCAGCGCAAAACTCAAACCTGTCAATAAATGAAGCACCGAAATGTCCGATGAATAAAAAAGCGCAATCACCACAATGGCTCCTAAATCATCTACTATGGCCAAAGCCGTTAAAAAAACTTTTAACGAAAGAGGCACTTTGCTGCCCAAGACATACAGCAAAGCCAGCGCAAATGCAATGTCGGTGGCCATAGGGATTCCCCAGCCACGATGGGGTTCTCCGGTGGGATTAAGCATCAGATAAATCACTGCCGGAACGAGCATTCCGCCAATGGCCGACACAATAGACAAAATCGCTTTTCGGGGATTCCTGAGCTCACCGCCAACAAATTCTCGCTTGAGTTCCAGTCCAACTACAAAAAAGAAAATCGCCATCAGCGCATCATTGATCCAATGAAGCAAACTCAGGTTCAGATAATTTTTGCCGTTGAAATGAAAACCGAATTTGTAACTCAATGTCTCAAAATAATACACCGACAGTCCTGAATTGGCCAAAGCCAAAGCGGCAATCACACTGAAAAGTAAAACCAATCCGCCTGATTTGCCCTGATGAAGGAAGCGTTGAACCGGTCGAACCAGTCGGTCTATCGGATACTGCTTTATGTCGCTATCGCTCAAATTATTTGGTTTAATAGAGTGTAAAATTAATTATTTATGACAAAAAACAATCGTTTCGATTGTAAATATTCAAATACTCAGAAACGGAGTTGCCCTTCATTCCACAAGTTTTCTGAAAGACTTTCTTCTTTTGTGGAGCACCGGTTTATAATCGGCCCACAACGCTTGTACACTCTGATTGTCAACCAATTCAGGGTTGGTTTCTAAGAATTTGATATTGTTCTTTTTGAAGGTCTCAAAGGCTTCTTTAAAAATGATGGAAGTAATCCCCTTTCGCTGAAAAGACGGATGGACTCCGATGAGTACAAACTCGCAGGTGTCATTTTTTCTTTGCGACTGCAGCAAATGGTACCAACCGAATGGCAGCAAACTCCCTTTTGCTTTTTGCAAAGCTTTGGCATAAGTAGGCAGGGTAATTGAAAATGCGCATAGCTTCCCATCGCTATCCTCGATAAATAACATGTATTCCGGATTGAGAATCTTGGTGTATTTTTTTGCATAATACGCTTTGTGTTCAGGCAGAACCGGTACAAAGGTTTCCAAAATCTGATGTGATTCGTCTATCAGGTCAAAAACCGGTTGGATGTAGGGCTTAATGTCTTTCTTGTTTTTAAAATGAATGATTTTAAGTTTGTATCTTTCGGTGACCATGTTGGCAAAACGATAAATTTTATTATCGATTGAATCCGGCACTACCAGCCTGAATTCCACCCATTCCTTTTCTTTTACAAAGCCCAATTGTTCCAAATGCTTAGGGTAATAATCATAATTGTACAAAGCGATGGAAGTTCCCAATTGGTCAAATCCTTCGGTCAACATACCGGCTGTTTCCAGATTGGAAGTTCCCATGGGGCCTTCCATGTATTCAAGTCCATTGGCTTTGGCGATTTCATTGACTTTGTCAAAGAGTGCGCGACTGACTTCTATGTCGTCAATCACATCAAAATGACCAAACCTTATTTTTTTAATTTGCTGTGTATTGACTTCATAATGATTGATGAAAGCAGCGATTCTCCCAACTGTCTTGCCGTTCTTGAAAGCCATAAAATAATAAGGAGTGGCATCTTTCAAAACCGGGTTTTTATTAACATCTAAATCGTTGACCTGTTCTGAAATCAGCGGTGGTACAAAATATGGGTGGTTCTTGTATAGTTCCAACTGGAATTTTACAAATTTTCTGAGCCCGCTTTTTGTCTTAATTTCTTTGACTTGGATACTCATATGGCAAGCAAAGATACTACAACTAAGGATTTATTTCAAAGCCTTTTTCCAAATACATTTCAATGCCAAATCTTTCTAACTCCACCGAAGATTTGAACATTCTCCCACTGCTGTACAATCCCGGTTGAGTATGGGACTTTCCACCTGAAACAATTTGATTTACTGCCGCACCCAACAAGGGTTCATTCAAATCCCCCAAAGCTGGAAGATTTTCGAGATATGCAATTTCACTGATTTCAATATCGGGCTGAAAACCCATCACCGGTGATGGCTGATATTGAGAGTTTTTGCCATCGAACACTATCGGTTGCATGGCCCATTTGTGGTTGGGATTCACTCCGTCCGTCGATGATGTATAATTTGTGGAAGGAGAATCATACAAAGTTACCGAGCCAACGGTTTTACCGTAAGTTTTCTGACCGATGGTGGTTACAGACATATAAGGCTTCAAACTGTTGATCAGCATTTCACTCGCAGAAGCAGTCCCCGAAAGGGTGAGCACATAAATTTTAGACAAATTCAGATGGCTCAGTCCAAAGCTTCCGATGGGATTCAGCTCATCATCATAAGATTTGCCTTCATTCACAAATTTATAAACCGAATTGTAATCAGCGCGTTTTGCATTGAATGTGAGCTGAGTAAAACTCTGTCCTTCAAACTGACCGGTAATCATACTGCCCAAATACGAACAAGTCTGTACAGAACCCCCACCGTTATATCTGAGATCAATTATCAATTCTGTGATTCCTTGTGACTTGAGTTCGGCCACTGCATTGTTAAGTTCAATATTGAAATTTGCCCTAAAAGCATTGTAAATCAGATAACCAATTTTGTGTCCTCCCTGTTCAATCACCGAACTAAAAAACACCGGATTCTCTATCATCTCTATCTTGAATAGCGAAATCTCATCGTTGCTGTTGTATAATTGTCCATCCTGAATATACCCCATGCCGAAGACCCCTGAATCAGCACCCAATAGTTCAGCATAATTCGAATCATTAAGTTGAATACCATTGATTCTGGTAAAAATGTCTCCCCTTTTCAGACCGGCAGACGAAGCGGGAGAATTGGGCAGAACATATTGTACATAACCAAAAATCTGATTGGAATTCTGACTGACATACACCAGCCCGTACTTCATGCCATAACTTAACCGCTGCCCTGCAAATTCATTTTGAAGTTGATTATAATCATTGACTATCCACGAAAAACGATCGGTATTTCCATAATCATACAACAGACCAAAAAACAACTCATCGGGCTGTTTGCCGTTCAGAAATTGTTCATAGTCTGCTTCCGACCCAAACCGGTTGTCCGCCAAATTAGGAACATCGGACTGCCAGTAATACCATGAGTTCATCGCTTTCCATACAAAATCATTGACAGAAGCCGATGGACTCCAATGGTCGTCATCGCTCTTACATGAATGTAAGTTGGATATAAATGCAAATACCAACAACAACAAAAATATTTTGTTTTTCATCTTATCAATTTTTTTTGTAATTTTAAAGGTATGAAAAAAATCTATTTGGCTACGGTTTTCATTTTTTTAATTGTTCAGTATTCATGTATAAATGCTGCTGACAAGGCAACTCCTAAAATTATGACAGCTGAATATGAAATCAGAAATTACAACCAAAGTGAACAGGGTTTTGCGGTATTTATGGTCATTAACCACTTGCCAGAAAATTGCAGAATCAGCAGTATCATACTGAGAAACAAAAGATTTGATAATATTATCACCACACAAATGAATGAATCAGATGTTTTCATTGACCAGTTTTTTCCTGTCAATTCACAGTTGCTTTCGGATTTCACACCTCCGCAAACTGACAGCCGTACGGATGGAATAGTTTTTGAAATGGAAGGTGAGAAAATTTTTAAAGAAATTAATTTTAATCTAAAAACTGTCAAATGATATTTGATCCGATTTATTTAGTCATTATCGGCGTAACTTTTTTGTTGAGCCTTTTCGTAAGTACCAAACTCAAGAACAAATTCGCACATTATTCAAAGGTGTATCTGTCCAACGGAATGAGTGGAAAAGAAATCGCCGAAAAAATGCTTGCTGATAATGGTATCCATGATGTGAAAGTGGTATCTGTCCGCGGTCAACTGACCGACCATTACAATCCGATGACCAAAACGGTCAATCTCTCTGAAGTGGTTTATCACGAACGGAATGCGGCTGCGGCTGCGGTGGCTGCCCATGAATGCGGTCATGCAGTTCAACACGCCAAAGCATATACTTGGTTGGAGATGCGTTCCAAAATGGTTCCTGCGGTTAACATCTCAAGCAATTTGTTGCAATGGGTGCTGATGGGTGGCATTTTTCTGTATTTTTCGTCCGGTATTTCTATTGTTCTATGGATTGGAATTGCATTGTTTGCAGTAACCACTGCCTTTGCCTTTGTGACCCTTCCTGTGGAGTATGATGCCAGCAACCGTGCACTCGCTTGGTTAAAAGACAGAAACATGGTGTTGCCCAACGAGTACGCCGGCGCAAAAGATGCGCTGAAATGGGCAGCAAGGACTTACGTAGTCGCAGCCATAGGTTCGCTCGGACAGTTGATTTATTTCATCATGTTGGCCATGAGAGGAAGAGATTAATAAAACAAGATTCAATAAAAAATCCCGTTTTGAAACAAACGGGATTTTTCATTCAATTTATTAAGCCTTACGGTTCCAACCAGCTTTTCACATAGTCTGCGTCCTGCATGGCAACCGCTTGTTCGGTGAGTTTTACAGGATGGAAGAAATCGACCATCACCGCCAGTTCACCGGTTTCTTTCTGTCCTACACTTCTTTCGGCAGCCCCCGGATGAGGACCGTGGGCAATTCCCCCTGGATGTAGTGTGAAATATCCTTTTTCTATATGGTTTCTACTCATGAAATCACCGTCCACATAATACAGGATTTCTTCCGTATCAATGTTGCTGTGGTTGTAGGGAGCAGGCACTGCAAGTGGGTGATAATCATACAATCTCGGCACAAACGAGCAAACCACAAAATTGCGTGCTTCAAACTGCTGATGAATTGGAGGGGGCATATGAATCCGACCGGTAATCGGTTCAAAATCGAAGATTGAAAAGGCGTAGGGATAAAAATATCCGTCCCAACCTACCACATCAAACGGATGGGTCGCATAGGTAATCGGATAAATTTTTCCTTGCTTTTTAACTTTGACTAAAAATTCACCTTTTTGGTCGATGGGTGCTCTGTATTGTGGCATTACAAAATCCCTTTCACAGAAAGGCGAGTGCTCCAGATATTGCCCCACATTATTACGGTAACGCGATGGAGTTTCAATGGGAGAAAAGGATTCCAGATACATCAACCTGTTGTCTTCGTCCTCAAATTCAAACTGATAAATCGTACCCCTGGGCACCACCAAATAATCACCGTATTTGAAAGGAATATCACCCAAAAGGGTTTTGAATGTTCCACTTCCTTTGTGTACAAAAAACAATTCGTCGGAGTGACCGTTTTTGTAAAAATAATCCCTCATTGATTTCTTGGGTGCTGCCACTCCGAGTACTCCGTCATCATTGAAAAAAATAGGAGTTTTTGATTCTATAAAATCGTCTTTCGGTTCGGCATCAAAACCTCTCACCAGTCTTGGACTGATGTTTTTATCGATGGCCGCCTTGGGTGCATCGTCCACCGGCTGACCTATGTTCAATATTTGTGTCGGACGATGTATGTGATACAACAAAGACGCAATGCCGGCAAAACCTTCGGTGCCGAACAATTGTTCATAAATCATTTTTCCGTTGTCGTCTTTGAAGACGGTATGTCTCTTGCGTGGGATATTCCCCAGTTTATAATAACTCATTGCTTAAAGTTTTATGTTTGTTTAATTCAATTCAATTTAACAGAACCGTTCCCCAACAGTAGAAAAATCCAAATCAGAACAACCGGCTCCTAAATTTGTCTAAAAGTAGAAATAATTGGGTAATAAGTCAAAAAAAGCGGCCTAAAAATTATCCAATCTGAACAACAGCTTTTGCCAGAAGTTCATTTTGGATTTCACTCTTTTGATTTCATTGTCGAGTACATTCATTAACTCTTTGCTGAATGTTAGCTTTCTGGCAAGCATATAATTCTTGGCTGCATCAATAAATTTCTGATGGGATTCAGCTATCTGGCCTTTCTGAAAAATCAGTGTGGCATAATCGACCCCCTGAATGTCCATTGCTTCTTCAATCACTTCTCCAGCACGGTCGTAATGGCCGTATTCAATCAGCAAATACACAAAATTCACATAAACCACAGGATAATTTCCCTTACTGAATTTTATGGCGAGTTCGTAATGCATCTGTGCCTTTTCAAAATCCTTGAGTTTGGTTTCATAAATCCAACCCAAATGGTTGTGGGCTCGGCTGTGTGCCGGGTCAATCAGTAAAATTTCATTCAATAAGGATTTGGCCGATGACAAATCGCTGTTATCAATTGCCCTACCGGCTTCCAGAAACAAGTTATCAACATCCTGCATGCATACAAATTTAATTACTTTTTTGATATTTCATATACTTTCATTGTTGAACAAATTGAAAATCTTTTTTTTCAAAATCTGCCCACTGGAATTCGTCATTTAATCACTCTGAACGAACAATATGCCTAATGCATTTTGTGTCTAAAGTTTTTCGAGGAATGCCATGTAAAAACCGTCATAACCGGTTTGAGAAGGCAGCAACTGTTTTTCTCTGACGAGTTTAAATTCAGGATGATTTTTGAGAAAGTATTTGATTTGCAGATGGTTTTCTGACGGCAGAATCGAACAAGTGGCATAGACCATTGCACCACCGGTTTTAACCATTTTTGAATAATCATTGAGTATTTTTCTTTGTTCATCTTTTATTTTCTCAATGAATTCAGATGTGAGTTTCCACTTTGCTCCGGGATTTCTGCTCAACACACCCAGGCCACTGCATGGAGCATCTAACAGCAACCTGTCTGCTGAATTTTCTAATCTTTTGATAACTTTGGAGGAATCTATCAGTCGGGTTTGGATGTTTTGTGCATTGTTTCTTTTGGCTCTTCTTTTCAGTTCTCTCAATTTCCATTCGTGTATGTCCAGCGCAAAAATCTGTCCTTTGTTCTGCATCAGTGCCGACAGATGAAGTGTCTTCCCTCCTGCCCCCGCACAAGCGTCCACCACACGCATTCCTGGCCGTACATCCAAAAAAGGAGCAATCATTTGAGAACCGGCATCCTGAATTTCAAACCCTCCTTCCTTGAAGGCTTCGGTTTTCAGAACATTGGTTTTTTCGACCAATTCCAAAGCGTCCGGATATTTGGAAAGCGCAACGGCATCTACACCAGTTTCTTTCAGTTTTTTGAGAAGTGACTTCCGGTCGATTTTCAAGCTGTTGACCCGAATGACAGTCGGTAGGGTGTTGTTCATTTTCTCAATTTCTCTTTGCCATATTTTTTCACCGAGTTCATCCATCCCCATTTCGTCCATCCAGTCAGGGATTGATTCTCTTACAGCAAAATTTTTATCGGTGGCCGCATGATTTCTTTTGAGCACTTCTTTTGGATTTATTTTTTGGAATTCCTCCCAGTGTGGAAGTTTTTCGCCGTTCAACACAAACCAACTGCCCACAAATTCCCACAAATTATTTTCGTTGAGCGGACGACCCGACGAAGCTTCAATCATTCTTTTCCAGCGCACACAGTCATAAACGGTTTCTGCAATGAATGACCTGTCTTTGCTTCCCCATCTGGGATTGGCCTTGAGCGTCTTTTCAATTTCGTTATCGGTATATTTATTTTCAAAGAATATACGACACAGAATGTCATTGATACCGATGAACAGATTTTTGTGCGGAAGTATTTTCATTTCGCAAAAGTAAACAATTGAACAACGAATAAGACGAATTATTTTCACCGATAAGTGGGCTGGATTACATCATAAAACCAGTTCTTTGAACAGTCTTTTGAGCGTCTTTTCTAAATCCTCACTGAACCCCGGATGCGGTCTTGAAGTCTGAATGCATGAACTTCTGACTGCAGTCATCCACCTGAAGCGTTCTGCAGTCAGCATCCTCGCAATCGGTCCACCATCGGGATGTCCGGCTGCGATGAGCTCAAATGATTTGAGATTCAACATTACTTCCTCTGCTGCGAGTTTACTTGGATAAGCTTCAAATTTTTGTTGGTTGAAATGGGTTTTGGCCAGCAGTCTATTCTCGGATTTTGAAAAAATCAGGATTCCGGCGTTGATGAATTCCTCTCTTTCCACTTTGGGGAAAATCCGAATCACGGCATATTCATATAAGATTCTGTCTTGCATCCAAAGCTTGTTTAACGAAATTCTCAGTATTCTTAATTCTCAATCGCATAAAGTCGGCATAAACTTTTCTAAGCTCCGCTGGTGTTTGGCTCAAATCAAAATTCAGCCACTCATCGGGGATTAGTCCAACCAATTTACTGATAAAATCATCGGTAATCAGTACCCGCAATTCTTCATCTGCTTTTTCGAGCTCGGCGGCTTCGGCCAAAAGAATATGGTCGCTGATGAATTTAAATTCACTCAATGCATTGGCTTCCCAGTTGTCCCAACTGTGATGAAAATAAAAAGAAGAACCATGGTCAATCAGCCAAAGTTCTTTGTGCCACATCAGCATATTGGTATTTTTGAAAGTCCTGTCCACATTGGTAATGAAGGCATCGAGCCAAACGATTTTGGAAGCGGTTTGGCTGTCAACTTTCATTACATTGGGGTCGTAATTGACCGCCCCTGACAAAAAATGTATGCCCAGATTGGTTCCCTGACTGAGTTTGAGTAAATCCTGAATTTCCTCATCGCCTTCTGTTCTGCCAAAGGCTTCGTCCAAATGGAGAAAAATGATTTCAGGAATTTTCAGACCAAGTTTTCTCGCAATTTCTCCACCCAAAAGTTCAGCAATGACCGACTTCTCACGATGACCCGAGCCTTTGAATTTGACCACATACTTGAATCCGTCGTCGGCTTCAGCCAGTGCCGGTAGCGACCCGCCCTCGCGAAGCGGAAGAATATAGCGACTCAGATTGGCTTTTCTCAGCTCCATTCATTTTATTTTAAGCCAAATTTCATAAAAATAATTGAACCAAAAAAATCGAATCAAGCATTGGAAAATAAGTAGGATTAAAGGTTTGAACCGACTTGCTTGGATTTGTAAATCAGGAATTTTTTATATTTGAAGAAATCATTGGATATGAAACATCCCTTTTGTTTGATTTTGTTGTCAACTTTGGTTTGGCTGAGTAGTTGTGGAGAAACTGCATTGCAGTACAATGATGCACTGATTCGTCCTCAGTTGCAGATCGAAGCCTATATAGACACAATATTTAAAGAACATACTTCCTACAAACAGATAGGTGAACTTAGAAAAAAGCTAATCGAGCAAGCGGAATTAGGACTTACAGAAGCCATAAAATCTGAGGACTATAAAGGAAATGGGGAATTAAAGAATGTGGCTGCTAAATATTATTCATATACTGTCAGTTATTTTGACAATGAAGAACTCGACAGTATTTTTTATCTGCTCAATACCGAAGAGAGATTAAAAAAAATTGATTCATCCCATTTGGTGTTAATTCAAAAAGAACTAAACAATTATCTGAAAATCAACGATGAATTGCTCGATGCTCAGAATAATTTCGCCAAAGAATTCGGACTCAATCTGACCCAATAAAATCCTTACTTTTGTATTATGTTTATAGTGGTTTTTCCAAAATTATTCAGAAAAAAATTCAGAGGACTGACGATTTATCCTTTCGTGTTTTTGAAAGAAAAACTACTGAAGGAAAACAAGGTTGTAATGTTTCATGAGCGAATACATCTCAGACAACAATTGGAGATGCTGTGGTTGCCCTTTTTTTTATGGTACGGAATTGAGTTTCTGATTCGATGGATTCAATACAAAAACAGGCATACCGCATATTTCAATATTTGTTTTGAACGAGAAGCTTACACCAACGAAAAGAATTTTGATTACCTGAAAAATCGAAAACTCTGGTCATTTATCAAATATCTGTGATTGATTTTCCCAACATACAATCCCCGGTCCAATACCTGTACAGCCGTAACGGGGCAGAAGTTCATATATTGAGAGAGGATTTGCTTCACCCTTTGATTTCGGGTAATAAATACAGAAAATTAAAATACAATCTGAAAGCATTTGAAGACGGTAATTATTCAGCCATACTCACTTTTGGCGGTGCATACTCCAATCATATTCATGCAGTTTCCGCAGCCGGAAGGGCATTTGGTTTCAAGACCATCGGCGTTATTCGCGGAGATGAACTTACCGAGAAAATCGTGCAGAATCCGACGCTTACCTTTGCTGAAAGCTGTGGAATGGAACTCAGGTTTATCAGCAGAGAAAAATACAGGCAAAAGTCAGAAAGCGGATTTCTTGATGCAGTGAAAAATGAATTTGGAAATGTTTACATCCTACCAGAAGGCGGAACCAATACGGCCGCCGTCAGGGGTTGCGAAGAGATTCAGGGCAATCATACTTTTGAATTTGATTACATCTGTTGTGCGGTGGGTACTGGCGGAACGCTGGCAGGCATCATCAATTCCGCCAAAAAGCATCAGAAAATACTCGGTTTTCCGGCATTAAAAAATTCGGAATATTTATATGAAGAAATTAAAAAATATGTTTACAATGACAATTTTGAGTTGATTCATCGTTATCATTTTGGAGGATTTGCGAAGCAGAACCCTGAACTTATTGATTTCATTAACAAATTTAAAAGGAAATTCGGCTTAACTTTGGATCCGGTTTATACCGCCAAAATGATGTTTGGAATCGAAGACATGATACTGAATGATTATTTTGTGGAAGGAAGCAAAATTCTTGCGGTGCACACCGGTGGTTTACAGGGAATTGTGGCTATGAATCAAAAATTAAAATCAAAGAATCAACCAGAAATTGAATGATGAAAAAGACAGTTGCTTTAGTAGTTTTCTTTTTATCGACCCTGATGATTGCACAGGATTCAAAGAATATTGATTACATCAGAAAGTACGCAAAACTGGCGGTCGAAGAGATGGAATTGTATAAAATTCCTGCCAGTATCACACTATCGCAGGGCATCCTTGAAACCGGCGGAGGACAAAGCCGATTGGCGGACATTGCCAACAATCATTTCGGCATCAAATGCAAAAAGGAATGGACCGGACCGGTCATTCGGCATAACGATGACGCACCCAACGAGTGTTTCAGGGCTTATGGTTCGGTGATGGAAAGCTACAGAGATCACTCTAAATTTCTGGCCGAAAGACCATTCTACAAAGATTTATTCAAACTCGATATACACGATTACCGGGCTTGGGCAAACGGGCTAAAGAAAGCAGGTTATGCAACCAACCCCAAGTATCCACAGTTGTTGATTTCGAGCATTGAAAAATATCAGTTAAACATGTTTGACAAAATTAGTTCAAATCAGGTTGAAGCATTGTTGGTTGAACTATACGGGCCTTCTGACATCATCGCACTTTCTAATTATCAAGAGGAGGCAATTGAAGATGTGATTGCGGCAGCAATTCAGGATGAAATAGATGAATCCCAAACCCCTATCGAATCAACAGTGGACTACAGCCGTCCAGAGAGTCCGGTGCAAAGAGTAAAAAAACATCCTGTGGGCGTCAATTATGTCATTGCACGAGAAAATGAAACTTTCAAAAGCATCGGAAAACTTTACAATCACCGCCCAAAAAGATTGGCCGAATACAATGAACTTCCACTCAATGGAACAATCAGGGCGGGGCAACTTGTGTTTTTCGACAAAAAGAAAAACAAAGGTGTCGTGAATACATACAAAGTTCAACCAGGTGATGATATGTACCTGATTGCACAAAAAAACGGAATAAAACTCAAAAAGCTTTATTCGTTAAACCGAATGGAAATCGGAGAGCAACCCAAACCGGGAACGGTGCTGAACCTAAAGAAGAAAAAGAAAAGAAAGTAACGAATTCTTTGATTGAATCATCCATTCAGTTAATATACATATCATTCTTTTGGTGATGAAAAGTTAAATTACAAAGTTCAGTCTGGATTTCAATTCAATTTGTTTACTTTTAAACTTAATTTCCTACAAATTCATCAAGATGAGAAAATACATTTTACTCCTTTTTCTGCTGACAATTTCACAAGGATTCGGTCAAAATCAAACCGAAGGAACATTGTTGGAAACCGATTATGAACCACTTTCCTACAGACTTGAGATGAATCTTAACCCTTACGAGAGTGCATTTTCTGGTACCACTACCGTTCATTTTAATACCACCGCTGATTTGTCATTGTTCAAAATCAATGCAAAACAGAATCTGCAAATACAGTCCATTACTTATCACGATAATCCAATCAGCACTTATAGCCGTACGGGTGATGTGCTGAACATTCCGTTGCCTGAACTGATTCCAGAAAATACACTGGATTCTGTTTCCATCAGTTTTTCAGGCGATGCGTCCACTTCCACAGGTCTGACGCTGGGAGAACACGCGAATGTTCCTGTAATAGAAACCATTGCAGAGCCTTGGCATGGTTCGAGCTGGTGGGTTTGCAAAGATGATTTGATAGACAAAGTCAATAAAATGGACATTTATGTGACCCATCCCACCGAATTCAAAGTAGCCTCCAACGGATTGCTTCAGTCGGTGGAAGCTGCCGGAAACGGAATGTCGGTTACCCACTGGCAGCACAATTATCCGATTCCCGTTTATCTGATTGGAATTGCTCTAACCAATTATGCAGAATACAACAATTCGGTTGAGATCGGCGGAACCACCATTCCAATAATCAATTATCTCTATCCCGAAACCATGTCCAATTGGACTTCACAACTGGACCAGGTACCGGAACATATGCTGGTCCTGAGCGAAATGTTTGGCGAATACCCTTACAAGAACGAAAAGTACGGCCATGCACAATGGAACAGAAATGGCGGCATGGAACATTCTACAATGAGTTTTGTGGGAAAATTCACATTTAATTTGGTGGTTCACGAACTGGCACACATGTGGTTTGGAAACAAAGTGACTTGTGCTACTTGGCACGACATCTGGATCAATGAAGGCTTTGCAGACTATTGCACCGGTCTGCTCACAGAATATTATTACGGTGAACAGGATTTCATCGACTGGAAAACAGATAGAAGAGAAACCATAACGGTTCAGTATGACGGCTCGGTTTACAATCCTGATGCTGAAAGCGAAAGCAGGACTTTCAATAGTCGGCTGACATACAAAAAGGGCTCAATGGTGGTTCACCTGATTCGCTATATGCTCAATGATGACGAACTGTTTTTTCAAACCCTCAAAAATTTTCTTGACTACCCGGATTTCTCTTGGGGTTATGCCGATACCGAAAGCCTCAGGGCCTTTCTGGAAGCAGAGACCAACACCGATTGGGGTGACTACTTTCACGACTGGATTTACGGTGAAGGCCATCCGGTTATGGACATTCATGTCAACAAATCCTTTGGCAGCAACGAAGTAACCGTCAACATACAGCAAAGCGGTTCCCACAGTTCTGTGCCTTTTTTTCATATGCCATTTGAAATTGAATTCAGAGGATCCGCTGGACAAAAAACCGTCAAAAGATTTGATTTGAACAATGCACAACAGAGTTTTTTGGTGAGCGATTTGAATTTCAGCGTGGATTCCTTTGTTCCCAATCCGGGTTCTGACATCGTTTGTGTAATTAGTAGTGCTGTATTGAATACCGAGGATGCGAATGTGGAAAGCGGATTGAAAATTTATCCCAACCCGGTTCGTGGGCTTTTGAATATAGAAAGCAGCGAAACCATCGATCAAATTGTGCTGTTCGATGCTTCAGGCAAGTTGATTGAGCAATATTCCGATGTTCATCAAAACCAAATCCAACTGCCGACTCAAAAACTGCCCAAGGGCGTTTATCTGATTCAGGTGCATACCCAAAATCAATTACAAACAAAAAAAATCGTGAAGGAATAATTTTTTTGGATTCTTAGTGAGAATGATGGTGATGTCCGTGGGATTCTATCTCCTGTGAAGTATCCATTTTGGGACTGATGTGCGGAATGCCAAGGTTCAGACCACGAAGAATCAGCAATACACCAACGAGGACTGAAAGCGTGATGGTCAATGGTTTGAGTTTCTTTTTCAAATCAATTTTCACATTGGTTCTCAGAACTGCAATCAGCCAAAGAATGGGGGTAGTACCGAACCCGAAAAACAACATTGCAAAGAAGCCTTCAAGGGGACTCCCGCTGGTCAGAGCGGCCGCCATTGCCATATAGACCATGCCACAGGGCAATAGTCCGTTCAAAAAACCCAATTGAAGGAAATGATGCCATCTGGGATGCTGTTTGATTTTTTGAAAAATGGACTGAAAGCTTTTATGAAAATAGAATTTTCCGATTCTGGGTTTGATGATGGGAAAAATTACCATCAATAAAATCAGTATGCCGGCCAGTACCGATAGAAATCTTTGGGAGTCGCCCCAAATTGCTTTCAATCCGAGCAAACCAATCAAGATTCCGAGGATACCGTATGCCATTGCTTTTCCAAAAAAATAGAGCAGCTTGCTACCGGAATTTCTATGCTTCTTTGGAAAGGGCACGGCCATGACCAAAGGTCCACACATGCCCAAACAATGGAGACTTCCACCCAGACCGAGTAGAAACATGGAGCCAAACAACACAAAATCCACCGACATAAAATCAGCCATTAAAACATTCTGAATTCTTTGTAATAGTCTTTGCCTGAGGAACTAAAAAACACTTTGACGATGTAGTTGTTTCCGGGTGCGACTACCGAGCGATTAAATACATAGGTACCATCCTCATTCTTTTCTAACTTCTGTCGGGTATCTGACTTTGAATCAGACAGGCAAAAGAATTCAATATTACCGTTGTCCATGATTGAACTGATGGCCGACGGAATATTCAAAGTAAGTTTGTCACCGTCCTTTTTGAAGTTGAGTGAATTTCCCAACTGGTGCGCCAGATTTTCGGCCGCTAGTCTTTTGTCGAAATCCTTTTCGAGTTCATAATAATCTCCTTCCACTGCCAGTTCAAATTTCACTTGTGAAGTTTTCCATGAAAAATAAACCATCCAAACGGCAAAAATGATAAAACCGAGGATAATCAGGTTACCGGGATGTTTCAAAAATTTTATCATTGCATTCATCTAAAACATTAATAATTGCTCAGGAATGAGACTTTTTTGGATTGTATGATTTCGTCACCGGACATGATTTGCACATGTATGTTTTCCTTTCTGCTTTTGATTTTATCTTTCGGAATTTTGATAAAGAAAGTTTCTTCCATGTGTTCGCCTGTTCTCAGTGAATCAAGCGGTTGCCCCACATATACGATTTCAGCATTATCTTCTCTCACTTCGAGATGGTACGGAAGGGTTTTGGCACTCTTACTGACCAGTTTGATTTTGTATAAATTAGAGATGGTGCCGTCTGCATTTTCCTGATACAATTGTCCGGGTACTCTCATCACCGTGGAATCAAAAATGGAACGACTCACAATCAATGCGGTAAAAGCACCTGAGAGTACAATCAGTAGGGTTATCAGCAATTTTTTTCGTAAATCAAACGACTTCTCTCCCACTGTATTTGTTTCAAGTTGTTTTTCGCTGGCGATGGTAATCAGTCCGGTTGGTTTTCCTACCCGAATCATCATATCGTCGCAGGCATCCATACAGGCGGTACAGTTTACGCATTCCATCTGAAGTCCGTCGCGGATGTCAATTCCGGTGTGGCAGACATTCACGCACATTCCACAGTCGATGCAGTCGCCCAGATTATCGTTTCCTTTTCGTTTTCTTCCTCTGGGTTCACCGCGGTTATAATTGTAGGCAACGGCCATAGAATTTTTGTCCATCAGAACGCTTTGGAGTCTTCCGTATGGGCAAATGACCGTGCAAACAATTTCTCGCACATAGGCAAATACAAAATAAAAAACTGTAGTAAAAGCCAGCAAGGCTATGAATCCTACCAAATGTTGTTTGACAGGTGCCCTTACAATTTCGTACAATGCTTCGACTCCAATGATATATGAGAGAAAAGTATTGGCTATAATGAATGACAGTCCATAAAACAGTATTTGTTTGACCACTTTCTTAACATAATAACTTTTTGGTTTAACTTTTTGGCGTGCCATTTTCATTTGCACATGTGCAGGTCCTTCTATCCAGTATTCAATTTTTCTGAAAATCATTTCCATAAAAATTGTTTGTGGACAGACCCAGCCGCAAAAGACACGACCAAAGAGCAATGTAAAGACAATGATGAAAACGATTCCGAGCAGCATTGCGATGGCCAGAATCACAAAATCCTGAGGTAGGAAAAGCTGTCCAAAAAGACTGAATTTGCCTTCGGGTATATTAAATAAAAAAAAAGGATTTCCGTTAATTTTCACAAACGGCAATCCAAAAAACACAATGATGTAGAACCAGCTGAGCCAAGTTCTGTATTTATAAAATTTACCTTTTGGCTGAAAGGCATAAATCCACTTTCGTTTACCTTCATTATCTACGGTTGAAATTTTGTTACCATAGTGTTCCGGTATGAAATCTTCCTTTGTCGCCATTCCCTTTTAGTTGTTTTATTTTTTGGGCCGGTACCCTCTTTTCAGTCCGGCTTAATTACCGGTATAAATATAACAAGAACATTTCTGACGATGTCAAACATTGGTCAGGTTTCATTGTTCCCAATTATTCTTCTTCATTTCCTACATATTTTTCGCCCTGCGGTTCTTTTGCGTTTGGTGGGTTTGTCCCCTGAATGCTTATTACATAACTTGCAATCTGAGCGATTTGTTCGGGAGAAAAATCATCTTTCCATGATTTCATGCCTTTTTCTGGCCAACCATATTTAATACTGTAAAAGACATCTTTCAGGCTTCCACCATGCAACCAAAATTCGTCTGTCAGGTTCGGTCCTATTCCTCCTTCTCCTTGTGCTCCGTGGCATGCCACACAGTTTTTGTCGAAAAGCACCACACCCTTTGAGATGCCTGTTTCATCTTGCATAGTTACATTGCTTTCATCAATCAGTCCACCTGCTCTTGCCAAGTATTCTTCCATTTGAATTGCTGCAATTCTTTCGGCCTCAGCCAGTTCTTTTACTTGATCCGGAATGCCTCCGGTGATGAAGAATCTAATCAAGTAAATCACTGCAAATGCAATGGTTCCTGCAAAAGCCCAGTTCCACCAAGCAGGAATACTATTGTCCAGTTCACTGATGCCGTCATAATCATGATGCAGGTCCAGTTTTTCAATATCTTCGGCTGTATTGTCTGCACCAAATGCATTAATAACTCTTTTCCACCAGATTTTTTTAGGCACATAAATTTCACCTTTTTCTATTGCTTCAAGTTCAGCTTCTTTCTCGTTTTCATTAAACAATTTCTTTTCGATGGGCAGCAAATAAAATATCAACACCAGTTCTATCAGAATCACCAAAATCCCAAACCAAATATCTCCTGGAATCAGGCTCAAAAAAGAAGGTTCGGATGTTTCAACCGCCGTTTCGGTTTCCTGGGCAAAAAGTTTAGCTGATAAGAATTGAAAAGCAACAAACAACAAAACCGCTACAATTTTTGATTCGCCGGCAGATTTTCTTATGTTTCTTCTCGCTTTGGCCACAAAAGACGATTTGGCCATTGACGAAAGTTTATAAATAAAATAAGCCAAAATCACAGCTACTATGATAATCAGCCACCTCCAGAATCCAAAGTCAGGTTCTGCGTCTGCGGCTTGTGCGCTGACAAATTGAAACGGGATCAATCCTAATAAAATTGCTACCAAAAAAGACTGTTTTTTATTGTTCTTAGATTTCATAATCAGTTCAGTTTATTATTTCAACGGGATATTGGCATTGTCATCCATCTTCTTTTTGCTTGCTGTAAACGCATACAAGGCAGCAATCAAAAACACCACTGAAAAAATCACCAGTGAAACCATCGGATAGATATCCGCATTCTCAACATTTTTTATGTATTCAGAAAATTTCATAGATTTATTGATTATCGGATTGTGTTACTCCTGTTTTGTCCATCTTTTTGATGTCTGTACCCAGTCTCTGCAGGTATGCAATCAACGCTATAATTTCCTTGTCAGCCGTAGCGCCCTTGATGTTTTGCTCAATCAGCTCAGAAGTGATTTTCTCTGCCTGTTGATGATATTCATCTATGGCTTTTTCATCATATCCTTCCGGATAAGGCACACCCAATTTCTGTAGGGTTCTGATTTTGTTGGGTACCAATGCAAAATTTGCTTTGTTGGCGAGTAGCCACGGATAATGTGGCATCAGACTGCCTGGACTCGTGCTTTGTGGGTCATCCATGTGCATGTAGTGCCATGAGTGAGAATACTTTCCTCCGATTCTGTGCAAATCGGGGCCAGTTCTTTTGCTTCCCCACTGGAATGGGTGGTCGTAAATGAATTCTCCTGCTTTTGAATATTCACCGTATCGTGCTATTTCATCTCTGAATGGTCTGACCATCTGAGAGTGACACAAGTAACAGCCCTCACGGATATATATGTCTCGGCCGGTCAGTTCGAGTGGAGTATAGGGCTCTACTACAGAAATGACCGCTGCATCTTTTTCTACCAATAAACTCGGTGTTAGTTCTACCAAACCACCGATGCCCACAGCAACCAAGCTGAGGAAAGTTAGCAAAATGGGTCTTCTTTCAATCACACGGTTGTGCCAGTATGTTTTTTGGTTTTGGTCTTCCGGTTTTGGTAGGTATTTGAATGGAACGGCTTCTGCTGCTTCGTTGTTTACGAACGAACCTTGTTTCATGGTTCTGTATAGATTGATGGCACAAAGTACTGCACCCGTCAAATAAAGTAAACCGCCAACACCTCTCAACACATAGGCCGGCCATATGTGGGTTACTGTTTCGAGGAACTGGTATTTCAACTGTCCTGATTCGGTAAATTGTTTCCACATGAGGCTTTGGGTAAATGCAGCCCAATAGAGTGGAATGGCGTATAGTAAAATTCCAATGGTTCCGATGAGGAAATGTGTGTTGGCCATTTTCTTTGAAGCCAACTCTGTGTTCCACATTTTGGGTATCATCCAGTATAGCATACCAAAAATCAGGAAGCCGTTGAATCCGAGCGCACCCACATGCACATGAGCTACTGTCCAGTCTGTAAAATGTGAAATCGCATTCAAAGTTTTGAGTGACAAGAGCGGACCTTCGAGCGTGGCCATACCATAACAAGTAAGTGCCACGATAAACATTTTCAGAACCGGACTGTCCTTTACATCAGCCCAAGCACCACGGATAGTGAACAGGCCGTTGAGCATCCCCCCCCAGCTTGGGAGGATTAGCATGATACTGAAAGCGGTTCCCACTGCCTGAACCCACTGCGGCAAAGCTGTATAAAGTAAATGGTGTGGGCCTGCCCAGATGTATATAAAAATCAATCCCCAGAAGTGAACGATACTCCATCTGTATGAATAAATCGGGCGGTTGGCAGCTTTGGGTACAAAGTAATACATCAGTCCAAGCATGGGTGTAGTCAGAAAGAATGCAACAGCATTATGACCATACCACCATTGCACAAGGGCGTCTTTTACACCTGCGAAAGCACTGTAACTGTGAAAAAATGCATAAGGCAAGGCCAATGAATTAACAATATGTAGCATGGCCACCGCTACCCAAGTACCGATGAAAAACCAAACGGCTACATATATATGTCGTTCTCTTCGTTTGAGCATGGTACCAATCATGTTGATACCGTATATTATCCAAACAACAGCCAGTGCAATGTCTAATGGCCACTCGAGTTCAGCATATTCTTTACTCGAAGTATAACCCATTGATAGTGTAATTGCACCCAGTACAATAATCAATTGCCATCCCCAAAGGTGGATTTTACTAAGTATATCACTGTACATCCGGGTTTTCAGTACTCTCTGAAATGCATAATATGAAGCTGCAAAGACAGCATTACCCACAAATGCAAAAATTACAGCATTGGTATGAATGGGACGGATTCGTCCAAAGGTGATGTATGAAATTCCTCCGTTGAGCGACGGAAATGCAATCTCAAAAGCAGCAATTACACCGACCAACATTCCTACTACACCCCAAAAGATTGTTGCAATACCAAATTGCTTTACAATCTTGTTATCATAATAAAACTGTTCTTTTTGAATCATCCCTTTATACTATTTTTGGTTTGCTTATTATTTTTTTCTTTCTCTCTGTCTTCAAACAATATTCGGTGCGCAGGTGAATAATCATCTTCGTACTGACCTGTCTTCACATTCCAGATAAAAACACTTAGAAAGACCAGAGCCACTGAAAGTGAAACACATAAAAGAAATATCATTATCCCCATTGAATCATTCTCTGTGTTGTTAGAATCTTCTGCTAAATAATAAAGTTCATATCGTCTCTCCTATGAGAATACCCACAGATAAACATGACCTTAGTCATTATTGCTTATGCGTTTTATCATTTTTGGTTCGTTATTGTTCTCACTCCAATCCACGCAATGAAAATAATTCCGAGTGAAGACATAGGCATAATGATTGCTGCCACCAGCGGAGATAATTTTCCAGTCAACGCAAATGCAAGACCGATAAAATTGAAAATGAGTGAATAAGCAAAACCAATATTTATCATCGTTCCAGCTCCTTTTGCCCACTTCATAAAATTAGGCAGAAATTTGAGTTTGGAAACATCCATTATCACATCACAAGAGGGACTGAAAGCAAATGCAGATTTCACCACAGACACTCCTACATCGCTCTGTTTCAATGCTCCTGCATCATTCAGACCATCGCCAATCATCATCACTTTGTGTTTGTCAGATTGTTTCTCTCTGACAAAGTCAAGTTTGTCGCCGGGGGTCATATTAAAATGTAATCTGTCTTTGCCGCCAAACATTCCTTCCAATTGTTGTCCGGCCACAGCATTGTCACCACTAATCAGCGACAATTCATAGCTTTCAACCAGTTTGCTCAACAGTTTATTTGTGCCCTCCATCAGGCCAATATTAAAATTGAATCTGGCTTTGACCACAGCATCCACTGATATATATACGACCGTTCTATTTTTGCTTTCTTTTGGATTGGCACCGGTAAATTCCGCATTGCCAATTCTGTATTCACTTCCTTCAATCACTGCTCGCAATCCCTTGCCTGGTAATTCTAAAATTTCTGCTTTGTATTTTTGCAAAGGAAATTCGGAATAATACTCTGTCAGAGATCTGCTCAACGGGTGTATGCTTTGGGAAGCCAGAAACAGAACTTTGGACAATTCATCATCATTCAGATAGGAGTATCCCAATTCCAGATTTGAGATGCTGGGTTCAGTCAGTGTGCCTGTTTTGTCAAATACAATTGAATCAATTCCGGCCAGCCTTTCGATGATGTTTGAATTCTTCAGATAAACGCCTGCCGAAGCAAACCTTTCCATCATGTAGCCATTGGTAAATGATGCGGTCAGTAGCAAAGCACAAGGACAAGCAATGATGAGTACTGCGGTTGCTGATTTCCATGCAATGTCAGAGTTTCCCTGAAATTTCCAGAAAACAAATGCTACGACCGAAAGCAATAGAACAACAATCGAAAAATATTTACTAATCAGTGTTACACGGCTTTCTTTGTCGTCGTTTGTCGTTTTTCTGAACGAACTGCTGTTCCAGAGTTGAGTGAAACTGTTTTGGTTAAAAGCCTTTACGGAAACCACTTCAATGGTCTCCCCCACATTTCTACCGCCCGCATAAATGACTTCCGATTTTTCCAAAATCTCAGGTTTGGATTCACCTGTAACAAAACTATAATCGATTTTTGCTTCTCCCTTGGAGAGCAGGCAGTCAGTGGGAATGACTTCCTGATGGTGAATCAACAGTTGGTCGTGTTGCTCTATGTCCTCCAATTTAATCAGAGATTTCACACCATTTCTGATGCCCGTCACTGTAATCGGAAAATAGGATTTGTAGTCACGGTTGAATTTGAGTGTAGTCCTGCTACGATTTTGTATGGTACGACCGAGCAGCATGAAAAACACAATTCCGGTCATGCTGTCAAAAAAACCTGCCCCGGTATGTGTAAAAACCTCATAAAGACTTCTGAGCCAGGTCACGGCAATTGCCAATGCAATCGGTGCGTCTATGTTCAGGTAACGCTGCCTGAAGCTATAAAAAGCATTCACAAAAAATTCACTGGCACCATAAAAAACCACAGGAATTGACAATAGAACACTGACCATTTTGAAAGCCAATGCCAAATTGGGTTGTTCTGCAGGGTCGAGACCGAGGTATTCCGGAAAAGCAATCATCATGATATTGGCAAAACAAAATCCGGTTACACCCAATTTCAGATAAGCTCTTTTGGCATTGTATTTATCAGCATCTGCCTTTTCTTCATTCATGTCTATCACCGGTTCATACCCAATGTGTGCCAGAAGTTCGGCGAGTTGTCTCAGGCTCAGTTCTTCAATTTTGAATGTTACTTTTAGTGTTTTGGTGCTAAAATTCACCTGTGAAGTGATGATGTTTTCATTGATTTCCGACAAATGCTCAAGTAACCACAAGCATGAGCTACAGTGCATCTGAGGCAGATAGAACGAAACTTGTGCCTGAGCTTTGTTTCTGAACAACAATAATTGTTGAACGATGGAGGCTTCATCCAGAAAGGCAAACTTTTCCTTGGGAAGACTTTCAATTTTCTGACCGGGTGTTTCATTCAGGCAGTAATATTCATCCATGTCTTTGCTATTCAGCAACTGATAAACACTCAGACAACCTTGGCAGCAGAAATTCAGTTCTTTAAATCTAATCGACTGATTCTTACAGTCGTCTCCGCAATGATAGCAGATGGATTCAATTTTTGTTTCTGTCGAATTCATCTTCCGGTATTTTTTTTCAGAAGAAACCATTCGTACAATTCGTCTTTCTTATTGCTGATTGCTTTCCATACACCACAAAGCTCATTTAAATGCTTTTCCATCACAGCGTATTTTTTCTCATCGAGCTTCTTCGAATCTTTTATCAACTGGTTCATTTTGGTATATGCTTCGGCGGTTTGGTTTTTGATTTGAGAGACGGACAAAGGAAGTTCAGCTCGGTCATCCTCGGTATAGGATTTTTCGAGAAAAGGGAAGAGGATTAATTTTTCTTTGTAAAAAATCTGTTTGGTTTCTGACTGTATGGTTTCGGCTTGTGTCAATATTATTTCAACACCGGGGCTGTCAAATTTTTGTTCTATTTCGGCAATCATTGCTTCAAAAACAGCAAAGAAATGCTGGTATCTGATGTGAATAATTTCAGCGATCATTTGTTTGAAATCAACTGTTGCAATTGGCCTTAGATTTCCGTCCATACAAAACACATTTATCCAATTACAAAAATCAGTTGAACAAATGCAATTAAAAATGATGAGTGAAATGTATTTGTATGATTTTGGTCAGAAATAATTCACTCAAACGAATTGGCTATTCTCTTTAATTCTTGGATTTCCGGGATAATAATTTTTTTTCCGACCAATGATACCACCCCTTCTTTGTTAAAATCTGAAAGTACCCTGATGATGGTCTCTGTAGCCGTTCCCACAATGTTGGCAATGTCTTCTCGGGTAAAAATTGCGTCGATGGTTTTTCCGTCTTCTGCAAAGCCATAAGTTTCTTGTATGAAAATCAATGCCTCGGCGGCTCTTTCTCTCACGGGTTTCTGTGCCAAATTGGTCAGGTGAATGTCTGCCCGTTTTAGGTCTTCGGAGAGCATTTTCAATAAATCAAAAGCCAAATCGCTGTCTTCTTTGACCAATTTGAGGAACATTTCTCTTTGAATGAAACAAATCTCGCAATCTTCCAAGGCGATAGCACTGGCATTGTAGCCGGTTTCGTTGAACAGTGAACGGTATCCAAGCAAATCTCCTGGGCGATGGAGTCTGAGAATGTGGTTGCGCCCGTCTTCACCTGCTTTGACCAGTTTTACTTTTCCTGATTTCATGCAAAAAATCCCAAACGGACGGGTTCCTTCTTTGAAAATAAATTCGCCTTTACTGTATTTTGTAAAGGTTTTTTCATCAATAAGTTCATCCAGTTTACTGCCTTTAATTTTACAAAATAGATTGTCAAAACTATTGGCGCAATCGCTGCATACAGGGTCAGAATTTTTATGATTTTTAGAACTCATATTGTTGAAAGAAGTTTACCAAATGACAAAAATAGGCAAATAATATGATTTATATCTTAATTTAAAACAATAAATGATTTGTTGAAAAAATCAAGCTTTGTAGGGTGATATTTTTTGTAGTTTTGAATTATGGATTTACAAGACCAACTCAGGAAATTATTCCCCGACCATGTGCCTACAGCGGATGAGGAGGTGGTTGAGGAGAATGAATTACGGATGCAGCAGGAAGAAATCATATGCAAATTCGAGAAGCGAAATGGAAAACCGCATACCATCTTAGAAGTTGTCAATGGAAGCGATGAGAATCTTAAGCTGCTGTCGAAGGAGATCAAAAAACTGCTTGGTGTGGGTGGAAGTTACAAGGAGGGAAAAATCATTATTCAGGGAAATTACCGCGATAAAATCATGCAGTTTCTGAAAGACAAAGGATTCAAAGTCAAAAGAGTGGGTGGTTGATCAGTAGAAATTACAAGGTACAAAAAAGGGGGTGCTATTCAAGGCATTGTTGCGTTTCAAACGGACTTAATTGCTATTGCTAATTAAACCTCGGTGGCAGAAAGGCAATTGACCAAAAACGACCCCCAAAAGAGAATAAAAAATATTATTCTGTTTCTTCGAGCTACAAAGCTACAAAAATTCCTGAACGATGAAAATTCATCGTGGTTTTTTTTTGATTTCGTCAATCGTTAAGTTTCAGTTTTCTCAGAAGTCATCCGGTCGGCCTCCGAGATGTTTCGGTTTGAAAATTCAAGTTTATAAATCCTGAACATCCAGATGGTAAGCGACATAAATATCGGGCCGAATATAATGCCGATAAATCCAAACACATTGACCCCGAGAATGACCCCAAAAATCGTAATAAGCGGATGTATGTCTGCCATAATTTTTTGTAGCCATAGTCTGAAAATATTATCGGACAGTCCTACCACTATAAAGCCATATGCAACCAACAGATAGGCATTGGTTGTTTCACCAGCAGCCAAGAGATATAATGCTGCGGGAATGTAAATCAGTGCTGCACCCACCACGGGCAGCATGGCAGCAAAGAAAGTGAGTATGAACCAATTGAAGGCTCCGTCCAGACCAAAAATCAAATAACCCACATAGGCAATCACCGCTTGTAAGAATGCCACCAGCGGTACGCCCACGGCATTTGAAACCACTAAATCTCTCAGGTCCTTGTTCAGCGTTTCCAAGTTTTCGGTTCTGAGTGGGATATTTTTGTAGAACCAATTTTCCATTTTTTGATAATTCATCAGCATAAAATAAAGGATGAGGTAAGCCACACCTATTTGAATAACCCCATTGACTGATGTATTAAGAATTTCCTGAATCGCTTTCATGATGAATGAAGTCAAATCACTCAGATTGATTTCCTTGAGTAGGTCAATTCCAAATTCTTGATTGATTTTTCTTAGTCCCAGCTCAATTTTCTCCTGAATCTCCGTCTTGTTTTGTATGGCATCCCCTACTTTGTCAGTGAGCATATTGATTAGAAATATAAGTGGAGTTACCACCACAGCAAAGCTGATAACCATAAGTATCAATACTGAAAATAATTTTTTGATTTTCTTTTTGTTGACCATCCATCTGAGCGGATGAATCATCAGCACATACAGACAGAACGCGCCGAGTGCACCCGGAAGGAACTGCCACAGATTGCTCAGTACTATAATCAACATAAGAAGAGTAACCGCAATGAACAGCAGCTGTCTTAGGATGTTGTTGGGAATATATTTGGCCATGATTGTATCAGAACTTGAGCCAAAAATACATAAAAATCATTATAAAATAGGAAACAAAATTATCGCCCTTAAAATTCAGAATTTCAATCGCTTCACACTGTAGGATTAGATATCATAGCATTTTATCGTTATAAAATTTTCTCATGATTTTTCAAAACAGGCTTTGAAGCTTTATGTCAACAAAGTTTGTTCAAAATATGTGTTGGTTCTTGGACATGTGCATTTCATGACAGCCCAACTCATTGTAATACAGCACTTAATTACTGAATCAATAATTTTTTAATTCTTGGTATAGGACCAATACAACCTACTTCTGATTTGTGACAGGCGATACAAGAATTCACCATATTGTTGTACAATTGGACTTTGTTTTGGGAATCAGAATTGTGTAATAAGTTTACATTATTAACAAAAACATCAGAAAAATTTCTTAACAATTCATTGCGCTCAAATCCATCGGTCATTTCTGCATAATATATTTTGTCTAAATCCTTTGGTAGCTCTCCTATGGCTTGATTTTCTATTACCAAATCTCTTTTATCTTTATAAAACCTATGCAAATCTTCCATCAAAAGAGACATTTCAGAAAGCTCATACAAATCATTGAAAGCACTTTCTTTGGTTTGATTTACTTTTGAGTTATTGCAAGCTATCATCGATAAAAGAACAAATGCAATTGTGCATATCCTAAGATTCATTCTCAATCTTCTTTAAATAAACACCATCAGCCATAAAAGTATATTCAATCCTGGGTTCAGTTATAGACTCAATTTCTTCCTTAGATTTTCCAGCATCCTCTGCATAGTGTCTTAATTCTTCAACTGAAGTTTGACTCTTGTATGCCATACCTTTTATTATCGCATCTGAATTTTCAGCATCCATTGGGACAAAAAAATCATAGTCTTTAAATTTAACAAAAGATTCCATTCCTTCCTCACCTAAATCCAGCTTCATCCAGCAGCCTTTTTTTTGGCAAACGGAATTGACTTTTGCATTAAAGCTAACTTCAATAGAATCGCCTATTTCCATTCCCTCATAGAGATTTCTCATATCATCATGAGTCAAAACTTCATTCACTTCAAAGCTTTCTCCAAAGACTTCATAACCTTCAGTCACAATTGTTGAATCCTTATTTAATTCCACCAATTCTTCGGAGCTATTATTTTTACATGCAAATAATGAAAAAGCCAATACATTTAAAATTAAAATTATTCTCTTCATGTCTTTTAAAATGTTTTTTCAAATATAATTAAATCTCAATAAAGAAGTATTTAATTTTCAATTGATATTAATTCTTAGTTATTAAGAATTTTCTGATAAAAAAAATCCTCTATCAGTAAATTGATAGAGGACTTTTAATAAAAGACTGGCGGCTACCTACTCTCCCGCTTTCGCAGTACCATCGGCGCAAGCAGGCTTAACTTCTCTGTTCGGAATGGGA